>WNFR01005923.1_pt1 | contig 12497 bp, 8 predicted proteins | sample 5400221 | NCBI WGS metagenome assembly WNFR01 (sample SAMN13153357, study PRJNA577476) | soil metagenome | isolation source: 40 cm soil under Madrone tree | place: USA:California | collected 2016-06-14 | reverse complement strand
GCGCCGAGTACAACAGGGCCTTTGTGCTGATGCAGTATTTTGGCTATTTGAAGCGCGATCCTGATGCGGGCGGCTATAATTTCTGGCTGAGCATTGTCAACAATAAAGAGCCAAATAACTTTAGAGGCATGGTTTGCTCATTCATAACTTCGCAGGAATACCAGGAACGGTTTGGAAGTCTGGTTAGCTATACCAACCAGGACTGTGCAGGCGTTCGCTAAAGGTAGATAGTCATAACTCCTTTTGGAAATACCTAAGGGCCGCCATTAAATGGCGGCCCTTTAGCTTTTCCTGGGAGCGCCGCCTTCCCTGGCCCCCTGGGAGCGCGAGCCACCCTGCCTGCTGTAATCAAAAGTATTCGCGCGCCAGCGCGCAGCCTTCCCCTTCCCCCTTCCCCTGCCTTCGTTATTTCCTTCTCGCCGTTTCATACACCGAGCGTGTCATTGCAGCCGTCCGTTCCCACGAAAAATCAGCCGCTCGATTCTCAGAGGCGCCCGAGAGCAAGTCGCGACGTTCAGGATTTTCAATCAAACTAAGCATCGCAGACTTTAACTCATTGATGTTTTCGGCATCAACAAAGCTTGCCGCATCGCCGAGGACCTCCCGCAGGCTCGGGATGCTATTGGCGATAACAGGCGCGCCACAGGCCATTGCTTCAAGAGGTGGTAAACCGAACCCTTCGTAAAGACTTGGGAACACAAAGCCCAGACACGACGAGTAAAGCGAACGCAGCTCCTCGTCCGAAACGTAACCCGTCAAATGAATGTGCTCACCCGGTCCGGCGCGATCAATCTCGGTCCGGAGGTCATCCAGCATCCAACCCTCTTTCCCGGCAATCACCAGCCAGGGCCGATGCGGTGAGGAACCGATCAATTCACGATACGCAAGAACCAGGGCTCGGAGATTTTTACGCGGCTCCAGGGTACCGACAGCAAGGAAGTACGAAGCGTTGATTCCAAGATTTCGCAGGGTTTCTTCGTCACCTATACGGTCGGAAGGACAGAATACTTTCCGTGGCGCCTCGGGCACAATGACTACCTTTTCCGGTGCAACACCAAGGTGATGGCATACCTCGTGTCGAATCGCCTCGGTAGGAGTGATAATCAGTGTCGCGGCCCGCACCATCAGCGGAAGCCGGAGCTTCGCGCGCCTCACACGCCTTGAAAGATGTGTATGCGGAAGAAGTATCAGGGACAGGTCGTGGACCGTAAGAACGGATGGACATATGCGCCTGAAAGAGACCTCATAGTTCGTTCCGTGAAACAATTCGACGCCGGTACGCCGGATATGCGACGGTAAGCCGTGTACAAACCAGCGCCTTTCAAACACGTTCGCTGCTATATAGTTCAAACTGAGGTTGCGTGGTAGCGAAGCTTCGTTTAGTGATTCCACACCTGAAGTAAAGGGGCGAGGTGAAACCAATTCAATGGAGTCGAGCGGGCAGCTTCTGGCCAGCGCGAGCGCAAGTTCAAAGGTGTAGTGCCCAACGCCTGTGCGAGGCTCGCTAAGAGGAATTCCGTCTAATGCAATCCGCATAGATCGCCGCTTACCAGGGAGCGCGAGCCACCCTGCCCACTGTAATCAAAAGCATTCGCGCGCCCGCGCGCAGCCTTCACTAACATCCAACCTCCAACATCTAACCTCTGCACTTAAATATCGCCTCAGCAGCGTGACGCGAGGTCGCACCGCGTGCCGTGATGGAACCAAGTTGCGCAAGCCGTTCGCCTGTGCGTTCTGCCCACTTTGAGGCAGCCGCTTGAACCCGGAACGAAGGTGCACGTTCGCATAGTTCAACAATGGTGCGCGCGTACTGCTGAGGCGAATGTGTGTCCTGCAAAAGCCTGCGCCCGCGCTGCCCCATCCCTCGGAATTTCGCCGGATCCCTAAGGATGTCCCTTAGATGCAAAGTTAAATCTTCGATTTCGAATTCAGGCCTGACATACGCCACCGTATCCGCGGGAAGGGTCGCATACCACCCGATCTTCGTGACGATTGATGGCAACCCATTGGACCAGCATCGCAGCTGGCTGCCCGACGCTTCGCCCATAGTAGGAAAACGAAGATTTATTGCGAGGTCCGACGACGACAGTGCATGGTCAAGCTCATCTTCCGCGACAAAGCCGCGGACCGTGACATGACGCTTCAGCCCGAGTCGAGAAATGCTTTCTTCTATCCTGGGTTTGTCCCAAAGGTCACCGTAGATATCAAGAGCAAACCTGTCAACCTCGGGCAAGGATGCCAGCACCTCAAGCACAACATCCAATCGCCGATTTGGTGCTAAGTAACCGAAAACTATCAATCGAATGCGGTCATCCTGTCGATTGCCGTTTCCCCTTAACTGATCCGTATCAGGTGCCACGGACAGACTATAAGGCAACGGCGCGTAGGCAACCGGGAACTTGTTCTCGTCCGTGAGCTGCGCAAACGGTTCCCGCGAATGGACAAGGGCGGCGATAGAATTCCTAAGCACCAGATTTGTCATGGGATAGCGTTCAGCCATTTGATCAATTCCCTTCAGGCGAACCCGAAGCAAATTCTCGGCCTCAGTGCGGGCATGGCTACCATATTCCTGCTCAACCTCGTTCAGATAGAGTTTTGGCCTGTTGCCCTGACTGCAAAAGTATTCGACAAAAAAATGATGAAATCTGAAGTCGTGAAGTACGACAATACCGGGATGACGCAGGCTGACCTGCCAAATCGCACCGTGGAACAGTACATTGTTACCCATGTGGTAAAAGGTGACATCCCCGCTGTTCAACTCACGCCAGTCAATATTCGACGGGTCGTAATAACGGACAGCCGCAAACTGTTCCAGACTCGGGTCCCACCTTGGACGATCCGACCAAAGAGTGATTTCCGCCAGTTCACTCAGCGGCTTAAGGACGCGCCACGTATAGTGCGCGATATCGGTTCGGGCAGGTGAGAGTGGTGAGAACCAGTTGATCTTCATGAAAGCAGCGTTCGGACAACATTCGGCCAGTTAAGGTCCATTGCGTGATATAGCGCCGATGCTGCGACTCCCCATCTTTGCGCGTTGCTGCGATCCTGCCATAGTTCGTCTAAAGCCGCAGCAAGCCTCTCGGCGGTTGGCTCAACAATACGTCCTGTTTCGCCGTCAAGGACAAATTCCAACGGACCTCCGGAATCGGTACAAGTAATCAGGGGTTTGGCTGCGAGCATTGCCTCAAGCGTTACGTAACCATAGTCTTCGTCGATTGGAGGATAGATCACGCCAACACATCGCGCATATTGCTCACGTTTTTCTGCTTCGGTTATTTCGCCCAGGAATTCGACCCGCTTCCCCAGTTTGGAACTCTTGACCTGCGATTTCAGCTTTCTCTCAAACCCGAGCTCGTCGGCGACACCTGCGAACCTGACCACAACCGGTTCCGAGGTGTGCTTTAATGCCTCGATAACCAGGGATTGACGTTTGGATGGACATAGCCGGCTGGGGAAGAATAAATAATCCGCGGCAGGAGCGGTATAAAAGTCGTCCGCACCAGGCGGCGGATGGTACAAAGGCTTTGAGTCGATATCGCAGAACTTTTTCAGTCGGGCCGCGACATTCCCTGAATTCGCGTAGATCGAACGCGCCTGGGAAACAATGACGCGGTCAGCCTGTCGAATAGCGTCACGCACCTCCTGGCCGTTTGGTGAATAGTTCAAATCCCCGAGCGGGTGGTCCCAAAGATCGTAAGCCGTTCGATGCTGATGCAAAATCCAAAGCACCTTATTGGGATGGTGGATCATATACGCCGGAAACTTAAGCCCAATCAAAAGGTCGACCGGCGCACCCATAACCTCGGTCAAATCCAAAAGCCGGCATGCAAGCATATGGTCGAGGATTGTTTCGGGCGGATACCACTTGAAAGGTACGGCGACAATTTCTGCTTCGTGTCCCGCCACGCGTAACGCTTGCCGGAGACCATCCGCATGCATTTCCGCGCCTCCTCTTACAAATGGGACCTGTGTGGTTGCAATCAATATTCGCATGCAATCAGGCCCCGCCTCTTCGGCCAATCACGGCATAATCCATCGGGCCATAGAATAATTTGTTGAATCTTTGAACCAGGTCTGAATCCCCCTCGACCGGTTCAGCGATTGAGGGATTAAGTCTGAGAATCTCCACTTGTTCGAACCCACGGGATTCAAGAAAGAATTTCAGAACCGGTGGAGGAATTGGATTACGGTGTGTTGGATCGAGATAAAAGTTACAGGCGCCGACCTGAATGTTTTCAGGATTGGGGGTCTCGAAGATAAGTAACCCACCTGGATCCAGGACGCGGAAAGATTCGTCAATCAGACGTATTATCGATTCCAATGGAAGATGCTCGACAATATGAAAACCGGTTACGGCGCCGACACTTTTATCGGGTCTGGAACTTAACTCGGTAATCGCATCGTTCTCGGCCACGTCCAGCCCTCGACCACGGCATTCACCGACAACATGAAGATTCAGGTCAACCCCGGCCGCTGCAATTCCTTCTTCACCCAGGACCTCGAGCCATTCTCCGCGCCCGCATCCAACATCAAGGACTGACCGTTCCCTTGAACCGATTCCGGCAATTCGCAGATAGGGAAGATAGATGCTCAGGCGACGCTTCACTTCGGACACGTCACCGCGGAAACGTTCTTCCAAAGCAGCATAAAACGCATCGAGCGCATTTGAATTGCGGTCGCCGCCGGCAACTAGCGGGTGAGCCTGCCGCTCGGAACCGGCAGAAAACATGCCGGGAGTGTCGAGCGCGCGACTGAGGCGCAGTCCCTGAAGCATTACCTCGTTCCCTAGTTCCTTTCTGGAAGCAGATTCGGTATCGAGTGCGGCCTTGAAATCCTGCCGCAACGAGTTCAGTCGCACTTGCATCTCGTCGCTAAAAGCTCGCTCGCGACGTTCGCGGGCGGCCCGTTCTTCAACGATCGCGTTTTGGAGTGACTTTGCTTTTGTTACGATTTGACGTGACAGCTCGTTTACGAAATCAGCAATTTGTGTATTCTGCGCCATTTCATGCGCTTCGAACTGCTGTTGGCTTCGCTGGGAGGACGGCAATCTCAGCAATGAGACGAACAATTGCAGGATATAACCCAAAATAGGAATTCTGTACGCCTGACGTATCGCGGCAGGCAAGAAAAGCCCCTGGATCTTGACTCCTTTCGATCTCCCTTCTTTCGAATATCGAAGTCGTGCAAGGATATCTACCTTGTTGACCTGGCCGCTCCTGAGACGGGACGCAAAAGCCTCGAATCCGGTGGTGTCGGGTCCGCGTTTCAGGATTGCGCGATAGGCATTCTGGATAAAGTTTCGGTCGTGGTATTTCAGTAACTCGTTGACGTGATAACAGTCATTAGGGCTCGGGTCAAAAGGCGACTGAAGCTCGAGTCGCGGAGCGGCAAGTTCCCGCGACAAATTACTTGCAGTTCCATCAGGACCGCAATCTTCGGCGGAAAGACCCAAAAGTTCATTTGCCCGGCCTCGAATTCGATCTTCGAGAGCGGCAACTGTTAATTCCGGCTGATTCAACTCTGGCATCGGCTATATGAGAACCATTATAAACGGTGTCATTCGTGATTGCCCGCAGAAACTGATGTTCGTGTCCCCAATGAGATAGCCCGCACCAGTTCGAACGGTGCGGGCCAGGATCTCAGCGTTAGTATTTAAATGCAACCGGCGATCACTTGATCGTTATATGCGGAGCAGTGTCCGCGGGCCGGCTCGAGAACGTTCCGCCCGTGCCATTAACGACGGTTACAATTATAGGTACATCGCCGGCAGCCGCAAGGGTGCTGGGAAGCGTCAGTAAAATATGGTCGAACCCAGCCGTTCCGATCGGGCCAACGGCCAGGATCGACGTCCCTGTAATATCTGTCGTTCCGATTCTGACTGTAACCTGGCTGGTTGACGCCAGTCTTACCCCGGTCAGCGTTATTTCCAAAACGGTCGGTACGGTCGCACCGGTACTATCAGTCGAAGTAACAGTGAACGGTTCAGTGGTCGGGAACATCGGATTAGTGACATTCATCACGACGGCGCGTCCAAGGGCATCATTAGTCGAGGTGAAGATGTCGGGCACCGAAAACAACAGGCTCATAGAACTGCGTACTACTGCACCGTTGTTGTTTATCACCACGGGGAATGGTGTGCTGGACGGGGCAAAACCGGGCGGTACAACAAAGTTAAGCTGTCCCGGCGACACAAAGTAAAGTCCGGATGCGCCACCGCCTATGCTCATTGAAACCCCGTCGACTTCGATCGGAAGCGCGGGCGCTCGCGAAGCTTCCGAGGCACACGTTCCGGAGTTTTCTGGGCACCCAGGCACGGCCGACGGAGCAAGTGTGACAGCCGGCGCGGGCGAACCGGCAGGTCGTACCAAACCAAGTTCCCCAGGAGCCAATCCTAGAACTTCGGACGGAGAAGGAGAAGTCGCAGGAGAAGGTCCAACTACCAAACTGTTGCTGGCGCCAGTGAAAAATCTGACTGGACTGGGGCTTGCGGCAACCTCGCCGGTATTCGGCGGAACCAGCATGTAATAGCCCTCGAAAGACAGATCAGCGTTTCCGCCGCCAAACTCAAGCTCCCTTACGGTAAAAGCAATTCTTCTAAGCGAATTACTTGCATAGGCTTGTATTTGGGGAACCACCGTAGCGCCCGGCGCTGGTGTATCGGTCAACCGCTGGAAGAAATTAGCAGTTCCCGGAGGAGTTACCGCAACCGCATAAAGCTGTACTCGACCGTTTGGGTTCAGGCCATCAGTGGCTGTTGCGGGTACCGTCCCGTCAGACGTGAAATTCAGAACGGACGAGAAAATAAGTGTCGAACTATCTCCCGTAAAAGTTGGGAAGCGTCCACCTTCAAGTACAGCGGTTGTCGGCCGCGGCCCGATTTGTTTGAAGGTATTTGCGGCGATGTCATAAATGAAAACCGTTCCTCCCGCCTGAACTCCAGACGTGCCTGAGAGATCCGCGCGAGACTCCATAGCCAAAAACTGCCCGTTCCGGCTTAGGCGCCGTCCGGGGCTGAGCACAGTAACGGCGAACACATCACCAGTTGGGTTAACTGTATTTGTGACCTGTTTTAAGCTGGTGACGGTTGTACCGTTCAGGGTGGCTACGAAGATCTCAGTGTTGAAATCTGGGTTACTTGCGGTGCCACCTGTTTGCGGAATATTGGCATTGGAGGCAAAAGCAAGGACAGTCCCGTCACCCGAAAGATTGGGATTCTCGGTAAACGCACCAAGAAACCCCTTCACATTTACGGGCGTATTCGTGACCTGAGTAAAGGTCGGAGCACCTGCCACATTTGCGACAATAATCTCCGGACTGCCATCGGCGTTTCCACCGGTCAGGTTTCGGTTCGAGACAAAACTGATGATTGTCCCGTTATCGTTTACTGCCGGATCTCGATTATCAAAAGCCTCAGTGGGTGGCTTCGTGGACGAACCGGGCTGTGGGGGCAAACTGGCAGGGGTGTTTGTTATACGTGTAAAGGTTCCGGCTGTTAGATCAATTTTCGGAACATCGGCACCGGCGGTCAAATCAACCGTGGTCACGTCAGGAATTCGGTACATCCAGATTTCCTGGTTGCCGTCCGCCAGAAGGGCCGCGGCGTTTGCGGGATTTGTGCCATCATAATTTCCCGGATTTCCCGCATTGGACGAGAACACAATCCATTTGCCGTCATTACTTAGGACAGGATTGTTGTTGCTGACATCCACCTGAACCGTGCTCGGGTCGACACTGGGGGTCGGAGTTGGAGTCGGGCTAGCCGTCGGAGACGGAGTCGCTGTCGGTGTCGCAGTCGGCGTTGGGCTCGGACTTGGTTGTATCGAACTCTTGGTATTTGTGATCTGAAAAATTCGGCGTTGAGCGTAGTCGTAAAGGAATATTTCCCGATTTCCGTCGGAATTATTACGTCCCAAACTCGGGTTGACGGTCGAATAGGTCCTTTCAGTGGCAATATCCCCAGAGGACTGAAACACCACAAAACGGCCGTCGCCACTGATATCGTTGGCGAACGAATCCACGCTTGATTTTGAAATTTGAGCAATAATGGAATCTGGGGTCGCGCTGGGACTTGTTTGAGCCTTTGCGGACGTCAGAGAGAGCCAAAAGAACGCCAATACAGCCATGGCGCACAACAGGCGAAAAGCTTGCTTCACAAAGAGCCTCCGAATAAAAACACACAAATGAGAGTAAAAAACCCCGGGAGCTAGAGCAGAAGATAGTCAGGTGCGAAACGCGTAAACACCTTTGTAGCCAAAGATTGGCATTTTACGTTTTAGCAACCGCCAGTGCAAGGCGGCAGGGCTGGTTATCGTCGGGAGCCCAGCCCGTGAATTGTAACGAACTTGGGTCGTCAGATGCGTGTCGCCCGTACAGGGGTTTGCCCGCTATAAAATTTCCACCACACTGAACATCTACTCAAAATCCGATACCAGCCCCTTTTTGACACGTGGTTTTACCGTCGCTTATCGTGACGTCACTGCTATAGACCACGCGACATTCGAGGATTCCAGATGGCAACACAGAAACCTCTCGGCCGCGTCAGGCTGATCCTCGTGCTCGGCGGACTAATAATGGGTCTCGTCGTCATGGAAGTTGCCCTTCATATCGTTGGCTATTCCTTTCCTATATGGTATTCGAATGATCCTTACACCGGGTATTCGCTTCGCCCTGGAATGACCGGGTGGTACACGCGGGAAGGACTCTCCTATGTACGCATTAACAGCGATGGCATGCGTGATCGGGAACATACTCGAACCAAGCCCCCGGACACCATTCGAATTGCAATTCTTGGCGACTCGTTTGCTGAAGCAATGCACATTCCAGCGGAAAATACTTTCTGGTCCTTGATGGAAAGTAAGTTAAAGGGTTGTACGGGAAAGAATGTGGAAGTTTTAAATTTTGGTGTGTCGGGATACGGAACAGCCCTGGAATTCATTACCCTGCAAAGAAAAGTGTGGGACTACCAGCCGGACGTGGTGATCCTCGCTTTTTTAAGCCTGAACGACGTTTCAGACAATTCGCGAGAGTTAAAGAGGACGGATAAGGTTCCCTATTTCGTCTATCGTGATGGGCGGCTTACCCTCGACGACTCCTTTCTGCGTACCGATGCTTACCAAAATTCGAACTCCAGCCTCTACCGCTTGGGCAGATGGATCAGGGACCGTTCCCGCGTGGTGCAGGCTGTTCACAATTTCCAATACGTCGTCAAATCCTGGCTCGACGACCGGCGCGAGCGAAAGCGGCTTGCCGCACAAAAGGCGACGATCCAAACCAATGGACTGATTGCGACGGAATCAGCGGCGCCAGGAAATACCGATTTCGAGATTTATTCAGAGCCCCACGCGCCGGTGTGGATCGATGCCTGGCAGGTTACTGAGGGATTAATCAGAATTACGCGCGATGATGTTACAAGTCACGGAGCCGGATTTCTCCTGGTGACCCTTTCCAACGATGTCCAGGTACTGCCCAATCCGACGGCGCGCGAGAATTTTCTTAAGTCAGTTGATGGTACGGACCTGTTCTACCCTGAAAAGCGCATCATCGCTCTTGGCCAGCGTGAGGGATTCGACGTTCTGCCCCTCGCTCCCCGAATGCAGGCCTATGCCGAGCAGCATCAGGTATATCTTCATGGATTTGGCGCCAACATCGGTAATGGTCATTGGAACTCTACCGGCCATGCGGTCGCGGCTGACTTGATGACCCCAAAGGTCTGCGAACTCCTCCGCACGAGACCTAACCTTTAACAACCGAGCTTTAGACCTTAAACTTCGATTTTGAACCCTGAACTTTCTAACGTATAGATGCTCGTTATGTCCGGATTCATTATACTAATGCGAGAAATGATCGGATTCCTCAGGCAGGAAAAGAAGTTTTGGCTCTTGCCGCTTTGCATCGTTCTGGTATTGATTACAACTCTTCTTATCGTTGTTGAAAGTTCTGCCATCGGCCCCTTCGTTTACAGTCTATTCTAAGACTAAGCCAAACCAGGCAAAATTTGTACACTATGGCGAACTTAACCTACGAATATGATTTCCAGGCCTTCAGGAAAATACGGCTTCTATTAGTTTTTATCTGTTTATCCGCGGCTGATTTTTTCTATGTGCACTAATCTTCCGAGGCGTGATTTAGACTCACACCATCTTGAAATACTGTGATTTCAGCAATTCAAAATTCAAAATTCGTAATTCAAAATTTCCCAGCTTGCGGCTCTGCCACGCTGGGTTTATCCGCGGCTGATTTCTCTTTTGTACCAATCTTCCGTGCCGTGATTTAGCACAATGAAGACGATTCTGGGCCTCTCCGCCTTCTACCACGACTCCGCCGCGTGTATCCTGCGCGATGGCGAGATTGTTGCTGCTGTCCAGGAAGAGCGCTTCACTCGGCACAAACACGATCACCGCTTCCCTCACGAATCGATTGCCTACTGTTTGAAAGAAGCGGGAATCACTTTGGATGAACTTGATTACTTAGCTTTCTACGACAAGCCGCTGGTAAAATTCGAACGCTTGATCGAAACCTATTTGGCCTATGCACCGATGGGCTTTGCTTCGTATCTAAAGGGGATGCCGGGTTGGCTAAAAGAAAAACTCAACCTTCAGGGAGTCATTCGCAAGGAGCTTGGATACAGGGGCAAGCTTCTTTTCGGCGATCATCATGAATCCCACGCGGCCAGCGCCTTTTATCCCTCGCCGTTTTACGAGGCCGCAATCCTGACCGTCGATGGCGTTGGTGAATGGGCCACTGCTAGCTACGGTATTGGACGCGGGCGCGAACTCGAAATCCTGAAACAGATGAAATTCCCTCATTCGCTGGGGCTGCTCTATTCAACCTTTACAGCGTTTTGCGGTTTCAAGGTCAACTCCGGAGAATACAAGTTGATGGGCTTGGCGCCTTATGGCGAGCCCCGCTTTGTCGACACAATCCGGCGCGAATTGGTCGAGATTCACGACGACGGTTCGCTGCATCTGAACCTGGACTACTTCATCTTCCCACATCACGCCGCAAAAATGATGGGGCGAAAATTTTGCGCGCTCTTCGGCCCACCTCGAAAGCCGGAAAGCCCGGTCACGCAACGAGAGATGGATCTCGCGCGAAGTATTCAGGAAGTTGTTGAAGACGTCGTCCTTCGCATGGCGCGGCATGTTCACCGGCAAACCGGGATGGAGAACCTTTGTTTGGCCGGCGGGGTCGCGCTTAACTGTGTTGCCAATGGGAGGCTTTTGCGCGAGGGACCTTTCAAACGAATTTGGATACAGCCTGCGGCAGGCGACGCCGGAGGTGCGCTCGGTGTCGCCTTCGCCGTCTTTCATCGCTATCTTGGAATGGAACGAGTTTCCCTTCCGCGAAGCGATGCGAACGGAGCAATTGTTTCGTCGGATGCAATGAAGGGTACCTTCCTGGGTCCCCGGTTTACCGAGGCGGACATCTCGAAGTTCCTGATGAAAAGAAAACTTCCGGCCGTTCGCGTCTGCCATGACGAACTGCCTGCCACCGTAGCGCGGCTGATCGCAAAAGAGAACGTTATCGGTTTACTGCAGGGGCGGATGGAATTTGGGCCTCGCGCCCTGGGATCACGAAGCATTCTCGGTGACCCACGCAGTCCGCGCATGCAATCGGTGATGAACCTCAAGATAAAGCACCGCGAGAGTTTCCGCCCTTTTGCTCCGTCAGTATTGCGCGAGCGTGTTAGTGAATACTTCGAATTGGAACAGGAAAGCCCTTACATGCTTCTCGTTGCCGGGGTACAAGTGAAGCAGCGCTTACCCGAACCTCTGGGAACAGCGGAAATGGTTGGCATTGAGAAATTGAAGGTCGTCCGGTCAACGATTCCTGCAGTTACTCACGTCGACTATTCTTCGCGTATACAGACGGTTGACCGCGAGACCAATCCGCTCTATTACGATATCATCAGCGCTTTTGCTGACGAGACCGGTTGTCCCGTATTAATCAATACCTCCTTTAATGTACGTGGTGAGCCAATTGTCTGTACCCCCGAAGATGCGTATAGATGTTTTATGCGAACTGAGATGGATTACTTGGTGCTGGAGAACTATATTCTTGCCAGGTGTGATCAGCCACCGTTTGAAGAATCGGACGACTGGCGCAGTCGAATCGAACTTGACTAAATCAAACCGGGAAAGATTGGCACACCGCCGTTTCGTATTGGCCTGAGTTCTGAAAGACCTACGGTTTTGAAACATTGTCATTGTCTTGAATTATTGCCATTGACTTGAATCAATGTCATTGACTTGAATCATAGCCATCGTCTTGTATCATTGCCACGTGTTGCCTCATGTAAAAATCTACTCGAAACGCTATTGACTTGAATCATTGTCATTGTTTTAATCATTGCCACTAGCTTATGGTCTTTGACAATTAAATGAACCCTTTTTTTGAGGTAAAATAGCAGTGATAAGAGGCCAGGAGGGGGTCGCTATGATAAGGGTCTTTGATCTTAACGAAGCCGATCGGGAAAGGCTGGAGTTTCTGCGCAATCG
>WNFR01005922.1_pt1 | contig 12498 bp, 13 predicted proteins | sample 5400221 | NCBI WGS metagenome assembly WNFR01 (sample SAMN13153357, study PRJNA577476) | soil metagenome | isolation source: 40 cm soil under Madrone tree | place: USA:California | collected 2016-06-14 | reverse complement strand
TCCGTAAGACGTCTATCTCACGGGGATAAGAGTCAGAGACCTTAACATAGCAGAGACCATCGTGTACCGGGTACGCATTATTGTGCGTCGAGCGAGGACGGGACGGACACGATGCACCTCACGTGTACGTCATGTGATGTTTGTCTTGTCTGATGTCATCCACATCTGATGTCATCCCTCATACTGACACCACCATGTCCGGGAGAACGACCCTTGCTTCTGCATTCTACTACGACTCTGAAAATAACTATCAAAAAGCGACCCTCGCTCATCTTTACCGTAACTCTTCCCTCATAAAAGTCGCGTCCCTCATTTCCGTACCCCCACCAGAAGTACGAGTTTATCTTCGGGACCTCGCAGCCGCTGCCAATACTACAGCGAATGAGAATTCATGTGGAAGCGTCCTCGCGGGACAGGGAAGCGACACGGATGAGTTCGCGGATATATGTTTTTGGCTTGGAAACGGTCCTTACGGCGAAGGACACGAAGCCAATGTCCTTCGCACGTTGAATTTATACAACAATAGTCGACGGGCGCGTCGCCGGCCCCATTTCGCCGCGTTGCTCGACGCTCACATCTTTGGCAGATAACTTCTGGCCTACTGCAATCATCTACGTCGCTCCCGCCATCTTTTCACCTCCTTGACGTGAATGAGTTCACCAAACTGTCCGTTCTGTTGGCCAAACTACGAGACAAATTTTACTTCAGTGTGAATAGTGGCCTGCGTGCCAATGGCACCACTGCTCACTTTCTCATCGGTTGTCTCGCAGAGGGGCATTTGTCTGGCTGGGTAGGGCTAGTTGGTATTGGCATGACGCTAGAATGAGCCTTTCAATGATTGTTTTATGTCCTATGCTGTATTGGCCATTGAGCGTGCTCCATTTTACCAAGTAGGGCACTGCAGTCAGCTTGAGAGGAGTATGGATCGAGGATACGCGGCTATCAATCTAAACACCCTCTGTAAACTACATGCTCTGAGTACAGCACCCATACGCTCACATCCCGTTTCTCAAATTCTCGAACTTGCTGCCTTCATAATGTAGCCAGTTGGGCCGTGTGTCGAGCTCTCCCATTGCTTCCTTAACGACCCGGACGAGACACCTTCCGGGTTGTTCCTCTTTCCCATGACCACCTTCCATGCCCTCCCTTGGTGCTCCATCTTTGTCACCGCTTAGCTCCCAAAACATACTGCCTCCCAGGCCCTCTCGCGTGATATACTCGCCTTTCCATCGTCCGACAACTTCGTCGTCAAAGCTAATCATCTCCTTGCGTACGTAATCATACGTCCAGCTCGCCATCACTTGCTCGTCACGGAGAATATATGAACCTGGGAGTGGAAGTGCACGGTAGTCATAGACGCCCGACTCCCAGCTCCCCTGACCGAGACCCGAAAAAGGTGTACCTGGTCCATCCGTGTTGAGGAATGAGCGGCCATACAGAGGCACACCCAGGATGACCCGATGCCGTGGAACACCATGAGAGATGTACCATTGGATAGCTTGCGAGGCGTTGATTGGACCCCCAAATAGGTTTGCCTGGTGATTGGCTACTTTGTCCCAAGAACCAGCTTCCTCGACCGTTAGCCACGGAGTAAAAAGAATAGAAGCAGCGAATACTAACAGAAGTCGTACGCCATGAGGTTCCAAAAGTCAAGCAATGGGACCATCTCTCGGATATGCAGCTTACGGTAGTTGTCCGATCCACATGGTGCTGCTATCTGTGATATCTTGGTGAGGTGGCGCTTTCACCTTGTGATGATGATGCTCACGGTCAACAAGAAACGACAGTCTGTATGCTTCCGGCGTGCGTGTTCGTCCAATGCCGCCCTCAACTCGCGCAGTAGCTCCACGTATCCCCTGGCTTGCGCATCATTCTGCGGGTACTCATAGTCCACGTCCAAGCCGTCCAAGCCGTAATTTTCTAGAAGCGATACAGCCGATCTGACGAACTCGGCACGGTGCGCAGGTGAAATAACCACCGGGTGGAAAGACGGCGAGTAGGTCCAACCGCCGATAGAAAGCAGAACCTTGAGATGACGGTATTGCTTCTTCAACTTGTATATCGCCTTGAAATTACCGTACAGATTCGTTCCCGAATCAGACCATGAATCGCCTGGATAGTGAATATCTTGGTCCGCCCAAAGATCGGAAAGAAAAACTTCGCCGGAGTTAGCTCGGACATTTGCGAAGGCGTAAAGTATGTGACTGTATGGAAGGGTCGTGGTTTAATTTTCGTCGTTACTAGGGCAATGAGGGTCTGAAGATGACATACGTGAGGTCTTGAGCTGGTATCGAAGAAGGCGGAAACTTGCGCCCGTAGATACCCCTGCGCAATGAAGTTGGCAGCTGATGCGGGGATTAAACACGATCGTGCAACTGACCAATTCACAAAACTAGAGTGGTGGTTCATTAATTATCATACAAGACGACTTTGCGAACCCACTATCCAACGCTGTACTTCCCAGGTGGCATCTCCGTTTCTGTTGTTGTCTCAGTTACCGTTTCGTTGTTGTGAACAGCAGATTCTTTGTCCCCAGTTTGCAGGGGCGCAACAGATAAGCTTGGTGGTAAAGAAATCCGGACGGCCGGCACGGTCGGCCCTAATTTGTACAGTGACGCAATCGCAAGACAGCCAAAGAAAAGGAAGAAAACAACAGCAATAACGCGAGACTTTTTAGGACGAGCGTACCAAGGTGACTTGTCCGCAGTTGCGAGAGCACAAGTAGTCATGGAGCCATTGCCAGTGCTGCACTGAGCACTGACTTATATGATGATGCACGTGATTTGATATTTGCAAAAAAAAAATTTGGTCAGAGTTACTCTACAAAATACAAGCAGATTAAACGCGCCAGATAGAGGCGCCGACAGCACAGATAGTAGGGCCAAGGGTACTTGCATACCAGCGACCTCTTGCTCACAACCTTCAAGACACATACATTGGCCTTCTCCATCCTTGTCTCGTCCACGCATATAGACCGCTCAATACACTAGAATGGATACTTTGTTCACTCCACTCTTTGAATCTCTTCGATCCGCACCGACCGCACCTGGTACGCACCCGAGCGAAACTGTATGATAGATATAGTGATTCTACTCATCTCCCAGATGCAAAAGCAGCCGCCGATAAACTAGGTCAAGAAATCTCTAAGCAGGGCTTCTCATCCTTCCAGTTAGTGGATTTCATGTTGTTCATGTCGATTATCCCATAAAGTTCTTCTCTAGCCAAGGAAAAGTCATCGAAACGATGCATAGATTCGCTACCAACAAAGCGTCTGGTTACGAGCGTGAATCTGCGGCCATGGCGTTCCAGTCCTTTGCTGCCGTTCTCGGCCCTCCTGTTGCGCCTGTCCTGTTGCCCTCTCTCCCCATTCTATTCGATCTCTACATGGACAAGGGCGAGGTTGTCCGCCAGGCTGCCGCAGGAGCAACAAAAGCCATCCTCAAACTATTTCCACCAGAGTCTACTCCCTTAGTCTTTAAAACGTTAGAAGGTGTAATAGAGAACGACAAGTGGCGAACGAAGGTAGCTGCGCTTGATGCAATGAGAGCCTTCGTCAGTGGCGCCGAAGAAGCTGTTGCCACAGAGCTTGCTACGGTCCTACCCCCCGTCACCGCAGCTATGCATGACACGAAAAACGAGGTGCGCCGCACGCCGATCATCCAATCGAATGTCCGCTAAATAAAATTACCGAAGGTTACCTCTGCAGCTGTCAAGTGTGCGACTGCGTTGTGCACAACTTTAGCTAATGCGGATTTGGCACCGCACATCCCAATACTCGTCAAATGCATGTCCGATCCAACGTCTGTCCCGCTCTGCATCAAATCCTTGTCCAATACGACCTTCGTAGCCGAAGTCACCGCACCTGCCCTTGCTGTCCTTGTTCCTCTTCTCACACGTGCGCTGAACGATCGAAGTATGGAAGTTCAGAGGCGGACTGTGGTCGTAATTGATAACTTAGTCAAGTTGGTCCGCGATCCTGTCGTGGCTGCAACACATCTTGGTCCCCTGGTGATCGGCGTGAATAAGATCGCAGAGGGTGCCGCATTTCCCGAAGTTTGTCCGATTTAGGTTGGCTTCGACTCATGGCGACTAACCTCGATCGCAGGTCCGTGCTTTCGCAGAAGGCGCATTAAACACGTTGCAGAAAGCTGGTGCATCATCAGGGGTCTATGCCTTACCTCCACGGGACGTCACCGCTGAAGTCATCCTAGCAAGGAAGGCTCTCACAGAACTCCTTCTAGAGAAGGCTGGGAACTCGCTCCCGGCTCAGGATCCTTATTTGGCCGTAGTTTTCGATCTCATGGCAACTCTAGTTGCAGACCTCGTTTACGAAAAACGATACTCAGACAAGAACGTTTGGCGTGGTTGTGTTGGGGTTTACATGGCTCCTTGGCTGCCAGATGGTAAGGATGGTGGCACGGCGTTTGCTGAACTAGTTTGCAAACACTTCTACGCCATTGAAAGAGTCAGTCTTGTCGTCGGCCCTATTTCTGACGCTTAATTCGGCATTGTTTTAGGCAAAACACGCGCACGCTAATGATGCGGACCTGGAAGGTGGCGAATCCCTCTGCGACACCGTCTTCTCCCTTGCCTATGGCGCTCTCCTCCTCCTGTCCCACACAAACCTCAAGCTCTACCGCGGTCGCCGCTATGGTATTCTTGGTCCAAACGGGTCTGGGAAGTCAACTCTCATGCGTCAACTGCGGGATGGAAAAGTGGAGAATTTTCCATCCCAGGATCAAGTGCGCTGCGTTATGGTTGAACACTCACTCCAAGGCGAAGACACGTCGTTGTCTGTGATCGACTTCATCGCGTCAGGTGAGCCGCCTATTCACCCCCGGAGAGCAACTCCATCGATTTTGTTCCCGTCACATAGATAAAGTTCTAGCACACATCCCGCGGAATGAGATTCAGGAGCAACTCCAGGAAGTCGGTTTTGACAGCTCGCGACAAAATGAGATCGTTGGTGGCTTATCTGGAGGCTGGAAAATGAAGCTCGAATTGGCCAGAGCTATGCTGTACAATGCTGACCTTTTGCTGCTCGATGAGGTCTGTTACCCGATCAATAAAAGGTCGCTTTCTTGACTGATCCCTACTTCTAGCCTACCAATCACGTATGAAACTACTGTGTCTATCAGAGGACTTGACTCTCATTCACAGCGTTACAGTTGGACCGACCTTCGGTTACTTGGCTAGAACAGTATCTTCTTGCGCATACCAACGTAACATGTTTGATAATTAGTCACGACTCTAGGTCAGTCTCATAACCTTCATCAATCATCGTCATTCATATCTTACCTGTCCATTCAGATTTTTAGACGATGTAACAACGGACATCATACACTACGAGGATAAAAAGGTACGTACATGTTCTCTCTCCCCGTGACAATGGTTAATGGGACTGTGTAGCTTGTATACTACCACGGAAACCTGTCGAAATTCGTAGAAGTTCGCCCCGAGACAAAATCGTATTATACCTTAGCCGCTACCTCAGTCAAGTTTTCTTTCCCACCACCTGGTTCTCTCATGGGCGTCCGGAGCAATACTCGCGCCATTCTCAAAATGAATACCTGTACTTTCACGTATCCGGGAAAATCAGATCCCAGTTTAATAAATGTTAGCTGCGCTCTATCATTATCGAGGTCCGGTGTTTGAGCAATATGTAACATTGTGGACTTGCTAACAAAACGCAACAGTCGCGTCGGAATCGTTGGACCCAATGGCGCGGGGAAGTCAACACTCATCAAGCTTCTGACCGTGCGCTTCCCTTGCGTATTGCGCGCGCTACCACCACTGAGCCACAGCAGGGTGAAACAGAACCTCAAATGGGAACGGTTTACAAACACCCTTCGCTGCGAATCGGGTATGTTTCGCAGCACGCGACGCATCATATTGGTAAGCTCGCTTGCGATCGATCTCCTCAGACACCCCCGAATATCCCATTACAGAGCGCCACTTAGAGAAGACGCCAATTCAGTATATTCAATGGCGATTCCAAGATGGTCATGATCGTGGGTTCTCGTTGGGTCGTTCTTATGTCACGTCACGCGCTTACTCCTTTAAGGCGAGGTCCTCGAGAAGGCTACCCGTGTTTTGACCGAGGAAGAAAAGGCAGTTCTTAATAAAGACTTCATTGGCAAGAACGGTCAACGTAGAAAACTAGAAGTGCGTCGAACTCGTTCTTATTTGTATATCGAGGACTGAATACAGCACATCTAGCTTATCATGGGTCGTCAAAAGCTGAAAAAGTCTCTTCAGTACGAAATCAAGTGGCAGGGTCTAGATCACAAGTTCAACACGTGGGTTCCTCGCGAGGAGCTTCTTGCAAAGGGTTTCCAGAAAATCGTGTCGCAATTCGACGACTTAGAAGCGTCAAGAGAAGGCGCTGGACAGCGGGACACCTCTGCTCATATTGTTCGGAAGCACCTCGAAGACATAGGTTTGGATGGTGACATCGCACAGTATAACGAAATAGCCGGTCTTTCGGGTGGTAAGTTATGTTTCCAGACTTGTAGGAAAGTTCGTCCCAATCGTAGTTTCATTCTGAAGGACAGAAGATCAAACTCGTCATTGGTGCATGTCTTTGGAACAACCCCCAGGTACACCTTCTTTGAACACTCTGGTACCTGAGTCGGCTTAAAGGTGGCTAAAAGATTTGTGTGCTCGACGAACCTAGCAACTTCTTAGACAGAGAAGCACTCGGCGGCCTCGCAGTTGCCATTCGCGATTGGGCGGGTGCTGTGGTACGTCCATTTTCGCGTCATTCCCTTAATCGTCAATCCGATGTGATCGAATTAATGAGGTTATAATCTCCCATAATGAGGAATTTGTAAATGCTCTTTGTCAGCTTCATGTAAGTTCCCACATCCCCAGCAGGCGCTGATCATCACTTAGGTCCGGAAATCTGGCATTTTTCCGGGGGTCGAATGACACACAAGGGCAAAGCGGCAGTTGTTGAAGACGCCTTCGCAGATATCAAATCACCAAGAGGTAGCGGCGCGAACACCCCGGTACGCTCAAGGGTGCACAGTCCCGCAGCGTCGGCGGCCGCGACGCCCGCAGCAAGCGGCACAGAGGATAAAGGCGATAAAGGCACAACTCTCGTTCCGGGAGCGAAAAAGAAAAAACCTACGCGGAACCAGCTGAAGGCACAGGAGGAACGAAGGAGACTGAAAAAGTTGGCTTGGTTGCAGTTCGGTGGTCCCAAGCCGGAAGATTCCGATGAAGATTAGAACCGCACAGGCTTCCCGTAGATACGGTGCTCCGGTCAAGCCGCACGCATGGTTGTACGTGACGTGTCTTAGACAACACTTTAAATGCATGTTCAAATGAATTTGCCTTGCTCAAGAAACGAGATCGTTGATCGGTGATAAGGTTTTTTCCCTGAACGTGGTAATGGTGAGGACATGAAAGATATATAAAGCACGTGGATCAGCTATCCTTTTCGACAAACTCGCGACAAGCTCGACATCTCACGTACGCTGACAGATGAGGCTGTGAATTCTCCGTAAGGACTTCATCTCAGCATTTGCAAAATGCTTTCCGATAGCACGAGCGTCATTTATTTTATTCTACCCCGTGCTCGAGGCTGGGGAAATGATTAGACTAGTCATATCACAAATTTTCTAACATTACAGCATATCGCAAACCACGATAGTTTCCTTTTTTAGAAGTAGTAGACAGCAGTTACTCCGCTTAGCTTAGAAGAGTGGACAAGGCGCCTCAGCTCACGTCGCTCAAAATTCCTGTTGGCTTCAGTCTTGCAGGGATATACCTACTGGAACCGACGCCCAGCTTTCAAGGTCAGTATTATAACACCGTTTGCCATGCGTCGTTATCGCCCTGCACAGGCACTGGCACGCAGCAAAGGCATGCAGTAGTATTTGACGTCCGTCATTCACACTAGCCTGTGGGACAACTCCACATTCAAATGGGGGAAGGGAAGGGCTGCAGCACCTGTATGCCGGTGTACGTCAAATGGCGTTGGTCTTGACTTATGTTGATTGCAGAATGATATCGCCTACGAATCACTGACATGTCGCAGTTGGCACGACTTTGATTCGGCACTAACTGTTGATAGTACCGCGTAGAGATTCGAGTTGCTATGTCTTCTCTGGGGTGACATTCTCACCATCGTTCGTCCCTCACCATGCTGTGGTAACTGTTTATCCAGATGGAGTCAACAAGACAACCAAGAGCGCTACGGGCCTCCGCATGAACTTTATTAACTGCTCACGGTATACGCGCTTGCTTGCGTGACTTGCGCGCTCGTCTCCTTCCCGACTTGCCCCTCTCCCGCCGCTCGACCCTTTCGGGAGGGAGCGCAAAGTAATGAAGGCTCGATATGAAATCGGCCGTGAGCGTCATTACCTATACCGAGTCAGATCATTTTACAAGTATGAACGACCAATCGATAAAGGATTATCTTCGCGTTGTTCCCCTTTAAGGATAACTCTGCCCGACACTTTGGCGAAGCCCAGTTTGTCGCCTTAATATGTGCAGCTTCCTAGCTTCATATACACCAGATGAACTACAAATAACTCCCATTGTGATGCAAGGGCCTCGCAACAGGCTGATTCCCAGCTCCCTCATGACAGTTGTTCGGACGCAAAGTCATGCCCGCACTTACGAACATTGACCTTGTATTCTTGGGTCAGTTTTACGGATTAAAGCATTAGTCCCGCATGGTTGGTCTTTGTGTTTCTTGTCGACCTTCTCCTGGATGTGTCACATGGCTAACCAGCAAGATATGCGACGAAGACGTCGCCCAACCCGACAAACGGGATTACATGGAACATCTTTCTCCCCTTGCAACGTACAGTTCCGGTTCCTGCCTGTGGCCAAGCTAAGTTTAGCCAGAATGATGCCAGCCTACCCTTCACTGTGAATTGTCAGTGCCCCAGAATGGAGCTTACAATAGAACTGATTCTCGGCACTCACACACGATTGTGGTGAATCAGTAATTTTGGTATAGATACTTTTTGGTCATAGAGTATGCAATGCAATGATATCCGAAATTATGTAGAGGTCGCACAGCGTCGAGGTAGAATGCAATATGATATGAACATACAGTAGGTAAGAAAGAGAGCCTAGATCAAGTAGAGCGACAATACATGTAGTACGAGATCTAAATAAGATGTGATACAGACGATGGGTAACCTAGGAAGAATGTCTACTCGGAAAGAACCACGAAAGCATCAGAAAGTGAATGAACAAAGCAATCATAATAAATCGGAGATGAGATGATGAGAGAACGGGTATGACACTAGCATATACTAACGTAGTTGGTTCTCAGCAGAACCGAAAGAAGACTGCTCACGGGATACCAGTTCCCGAGCGCTGACAGGCACGATACGGTTTAATATCCGCGACTGGGTCCGGGCCAGTGCCTGCGGGGGTCTATGTCGGCGCGGCTTCTGCCGCTCGGTGGTTGGGGGCTTTGTCCCGTCCGCACTATAGGCGGTGGCGGAGAACGAGAATGGTATGTGTGTCCCGATTGTTGTACCATGGAACTCATAGCATTCGGGCTAGTACGATACCCAACAGGCGGAGTAGGTGTAGGGACTGGTGGGGGGCCCACAATGGGTGTAGGGTTGGTTCCAGATGAAGTCGCACGTCCTCCTTGTCGCATCGACTGCCTTTTGTTTTGGAACCTACAACGGCCGATGGGATCAGAGATAACAACTAGAATGTCGACAAAAGAGCTGAACCGACCAAATCTGCACACTCCGTGCCGACATATCCAACTGTTTCGCTAGAGCAGCTCGTTCCTCTGTGGACGGGAATGCGGTACGCGCATAGGTGGCATTAAGTACTTCCAATTGGCGGGCATCTGCGCGCTTGCGTTTTTTCTTGATTGTTGGCTCTGAGGGGTCAGGATGTGGCTCATAGTCCACAGGCGACATTGTAGGAGCGTTACGAGCATAGGGAAGCTGCGTCGTGGTTCGGGAGTTGGCCATGGTGCGCTCTACGGAAGCGTGACTTATTGGCATAGGCTGATGACTATAGTGCGTATTAACCGCTGCCGTCGCAGGCATAGCACCTCGGGTGGAGCTCGATGGGTAGGCGGCAGACGCGAGGGATTGGTACTGCGGGTAGTTCGCCGTGGGGGAATACACCGCATGCGGCACTGAGAACACTTGCTGAGGTTCATCAACTGAGAGCGCTTGCTGAGACCCATTCACTGAGAGCGCTTGCTGAGACCCATCAACTGAGGGCGCTTGTAGAGGCTCATCAACTGGCAGCGCTTGTCGAGGCTCGTTAAATGAGGGCGCATGTCGGGGCTCGTCATCTGACTTCTTTCGGGCCGATACCAGGAATCTGCGAAGGACAGCAAGCAGGGCGGCACCCAAGAAGCCAAGCAGGTAGCCAAACAAGGAGCAAAATAGGGTGTAGACACGAAGGAAGGTGGAGACGGTGAGTAGGCGAAAGACAAGCATTTGACCGAGGCAGGACAGAGCCCGCGTGACTGTGCGTTGACTCATTCACACTACACAGCCAGCAAAGCACAAGTGTCTCACCTCTTGTAGTCAAATAGTTCGTGAAATGGCCACAGGGAGGCGCCAACTCAAGTTGAAAGAACCAATTCCAACTGCTGTTACGTCTCTCTTCATACAAGCCGATCCAGTATAATCTTAAACCCATCAGATCACGAATTCCCGGTCAGCGCTTCAGAATGACAAGAGCGAGAACTCACATGAGTCCAAATAGCACTGCAAGTAACTCAATCGTCGTCGCTGCAATTGATTGGTTTTTGTAGGAAAGGGTGGCCTTTGGAATAGCCCAAAGAATTACTGTCGTCACATTGAGCAGTCTGTAACAGGTGAGTTTAACGCCAAGTGGAGGCGGCGAGTCCTCTATTCCTGTCAAGAGACCATCGCGGCGTACAAATGGTGGTAATTGATCGTTTGAGCTTGAATAGTGGCTTTTAACTAGGTTACATGAGCAGCAGATTTGCTATATGGCACATACGTTGTGGCTATTAATACATCCACCTCCACATGACCTGATGATGACATTTCCTACTACGAGGCTGAATTCGACTGAGAATACCAAGTACTGTGTAGGGGGCTAGTGACGGGGAGTTATTAGGATGGCATATCAAAATACTAAGTCCAAGATGCAGTACAAGGCGCTAATTTTGTGCACAGCCCGACCGCCTGCTGGTATGGAGCTTGCAAGACTTTACCAAAAAAAAAAAGAAATGCCAACGAAAATATGTCTGTACGTGATAAACCCAAGTACGGTCACGGTGGTGAGCACAGGTATCATAATCAACGATTTGAGAGGGACGTACTAGTCACGGTGCCATTGGTGCAACTTCAAGTTGAACTTGATGTTCGTTCAATTCGGCCAAAAAATAGGATTATTTATAAATGGATTTGCACTAGTAGAACTGCAAGTGTGCCAGTGAATTCCAAGATGGCAAGGCGTGGCAATCGTGTTTAACGATGGTGCTTCATTGATGGGATGAGCTTCAGATCTCGGACAGTACGGCAGCACGCTGCACGCAGACGCTATTTTCATGCACATCCGCAGGGGTATAAAAAATGATCTAAGTCCAGATGAGAGCACTACAACACAAACACTACATCACCCCACCCCACTCCTCCACACGCACGTACGCGCAGCCAGCCAGCTCAGTGCAGAAAAAAAAAAAATCCTTCCTTCTTCAAAAAAGAAAGAAAAAAGGTGAAAAAGAAAAAAAAAGTCAAGCGGGAGTTTTTTTTTAATATACAAGTTGAAAAAAAAGAGGGAAAAATGGTGGTGGCCAGCTAGAAATCGTCGCCGTCTGGATCGTCTGGATCTTCTTCTGTCTGCTGATGATGGGGCTGCTGCAGCTGAGGAGCGCTCGGAGCGCCGGGAGGAGGCGGAGGCGAAGGATCAGGCGCTGTTGGTGCGGTAGCTGCAAGGTCAATGACGCCCTTGACGCCCCCGCTCTGCGTCCTCCCACCGTCCCTCCCGCGTGCCATGCTCATCTGCGGCACCCTCCTCGGCCTGTCGTCGCCCTCCAGCGCAATGCTCGACGGGAAAGGCACCGCGCGCTGTTCCTTGCGCTTCCGGCTGCTGCTCTTCGCGCTGCTCGACGACTTTGCTTTCCTCATCGCCGGTGGTGCTGGTGCTGGTGCTAGTGGGGGAAACATCTTGGTAGATGGCACGGACGGTTCGAGCGGAGTGGCGGGAATGGGCGTCGGATCCACCCATTCTTCGTCGTCGTCGTCGAGATCGGCCGAAGAGGCCGATATCGTCCGTGAGAAATCGACCGGTGCTGCTTTGGAGGCTGCTTTGCGCGACGAGATGGTTCGGCTGGAGATGGCCGGGCCTGCTGCGCTGGGCGTCACGGGTCCTACGGCGTCGTCCTCGGTATCGCCGCCTTCGCTTTGTCCGCTCTTGGATGCTGCGCGTGAAGAGACGCGGTCGTCGATGACGGCGCCCTCGCCAGCATCGAAAAAGTCCCCGTCGGAATCTTCCTCGTCTTCGTCTTCATCGCGCGTCTCT
>WNFR01005921.1_pt1 | contig 12499 bp, 26 predicted proteins | sample 5400221 | NCBI WGS metagenome assembly WNFR01 (sample SAMN13153357, study PRJNA577476) | soil metagenome | isolation source: 40 cm soil under Madrone tree | place: USA:California | collected 2016-06-14 | reverse complement strand
CCGATGCCGTAGATGTACGTCAGCGCGATCTCCATGCGCTTCGCTTTCGGAAGGTCGACTCCTGCGATACGTGCCATGATGCCTCTCTCGACTCAGCCCTGGCGCTGCTTGTGCCGGGGGTTGGAACAGAGGACCCGCACCACCCCCTGGCGGCGCACCACCTGACAGTTCTTGCAAATCTTCTTGACCGACGCGCGCACCTTCATACCCGTGCCCTCTGCTTCATGCTCCCTGCCTCACTTGGATCGATAGGTGATGCGCCCATGCCCGAGATCGTACGGCGAGATCTCCACCGTTACCTTGTCGCCGGGGGCGAGCTTCACGGAATGGAATCGCGGGTCGATCGCGGTCTGCGCGACGACGCGGTGACCGTTGTCGAGCGCAACGCGGAATGTCGCGTTCGGCAGCGAATCGAGGACCGTTCCGTGCACTTCCATCGCGTCGGTTCTGGGCATCTGCATGGTCATGGGTTCACCATCCTTTACAGGGAGCTCAAGACGTAAGGGCCGCCCTCGACGATGGCGACCGAGTGTTCGAAATGGGCTGACAGGCTGCCGTCGCTCGTCACCGCCGTCCACCCATCCTCCTTGAGCTCGACCTCCGGCCCTCCCGCGTTCAGCATCGGCTCGATTGCGAGCACCATTCCTTCACGCAACCGGATGCCGCGATCCGCTTGGCCGAAGTTCGGCACCTGCGGATCCTCGTGCAGCCGTTTGCCGATTCCGTGACCGACGAAATCGCGCACCACCGAGAAGTTCCGGCTCTCCGCGTGCGTCTGAATCGCCGACGACACGTCGCCGAGCCGCCGCCCCGGACGCGCGGCCTCGATTCCGGCTTCGAGCGCCTCGCGCGTGATCCGCATCAGCTCAGTGGCCTCACCGGTGACCGCGCCGACCGGGACCGTGATCGCCGAGTCGCCGTAGTAGCCGCGATAGATGACGCCGTAGTCGAGACCGATGATGTCGCCCTCGCGCAACGGACGCGACACCGACGGGATCCCGTGCACGACCTCGTCGTTGATCGAGGCGCAGAGCGACGCCGGATAGACGCGGCCGGCGACGCTGTACCCCTTGAACGCGGGGGTCGCACCGCGCTTGCGCGTCAGCTCTTCGGCGATGCGATCGAGGTCGGCGGTCGTGACACCGGGGCGCACCGCGGCACGCAGCTCGGCGAGCACCTCCGCGACGATGACGTTCGCCGCGCGCATGATCTCGATCTCTTCCGGTGCCTTGAGCACGATCATCAGGCTCGCTGCTCCGCCACGCGTTCGAGAATACGGCCGAGGATGTCGTCGCGGCTGCCGACGCCGTCCACCTCCGCGAGGAGGTTGCGCGCGCGGTAGTGCTGCAGCAACGGCGCGGTGGCGCGCACGTAGACCTCGAGGCGCGACGCGATGATGTCCTCGTGGTCGTCGTCGCGCTGATAGAGGTCGCCGTTGCATTTGTTGCAGATGCCCGCGTTCGTCGGCGGGTCGAAGATGATGTGGTGCATCGCGCCGCACTCGCGGCAGGTGCGCCGGCCGGAGAGGCGCTTGATGAGCTCCTCGTCGGGCACGACGATGCTGATCACCAAGTCGAGCGTGCGGCCGAGCGCCGTGAGCGCGCGGTCGAGCCACTCCGCTTGCGGCAACGTGCGCGGGACGCCGTCGAGGATGAACCCCGGCTGGCAGTCCGGCTGGCGCAGGCGCTCTTCCAAGATCCGCATGATGACGTCGTCGGGCACGAGATCGCCCTTGTCCATGTAACGCTTCGTCTCGAGGCCGAGCGGCGACTTGCGGCGCACCTCCTCGCGCAGGATGTGCCCCGTTGAGATCGACGCCAGCCGCAACCGTTGCCCGAGCAACGCGGATTGCGTGCCTTTTCCTGCTCCCGGCGGCCCCATGAGTACGAGATTCAACCGCTCAACTCCGTCGCCCGCGCAGGCGGCCGCGCTTCATGAAGCCTTCGTAGTTGCGGGTGAGCAGATGCGTCTCCATCTGCGCCACCGTGTCGAGCGCCACTCCGACCACGATGAGTAGCGACGTGCCGCCGAAGAAGAATGTCACGTTGAACCGCGAGATCAGGATCGTCGGTAGGATGCAGATCGCGGCGATGTAGAACGCGCCCCCGAGGGTGATGCGCGTCAAGATGCGATCGATGTACTCGGCGGTGCGCTTGCCGGGACGGATGCCGGGAATGTAGCCGCCGAACTTCTTCATGTTGTCGGAGACCTCGACCGGATTGAAGGTCACCGCGGTGTAGAAGTAGCAGAAGAAGACGATGAGTCCGACGTAGAGCAGGTTATAGATCGCCGATTGCGGCCCGAGCAGCTCGGCGGCCTTCAGCGCCCACGGGTTGTCGGGAAAGAAGCTCGCGATCGTGCCCGGAAAGATCAGGATCGACGACGCGAAAATCGGCGGGATGACGCCCGACGTGTTGATCTTGAGCGGCAGGTGCGAGCTCTGGCCGCCGTACATCTTCCGGCCGACGACGCGCTTCGCGTACTGCACCGGGATGCGGCGCTGCCCGCGCTCCATGAAGATGATCGCGGCGACGACGACCACCATGAAGAGGAGGAGCGCCAGCAGGAAAAAGAGGCTGATCTCGCCCTCGTTCATGAACTGAATGGTGGTGCTGATCGCCGACGGCATGCGGGCGACGATGCCGGCGAAGATGAGGAGCGAGATGCCGTTGCCGATGCCGCGCTCGGTAACCTGCTCGCCGACCCACATGAGAAACGCGGTACCGGAGCTGAGAGTGACGACGCACATCAGGCGGAACGCCCACCCGGGATTGAGGACGACCGACGCTCCGGTCGGCGATTGGATCTGCTCGAGTCCCATGCTGATGAAGAGGCTCTGCACGACCGAGAGTACGACGGTGCCGTACCGCGTGTATTGCGTGATCTTCCGCCGCCCCATCTCGCCTTCCTTCGAGAGACGCTCGAGGTAGGGGACGACGACGGTCAGCAGCTGCAGGATGATCGATGCGCTGATGTACGGCATGATGCCGAGCGCGAAGATCGAGAAGCGCTCGAGCGCGCCGCCGGAGAAGAGGTTCACGAGACCGAAGAAGTTGCTCGCGGCCTCCTCGAAGAACTTCTTCAGCGCAGCGTTGTCGATGCCCGGTGTCGGGATCGCGACCCCGATGCGATACACGGCGAGCATTCCGAACGTGAAGAAGATCCGGCGCCGTAGCTCCGGAATCCGCGCGGAATTTTGGAACCCTTCGAGCACGACCTACTCCTTCGAGCCTTCGGCGGAGTCGGCGCCGTTGCCGCCGGCAGCGTCGGCGGCGAGCTCGAGCGTCCCGCCCGCGGCGGCGACCTGGTCGCGCGCGGATTGGCTCGCCTTGTCGATCTTGATCGTGAGCTTGCGCGTGAGCCTGCTGTCGTCGCCGAGAAGCTTCACGGGCTCGCCTGCGCGCACGAGCCCGGCGGCGATGAGCGCAGGGACGTCGACGACCGAGCCGCCCTCGAAGCGCTCCAGCTGCGCGAGCTTGACGATCGCGTAGCGCACGCGGTTCGGGCTGCGGAAGCCACGCTTCGGCAGGCGTCGCTGCAGCGGCATCTGCCCGCCTTCATAGCCCGGCGGCGTGTTGCCGCCCGAGCGCGCGCCTTTCCCTTTGTGCCCTTTGCCTGCCGTCTTGCCGGTGCCGGAGCCGGGACCGCGGCCGATCCGCTTGCGGGCGCGGCGCGCGCCTTTCGCGGGCTTGAGATTCGAGAGATCGAGCAGCTCCACGTCCGTAACCCTCGCTGTGCTTCCGCTATTCTTCGACGGCCAGCAGGTGCTGGACGCGGCGGATGAGGCCGCGGTTCGCCGGATTGTCCTGCACGATGGCCGAGGCACCGATGCGGCGGAGCCCGAGGCCGCGCAGACTCTCACGCTGGCGCATCGTGCCGCCGATCGCGCTCCGCACCTGCGTCACCCGCACCATCTTGCCCATGCCCTTGCCGGTGGTCGTCTTGGTCATCGTCGTATCGGTCATCCGCGTCGGCGCCGTCAGCGCAGCTCGGCGAGCTCCTTGCCGCGCATCGCCGCCACCTTCTCGGGCTCGCGCAGCTCGGAGAGCGCCTGGATCGTCGCCTTCACCATGTTGTGCGGGTTGTTCGAGCCCAGGCATTTGGCGAGCACGTTGTGGATCCCCGCCAGCTCGACGACCGCGCGCACGCCGCCGCCCGCGATCACGCCGGTCCCGTCCGACGCCGGACGCAGCAGCACGCTGCCCGCGCCGTAGAGCCCGTTCACCTGGAACGGAATCGTGCCGTTCGCGATCGGCACCGTCATGAGCGTCTTCTTCGCCTTCTCGATGCCTTTGCGGATCGCCTCCGGCACCTCGTTCGCTTTGCCGAGGCCGTAGCCGACGTGCCCGGCGCCGTCACCGACGACGACGAGCGCGCTGAAGCTGAACCGGCGCCCGCCCTTCACGACCTTGGCGACGCGATTGATGTGCACCACCTTCTCTTTGAGCTCGAGGCCGTGGGACTCGATGCGCCGTGCTGATCCTCTCGCCATAATGCTCCTTCAGATTTTGAGGCCGGCTTCACGCGCGCCTTCGGCGACCGCGCGCACGCGCCCGTGGTACAAAAAGCCGTTGCGGTCGAACACCGCGGCGGTAATTCCCCGCTCCATGCACTGCTTGCCGACGATCGCGCCGATCCGCTTCGCGGCCTCGACAGACCCGGGCTTCTTCACCTCACTGCGAATATTGGGCGCGAGCGTCGACGCGGCAAGCAAGGTCTTCCCGGTGTCGTCGGCGATGACTTGGACGTACATGTGCTTCTCGCTGCGAAACACGCAGAGCCGCGGCCGCGCCGCGTCGCCGCGCACCTTGCGACGTACACGCGCCTGGCGCAGCTTGCGGGCCTGACGACGCTGATCGTTGAGCATCCGTTCTCTCCTCAGGAGGCCGCGCCGACGGCCTTGCCCGCCTTGCGGCGGATCCTCTCCTCCGCGTACTTGATGCCCTTACCCTTGTACGGCTCCGGCGGCCGCAGCTTGCGGATCGCCGCGGCGGTCTCCCCGAGCACTTGTCGATCCGCGCCCTCGAGGGTGATCACCGTCTGCTTGTCGACCTTGGCGTCGACGCCGTCCGGGAGCGGAAACATGATCGGGTGCGAGTACCCGAGCGCGAGCTGGATCGTCCGGCCCTTCACCTCGGCGCGGTAGCCGACGCCGTTGATCTCGAGCACGCGGCGGAATCCGGTGCTCACGCCGGTCACCATGTTGGAGATGAGGACGCGCGTGAGACCGTGGACGCCGCGCGCGGTGCGGCTGTCGTCGCGACGGCTGACGTTGACGGCATTGCCCTCGACCTTGACCTCCGCCAGCGGGTTGATGGCAACCGCCAGCTTGCCGCGCGGTCCGGAGACCCGCACTGCGCCGGGCTCGACCGCGACGGTGACGCCGGATGGGACGCTGATCGGCAGCTTGCCTATGCGCGACATGACCCGATCACCACACCGAGCAGAGCAGCTCGCCGCCGACGCCGCGCCGCTTGGCGTCGCGATCGATGAGGATGCCCGCCGGCGTCGACAGCACGTTCACGCCGAGACCCGCGCGCACCGCAGGAATCTCCTGCTTGCCGACGTAGACACGCAGACTCGGACGGCTCACGCGACGGAGCGCCGTAATCACCGGCCGGCGCTGCTCGTCGTACTTGAGGCCGACGCGGAGCTGCTTGTGCACGCCCTCCCCGATGACGGCATGGTCGCGGAGGAAACCCTCGGCGACGAGGACGCGCACAATCGCTTCCTTGGTGCGCGACCACGGGACATCCACGCGCTCCTTGCGCGATTGGTTGCCGTTACGGATGCGCGTCAGCAGATCGGCGATGGGATCGGTCATCGACATGGGGTCACCAGCTCGCCTTCATCAGGCCTGGGATCTGCCCCTTGCGCGCGAGGTCGCGCAGGCAGAGCCGGCACATGCGAAACTTGCGGAAGAACCCGCGCGCGCGCCCGCAGAGAGGACAGCGGTTGTATTGGCGGACGCCGAACTTCTGCCGGCGCGTCGCCTTGATGCGTAAACACGTCTTCGCCACTACGCGTCTCCGTTCAATTGCGGAATGGGAACCCCAATGCGCGCAACAGCATCTTGGCGTCGCTGTCGCTGTGCGCGGTCGTGATGATCGAGATCGTGAGGCCCTTCACCTTGTCGATCTTGTCGAGGTCGATTTCCGGAAAGATGATTTGCTCGCGAATGCCGAGCGAGTAGTTGCCGCGTCCGTCGAACGAACGATCGGAGAGACCTTTGAAATCGCGCACGCGCGGCAGCGCAACGCTCACCAACCGATCGAAGAACTCGTACATGCGATCGCCGCGGAGGGTGACCATGCAGCCGATCGGCACCCCCTCGCGCAGCTTGAAATTGGCGATCGCCTTGCGTGCCTTGGTCACCACGGGCTTCTGGCCACTGATCGTCGCCAGCTCCTCGACCGCGGAATCGAGGAGCTTCACGTTCTGGATCGCCTCGCCGAGGCCCATGTTGATGACGATCTTGTCGAGCCGCGGCACCTGGTGCAGGTTGCCGCAGCCGATCTCCTTCATGAGCGCGGGGCGGATCTCGCTCCCATACCGCCCCCGCAGTCGCGCTGGTTCGCTCACCGGTCGATCACCTCGCCGCACCGGCGACAGATCCGCGTACCGGTGCCGTCCTCGAGCCGCCGCGCCCCGACGCGCGCCGGTGCGTTGCAACGCTCACACATGATCATCACGTTCGAGAGCTCGATCGACGCCTCTTTCTCGACGACGCCGCCGGGCTGCTGCGCGCCGCGCGCCTTCTGATGGCGCTTCACCATGTTCAGGCGCTCGATCACGATGCGGTGCTTCTCGCCAATCACGCGCATGACCTTGCCGGTCTTGCCGCGCTCTTTGCCTGCGATGACCATCACTGTGTCGTTCTTGCGGATCTTGCTGCGCGGCGGCCGACCCTCACGTGCGACGCCGGCCTTCATCAGAGCACCTCCGGCGCGAGCGAGATGATCTTCATGAACTTCTTCGCGCGCAGCTCGCGCGCGACCGGGCCGAAGATACGAGTCCCGATCGGCTCGCGCTGATTGTCGATCAGCACCGCCGAGTTGTTGTCGAAGCGGATGTACGAGCCGTCCGGTCGCCCGACTTCCTTCGCGGTACGCACGATGACGGCTTTCATCACGTCACCCTTCTTGACCTTGGCGTTCGGAATCGCCTCCTTGACCGAGACGACGATGATGTCGCCGATCGAGGCGTAACGACGATGGGACCCCCCGAGCACCTTGATGCACAAGACCTTGCGCGCGCCGGAGTTGTCGGCGACGTCCAATATGCTTTCCGCCTGCACCATCGATCCGGTCCTCCGCCTCCGCCGGCTAGAGCTGCACCGCTTTGTCGATCACGCGGCTGAGTCGCCAGCGTTTGTCGCGGCTGAGCGGTCGGCATTCGATGATCGCGACGCGATCGCCGATCGCGCATTGGTTCTGCTCGTCGTGCACCTTGTAGCGCTGCCGCCGCGTCAGGAACTTGCGGTATTTCGCGTGCTGCACGCGGCGATCGACCGTGACCACCGCGGTCTTGTCCATTTTGTTGCTGACGACGATGCCGATCCGTGTCTTGCGATTGTCCGCCATGCTCAACTCGCCTTCGCGCGCTCGCGGTGTATGGTCCGGCAGCGCGCGAGATCGCGGCGTACCGCGCGCACCTTCATCGGGTTCTCGAGCTGGCTCGTCGCGCGGCGGAGCTGGAGGAGGAAGAGCTCCTCCTCGAGCTCGCGTGTCCGTGCCTCGAGCTCGCCGTCGGACATGTTGCGAATCTCGCTAGGCAGCACCGGCCATTCCTCCACGCTCGCGCACCTGGGTCGGGATCGAGATCTTCTGCGCCGCGAGGCGCAGCGCCTCACGGGCGATCTCCGGCGCGACACCTTCCATCTCGAACAGCATACGGCCCGGCTTGATCACCGCGACCCACACTTCGGGCGAGCCTTTGCCCTTGCCCATGCGCGTCTCGGCGGGCTTCTTCGTGAGTGGCTTGTCGGGAAAGATTCGTACCCACACGCGGCCGCCGCGCTTGATGTGACGGGTCAGCGCGACGCGCGCCGCCTCGATCTCGCGCGCCGTGAGCCAGCCGCGGTCGGTCGCCTGCAGGCCGAAGTCGCCGAACGCGAGCGTCGATCCTCGCCAGGCCGTGCCCTTGCGGCGGCCCTTCATCATCTTCCGATATTTGACTTTCTTGGGTGCGAGCATGTCTCTCTCGCGCTCAGGCGCCGATCGCCGTGCGCTGCTCCTCCTCTTGCTTGGTCAACACCTCGCCGCGGAAGATCCAGGTCTTCACGCCGATCACGCCGTACGTCGTGTATGCCTGCGCGAAGCCGTAGGCGATCTCGGCGCGCAGCGTGTGCAGCGGCACCCGTCCCTCGCGATACCACTCGCGACGCGCGATCTCGGCGCCACCGAGCCGTCCAGAGGATTGAATGCGAATCCCGAGCGCGCCCATCCGCATCGCACGCGCCACCGCTTCCTTCATCGCACGCCGGAAGGCGACGCGGCGCTCGAGCTGCAGCGCGACGTTCTCGGCGACCAGCTGCGCGTCGATGTCGGGACGCCGCACTTCGTGGATGTTGATGAAGCAATCGCGGCCGGAGAGCTTGTTGAGCTCGGTCTTCAGCTTGTCGATCTCGGCGCCTTTCTTGCCGATCACGATGCCGGGGCGCGCGGTGTGGATGTTCACCTTCGCCTTGTTCGCGGCGCGTTCGATCTCGATCTTCGAGATTCCGGCGTGGTACAGACGGCGCTTGATGAACGTGCGCACGCGGATGTCCTCGTGCAGCAGCACCGCGTAGTCCTTGCCCGCATACCAGCGCGAATCCCAGCCCTCGATCACGCCGAGGCGAAAGCCCTTCGGATGTACCTTCTGTCCCATGCGAGTCCTTACCGCCGGCCTTTCGCGTGCGCAGCGCCGGTTCCGTTCTTGCCCTGCCGCTCGTCGACGACGATCGTCACGTGGCTCGAGCGCTTGAGAATCTTGGTGGCGCGGCCGTGCGCGCGCGCCAGCGACCGCTTCTGTGTCGCGCCTTCATCAACGTAGGCCGTCTTCACGTAGAGCGTGTCGACGTCGACGTTCTGCGTCGCCTCCGCGTTGGCGATCGCCGATTTCAGCGTCTTCGCGACCACCTTGGCGCCACGCCGCGCGTTGAACTCGAGAATGCCGATCGCCTCCTCGGCGCCCCTGCCGCGAATGAGGTCGACGATGAGGCGCATCTTCTGCGCCGAGATGCGCACGTGCTGCGTGCTGGCTCGCGTCTCCATCGCTCAGCTCTCGCTCAACTCTTGGCCGCTCCCGGCGGCGGACCGCCGGAGGGCTTGACCTCGGCTTTGCGCGCGCCGGAGTGCTGGTGGAAGGTCCGCGTCGGCGAGAACTCGCCGAGCTTGTGCCCGACCATGTTCTCGCTCACGAATACCGGGATGAACTTGCGACCATTGTGGACGGCGAAGGTGTGGCCGATCATGTCGGGAATGACGGTCGAGCGGCGCGACCAGGTCTTCGTCACCTTGCGCTCGCCGGCCGCGTTCAACGCCTGCACCTTCTTCAGGAGGTGCTCGTCGACGAATGGACCTTTTTTGACCGAACGTGCCACGTGTGCTCCCGCGCCTACTTCTTGCGCCGCATGACGATGAAGCGGTTCGTCCGCTTGTTCTGCCGCGTCTTGTAGCCCTTGGTCGGCATCCCCCAGGGTGTCTGCGGATGGTTGCCCTTCGAGCGGCCCTCGCCGCCGCCGTGCGGGTGGTCGACGGGATTCATCGCGATGCCCCGGACGCGCGAGCGACGGCCGAGCCAGCGCGTGCGTCCCGCCTTCCCGATCGAGATGTTCTCGTGTTCGAGATTGCCGACTTGTCCGACCGTGGCGCGGCACTCGATCCGCACCAGGCGCTGCTCGCCCGAGGGCAGCTTCACGAGCGCGTATTCGCCTTCCTTCGCCATCAGCTGCGCCGCACCGCCGGCGCTCCGCACCATCTGGCCGCCCTTGCCGGCGCGGAGCTCGATGTTGTGGATCATCGTACCGAGGGGAATCGCGCGCAGCGGAAGGCAGTTGCCGGGCCGGATGTCGGCCTCGGGACCGGCCGCGACACGATCGCCGACCCGCAGTCCGACCGGCGCCAGGATGTAGCGCTTCTCGCCATCGACGTAGTGGAGGAGCGCCAAGCGTGCGGAGCGGTTCGGGTCGTACTCGATCGAGGCGACGCGGGCGGCGATGTTCTCTTTGTCGCGTCGGAAATCGATGACGCGATAGCGGCGCTTGTGGCCGCCGCCGCGGTGGCGCAGCGTGATCCGCCCGTTGTTGTTGCGTCCGCCGCTCTTGCGGATCGGCGCCAGCAGCGACGGCTCCGGATGATCACGGGTGATCTCGGCGAAATCGAAGCCGCTGCGGAAGCGGCGCCCAGGCGAAGTCGGCTTGTAGAGGATCGTCGGCATGCGCGTTACACCTGCTCGAAGAAGTCGATGCGCTGGCCTTCGCCGAGCGTCACGTAGGCTTTCTTCCAATTCGGACGCCGGCCCGAGGAGCGTCCGACACGGCGGATCTTTCCCAGGACGTTGCTGGTGCGCACCTTCAGAACTTTCACTTTGAAGAGACGCTCGACGGCGTGCTTGATCTCGAGCTTGTTGGCGTCGGGCCGGACCTGGAAGACGACCTGGTTCCCGATCTCGTTCACGAAGGTGCCCTTCTCCGTGATGACCGGCGCCGAGATGATCTGGTACTCGCGCTTCATGCCGCCACCCGTTCGGTGATTGCATCGAGCGCCGCGCGCGTGACGACGAGGTGGTGGTAGCGCAAGAGATCGTAGACATTCAGGCCGGTGGCGCGCAGCACCTTGACGTCCCGCAGGTTGCGGCCGGCAAGCTCGATCCGCGCATCGGCGTCGGCGATCACGACGAGGACGCTGTCCTCGATACCGAGCCCGCGCAGGAGCTCGACGAAGTGCTTGGTTTTCGTCTCGGGCAGCTCGAGGCGATCGACGATCGTGAGGCGGTTCTCGCGCAGCTTCTGGGCAAGCATCGAGCGCAGCGCCGTCTTCCGCGCCCGCTTCGGCATCGCATACGCGTAGTCGCGCGGGTGCGGCCCGAATACGGTGCCGCCGCCCGGCCAGAGCGGCGAGCGGATACTCCCGGCGCGCGCCCGTCCGGTGCCCTTCTGCTTCCACGGCTTCTTGCCGCCGCCGCGCACCTCGCCTTTTTCCTTCGTCGAAGCGGTGCCGGCGCGCCGGCGGGCGGTCTGCATGCGCACGACATCGGCGAGCAGCGCACGCCGGAGCGGCTCGGCGAAGACATCTGCCGGCAGCTCGATCGTGCCGACCTCCGCGCGGGCCTGCGAGAAGACGGGTGCGGTAATGGGCTCTGGCCTCTGCTGCTCAGGCATTGGCCGCTCCTGCCGCGGCACGCGCGGCCCGCCGCGCGCTGCTGGCGCGCTTGCGGACGATGACGGTCGCGCCGTACGCGCCGGGGATCGCGCCGCGAATGAAGATCAGGTCCTGGTCGGCGCGCACCTCGACGACCTGGAGGTTCTCGATCGTCACCCGCGCGTTGCCGAGGCGTCCCGCCATACGCTTCCCCTTGAACACGCGCCCCGGGTACGACCGGTTGCCGATGGAGCCGCCATGACGAAAGTATTCGTGGGTGCCGTGCGAGCCGGGAAAGCCGCTGAACTTGTGACGCTTCATGACGCCGGCGGTGCCGCGTCCTTTGCTGACGCCGCTCACATCGACGGCGTCGCCGGCGGTGAACACGTCGCCGACGCGCACGTCCTGGCCGACGGCGAGCTGCGAGTCGGCGCCGACTTTGAACTCGCGCAGCACGCGGAAGGGGCCTTTCGCCGCCTTCGCGACGTGGCCGTTCATCGCCTTCCCGACGCGGCTCTCCTTCTGCGGCGCGAACCCGAGCTGCACGGCGATGTAGCGGTCGCGGGCTTCCGTCTTCGTCTGCACGACCGTGCACGGCCCCGCCTGGATGACGGTCACCGGCACGAGGTTGCCCTCGCCGGTGAACACCTGCGTCATCCCGACTTTCTTGCCGATGATTCCCGTTACCATGGCTTCCGTCCCGCTATTGCAGCTTGATCTCGACGTCGACGCCGGCCGAAAGGTCGAGCTTGCCGAGCGCGTCGATCGTCTGCTGCGTCGGCTCGAGGATGTCGAGGAGACGCTTGTGCGTCCGCAGCTCGAACTGCTCGCGCGACTTCTTGTCGACGTGCGGCGAGCGGTTGACCGTGAAGCGCTCGATGTGTGTCGGCAGCGGAATCGGACCGGCGACTCGCCCGCCGGTGCGGCGCACGGTGTCGACGATCTCGCGCACCGACTGATCGAGCAGCCGGTGGTCGTAACCGCGGAGGCGTATGCGAATTTTTTCGTTCACATTCTACTCGAGAATTTTGGCGACGACGCCGGCGCCGACGGTGCGGCCGCCCTCGCGGATCGCGAAGCGCAGCCCCTCGTCCATCGCAATCGGCATGATCAGCTGCACGACCAGCTTGATGTTGTCTCCCGGCATCACCATC
>WNFR01012391.1_pt1 | contig 12500 bp, 12 predicted proteins | sample 5400221 | NCBI WGS metagenome assembly WNFR01 (sample SAMN13153357, study PRJNA577476) | soil metagenome | isolation source: 40 cm soil under Madrone tree | place: USA:California | collected 2016-06-14 | reverse complement strand
GAAGTAGCCTTCTTAAAAGCGTTTGCGACCTCGGTGGAATGGAGGCTGTTCACTCGCAGGCCCGCCTGTTTGGCAAGGGACATATAATCAGAGCATGCACCTGAGCACAACAAGGAAGACCCACCCCGAGCTTTTGGACGCGCAATGCCCAAAAGAATTGGTCTCTGCAGGATTAGCCACATCAGCACAATTCCCAAGCATTATACTTTGGTACATGAGGAGCTCACCCGAACCACGGACGAATCAGGGTAGGAATGCCAGCTGTGGGGATGGGTCACCGTCGCACCCGCGAAAAGAGCGTATACAGACAAGATGCCATACCTCGTAGACTAGCTCCAGTGGTACCTGCTCCCCCATGGTGTAAGGCAGCGTCGAGCTGGGGGAACAACCAACTGTGAAATCGGCGAGTCAACATATGGCACGCAAATATCAGATCAGCAAACATACTCATGAGGCACTCGGTCCAGCTGCAAGTGAAATGGCGTAAGTTCTCTTAGATAACCAGTAAAGCCGCGAGCGCGTACCGGATAGCACTCATCAGGGAATACAACATCATCTTCGTCCTTGGATTTGGAACCGCGTGAAGACCAGCCTTTCGAGATGACTGCCCGTACGTCGCCTGTGTGCATGCATCAGAAGTAGTTCTGAGCCGTGTTTGAAGTAGCATACTCTTCAGGACTGCCCGGATAAGGCGCTGGGTGACTAGTTTGGTGTTCGGCACAGTGATGCTGCCGAAACCAATGTAGACAAGCGGTTTCTCGTCCGCACGCGCCTTAGCCATGAAGTCAACAAGTGTCTTTGGGGGAGTCCAGTTAAGTTCTGGGTTGTCGAGGAACCAGCTGAGAATCACTTATTAAACCTTCATTCACAAAGACATGAGCATATGACCTACTATCCGGTAATGGCTGTCGCATCACCCCAATCGAGAGGCTTGGGGACTACGGACTACACAAGACCCATCAGCAACAAGACATGCGCCATGTCACCCTGAAGACTACCTGAGAGAAGTTATAGATGAATGGAATCTTCGACTGTGCGAGATGACCCATATCGGTCGAACTTATCCCCAGTGTGTGCTTGCGCCACCGGTTGATCTGGGAGGAAGTGGCGGCCCACAGGACATTGTCAAAAAGAACATATCTAGTTCCAGAAAGTCATGAAAGCCAGTACATCAGAACATCGCAACCACCTACGATGCGGCGTTGAATGTGGGCGACTCCACTGGCGGACTCAGGAAAGCGTGCGGGAACTGGCGAGTCCTATGTCCATGCACATTTCAAAACCCGGGAACGATACGTCAATCATGAGAACGTACTTTGTCCAGGGCATGGTGAAGGTTCGAAAATATGGGATATCTGAAAAAGAATGCTAAGCACTCAATTTAGCCCTGCGCAATGAGAAACCTTACGGAGCGCTTCGGCGACATGCACACCTGCCATCGCCGAAGGACTTTCTAGGAGAACATCAGCGTCCTTACACTGCTCCCAGGAATCAACTAGGACTGAGAAGAGCATCAGAAATCCCCGTTTTCGAAGGATAAGCGACGGCTTAACGCACGTTCGTCGAGCCAAGTACGGAACTGAGGAAAGATATGAGCGATTAAGTCGCAATCGAAGTAAGCAGTAAGCACACCCACATTCGAGATACTCTCCTTGAAGAATTGTGGCGAGAACATCTTTGCCGACCAGGGTCAAGCGCCATCATACAACACTATCGAACTACAACTACATACCTTATTCTCCACACTAAGTTTCATCAAGGCAGTAGGGTCGCCGCCTGCCGTCCTGTGTCCGATGCCGAAGCCTGTGACCCATTCCTTGTACTCTTCGTGAGTTACAACGGTTACCTTGTGTCCTTCCTTCTGTAGTCCCTTCCCCAGTGCGATGTATGGCTGCACGTCTCCGCGTGAGCCAATCGTCAAGCACACAAAGTGCTTCGAGGGCATGGGTAAAAGGACCTCTTCTGGCACATTTATCGCCTTGGGGAAAAGGGCACGGAGTATCGGCCCGTTTCTCGAGCTATGCACAGCTGAGGGTAGGCGAGACAGGGGAGCGAGTATGGAGCTTGGGCTGCGCGTAGCAGACTTCGTGCGAGAGTGTGAAGGAGATGTAGAGAGCGACGAAGTCGATTGATGCCGGAGAAGAGGCGCACCCTCTGGGGGGGTGGTCGCCGCGGCGGAGGCAATGAGCTCACCAGAGCCTGAAGCACTTTTTTGTTGTACATGGGCTAAACTTGGGATATCCGTGAAGGAAGACACCGGTGAGATCGACTGCGGCGAGGCCACAATCCCACCAGCGCGTCGTTCCAGTGCGATTCCACGGAACCGAAGAACTTGCTCGACCGCTTCGTCACGCTTCGTTATGTCGAAAAAGTGGATTTTAAGATCGCGCCGACCCTGCACTTCAACTACCAGAGTGTGAACCCGCCCAAACTTGCAGCGAGTTTCTCCTTGGACGCCTTTGATACGGGACATGGGGACGCGATAGCAGACATCCTTGCTGAAGCCAATAGAACGTGACCAAAATCCGATGCAATCCACATTCGCGGCAAAATGTCCGTAATTGCTGGTGAGGCGACCATGGGTGTGTGCCTTTGCGACTAATGGCTCGGCGCTTAGATACACACCAGGAGATAGTGACATTGCCACGTACTGATGAACTCATTTGCGGTGTCAAGTCCCAGAGCGCGGGAAACAGATACTTCCAGACTGCTCAATCCGCTCTCGTCCGGCTCTCCAAACACTGAGTCAGCCCTAGGATCAAAGTCAATGTATGCCTTTCCGCCAGGCCATTCCATGGTATCTGTGGCCGCCCTCGCCTTTGCCTTCTCAACGTGGGACATGAAATCGTCCCAGATTGGGTGCTTGCGTATCATGCTGATCTGCACCGTGTAACCGTCGGCGTCGCCATCCCCGGAAAGCGATTCAGCTCTTTCGAGCGAATTCGCTTCAGAGGATGAATCACTCGAGATGGTAGATATGAGATTAAGTTCATGTGGATCAGGGCTGATGGTTATGGAAACCATACAAGCAAAGGAGAAGCATCGGGATTTTGATGCTGATGCCACCCTATGTAGAGGGATGTTAATGCGAATCCCGTTGACGTCTTCATTTGGGTCTTGTGCTAAGACGGCACGACGATTTCGGCGATACAAAAAGATTGCACCTATAATAGGAGCATGGACGATCAAACCTGTCGAACGAAAGGTCGATGCGGCAAGCAACACACCATTGAGTTCGTTTCTCCAGTCGCGGGCCGACTCAAGTGTATCAAACTCGACGAATGTCTCGATGATTCCGTTTCTGGACTCGAAGACGACACCCATGAGTCGGGGTTGCTCCCAGTCAACAGGCCTTATTTCTTTGATAGAAGACACTACGGACGGGGGTCAACAAACAGAATGACATATGTAAAGGGATACGAACACAAAATGCTTTTGATGGGCCTGATCTTATCCTCGTCGCGACTGGAAGGGAAAGAGCTGATCATGTCATGTTCTAACTGCAACCAGACCCTTGACTTGCGATGCCACCCCTTGCGGTGTACGAGAGCAGCTCCGGACTTGACGATTTTCCTTTGATAGTCTGGCTGAGAAGACAAGAGTGAAGCATGAAAAGTGAATCTGTGCGTGGTCAAGTGGACGACGCCCTAACAAGGAGAAGCGTTAAAACAAGGAGGAAGGAGGTGTAGCGGGGGAGTGACCAACCAAAACGACGACGTCCTTGAAGAACGCAGCATCTTCTTCCAACAATAGCTTTTCCTCTCCAAGGGGAGCGAGCGCGCCGAACTCTTGTTCGAGCAAATCGACGACTTCCTCTGGGGTCAACTTGGGTTCCTCTGGGGGTTCCACTGGGGGTACGTCTTGCGAAAGGCCTGGTGTTGGGGGAGGGAACTCTTTTTCCTCTTCGCCCTCCTCTAATGGAGTAAGTTCGGCTGGTTCTTCGTCCGACTGATCAACGGGAGCGACGGCGCTGAAAAACACTTTGTCTTTGAGAGCGTCGGGGCAGGCAGCGATAATCTTCTCGTAAAGGGCGGCATCGCTGAACATCCGTGAGAGACCGGGGTCCGTCGGATCCGCCGGTGGAGGCGGCGTTACGAGAGGGTCAACGGGAGAGACCTCAGAGACAGCATCCTCATTGCTACGCTGATGAGAGAGGGTGAGATCGGATTCGCGTGTCGTTTTACGAGTTACGCGGGGCCAGTGCATAGTACCAGTGAGGGGAATAAAGGAGAAGAGCAAGTACGACGGGTAGAGTAAGCATTAGTGCTTTTGAGGAAGGGACAGAGAATGTAGTCAGCCTCCTCGGACTCATTAGGCAGAGCAGCCCCACAGCCCCACCTTTCCAATCCCTGTGTCCAATCCCTGTGTCCTTTTACAGCGGGTGCAAACCTACGGCTCTGCCCTCTCTGTCCAGATTTACTAATCACCAGCGCGCCGTATGCTTCCGAGTGTTCTCTTTCTAGTCGTGCCGAACAAGGAACAAGGAACAATTTGACTTTGACCAAACTAGGATACTATAACATAACGGTATCTGCGCTATACGCTACGTTCCACTCAATTAATTACATACCCTCATTACTTTCATATCCAATATTCGTGAAATCGTGAACTGCTACACTCCTGCACCGTTTATTCACTGATCAAGGGTCTTGCGGTCGCGCCCAGCGCGGGGAAGGTACGTATAAATAGTGTCAATCGCAGTGCGAACGCCGTCCTCCTACGAATCATCTTCAGGGTAAAGCTCGTCATAGCCAACACGGGCTCCTTACCTGTCGGATACGCTCTCCCACGCTTGAAGCCTTCTCTTTCATCACTCTAGCAAGGGTATTAGTAAGATCATCGATAGCAACTACCGCGGACCTGGCTGGGGACACCCACCTATCGCTCGTTGCTTTCTTCAGAGCTTGTGACACCTCTTTCGAATGGAGACTGTTCAGTTTGATACCAGCCTGTAGAACTAATGTCAGATGTGTCTTCGCGGACCACACAACACCCGGTACGCACGCCCAGCTTTTGCACTCTGGACGCCCAGAAGAACTGATCTCTGGGGGAAGGTGTTAGTGCCTATCACTAAGCAAGCCTTGTTACGGCTTACCCAAACCAAGGGCGGATAAGGGTAGGTATACCAGCTGCCCCGACACGTAAGCGGTCATGTTGATGTTGTAGAATCGAAAAATCTCTTACCTCGTAAGCTAGCACCCGTTGTCCCGGCTCCGCCGTGGTGTAATGCAGCGTCTATCTGTGGAAACAGCCAACTGGCACAAACATTAGTAAGCGTACTGGGTCGGATGATCTCGACCTGACGTACTCGTGCGGCACTTTATCCAACTAAGAGTAAACCTTAGTTAGTGACGAGAACCTCTGTAGAATTACAGAACGTACAGGGTAACATTCGTCAGGGAAGGGGACGTCATCGTCCCTACCCTTCGACATCCGCGCTGACCAACCTTTCGATATGATGGCACGCACGCCACCTGAAGGCAGATGTGGGTCAAGGGTTGAAAAATGACATGGCTGATACGTACTCTTGAGAACTCCGCGAATGATGCGTTCTGTCACGAGCTTTGGGTTCGGGACCGTAATACTACCAAATCCGATGTACACTATTGGTTTGCCATCCGCTCGAGCCTTCGCCATCCATTCGACGAGCGTTTGTGGTGGTGACCATCCCAACTCTGGGTTCTCTAGAAACCAACTATCAGAGTACAATTAGTTTATAGCAGGATGTGCAGGGGTAGAGTAGGGTAGGTCAATGCTCACTAGCCAGAAATAACTGTGGCATCTCCCCAATCAAGTGGTTTGGGCACAACAGCCTAAACGTACACATTAGAAGATGATACACAAGATAGCTTTGAGCTACCTGGGAGAAATTGTAGATGAATGGGATCTTTGATTGCGCAAGGTGACCCATGTCAGTGTGCCCGATACCCAAGGTGTTTTTGCGCCATCGATTTATTTGGGAGGACGTCGCGGTCCATAGGACGTTGTCGAAAAGCACATAGCTGGTGCGAGACTGTCAACAACTGCGGCTGGCAACAACCACCAAGTAGCCCACACTTACGAAGACGCATTGAATGTCGGGGATTCTACAGGGGGGCCGAGGAAAGCATGCGGAAACTCTTTAGTCCTGTAATTCGAATCTTAGCTAATGAAACAGTGAGTCAAATTTGCCCTACTTTGTCCAAGGCATAGTGAAGGTCCGGAAGTATGGAATATCTTGCGCAAAAATCAGTCATGGGACGAATAACGAACCAAGGCTTTGACTCACGAAGTGCCTCTGCGATGTGCACACCCGCCATCGCAGATGGGCTTTCTAATAATACGTCTGCATCCTTGCATTGTTCCCAAGAGTCAACAAGCACTATACGGAACACGTTCGGTCAAGTAAAGGACAAGGCAAGTCTAAACATACGATCATCTAGCCAGGTACGGAACTGGAGTAAGAAAATTAGCGGTGATGACGGACAATAGGGAGGATACGGACGTTAGACAGGCTCTCCTTGAAAAACTGAGGCGAAAACATCTGTAGGGACGGAATCTCAGTTCCGAAAACGCCGTCGGACAACTAAGATCACATACCTTGTTCTCCACGCTAAGTTTCATCAACGCCCCAGGGTCGCCACCTGCAGTCCTATGCTCCAGCCCGAAACCGGTCACCCATTCCTTATACTCCTCATGTGTAACGATCGTCACCTTATGTCCCTCTTTCTGAAGCCCGCGCCCCAAGGCAATGTACGGTTGTACATCACCTCTAGACCCAATAGTAAGGCAGGCAAAGTGCATCGACGGCATAGAAAGCAAGATGTTTTCGGGTAAGTTGATCGCCTTTGGAAAGACGGACTTTAAGGCATAGGGAAAATTCTGCTTCTGCACGGTCGAAGGGACACGGGAAAGCGGGGCTAGAATGGAAGTCGGGTTACGGGAGCCAGAAGGTAGAATGGTATCTGGAATCTGGTCGAGTGTTTGTGTGTGTTGCTGCGCGAGAGATTCGTCAATCGTGGCCATACGAGAGGGAGCTGGTGAAAGAGAAATGGGCGAGGACACGGTGGGGGTGGTGTAAAGTTCCCGAGAAGAGCTGATGAAACGATTGACTTGGTTAATGGCTTCATCTCGTTTTTTCTCGGTGGAAAACCCTAGACGCAGATCGCGCTGGCCCTGTATCTCGAGAACTAACGTGTGATCCCGGGCGCGACCACGGTCATGCGGTTTCACCGCCTTGACGTTTGACAGAGGAACACGATAGCGAATGTCCCCGCCAGCAATGGATTTGGACCAAAACCCGATGCACTCTGAATTCACCGCCATTTGGCCGTAGTAGCTCCCGAAGAAGCGGTGGACATGAGCCTTCTTAACTAGAAAAGCGTCAGACAACGAATGAAAGAGACGAGATGAGTTGAGACATACTCCACATCTCCTTCGTTGTATCCAGCCCTAGGCTAAAGGAAACGGATTTTACGAGGTCGCTGAGATTGCTATCAGACGCTTCGGAGCCATTGCTTGTCCTCGGATCCAAATCGACAAAAACTCTCGAACCTGGCCAATCGGTGTTGCTCTTCGATGCATCGGCTTTCGCCCTGTTGGCATGGTCCATTATTTTTCCCCAGAGAGGGTCCTCGCGCAAGACGCCAAGCTGGAGTACCTGCTTGGCCGGCAGAGTGTCGGAAATAGAGGCCTCCTCTGCAGGCAAAGCAGATTGCTCGGTCGATACGCGGGCACCATTAGAAGATGTCGGATCAAAGGTGAGGGAGACGAGACCGGCAAACGCAGGCAACTGGGTCTTCTCTGCTGACTCTACTCGACTTAGTGGGATATTAATGCGAACTGCATTCAGGTCGTCGGCGTCGCTTTGCGTCAAAACCAAGCGGCGATTCCTGCGATACAGAAAGAGAGCACCTGTTGTTGGGAGTTGGAACTAGCTCAGAGGACAAATTAGTCAGTCAGCAAGAGAATACTCACCGAGAAGCTCTCGCTTCCAGTCATTAGCAGACTCGTCGGTGTCGAATTCGACTGACGAGTCAACCACGCCTTGATCGGATTCAAAGACGATGCAGAGATGCCTCGGTCGTCTCGATTCCACTGGGTCGACGTTTTTGACGGATGATACTAATTATGGTCACGTGGTGTACGCGTATATAAAACGATGACAAAGGCTCACGCAGGATGCTTCTGATAGGTTTGATTTTGTCTTCATCTCGACTTGAATGGTATGTGCTGATCATATCGGGGCCTAACAGCAGCCAGACTCTCTTCTTCCGGTACAACCCTTTGCGGTGCACGAGAGCGGAGCCAGACTTTATGACATTTCGCGGATCGTTGGATTGAGAGGACAGAAGAGATGCGTGAAAGGTAAGGCGGTGTGTGGTAAGATGCGCCACGCCCTGGATCGGTAGTGAGTATGAGAGCAGAGTGTCTTGAGATGAAAAGGTAACGTACCAAGATTGCGACGTCTTGGAATATACTAGCATCAGATTCGAGAAGCAGCTTCTCCTCTCCTTTGGGAGCAAGGGCGCCAAATTCCTGGTCAAGTAGATCAATGATTTCGATAGGGTCTAATTTGGCTTCAAAGTCCGGTTCGCCCGCCTCTTTAATTGGGCCAGTCGGCGAAGTCCGGTGTGCTTCGTCTTCGGAAGTGCTCTCATCGGACTCTCCCGGGTCGACACCAAGGGGAAAGGGATGGGCTCCCGCAGAGGACCAATTGCTAACGGATATTTGTGCGAACTTTTCAGAGATGGCGCGCTCATGTTCGTCGAGATCCTGGGCGACGAGGCGCGAGAAACCGTTCACTGGTAGAGAGTCGCCAACTGATTGAGCTTCCACAGTTAGGCCGGCTTCAGGATGATCTGTGCGAGAATTTAGGATATTGCCAAAGAGGTCTGCATCGGAGAAGAGGCGAGCGAAGCTGGGGTCATGAACTTGGTTTGCCTTGGGTTCATCGTGGGGGATATCGGAGGATGAGGTTGAGCTGGGACGACGGCGCTCAGTGTCCGGAGTGCGACGCCAGGAGATGCGCGGCCAACGCATTTACGGCTGAGGGAGGTGAGATGGGGAAAAGTGTGTGTAGGGTATCCTTGCCTCATCACGTATGTATGTATCATCGTGAAGCGCGGGTGGTTCGCTCCGATTACCCGGTGCCCGATGACTGCTCTATATCGTTTCCGCTGCGGAGCTAGGAGACGACAGGTCTCGCCGATTCTTTCTCCGGTTCGTTCCGTTTCTCCACCCATAGTATCTTGCTACTTCGGGTCAATGTATACTGTATAACCTACCACTAACTCGCTCGGACTCGGGTGTGGGCGATCTTCCATTACAGCTATTAATATAATTCGGTGGTTCTAAGGGCGCGTCCGTGTTTCTTTTCTATGCTTGAGGCCTTGAGGCATTCATCCCCTTTACCACAATATTTTATTTACAGTAATCAATCCAAGGCACGCTCGTCCTTACCTTACCTCATCTGTATTTGTGTCACATCATACCATCTGTGCATGTCGTTTCACTGTTACCATTTTGTACTCATTGCACCCAGAACCATTGTGATTGCATCTTTTCGATGTCGGTGACTGGAAGCAAGGATCATTCGGATCACCAAGGGTTTCTCGACGCCAACTTTACTCTAAATAAAACACGGGTCTCTTTCTGGGTCGCAACGCAGGCTTGAAACGAGGTCGGGGAGCAGCGACGATGGCCGCGGTCTCGACTCCATTTGATTATAATTAAAATTGTTGCGATCACGGTTGTGATGTGCGGTGTGAGAATTTGGAAGTGCCCGAGAGGAAAGGGAGTGGACAACCGCTCTCCCCCCTTCCTTCTCCCTCGACCATGTCACTCAGTCTAGATGACTTACCAAACTCTCTTCGTCTCTCTCCTCGCCTTTCTGCTCACAAATATTTCTTCGTCTGTACTCTGACCGTTGCAGCTTGGGATACCCTCGTCCTGAGCCCAAGGAGCTGGAAACTCTTCAGATCAGAAGGATGGCCTATACTTAAGACTATTTTCTTCTTCCTTCGTTTTGTCATGCCCGTCGAGTTCGTCGTTGTCGGTACGTCGTAGCTCTCTTCCCTCATTCTGGTTCAGACCTGTCAATCCCAAGGCATTGCTTTCTTCGACACCGCGTGGTCGAGATCGGTTAGTCCTTGTCTTCTATCTCAACACCTTATCCTTATTTTTCGTTAGGCATGTCAAAGTTTTTTCTTGTTTGAGCCCATATGTACAGCTTTCCTTCTCGCAGCTTGCTCAGGTTCGTTTTTCATTTTCGTGTTCTTTCCATCGAAACTCATGGTTCATTCGCTTTCTTCAGCGGTCCATGTTATCCGTATCCATGGCATCCATGACAAGAACCGCTCTGTGCTGTATGGAATGAGTGCCCTCCTTGCTTTTCAAATCGTTACCACCGCCGTCAGCACCGCATTCTTTCAATGTGAGTCAATCCCGTCATATCTTATGTTGTTACTCCCTAATGTTACACGGAAGCTGTTCCATTGTTGGATGAACAAGGATGCATCGCTGGGCCGAAGCATAACTGGGTTGGCATTTACTGGCTGTCAGTCACAATCTTCTATACGGTCTCGGTATGATGATATATCGTTAGCCTCCGTGTCCACAAATTGATATATTCACATCTTACAGTTTCTCATGGCCGTGAATCGCTCCATTCGCTCCCTTTCTGTCAAATATCTCACCGCATGGAAGCTAATGCTTCGCGATGGACTAAATCTTTACGGCGTAAGCATTTTCGTGAAAACAGTAATTTGTCGTCTCACCTGTCTCCTAGGCTATCTGGTTGGTGAACATGGTGAACATGATGTTTTGGTTCATCGTAAGGCCAAATGCGGATGCCGATACCATCAAGACCATTGTGACGAGGTACGCCAGCGAGTCATTTTCAGTGCCTCGTTCACTCTATTACTACGCTGATACAGCATGACCACCGTCATCACGACAACAATGACACTGCGCATCATCCTTTCCGTTCGTGGTCCGCTATACTACGGTGGCTCTTTCTCCGGTCAGGGGTCCACGACCACGGGCACTCACTCGGTCTCGCGGGGGGGTATTGGTTCTGGGCGTCTTCCTCCAAATGCGCCCTCGATTCTACAAATCAATTCCCACGCTCATTCGGCCCACACTTACACGATCGACGGCATAAGCCAGAAGGTTGAGCACGGTTGGGATGGCATCGAAGGGAAAGCAGACGTTCTACCCCTTCCTCACGATAAAGGTTCGTCGATGTATGATCCCGGCGACGATGCTAGTTACACAAAGGTCCCTGGCCTACAAGGTGTCAAAATCACTGTTGATCGTGAGATCGCCGACTTCGAACCATCACGTACGAAATGAGGTGAAGATGTTAGAATTCTTTGGGTCCGAAAAGAAGTTTTCTTGTTTTCTGCGTTTGGCAACAACATTTGTGCAGTCCAGTGCGTACCTATTCACAACACCCAGGTACCCAAGACTTTCTGGGGTAGTATATTGGGTCTTTTTTATTTATCTCGTGGGAGTGTACTATTCATCTAAATGATTTACAATTCTTAATATTACATTTGTGTTGTGTGTTGTGCCTCTTAAAGAAGCATCCGCGTGCTAGCTTTCCGCGTGCTAACTTGTTTGCGAGAGATGGAGACACTTCGTCGCCATGTCTCGCGTCTCCCCCCTTTTGTCCAGCAGCTTGTGCTCGTGGGACTTGTTGCGTTTTCTGCATCACCGATTGGTATCCTTACTGGTGCATTGTTAGACCTGTCCAGACGTCTTGGTGGACCTCATCCCCGAGCTGCACAATTCAGCTCAAACTACAACGAAGACGACCTGGACAGAATCTCCTATGCAAACATCGATATGCTCAACGCTATTCCCCGAGAGCCGACGCACGCAGGCTACGTCGTTGTCGGGGGTTCTGGCTTCGTCGGCAGGTGCGCATTTCGCGTATCACATATCACCTCTGCATGCACGTTCAATTGACCTGTGTACGGCAGCTACATCACCCGCCTGCTCGTCTTACGCGGGGAGACTAATGTGCGCATACTAGACATAGTGCCCCCACCCGAAGACATCATCGCCTCGCATCCGGTCGTGACCTACGCCAAGGTCGATATCACGTCGCCAGCCTCCCTTCATGCTGCCCTCGTCGCGCCATTCCCGTCCGGGATACTTCCCTCCGTCATCTTCCACACAGCCGCGACCATCCGGTTCTGGGAACGCGCATCGTACACGTTCGGCGCGTCGCATCGGGTGAATGTCCTGGGTACGGCCGCCGTGCTCGAGGCGGCCAAGAAACTCCCGACGGGTGCAATAGTGGTCTACACGTCCTCCGCGGTTGTGGCTATCCCCAGGCCCAGGTTCATGCAGCTAGGCAAAGACTATGACGTGCCGCCCTGGAACAAGATCGTTATCAGCGACGACGACGCGCCGTTGAGTGGGCCTGCCATGTCGGCGAGCTGCTACACCCGTTCCAAACGCCTGGCCGAGCGGCTAGTGCTGGAAGCCAACTCGGCAGACGGTCTGAGAAC
>WNFR01005920.1_pt1 | contig 12502 bp, 10 predicted proteins | sample 5400221 | NCBI WGS metagenome assembly WNFR01 (sample SAMN13153357, study PRJNA577476) | soil metagenome | isolation source: 40 cm soil under Madrone tree | place: USA:California | collected 2016-06-14 | reverse complement strand
TGCCGCGGTCCGAACCCGGCCCGACTCCAATGCCACTTCCGTCGCCCAGCCCCGTTCCCGACCCATTACCCGCTCCTCCCCCGGTTCCGCTTCCGTTTGAGGGCAGCACGATGTTCGACGAAATCAAGTCGCCGATCTGGTTTGATTGCGGCAGCTTAACGTCCGGCGGCCCAACAACCGTGGGCTGAACCGCCAATTTCGGATCGAGATTATGCACCACAATCGCTGGCGGCGTGATCTGCTGATCGCTAAACTTCGGAGCAGTTCCCTTCGTCGCTCGAACCACGCTGCGGTCTCCAGATCCGCCACCTCCGTGGCCATCGGCCGGGAACATCAGCTCTGAACTCAGAGGCGGCTTCTTGAGAACAGGGCCAACTCCTACGAATATTCCCGAGGCAATCAGCAGAACCAGCGCTGCATGCGATGCAAAAGAAACAAGGAAGCTGCGATGGTCGGCGGGAAAGATGACGGATTGTTTTCCGCCCAATATCGGTAAGAGCCCGGCAAGAAGCTCTGCTCCTTCCGTCTGTCGAAACTGAGCATCTTGATAATGTCTCTGCGCAGATTCCGTTTCTTCCAGCAAGTCGGCCTTCAGCCGGGATTTGAATTCGGGGTTCGGCAGCGTGGTCACTTCCGCGGCTATAGTGAGCAGAGGACTCCATTCAGGCTCGTGCTCAACGTGCACGCCAGCTAAAAGCTCTTCAACCCGTCGATTCAGTTCATCTGCAGAGATTTCTTGCTTCATATCGTCCTTCCCAATTTCTTCCGCAAGTTTTCGAGCGCGCGCAACTGAAGTTGCTTGACGGCTCCCTCGCTCCGGCCCAGTTCCTGCGCGATTTCGCGGATGCTGCGCTGCTCGATGAAACGCCGCACAATCACCGTCCGCTGTTCCGGCAAAAGTGCCTGCACCAATTCGCTGAGCATCGCCCTGCGTTCAATCTCCTCGGCGCCACCCTGCTCCCAGTTTTCCGCCAGTTGTTCTGGGTCGCGTCCGAGCTTGTGCCAGTGCGCGGAAAGCACATTGGCTGCGATCCCATACAACCAGGCAATAAACGGTGCCCCTTGCCACTTGAAATTCTCAATCGACGCGAGCGCCTGATGAAAAACTTCGGCAGTGAGGTCCTGCGCTTCTTCGCGACTCCCTACTCGCCGTGCGACAAACGCGTACAGGCGGTCAAAGTTTCGTTCGTACAACTCGGCAAAATGCGACCGCTCGCGCTGCGCCGTCGCAATCAGCAGCCGGTCATCCGGTTCACGTTCAAGCGCTTTCACTGCTTGCTCCCGCGGTTCGTCTTTCTGACTAGTACATGTGCCGGGGAAGGCAAAAAGTTATGCGGCCTTATCACTTTTTGTGAGATGCAGAGTCATTGGGAGGTAGGAAAGAGAAGGAAGCTATTCCTGCTCGAAGACCTCAGCGCGGCTGAGTGTGAGGACGACAGTCTGGGCCAGCCGCTCAACCACGGCAAGATCTCCGTCGTCGAAAGCGAAGGGCCGGGTGGAAAAGACTTCCACCAGCCCAACAATATCGCGCTCGTAGAGCACAGGCGCGGCGAGAATGGACCGGATTCCAAGCTGGCGGCAGGCTTGACTGTCGACGCGTGGATCGCGTTCAGCGTCATCGCATCGCAAAGGGCGCGCGGATGTAACGCACTCGCCGGTGAAACCTGAGCTCACATCCACCGTCGCTCCAATTTCGGGTACGGTGGTGCCAGCGGTTGCGCGACAAGTCATCGCGTTCTTCCCGCTCAGAGCGACCGCCGCTCCGGTTCCTCGAGTGATTGAGCAAGCGCGGCTGGCAATCAGCGTCAGCGCCACAGTCATATCCGTTCCGAGCGATTTGAATTCGTACTGCACGCTGGTCGAAGTCGCCGCGCCGCGCGAGATCTCGGGCCCAGCTTCCAAACTCAATGCAACTCCGGCAGACACGCTCGGTTTACCCGAGGCGCGCGCAAGCGCCGTTTCGCACACCACCCATCGCGGCGCCTTCCAGCTCGGAGTCGAAGCATTTTCCGTAAGCCATTGCCGCAGGCGCGCCCGGGCTTCATCGGGGAGATCAGAAAACCGCACTCCTGCGCGGCCTAGTGCGTCGGCCCAGGCCACGTAGCCAGTTGTTTCGAGATAGGCCGCGGGCTCTCCCAGCGAAAGATGCAGAGGCACAATGCTCTGCGCCTCCAGCGGATCGAGGGCTTGCATCGCCATACCTTCTTCGCTGAGGTCGAGAATCATGCCGCCGGTCACGCCGTCAAAGCTGGCGAACGCAGGCGTATTGACCCTCTGGCGAAGCGCATGTCGCCTCTCGGGAGCCATATCGTGGTTCACAGCGGACCCTCTCGACAGCTCTCCCTACCGGTTTAGACGGGCAGCTGGCCGGTTCTGGAGAACACTGGACTCATGATCTGTGGAAATCTGCGGAATGAGAAGTACACGCCGGGGTACGGGCCAAAAATGCTGCTCAGATCCTCTACGATAGCTTTCAGGAGGAACTATCTGTGAGATTCACCACCCCGCCTTCATACCCTTATTCTGCTCATCCAGCCACTTCTTCAGCGGCGCGAAGTATTCCAGGATCGCGCTGGCGTCCCCTTCACGCTGACCGGTCAATGCTTCCATCGCATCCGGCCAGGGCTTGCTCTGTCCCATCTCAAGCATCTTGTCCAGCCTCGCGCCGGCTTCTTTCGATCCGAAAAAGGTGCAGCGATTTAGCGGGCCTTTGTATCCAGATTCGCGGCACAATGCGCGATAGAACTGGAACTGGTAAATATGCGCCAGAAAATAGCGCATGTAGGGAACGTTGCCGGCCACGTGATACTTCGCTCCAGGATCGAAATCTGCCTCGCTGCGCCCGACCGGCGGCGCCACGCCTTGATATTTCAGCCGCAAGTCCCACCACGTTTTGTTGTAATCCTCAGGCTTGATTTCGCCGGAAAAGACTTTCCAGCGCCACTGGTCAATGAGCAATCCGAACGGCAAGAACGCGACTTTTTCGAGAGCCTGTTTCAGCAGGATGGGAATATCAGCTTCAGCGGGCGGCACCGTGTCGAGCAAGCCGATCTTCTGCAGATACTCAGGCGTGATGGCCAACGCGATGGTGTCGCCGATGGCCTCGTGAAATCCGTCATTTGCGCCATTCACGAACAAATATGGCTGCTTCTTATATGCACGTTGATAAAAGTTGTGCCCAAGTTCGTGGTGAATGGTGACAAAATCGACATCGCGCACTTGGATACACATCTTGATGCGAAGGTCGTCCTTGTTGTCGATGTCCCAGGCACTGGCGTGGCAGACTACGTCGCGATCCGCAGGCTTAACCAAGAGTGACCGCTCCCAGAACGTCTTTGGCAGAGGATCAAAGCCCAGCGACTTATAAAAATTTTCTCCGTACCTCACCATACCGAACGCATCAAGCTTCTTTGCCCGAAGCAGCTCGGTCAGATCGTAACCGCCGCTGTTCTCGGGCAACCCGAGAATCGGGAAAACATTTCCCCAAGCCTGCGCCCACGGATTGCCCAGCAAGTGCGCCGGAATCGGCCCGTCCGGCGGGACCACCTGCGGCCCGTACTTCTGCGATAACCGTCCCCGCACAAACGTGTAAAGCGAAAGATAAAGCGGACGCACCTGCTCCCAAAGCCGGTCCACATCAGCGCTGAATTGATCGGGAGGCATGTCGTACCCCGCGCGCCATAGCGCACCGGTGTCCTTGAATCCCAGATCGCGCGCACCCTGGTTTGAAAGTTCCACAAAGCGCGCGTAGCGCTTGCGCATGGGAGTGCCAATTGAATGCCACCCCACCCAAAGGTCTTTCAACTGACTGGGGTCTCGGCTCTCGCCCATGATCTTTTCGATGGCCGTAATGTCGAGACACTTGCCGGAGGCATCGCAGTACTTACCTTTGCCGTATTCCGATTCGAGCGATGCCGCAATCTCAGTCATTTCTTTTCGCTGCGCGGGATCCTTCGGACCTGGAGCTGTCAACGACAGTTTGAGGAGCAGAAATTTCCGCGCCAAGTCCGCTGGCATCTTTAGTCCGTCGAACCGTTTCGCTTGCTCGACCAGCTCCGTCGTGACTGCTGTATTTTCGTCATTGGTGGCGGCGGCCAGGGCTTCGGTGTCATCCGTGATGAAATTGTCGTGCACCCAATTCGCCTGATTTACCTTGACATTAAGCTCGCCGAGGCGCGCCTCGGCTCTTTTCATGAACTCTTCGGCTTCAACAATGGTGGGAGAAGGGGAAGGTTTCGCCTCAGCAAACATAAGACCAGTGAAACACAAAAATGCGATCAGAAAACGCATACGATGCCTCCGCGGGCGATTATGAACGAGCGAACGATTATGCATGAGAAGGATGAAAGGCTTCAAACCACAATGGCGAATACGATTCGGGAGATTAAGGCGTGAGAACGCCGGTCCGTCACCGGTCGTAGTACATCTCTTCAAGGGACTTCTGCACTTCTGCCGAAAGAAGTTCCATGTTCCGAAGACTCAGTCCTGCGGTCGCAATCGGCTCACCCACCCGCATCTCCAGCGGACGAGATTTAATGTGAAAAGTGTCCATCGGCAAAAGTTCATAGGTTCCCACCAGCGCGATGGGAACGATATCTACCTGGGCTTTGATTGCCAAGAAGAATGCGCCGGGAAGAAACGGCTGAATGCGGCCATCCGCTGATCGTCCGCCCTCGGGAAAGATAACCAGCGGCATGCCAGCCTTCAGCGTCCTCACCGCTGATTTGATTTGCCCAATCGACCGCGCGGGATTCTGCTGGTCCACGCAAACTTGTCCAGATCGCTTCAAGTGCCAGCCGACGATTGGATACGCCAGCAACTCTTTCTTGTGCACGATGCGAAACTGAAATGGGAGGCATGCGTACAGCACCGGAATGTCCATCGCCGACGCATGGTTCACGGCATAAACATGCGTCTTGGAAGCATCGATCTTCTCCAGCCCACTGATCTGCACTGGAGAGAAAATGGTTTTCAGAATCAGCTTGGACCAGGCCCGCGCAAAAGCATGCAGGATGCTGCCATCCTTATCGAAGAATCCGAAGGGAATCGAAGCAAGCCCGAAGAGAATTGTGTAAAGCCAAATGAGCGGATCGAAATAGAAGTACGAGCGCAGGTGGCTCAACACGCCGTATTTCTTCTCTGGGACAACTGTCTTTTGCCGGGGACGCTCCTCAGTTACGCTATTTTCCATCAGCACGAACTCCGAGGGCCTGCATGGCTTCGCCAACCACGTAGATGGATCCGGTCACCACTACGATTGCATCTTGTCCCGCCAGTGCCCGCGCACGTTCCAGCCCTGAAGCCACCGCGGGAGCAACCTCAATCTCTGTATTACTACGGCATGCCGCGTTGCGAATTTCCTCGGGAGTCGCTGATCGCGGATTGTCGGCGCTGGTGGCGATCACGCGCTCGCTGAGAGGAAACAGAATTTCTGAAATTTCGCCGATAGCCTTATCGCGCATAGCGCCAAACACGAAGATCATCTGACGGTTCTCGTAACGAGACGACAGCGCCGAACGCAGCGCCCACGCCCCGGCAGGATTGTGTGCCACGTCGAGGACAATCTCCGGCCAGCCGTTCTTGGCAGGAATGACTTGGAACCGCCCTGGCCAGCGGGTCTCGCGAATGCCGCGCGCGATTGATTCCGCAGTAACTGGCAATTGCTGTTTAGCCAATTCTTCCGCCGCTGCGATTGCCAAAGCTACGTTACGCAGCTGGTGACGGCCGAGGAGAGAAGTCTCGACAAGAATCTCTTCCCCCATAACTTCCAAGAGATACTCTGATTTCGAACCAGCTTCCTCTGTGGCCTCTGTGGATGGGTCTTTGTCAGCGCCTGGAGAAACCGGCGGCACGTACTGCACCGCACTCACGCCGTGAGCATCAGCGTCCAAAATCGCATGTCCGATCACGTCGTTGGCTTCGGGGTGCTGCGGCAAAGTCACAACCACACCCGCCGGGCGGATAATCCCAACTTTCTCCCGCGCGATTTCAGTCACTGTGTTCCCGAGAAATTTCTGATGATCGAGCGAGATGTCGGTAATCACGCTCACTCGCGGTTCGACAACGTTGGTGGCATCCAGCCGCCCACCCATTCCAACTTCCAGCACCGCGATATCAACCTTGCTGGTTGCGAAGTGCTCGAACGCAATTGCCGTCAGCATCTCGAAAAAGCTGGGATGCCATGGCAGTTCTCCATCTTCAATGAGCCGTTCAGCGGTCTGCTCTACGACGTCATGGAGCAATGCGAACTTGTCGTCTGCGATCTCTTCGTCATTGATCTGGATCCGTTCATTGATCCGAATAAGATGTGGCGATGTGTACAGCCCAGTCCGCAATCCCGACGCCTGCAAAATCGACGCCAGTGTCGCCGCCGTCGACCCTTTGCCATTGGTGCCGGCGATCAGCACACTGGGAAATCGCCGCTCCGGATTCCCCAGTGCGGCGAGCAACACCCGCATATGCGCCAGGTCAAACTTGTGCGACGTGGTCTGCGCGAGCTCGTGCCCGAGCGCGTACATACTTTCGATAGCAGTTTTGTAGGAAGCAGGCATTAAAGCGTCGTTGGTCGTTGGCTGTTGGTCGTTGGCCAACACACATAGGTTATCAGTTCGTGCGAAGGCCCTCCCAGTCGGATGCCGGACACTTTGTAAACAGTCGGATCACGGAGACCGTGCGCCTCTTACGCTGCTTCTCTGTGGTTCATACGTTTTCTTTACCACAGAGGACACAAAGGAACACAGAGGAAACGAACACAGAGGAAAAGGCGCCAATGAGCAACGACGAATGACCAACGACGAACGACCAACGACGCTCTAACTGACGGCTGACGACTGATGGCTGATGCCTGGTGTCATAAACTCCAGCGCCCGCGAAATGTAGCTTTTCAATTCCTTGCGATGTACGACTGCATCGAGCATTCCGTGCTCCAGCAGGAATTCGCTGCGCTGGAATCCAGGCGGGAGCTTCTGTCGAATGGTTTGCTCAATCACACGCGGCCCAGCAAAACCGATCAGCGCCCCCGGTTCCGCGATATTCAAATCGCCCAGCATGGCGAACGAAGCAGTCACGCCCCCGGTCGTCGGATCCGTAAGCACGGAAACGTAGGGCACGCGTGCCTCGTCCAGCTTTGCCAGAGCTGCGGAAATTTTTGCCAGTTGCATCAGGCTCAGTACGCCTTCCATCATGCGCGCACCACCAGACGCGGAAATAATAATGATCGGCTGCTTCTTTTCCAGCGACTCTTCGATCGCCCGCGTGATTACTTCGCCCACCACGGACCCCATGCTGCCGCCGATAAAGCCATACTCCATGGCGCTCACGATCACGGCGCGACCATTCAACTTGCCACGCGCATTAATCACCGCGTCCGTAAGACCAGTCTCTTCCTGGGCTCGTTTCAACCGCTCCGAGTAGGGCTTCAAATCCACAAATTTAAGAGGATCGGTCGAAGCCAGGTTGTCGCTGAACGTCTCGTACTCTCCGTTGTCGAATAACTGCGCCAGCCGGGTCCGGGCATCAATCCGAAAATGCTTGCCGCATTTCGGACAAACATTCAGGTTTTCTTCCAGATCTTTTTTCCAGATAATCTGCCGGCAATTCTCACACTTCACCCACAGTCCTTCTGTGCGAATTTTCTTTTCGCCCGAAGGTTCCAAATCACCGGATTCGCGTTTAAACCAAGCCATAGGACTGAATCATTGAATCACTGAGCCATTGAATCATTAGAAGCACTACCACATAGGCCAGCAGAGTAGGTTTCAATGATTCAATGGTTCAATATTCAATCCCTCTCTGCGCCATCACGCCCTTCTCATACGCGTGCTTTACCTGGCGCATTTCGGTCACGGTGTCGGCAAGCTCGACAATTGTCGGATGCGCATTGCGCCCCGTCAAGATCACATGCACCATATCCGGCTTGTGCTTCAGCGCCTCGGCCACTTTGGCCGGATCAAGCATGCCATAGCTGATCGCATAATTGATCTCATCGAGAATTATCAAATCCCAATCGCCCGATTGCAGCGCGCTCTCGCCTTCAGCCCAGGCCTCTTCAACCATGCGCACGTCTTCGGGATCAGGCTTCTCCGCGCCGACTTTCACGAAGCCCCGCCCCATCTGCTTCATGATGAACTTGTCGCCGAAAGCCTTCGCGGCATCCAGTTCGCCGTAATGCCACGAACCTTTCAGGAATTGCAGCATAAGGACGCGCATGCCGTTCCCCACAGCACGCAGGGCGGTTCCCATGGCCGCCGTAGTTTTGCCCTTGCCCGGGCCAGTGTGGACAATAATCAGACCTCGGCGCACGTCGGCCATAAGCAGAGATTCGATTGTACTTAGCACTTGAAAGTTTCACCAGCTCTACCATGCGTGATGGAGCGACGAGCGTCTCGCCCGTCCGATCTAGTCAAATACAATCAATGCATTGAACTTGGACGACACCATCGTCGCGATAGCCACGCCCCTGGGTCGCGGGGGGATCGGAGTTGTGCGGCTAGCCGGACCAGAGGCGCGCTCCATCGCGCTGCCGATGCTCCGGCTAAAACATGATCTGGAACCGGGTCATGCGGTCTTTGGCGAACTCATCGAACCGTGGGGGTCGGACATTCCAGTCCGACCAGGTGGCGAATATGGCGCGGGCCCCCATGCCCGCGAAGACGGAAATCAATCAAACCGAGGCGACAATGCAATCCACACGCGGACAGGAATGTCCGCGCCACACGGTCCAGTTCAGCGCATCGACGAAGTCATTGTCACCTACTTCGCTAAGCCGCATTCCTACACCACCGACGACATCGTCGAAATCTCAGCCCACGGTTCGCCGGTCGTCCTCCGTCACATCGTCGAGCTTGCACTGTCACGCGGAGCCCGCCTCGCCGAGCCCGGCGAGTTCACCATGCGCGCCTTCCTCAACGGACGCATCGACCTCACCCAGGCCGAGGCCGTCCGCGACTTAATCGAATCCCAGACTCTCTACCAGGCAAAAATCGCGGCCCAGCAGCTCGAAGGCGCACTCTCACGCCGTTTGCAGCCGATCAAACAAAAGCTCGTCGAACTGATTGCCCTACTCGAGGCTGGAATCGATTTCGCAGAAGATGATGTGTCCATACTTCCGGCACCCCAAATCCTGGAACACATATCGGAAATTCACGCGCCGCTGGAGGACCTGGGCCGTTCATTCGCCTACGGGAAAATCGTGCACGAAGGCCTGACACTGGCGATCGTTGGCCGCCCCAATGTGGGCAAATCAAGCCTCTTTAATCGCCTAGTCGAACGTGAGCGCGCGATCGTTACCGCCACTCCAGGCACCACGCGCGACCTGGTCACCGAAACAGTTTCGATCGGTGGCATCCCCGTCAAGCTGGTGGACACCGCCGGCATCCGCCGCGCCCTCGACGAAGCCGAAGGCATGGGAATTAGGAAATCCATGGAAGCCATGGCCGACGCCGACCTTGTCTTGGTCGTGCTCGATGCGTCACAGCCCACGAGTGATGAGGACCGAGGACTAATGAATCAAATCGTTCAGCGAACCGCCATCATTGTCGAAAACAAGGCCGATCTTCTGGTTAGTAACGAAGGATTGCGTGTGCTCTCACCAGAACTTCGCCAATCCATATCGGATATTCAATCGGAAGGACGCAAGGTGCGTCACGCTGAATCCAGCCGCGTAGGGGCGGCATTTGTTAGCCCAGGACGTGAGTCCTGGGTACCCGAAGCAAACGGCCTGAGTCCCGAAGGGACGGCAGACCGGCGAACCAGCGCGCAGGCGATCCGCACTTCCGCGCTAACAGGAGACGGCATCCCCGAACTTCGCGCCGCCATCCTCACCCATGTGACTGGCGAATCCAGCTCAAGCTCCGAATCCGGATTCCTAACTAACGCCCGCCACCAATCACTCGTGAACGACGCGCTTGCCGCTGTCTCCAAGGCTGAGACTGCTGTCCACAATCGAGTCCCGCACGAAATGCTTTTGCTGGATTTATACAACGCGCTCCGTCCCCTGGACGAAATCACCGGCGCCACCACCAACGACGACATCCTAGACCTGATCTTCAGCCGCTTCTGTATCGGAAAGTGACACCAACTGGTCCAGAAATTCATGTCATATTGCACGAGATTTAAATAAGCCAGGGAAACCCGTTGCACGCATGTTGCGTCACACGTTTATCGTGTCTCTTTCTTCAGTCAAGCCAGCCGTTCTAGGCCCCATTCTGCCTGTTGTGTTGTGCATTTCTCTGTTTGTGGCATTGACGGGAGTTAGCTTCGCCCAGGATGACTCATCTTCCCGCATCCGCACACTGCAGTCCGAGACCCGCAACAACACCAGCGCAAGCGATTCCTTTCGAGGCATGTCAACCGGGAATGCTCCCCCCTTACATGTGAGCAAGCTGCCTCTGCGCTCGCTGCTCTATCCAGGCGCGACGGCCAAGTTCTATGCGCGCGTCGTCCCGTTCTTTCTGAAAAGTCAGAAGCACGTGGATGTCGGATATAACTCCGGCGATCCTCGCCAGGCAAATCGCCAGGTCGAGGACATGATCAGCCGCGGCATCGATGGCGCTATTGTGGACTGGTATGGCCTGGAGCACCCTGATCTTGGCCGCGCCTCCGACAACTTCCGCGATGCAGCGGAGAGCCACAGCGGTTTTACTTTTGCTATCAGCGAAGACAAAGGAGCGCTCAAAGACTGCGCCAGAAAGCCGGGCTGCGATCTGACGCGTCACCTGATTGAGGACCTCGACTACGCTTACGATCACTTCGAGAAGAGCGTCTCCTACTTGCAAATCGACGGTCGTCCGGTTGTTTTCTTTTTCGACGTAAATCAGCTTCGGATTGATTGGTCGCGCGTACGCCAGGCGGTGGATGGCAATCCGCTATTTGTATTCCGCAATGCAAAGGCGTTCTCGCTGCCGTTTAGTGATGGAGCCTTCGCCTGGGCCGATCACACGGGTCACCGCGACATGCCGTACCTCGATGACTTCTACAAAAAGTATCTGGACATAGGACGTCCCCGCTCGGCGCTGATGTTCGCCAGTGTCTACAAAGGTTTTGACGATCGCGCTGCTTCCTGGAGCGAGAACCGCGTGACCAACCAGGAGTGCGGCCAGATCTGGCTCGACACTTTTGCGAAGATCAACCGTTATTTCGCATCAACCCAGAGTCTCGATTATGTTCAGGTCGTTACCTGGAATGATTATGAAGAGGGAACGGAGATCGAGACCGGCATCGACAACTGCGTCCAGATTCAAGCATCGATGTCGCCGCGACTTCTGGAGTGGCAGCTAACTGGAAACCAAGCCACGATAGACCACTTCACCATCTACGCATCGCCCGACGGCAAGAAACTCATCGAGCTCGCGCAACTACCCGCCGACGCGCGTAACTGGGAACTCGATCCAAAGGAACTACGCCCCAGGCGTTATCAAGTCTTTGTGCAAGCGGTAGGTAAGCCCAGCATCACCGATAAAATGTCGCCGCCGGTGTCTTGGGTTCTGCAAGCGGCACCGGACACAAAGTAACGGACGGACTTGAATGACCATCGCGGCACCGGGAGAATCGCCGGCTATTTCGCCATCACTGCCAGCGCCGCCCGGAACATCGCGTCAAATGCTGCGTTCTTCTCAACTGATCCCAACGCCTTTTCCGCCGAGGCCTTCTGATAACCAAGATTGACCAGCGCGGACAATACATCTTCCTGGGTTGCGCTCAACGAAGGGAATACATGCACCTGGTCAGTTCCAGCAGGCGGCAATTTGTCGCGCAATTCCAATACCATGCGTTCGGCTGTTTTTCTGCCGATCCCAGGAATTTTGGTCAGCCGTACGAGATCGTTTCCACGGATGGCGGACGACATCTCGTCCGCAGGCATCCCGCTGAGAATAGTGATAGCCAGCTTTGGTCCAATCCCGCTGACAGTGATCAACTTCTCAAAAAGCTGTTTCTCCTCAGGCCGCAGAAATCCATATAGCGCGATCTGGTCTTCGCGGACGTGAGTATGAATGTGCAGCGCCACCTCGCTTCCGGCCGGCGGCAGTTCCGAAAACGTAGGCACAGAGATAGTCACGTCGTAGCCGACACCCATGGTCTCGACAATCACATCGTTTGGGTGTCGTGATATCAGTTTTCCGCGCAAGTGGGCGATCATTTGAAGAATTGTACTAAGGGCCCAGCTTCCTTGGCTGATAGCTGAGAGCTGAGTGCCGACAGCCGAACGCTAAAACAATGAACTCTGCCTGCGACTTGGCGTGATCCCGAAATGCTCATACGCCAGCTGAGTTGCAACCCTGCCTCGCGGGGTCCGGTTGAGAAATCCGATCTGAATCAGGAACGGCTCATAAATTTCCTCGATGGCATCCGGTTCCTCGGCCAACGCGGCCGCCAGCGTGTTCACGCCCACAGGACCGCCTTGATATTTCTCAATAATTGCCAGCAGCAGCTTTCGGTCAACTTCATCAAATCCGTAGCGATCGACTTCCAGCATTTGCAACGCCGCCTGGGCGGTCGGCAGGTC
>WNFR01017440.1_pt1 | contig 12505 bp, 12 predicted proteins | sample 5400221 | NCBI WGS metagenome assembly WNFR01 (sample SAMN13153357, study PRJNA577476) | soil metagenome | isolation source: 40 cm soil under Madrone tree | place: USA:California | collected 2016-06-14 | reverse complement strand
AAAATAGTTTCCCGGAATGCGTCCGGCAGCGTAATTCGCTTCGCGATATTCAACCGTGAGGGGAAAACAGTCGATGCCCTCGCGGGGCGCCGACGCGCCCACGGCGGCGCACAAAAGCATTGTGTCGCCGTATCGGATCACACAGGATCCATCGGCCTGCTTGGCCACGCGGCCAACCTCTACGCTGAGCTCCCGCTCTCCAACTCGAATCGATTCCTTTAAATACTTCTTTACTGTCATTTTCGTTCGTCTCCTTTTGACGGCGCCCACCGCTGGGGCAGGCACGCAGCGTCTCGTCCGCTGCGGTTTGGGTTTGAGTTATGTGGAGTGCGGCGACTCTTCGCCGCTTTCAAAAGCGCCGACAAGTCAGCGCACTCCAAAAAAGAAGGCGGCAGAGCCTGGCCGTGAAGCTCTCGCCGCCTTCAGTTTTGTAAGGCCGTACACGTCGCCTGGCTCCCTAAATCGCCGTCACGTTCGGCTCGGGCTCAGGCCCTTCGATTGACGCGCACTTTTTCTAAATCAGAGACTCGAAGATTCTCTCGTTGCTGTTTGTTCTATGTCTTTCGTCCAACACTGATCGATGAAAAACTAACGGCGCAAGCCCAGCCGGCCCACGACTTCGTGGTAGCGCTGTATGTCCGTCTGCTTCAAATAATCGAGCAAGCTCCGTCGCTGCGAGACCATCTTTAACAGGCCCCGACGGGAATGATTGTCTTTCTTGTGAATCTTGAAATGCTCGGTGAGTTCGTTGATGCGCTGACTCAACAGCGCGATTTGAACCGGGGCAGAACCCGTATCCGTATCATGTGCCCGATAGTCGGTCACAATTTTTTCTTTTGCTGCTCGTGCTAACACTGCTAGAGATGGCCCTCCCAGACCGCAGTAAGCCCTATTAAGACAATGGCAAACCGCAAAAACTTGAAATTACCTCCGAGAAGTTAACACTTCGGTCGCGTGACTGTCCAGCGGGGTTATGTGCTAACTGTTTCACACCATGGCGGAAGCAAAACCCGAAAGCTCACGATGCTATTTTCTTTGGCCCTGTGCTAACATTGCTTTCTCGTTAGTCCCATCCGGGCACATCGATTATGGAAGTTTTATTAGCAGACGAATTCGGATTTTGCTTTGGCGTCGAGCGCGCCGTGGAGATGGTTGAGGACGCGCTGGAAGTTGGCGCGCCGGTGCGCACGCTGGGTCCCCTGATTCATAACACCCAGGAAATGAAACGCCTGGAAGGCGAAGGTGTGGCCACGATCGAGGCGCCCGCCGAAGTTGGCGCCGACGAGATTGCCGTTATTCGCGCGCATGGCGTCACCCCACTGGTGCAAATTGAACTGGAGCAACGCGCGGCCCTGGTTGTTGATGCGACCTGTCCGTTCGTGACCCGGGTTCAGAGACTGGCCGAGCGCGCCGCGAAGGAAGGCCGTCACGTGGTGGTGGCCGGCAGTCCCGATCATCCGGAAATGATCGGCGTAGTTGGCTATGCTCCGGATAACACATTTGTAGTGAGCGATGCTGCCGGAGTCGCGAAACTGCCGCCATTGCATGCGCCGCTGGTTGTTTCGCAAACCACGCTCAAGCTACAAACTTTTTTGGAAGTCGCCGAAGCCGTACGCGCGAAGGCCGATGCTGAGCCGCAGGTCGTAAACACGATTTGTTCAGCTACGCGCGATCGCCAGGACGCCGCACGCGGGCTGGCCGGCCTGGTCGACGTTTTCTATATCATTGGTGGGAAACACTCTTCAAACAGCATTAAGCTGTTGGCAGTCTGCAAAGAGCAATGCGAGCGCAGCTTCTTGATCGAAACTGATAGTGAGATCGACCCCTCCGAGTTGATCGGCGTCAATCGTGTCGGTGTTACCGCCGGCGCGTCCACGCCCAATTGGTTAATCGATCAAGTGGTCAAGCGGCTGCGCGAAATTGGCAACCGGCTTAAAGCCGAGTCCCAGACAAGCGTCAGCTAGAATTGCGCGAAACTCGCGCTTGAACCCCTTCCCCATATCAGCAGTCTCCCCAAAACTGACTTTGCGCCCTCCGCTTTTCTTTGCGCCTTTGCGTGAAACGGGTTCGGGCCGCGCTATGGTTTCACGCTAAGGCGCAAAGAAATACTTAAAGCGCGAAGTAGTAATCATTTCAGTGCGGAGCAATTAAAATTTATGAGACGTTCAGGATTTTCGATCTTGCTTGTCATAATGGTCTTTTTAATTATGGCTACATCAATCAACGCCAAGCCACGCACCCTTAGGGAATTGGTCGATGCCTACTTCGAAGACTATTTCAAAGCGAACCCCACCCAGGCCACCAGTGTCGGCTTTCACCAGTACGATCATCAACTGGAAGATTTTTCACTGGCCGCTCATCAGCGCAACCGCAGGAAACTGCTGGCTTATCTGAAAGAGTTTGAAGCTTTGAATCCACCGACGTTGTCGCAAGATAATCGCGACGATCGCGAGATCATGATTGCGTCGATTCAGAGCATCCTCTTGGAAGAAGATCGGGTGCAGATGTGGCGCAAGAACCCGGACAGCTATTCAGCAGCCGCCACCGGCACGATCTTTTCAATTATCAAGCGCAATTTCGCGCCGGCCGAAGAGCGTCTGCGCTCAGTTATCGAGCGCGAGAAACAGATTCCGCGTGCCCTCTCGCAAGCGCGCGAAGTTCTGCGTGACCCGCCCAGGATTTACACTGACATCGCGATCGAACAACTACCCGGCAATATTGATTTCTTTCAGACGACCGTGCCTGAGGCTTTCACGGAGGTGAAGAATAAGGCCCTGCTGGCGGAGTTCAAGAGCAGTAATGACGGCGCGATGGCAGCGTTAAAAAGCTATCTATCATGGCTCCAAAAAGATCTCCTGCCGCGCTCGAAAGGTACGTTCGCGATTGGGGTTGAGAATTATCGTCTGAAGCTTTTGTATGACGAGATGGTCGATGTGCCGCTGCCCAGGCTTTTGAAAATCGGCTATGCGCAGTTGCGCAAAGATCAGCGTTCGTTTGTCGAGACGGCCCATCGTATTAGTCCGAACAAGTCTCCGGAAGCAGTTTTGCAGGATCTCGAAAAAGATCATCCGAGCGCTCAGCAACTAATTCCCGCAGCTCAGAAGCAGCTTGACGGTATCCGCCAGTTCTTAATTGATCACAAGATCATCACCGTCCCGGGCGGAGCCCAGGCGAAAGTGGTCGAGACACCGCCATTTCAGCGAGCTACTACCTTTGCGTCGATGGACACACCGGGTCCATACGAAGCGAACGCGTCCGAAGCTTTCTATAACATCACTTTGCCGGATCCCTCCTGGCCGAAAGAGAAGCAGGAAGAGTATCTGCAGGGCTATAACTATCCCCTCTTGAGCAATGTTTCAGTACACGAAGTTTGGCCGGGGCACTACACACAGTTTCTCTGGGTCAAGAACAATCCTGATCTTTCAAAAGTGCGCAAGCTTACGGCCGCTGGATCTAATGCCGAAGGCTGGGCGCATTACAGCGAAGAGATGGTGCTCGATGAAGGTTTCACCAACAACGACCCGAAATATCGTCTGGCTCAATTGGTTGATGCTTTGTTACGCGACTGCCGTTACATCGTCGGCATCAAAATGCACACGCAGGGCATGACGATGGAGCAGGCGAGAGAATTCTTTGTTAAAGAGGGACGTCAACAGCCAGTCGTGGGCGAGATGGAAACGAAACGCGGCACGGGCGACCCAACCTATCTAATGTACACTCTAGGCAAGCTCGAAATCCTGAAGCTGCGCGCTGATTATCAGCGCAAGATGGGCGGCAACTTTTCATTACAGGACTTTCACGATCGATTTATCAAAGCGGGCAGCCCGCCTGTCAAGATCGTGCGCCGCGAGTTGATGGGCCGCGACGGACCGCTGCTTTAGACTCTTAACGTTTACGGCTCTGCCGCCTGATGTGCGGGCTCTGCCTTACCGTAACGCCGGCTCCAATTGAGCGAGGCTATACCTCGCTCACTCTTGGGAGGCATAGCCGCCCTAATTCTTATTGACTCGCATCGGAAAGGCAGAGCCTTTCCGCACATCAAGCGGCAAAGCCGCAGCATCCATGGATATCGAACAAGTTCACGCTTATTGCCTTTCATTCCCGCAGGTGACCGAGCAGATTTTGTGGGGTAATGATTTGGTGTTCAAGATCGGTGGCAAGATGTTCGCGGTCATCGGACTTGATCCGGCCTCTGATCATTGCCTGTCCTTTAAAAGCACGCCGGAAAAGTTTGCGGAACTAATTGAAGAAGACGGAATCGTTCCCGCACCATACGTGGCGCGCTATCACTGGGTCGCGCTCGAGCGTTTCAATGCCGTGAGCGAAAAGGAACTAAGGGCCCTATTGCGGAATGCTTATGATCTTGTCTTTGAGAAACTGCCGAAGAAGACCAAGGCGAGCCTTGATGGAAGAGTCGATGCCAGGAGGCAGGCAAAAAAGCGTAGCCGGGCTTCACTGTCACGAGCGCCGTTAGGCGCGAAATATTTATAGCCCATCGTTTCTCTCCCAGAACATGCTCCCGGGCTCGTCCCAAACACCATAACCAGACAGCCTGGTTCAACCGCTACCTCGCATCCGTTCTTTCTCGCTTCTCTTCTTTCCGAAACGCGCTTGGCTCAATCGGATCAGCGTCCTGCCACAGACCACGTCTGGCGGCGCGGGCTTCATCCTCAGCTCTCGCGTACAACTCACGGTCTGACGCAGTCTGCTCTCGCTCATATTCCTTGTAGTGCCAGGCCATGCCGGCCTTTACCTGTTCGAGGTTAACGTCCTTCCCATCGAGTGTGATCTTTCCCACCAGACGCCCGTACTGATCGGTCTTCTGATAGACAACCGTGACGTCCTTTCCAAAGATCATCGCTGAGAGACTCTTCTTTGACTGGGCGCCAAACGCCTGCTGCAATTCCGGGGCATCGATTCCTTCGAGGCGGATGCGATGTTGAGTATTTGACGAATCCAGCACCGTAACTGTGTCGCCATCAGCTAGGCGAACCACGCGGCCGGTTAGGGTCTGCGCGCCATTTGGATGGGCTAATTGGCGGGATTCCTGATTGGTTCCTGCGGGCGGACGACTACAGCCGGCACAGAGGAGTAGAATGACTGCCGCAAACGAAACCAAGCGCTGGAATTGTCTGGTTCTTCTCACTGAGGCGCCACCTTATCGGAGTCTAACCCCTTTTGGAAGGCGCCCATGAAGACGAAGTGCCGGTCATCGTTTTTATAGGCCAACCAAAATCCTGGCTGGTGTGTCTATTGCGATGAATGTCCGCCATGAAGCTTTTACAGCTAGCACCGCAGAGTACCAGCGAAGATGAATTGATTAGGCGAGCCCAAGCGGCTGACCTGGACGCTTTCTGTCTGCTCGCCCAACGATTCGAACGGCGGATCTATTCACTCGCGCTGCATTATTGCCACAACCATCAGGATGCAGAGGACCTCTCTCAAGAGGTGTGGCTGAAGAGTTATCAGGCCCTGAAAACTTTCAGAGGTGAGTCCAGCTTTTACACCTGGCTGCGTAAGATCACAATCAACTGCTTCCTGAATCAGGAGCGTGCCCGTTCGTTTCGCTGGCGCGGACAAACTACCGGCATCCAGTTATTCGATGCGGAGGCAATCGAGAACAATGAAAGCCGGGCGCCGGCGGCGGATTCCGAAAACTCTTTGCTCAACCGGATCATGGTAGAGAAGGTAATGCAGGCGCTCTCCGAACTTAGTTCGCAACAGAGATTAATCTTCCTGCTCAAGCATCATGAAGGAATGACTTACGAAGAAATAGCTAAAGCGGTGGGTTGTTCGACGGGGACGGCAAAGAAATCTATGTCACGCGCTCTCATTAAACTGCGGGAACGTCTGAATGTTGATGTCCAATCAACAACTGCGCTCCGCGAGCTGCAGATAGGAGTTTAAGAAAGATGCACAAGTGCAAAGCAAACCGGGAAACCTTGATCTGGCTGGCGCTGAACCTATCCGATCAAACTCAGTCGTTGCCGGCTGAACTCGATCGATGCGCCGCCTGCCGGGAAGAATATGCTGCGCTGCGGACCATGCTGCGAGTCGTCGACCAGACAAAGCAATCTGCATTGCCGGCGGAAAGTTTTTGGCCCGGTTATCACGCCCGCCTGCGGCATCGTCTGGAAATGGGATTGCCCGCCAGAGTCGCGTCGCCCGCGGCGGCAGCACATATCAATCTGATAACGCGGCTGGGAAATCTGTTTACGAGTTCTGTGCGCGTGCCCATTCCTTTGGCCGCGGCACTGTTGGTATTCCTCGGTGGGTCTTTTGTCTTTGCGCTGAATTCTCGCCGTTCATTAAGCGCGCCGACGCCCATTATCGTGAACAGGACGGTTGAAGTACCTGTGATTCAGGAAAAGATCTTGGAGAAGATTGTGACGCGATTTGTCGGTCGCGAAAGAGATCGTCGTCAGCCCGCGAGCGCCAGCGCAACTGCCCGCCGGCATAAGGAATCAGTTGCCGAAATACCAATCAGTCTGGTCGGTTTCAAACCTGAGAATGAGGTCAAGCTGACGATCATTAAAGGGAGCTATCCGCAATGAGAAATACGGCCTTAATCATGGCGCTTTGCGTCCTGGCCTGGACGGGCCTGGCATCCGCACAGGAAACGGCGAAGCGCCAATTGATCGTGCCTTTGAGCGAAGGCGGGTTCGTGGCGTTCAAGAGCGAAACGTCGTGGACCGACGCCAACAAAGCATCGACTGAGTTGCAGCGCGGGGCTTCGGTGCTCAGCTCCCGGGCCGTCATGGATGACAGACACATAATTCACCGGGTGCTGGAAGACAATGCCGGAGAATTCATCTTCGGATACGATCTGCTGGTTAGCGCCAATCCCGCTGCGAAACAATTCAAGATTGAAGTGCGTCCGCTCGATCCACAATTTGAAAGCAAACTCCGAGCTGAGAAAACGAACGGGGCAGAGTCGGCCCGGGCAGCTATTGCCGCAACATTTCCGAAATCCGCTGCGCCGCAGATGCTGGACGATGGCGACGCCTTCTCTCTTGACTTTGCTGGTCGATGGGAATGCAATCGCCGCCGCCAAGTCGGCAAATGGCTTCGCCGGAGCGCTGTTGTGGTTCTATGTTCAGGACCGGGGGCGCTTTATCTTTTCACTGGTGCCCCGAGCAGGCTACGAGTTTCAGAAGGTGGGCCTCATCGACGACAACCGGATCGAATTCACTTTGGATGGCGAGCGTTACGAGTGGCTGTCGAGTTCACCGATTCTTCCGGGCGGCGGCACCTGGAATCTATGGGTGCTGCACGATCCCAAGTACGCGCCGATCTTTGGATCTGATCCGGCTCTGTCACACAAGAAGAGTGTCTGGCAAAAGGTTGACGAGGCGGTAAATCTAAACCAAACCAGCGGCGGCGGAGTTCGCAACAAAACGACTCTTCAGGTCAGTATCCCAACCCAGACGACCCCGACTGCTCCCCTGATAAAACGTCCTCGAGTAATGGTGGGCGGCGCCGACCGGATTGAGAACTTGTGGCCCAAGAGAGCTGGGGATGAAAGGCCTGGACAGAGAAGAGGTTTTTTGTTGCTCTGTCGCTCAGGCCCTCACCCTAACCGTCTCCCAATGGGAGAGGAACTTACTGGATCAGATCGGTTTCCACTGTCGAATGCCGATCAAGAGGAACACTAGAACAGGCGCTATAACCGTGGAGATCAAGATGAAAAGAAAATCTTCGTTAGCCATCGCAATAATCGCCAGTTGTTTCTTAACTGGTGCTTCCCAGGCTCGCGGCCAATCCAAAGATCTTCCCAGGTTCGAGACGGCCGCGGAATTCACTTCGATTACTTTCGATCCTGGACTAAGTGAGCCCGGTCTGGGCGGAAGGTTTACCTACAACCTTAACCAGCATCTTGCGCTTGAGGCCGCGGGATATTTCTTTCCTCGTCAGTGTCACTTTTGCGGCAGGATCGAGGAGGGGCAAATTGCCGAAGGGTTGTTTGGCGTGAAAATCGGAAAGCGCTTTAAGAAATGGGGAGTATTTGGAAAAGCCCGGCCCGGCTTAATGAACTTCAGCCGAGGAAACTTTGAAATCGTGGCAACGTCCGGCACGGGCCTGAATGCGTTCAGGATCGATTTCCATCATCGGACAAATCTCGTTTTTGACTTGGGCGGAGTCGTCGAGTTTTATCCTTCCAAAAAGATTGTCCTGCGCGTTGATGTCGGCGACACCATCATCCGGTATCCGCAACGTAAATACAGTTTTCTGACTGTAGACCCGGCCACCGGCGCGACCACCCTCGATTCCTTTACCGCTCCGTCATACTACCATCGCACCGTTCAAGTCATGGCCGGGGTAGGTTTTCGCTTTTAGATAAAATGAATCCGCAGGTTTCGCAGATTACACAGACCCACAGACCTCACGGATAATCGAACCGTAAGCAGATGAGGTTTTAAATGACTCTCTGTGTAATCTGTGGATGAGAGATTCACTCCGGACAAGCGGCGCCAAAGCGCGCCCAGTCCTGGAACCGGCGGGCGAATTCGTCATGAGGCAGCGGCACCGGGGTGCGGCCTGCGCCGGGATTCCAGCCCCACATGACCAATTTGTCAGACGTAACATGCTCTACGATCTGAGCAATGGTCTTGCCGTTATTCTGTTTGGGATCCTTTATTTGGCGGCAGATTTCGCCCGGAGTTTTTCCTTCCCAGATCATCGGCATCCTGGCCGGCGGCAGATGCCAGCCCGGCGCTCCCGGAGGCATGTTCAGCCCGGCGACATTCTGTTCCTGATGACAGGCGCTGCACTTCTGGCTAAATTTACCATGTCCGTCAATCCCGCGTTTTACATTCTGTGTATGAATGTGGTTGTCGTCGCCTTGTCTGGGATAGTCTCCTGTGGCATGGCAATTGAGACAACGCGGATGCTTGAGCACGGGAATAATTGAAGTGAAGAGTTCACGGGCTTTCGCGTCGTCTCGTTCAACCGACGCACCCGCCCATGAAGACATTGGTCGAGCAACCAGTCCCAGCGCGATCATGAAAAGAACGGCGATCAGAAGTTTGAGTTGTGATTGATCTTGGTTCATCGTTCCATTTCAGAAGAATTTGATCCGCAAAGGTCGCAAAGGTTAATCGCAAAGGAAAACTCTGCGCCCTTTGCGTTAAAAAATCCGCTCACCCGTCACACCACCAATCCAATTGGCAGTTTCCGCACTCGCTTACCGGTGGCCGCAAAGATCGCATTCGCCACGGCCGGGGCGACTGGCGGCACGCCGGGCTCGCCCACGCCGGTAGGCTTTTCCGTGCTCGGCATTATGTGAACTTCAATCTCAGGTGCCTCATTCATCCGCAGCATTGGATAGTCATGAAAGTTTCGCTGCTGCACACGGCCGCGATCCAAAGTGATCTCATCCTTCAAAGCAGCGGTCAGGCCGAATATGATCCCGCCTTCGATCTGAGCTTTGACCGTGTCCGGATTGACGACCCGTCCGCAATCAACCGCAGCAACCACGCGATGCACTCGCACCGCTCCCTTCTTATCGACAGAGACTTCCGCCACCTGCGCTACATAACTATCAAACGAGAAATGCGTGGCGATTCCGCGCCCCCGCCCGGCCGGCAGCGGCTGGCCCCAGTTTGCCTTTTCCGCGACCAGTTCGAGCAGAGCGCGCATTCTCGGTTGTGCTGCCAGCAGGATCCGGCGCAGTTCGACAGGATCCTTGCCGCCCGCGTGGGCGACTTCATCAAAGAAAGATTCAACCGCGAAGCCGTTGTGGGAATGGCCGACCGAACGCCACCACATAACCGGCACACCGATCCTTGGCGTGTGCAGATCGACCTGGAGATTCGGAATTCCGTAAAGCAAATCCGCCGCGCCTTCGACCGAAGCCGAATCGATACCGTCTTTGATACCAAAAGCTTCAAAGGCCGTTCCTTCCATGATCGACTGACCGACAATCGTATGCGTCCAGGCAATCGGATTACCCGACGCATCGAAACCGGCTTGCATGCGGTCGTACCACATCGGGCGATACCAGCCGCCGCGAATATCGTCTTCGCGCGTCCAGACAACTTTCACCGGCGCCCGTAAGGCTTTCGCCACAGCCACCGCTTCGACGATAAAGTCGGAAGCAGGATTCGCGCGGCGGCCAAAGCCACCACCGAGTAGGGTCGTGTGAATTTGCACCTGCTCGGGCTTTAAACCTGCTACCGCCGCGGCGGCCATGCGATCGATAGTTTGAAATTGAGTGCCGGTCCAAATTTCGCAATGATCGGACCTGAGATCGACTACGCAGTTCAAAGGCTCCATCATGGCGTGAGCCAGATAAGGAACTTCGTACTCGGCACTGATAGTCTTGGCTGCACCAGCGAGAGCCTGATTAGGATCGCCAACCTTGCGCGCCACCTTTCCCGATTTCTGCGCCAGACTTGCGTATTGCTCCCGCATGCCGACGGTGGACAGATTAGCGTGAGGTCCTTCGTTCCATTTGATCTCGAGTTTATCGCGCCCGAGTTTAGCCGGCCAGAATCCGTCGGCAATCACGGCGACGCCGCTCGGCACCTGCAAAACGTTCCTGACTCCGGGCACGGCTTTCGCTGAGTCTGAGTTAAAACTGCCGACCTTGCCGCCGAACACAGGCGACCGGGCGATCACAGCGGTAAGCATCCCAGGAATCTTCACGTCAAGACCAAACTGAGCACTGCCATTCACTTTCGCTGGAGTGTCGAGCCGGTGAGTGGCCTTTCCGATCAGTTTGAAATCCTTTGAATCTTTTAGTGGGACGTCCTTTGGCGGCGCGATTTTAGCGGCCGCATCGGCGAGTGAGCCAAACGAAGCGCGGCGGCGGAGGCTAGCCGCGTGAATCACATAACCGTTTTCGGCGTGGCAGCTTTCCGGCTCGACTTGCCAGGTTTGCGCAGCCGCGGCAATCAACATGACCCGGGCCGTCGCGCCGGCTTTGCGAAAACGTTCCCACTCAGAGGCAGTGCTGGTGCTGCCGCCGGTCATCTGAATTCCAAACGCGGTATGGTTGTAAGCCGCATCGACCGGCGCCGACTCAACTTTGATCTTGCTCCAGTCAGCTTCGAGTTCTTCGGCGAGCAACATCGGTAGCGAAGTGTACACACCCTGGCCCATCTCTGATTTATTAACGATGACCGTCACCGTATCGTCGGCGCCAATCCGCACAAACGCATTCGGCGCGAATGTGAGCGCAGCTTCTGGGAGCGCAGCCGTCCCTGGCTGCGGTTCGCCGGCACCTGCCACCTCCGGCAGATAAAAACTGATCAGCAGCCCGCCGCCGGCTGCCGCACTGACTCGTAAAAAATCTCTCCGCCTGATTTCTCTTGTCATGATTCCGAATCCAGTGTCACAAACCCGACCCTGAGAGAGGGCTCGCTTGTGAACATTGCCCTTGCTGACGCGCGGGCTTCTGACACTTCCGATCAGGTTCGTTGAACACCACGCTTCATTTCCGCCGCGCGATGAATAGCTTTCCGAATTCGCGGATATGTGCCGCAACGACAGATGTTCCCGGTCATCGCCTCATCGATGTCCGTGTCCGTAGGTTGAGAATTCTCTGCCAGCAGGACGGCCGCGCTCATGATCTGTCCCGACTGGCAATAGCCGCATTGCGGCACGTCAATCTCGATCCAGGCTTTCTGTAAAGGATGACTGAGATCGGTCGAAAGACCTTCGATGGTCGTGATTTCTTTACCGGCGGCATCGGCGACGCGCTTGACGCACGAACGGATTGCTTCGCCATTCAGATGTACTGTGCAAGCGCCGCACTGAGCCATACCGCAACCGTACTTGGTTCCAGTCAGCGAGAGTGTGTCCCGCAGCACCCAGAGCAGAGGCGTACCCGGATCAACGTCGACATTCATCGTCCTGCCGTTAACTTTCAGAGTAATCAACGGGACACTCCTTTTGAGTTGAGTGGCATGCGCATCTTGGGCATGAATCACGGGTCCAGAGGCCTATGCCGCTGCGCTCTTATTTCGAGGGATGTTGTGTATGCTATGCTTGCTTTTCGCTTGAGTCAAGAGTCTTCTTCGGTTGCCTTTCTCTCACACCGTTTCTATCATTCGCCTCATGGCGAGAAAGGCAAAAAGAGAACCAAAGACAAGTAGCAAGCGGCCGCCCGACGCAGAGAAGAGCCCTAGTCATTCCGATGCGGAAGCCGGCGAACTCTTTAATCTTGCCATTCGCGTGGAAGAGCTGGCGCCCTGGCGGTGGATGGAAGAGACCGACCTCATCGGCATTGAGAATCCTGAGACCGGCGAGATTGGATTCATCAGCGTCATGGGCAGCGTGGAAGAGTATGAAGCCATAGCTGTTTATCTTGGGGCCGAAGGCTTCTATGGCTTCATCGATTTTGTCGAAGACGATACGGCCACTGCCGATCGGCTGGTTGAGCTTCCTCATCTGCAAGCGGCCTTCTCGGAACGAAAGTATCTCGAGAAGCGAGATCGCGATTTGATCAAGCACCTGGGATTGAAGGCCAGCGGCGCCACGGTCTGGCCAATGTTTCGCAGCT
>WNFR01012710.1_pt1 | contig 12509 bp, 11 predicted proteins | sample 5400221 | NCBI WGS metagenome assembly WNFR01 (sample SAMN13153357, study PRJNA577476) | soil metagenome | isolation source: 40 cm soil under Madrone tree | place: USA:California | collected 2016-06-14 | reverse complement strand
CCGGACAATTCGCGGTCAGCGGGCCCGGATATGAGTTCGCGGAACAACGTACCGCGGCCTTCGCCGGGCGGCATGCCATCTGGCATGAATCGGCCATCGACCAACATGCCGCGTAGCGCTGAACCGTCTCGGAGCAACGCGCCTGCACCTAACTCGAACATGAGACCGGGCTCTCCGCGCGGCGAAGTCAGCGTGCCTCGGCCGATGGGCAATTCCGCTCCGCGCGGATATTCCTCCGCAGCCGATCGCGGAAATTATCCTGGCCCGAGCACCAGTCAGCGTCCGTCTTACAGCGGCGGTGGCGGACGGCCTGGCCCGGTGGCTTCTTATGACCGGGGCGCTTCGAGCCGACCAATGCCAAATTACGGCGGTGGATCTTACAGCCGACCGGCACCTTCACCCTCGTATGATCGCGGCACGTCCAGCCGGCCTGCTCCCTCGTACGGTGGCGGCTCATACAGCCGTCCATCCTACGGTGGTGGAGGCGGCGGGGCTTATAGCCGATCAATGCCGTCTTACGGTGGCGGAGGCAGAGCCCCATCGTATGGCAGTGGAGGTGGGGGTTTCGGTGGTGGCGGCAGACCTTCAGGCGGCGGAGGCGGAGTTCACGCTTCAGCTCCGAGTCACAGCTCAGGCGGGAGTGGGGGCGGAGGCGCTGCTCATGGCGGCGGTGGTAATTCGCACGGCGGTCACTAATTTAATTTCGTAATGCCGGCAAGAACACGCCGTCTACGGGGACTCCGTAGGCGGCGTTTTTTGTTGGGAACAAACTTGCGTTACTGCCAGAAGAAAGAACCGTGAGCAGCAGGGCCGCTCACGGTTCTTGTTTTTCAGGAGCGCGGGTCAATCTGCGTCCCCGTCTTAGTAGGACAAAGCTAAGCTGCTTTTCAGTGAAGAGGCATTCGCGTCAAACGTGCTGAGCGGCGCCAGGCCGAAGCGCTGTTCGATTGTCTTAAGAATCGAGAGCGTGTCGTGTGGGGTGTGGTCCACAAAACCTTGCTTCGCTAACGGGCCGATCACAATTGCGGGAACTCGCGAGCCATCCCCCCAAATCCCGTTTGCGATCGGCGGGGAAACGTGGTCCCACCGGCCACCATGCTCATCGTAGGTGACGATGATGAGGGCGTGCTCCCAATACCCACTATTCTGGACAGCGCTGACGATGTCGGCAACGTGCTGCTGACCTTGTAACAGGTCGGCGTAGCCCGGGTGCTCGTTATTGGGACCAAGCGGCTTGATGAAAGTGACCGCTGGTAGAGTGCGATTTTGCACATCAAGGAAAAAGTTGGTCTCGTCCTGCAAGTGAGCGGCGGAAACCAGATTGCGCTGCCCATTTACCCAGGGAGCATAGTTGTCATAGTAGGCGAGCGGCTGGTGGTGCCACTGAAATAGCGGGTCAACCGGGGGATTCGGTGGAACCGCTCCGGTGTTGGCGGGATTGCTGGCGGAGCTGGCCAATGCGTTGTCCCATCCGCCGGAATACCACTTCCAGCTGACGCTGTTTTCGCTCAAGCGGTCTCCAATTGTCGGGATGTAGGGACGGGTAGCGTCAGCAGGGTTGCTGTCGTTCTGCGACGGCAGCAGGCTTGTGCTGCCAACAGTCGAAAACGTTGGGACCAGATTTACCGAAAAGATAGTGTTGACGGCATAGTTCTTGTCGAATGTGCTACCCGGAACGCTAAAGGAATTACCGCTTATCGGGGTGATAGTGCCGTCATGGACGATTTTGCCGGTGGTGGAGTTCAGCGAGAGTTGTCCACTGGCATCGAGTGTTGCCTGCATGCTTGCCGGGGCATTTGGATAGACGGGGGCCGCCGCGGCGATCAGGAATTTGGTGATTCAGGAATGACCCGCCGAAGGCGGCGGGAAAGAAGTTGTCGTCCATCGTGTACTGCTGCGCCAGTTTGCCTTCAGGCAGATTGGTCGCGTCAAAGTAGCTCATAACCAATCCGGGGTTATCGCTCCAAGTGACGAACTGGTCCATGCCCCCGTGGTTGATTTGCGACTGTTCATGCCAGAAACGATGGACGATGTCGCCGGTCTTATCAGAAGGCTGAAGGTTAGAGTTTGTGACAACGTTGTAGGGCTGCAGGGTGTTGAGATTGGGGTTAAAGCGATTATCGATTGCGCCATTGTTAATCGGCTGCGGCGGAGTGGTCAGCGAGACGGAGCCAGATACAATTCCGCGAAGCTGGGGATCAGGCTTATTTCCACCTTGGGCAAAAACCCTTTGGGGAAAGCCAAAGCTGGCGGTCACGAGAAGTGCGGCGCAAACAGATAAACTCAGGCGAATTCTCATTGATATTCCTTTCGTTTGTTGGAAGGCTGGGAAATTGAAGTTTGAGAATTGAGGACTACACACCAAAGTCTAGGGCAGTGTCATCTCAAGGGAATGAGAATGTGATTAAAACTTAGTGAACTCCCCGTAAAATTGAGACGGTAGTAGTGGAAAGAGGGACTTTGGATGAGGCATCCACTGCGGCTTTTGCACTGTTTGGAAACGAGCCTCGCCTAAGCGAGAAGCAATTTCAATTAACGATAGTCATGCTGCGGTGGACTTTGACTCCAACGGCAACCCTGCCTTCTTCCACGCATCCATGCCGCCTTTAAGCGCCCGCGCCTTGTATCCGCGCTGCAGAAGTTTTTGCGCCAAACTGGCGCTTGAGCCTTCGTTCGGTCAAGTGCAGTAGGTGACGATCGGCCTGTCTTTGGAAATTTTGGAGAGGTTCTGGTCGAGCGCGTCCGCGGGCACACGAATCGCTTCGGGTAACTTTTCGTTCGATTGCGCCCAAGCCTGCGGATTCCGCGTATCAATAATGGTGAAATCCTCCCCGGCTTCCATTCTCTTAAGCAACTCATCAACGGTGATTCTGAGGTCGTCGGTCATAAGATCTCCTTCTGTATTCGGGACCAATCAATGCCTTTCCCATCAACGCATCATGCGGCATCTTTGTTGGAGTCCTTCTCCGGTGCTGATTTCGCATTCTTCTCAGAACCGGCATGTTCAGAGCTCGATGATTTTGTCGTCCTGTCGGAGGGCTCAACATTATCGGCTGCGTTACTGCGGGACAGGTCCGTGTTCTCTTCGGATTTCTGCTTCACAGTCTCTCCCTGCTTTCTTTCGTCGAGAGGCTGATCTCCGTCTGTACCTGGTTGGGTAATACGCTCTTCTGTAGTCGATTGGGTAGTTCGCAGTTGGCCCTGTTCGGGCTTCTCCCAGGCCGCTTCGCCTTTCGTCTCTGGCACGGAAAACAGGCGGCCCATCCTCAACCGGGCGGCAAGCCATTTGACGTTGCTTGCCTTGGCAGCCTGCTCCAGATACGGTGCAAGTTGTTGGTCAGAGGCGATCCCCTTGTCCTTCAGCAATTGCACAATCGCCGCGTTCCGGGTGTCTATAGCTTCAAAATAGGGCAAGAGCTCGTTGAGAGCGTCTTCCGCCGGGTTACGGCTCATCAAATGCCTCCTCGCGGTCAGGCATTTTGATGCAAAGCAGAGCCAGTCGAGGGTAACCGAAATCGCAATGTCCAGCTAAAAACAAGTCCGTACCTCAGTGGCTCTCATCCCCTGCGGGGGCGAGGTCGGATGTGTCCAGCGTTTGCGCAGTATCTCTTGGAGGCAGATCAGGAGGCGGGTGGAACTGGCCGGGGTCTTTTCCCGATAAGGCGGCGGTCATGAATTGCATCCAGATAGGCAATGCGGCGTGGGCTCCCGTTTCCCTTTTCCCCAGCGATCTTTTTTCGTCGAACCCGACCCAGACGCCTGCGGTGAGCGATGGGGAGAAGCCGACGAACCAGGCGTCGGTGAAATCGTTTGTCGTGCCGGTTTTTCCGGCGAGCGGGAGTTTCAGTTTTGTCGCGGCGACAGCGGTCCCGTGCTGCACCACTCCTTCCAGCATCGACGTCATCAGGCGCGCGGTGCGGGAGCTGATCACGTCTTTCACGTCGGGATAATCTTCTTCAAGAACTCGCCCATCGTAGTATGTGACTTTCGTGATGAGCCGCGGGACCAGCCGCACGCCGTCGTTGGGAAAGACGCTGTAAGCGGAGGTCTGCTCGAAAAGTGTCACTTCGGCAGCGCCCAGAGCGATCTTGTCGGCCAGCTTCAAAGCAGGAATATTTCGAGATTGCGCGAGCGCGCGGCTCAAACTGATCGTGCCTTCATACTTGTCGTCAAAATTATGCGGGAAATACGGGCCGGACCCTGTCTGAAAAATTACCGGGGCATCAACGACAGTGTCATCTGGACGCCCGCCCTGATCGATCACTGCCGTGTACACATATGGCTTGAACGACGAGCCGGCCTGGCGCAGGGCCTGAGTAGCGCGATTGAATTTGGAGAGATTGAAATCGCGTCCGCCGACCATGGCGTGCACATCCCCGCTGGCGTTGTCAATGGCGAGCAGCGCGCCTTGCGCGCCGGAGTCCTGTTCCAGAGAGACTCTCGCCTTCCCGCCAGAGCCAAGCGAGAGCACTTTCACATAGACCAAATCTGCAGGAGACAATAGCCGGGCAATTGGCTTCTTTGTCCAGACAACGTCGGCTTGGATCAGAGTAGCGGTATATGCGCCAAGTTTGACAGCCGCTGCTTTCGGGGAAACATTCGTCACCAATCCGTGCACATAGCTTCCGGGATCGAGCGGAGCGTCCCAATCAGGATGTTTGTAACCCGCGAATGTCTGAAGTTCCATCAGAATGTTTTCAAGGTGCCCCTGCCATCCGTGACGGCGTTCATAGGCCGCAAGTCCATCGAGCACGGCCTGGTTCGCCGCACGCTGCAAATCCATATCGAGAGTGGTGTACACGCGGAGCCCGCCCTCGTGTACTTGATCGGTGCCATACTTGCCTTCCAGATAGCGGCGGACTTCCTCCACGAAGTAAGGCGCCAGCGAGTTTGGGTCGCGCTCAACGTTGAGATCCAGGGCAGTGTTTCGGGCATCGGCAGCCTGGGACGCGGTGATTTTGCCATCCTCGAGCATCGAGTTGATGACCAGATTGCGGCGGCGCAAGGCGTGGTCGGGATGAGTGATTGGCGAGTAATAAGCCGGAGACTTGGGAAGTCCCGCAATCAGCGCAGCTTCGGGCAACGTGAGCTGCCGCGCGAGCTTGCTGAAATAAAATTCCGCTGCCGCTTCGAATCCGTAAACTCCGTGACCTAGGTAAATCTGGTTCGCATACAGCGTGAAAATCTGGTCTTTGGTAAAGCGCCGCTCGATCTGAATGGCCAGCAGAGCTTCTTCGATCTTGCGATGGAAAGAGCGGTCGGGTGAAAGAAAAAGGTTGCGCGCCAGCTGCATGGTCAGAGTGGAAGCGCCCTGCACTTTGCCGCCAGATTCAATATCGCGGTAAGCGGCGCCGGCTATGCGCCAAAAGTTCAGGCCCCAATGCCGGTAAAAATCTTTGTCTTCAGTAGAGATCAGTGCGTCGCGAAGCACCGCCGGGAAATCGTTGTAGGAAGCGACCACTCGCCGCTGCAGCGCGAATGTGCCGATTGTTCGTCCCTGAATATCGTAAAGGTCAGTGGTGGAAATCGGGCGGTAGCTCTCCAGCCCCTCAACTTGCGGAAGGTCAGTGGAATAGACGAGTAACAATCCGCCGAGAGCACCCAACAGAGCGGAAAGAAGTACCAGCAGGCCAAAAACAAAGCGGCGCACACTTTTTTGCCGGACGGGAATTATCGCAGCCGCTTCGTCCAGAACTGATCTCATGAAACCTTGTGCCTAGACCCTCACTTAAATGCGCTCAAGGCATGGTGACCACAGGCAACTCGAGGAAGCTCGCCTGCCCCGGAGCGTGGTAAACACGCTGCACTGCCCTGCGGTAATCTTCCGGCTTGGCCCAGAATATATTCGGCACGAACGTCTGCGGATTACGGTCGTACAAGGGAAACCAGCTTGACTGGACCTGAACCATGATCCGGTGCCCCGGCAGGAAAACGTGGTTGGCCGCAGGCAGCGCAAAGCGATACAGCAAAGGCTTGTCAGGCGTGATGGCCTTGGGCGTTTCCAGGCTCTCGCGATAGCGCCCGCGAAAGATATCGGCTGAAACCATCAGTTGGTATCCGCCCATGTGCGGATCGCCAGCCACTTCGTCAGGATAAACGTCAATAACTTTGACCACCCAGTCGGAATCAGTGCCGCTGGTTGAAGCCAAGAGATTGGCAATTGGTTGCCCACTGATCTTCATAGGCTCTCTCAATACATCGGTAGAAAAAACCAGCACATCTGGACGCCCGGACGCTTCACGCTGATCGTCAACCAGCCATTCGGACCAGGTTAGCCCGTCGCCGTAGCCCATTGGTTGACTAGGGCGCGCGCGGTACGGAACCGGCTTGGCGGGATCAGAAATATATTCGTCAAATGTCTCTCCAGCTTTCGGGGCAGTGAATCCGAGCTTCAGCCCGGAAGTCAGGTATAGAGTTGTTGGCTTTATCGCGCAGCCGCTCGCGCAACCTGCCGGCCACGCTGATAGGTTTTCCCATTTGTTGGTTCCGGTCTCATATACCGTGACCGTTGCGACATCCGACTTTGGTGCATCATCTTTAAGGTAGTGATCCAGGAATGGGCGCAGGATTTGCTGGCGGAAGTAAGCCCCAGTATCACTGCCGAAGTTCAACGCCCCGAGCTTGCTGCCATCGCCAATTTCCTGCCCGTGGTGCCATGGGCCAAGAACGAGAAACACCTTGTCATTGTTCGTGTCCTTGGGTTTGATGGCTTTGTAAACCGCCAGTGCTCCGTAGATGTCCTCCTGGTCCCAGAGGCTGTGCACCAGCAGAACCGGCACTTTCAGCGGTTGGGCGGCGAGGATTTTATCCAGCGCCTGTTCGCGCCAGTAGGCGTCGTAACTTGGGTGGGCAACCAGCTTGTTCCAGAAGCCAATCTGTTCCATTCCGTGGCGGCGTCCAAGTTCACCTGCCGACACGGCTTCCATGTAGACGTCGTAGTCATCGAAGTGGTTCGACCACCACTTTTCGTCATTCCTCCGCGTGGCCTCTTGTTCGTAGATGTAAGTAATGTTCTGCTCACGGAAAGCGCCGTTGTGGAACCAGTCGTCGCCCATCCAGCCGTCAACCATCGGGTTCATCGGCACCGAAACCTTCAGCGCGGGATGAGGATTGACCAAAGCCATCAGCGGCAAAAAACCGTCGTAAGAAATGCCGAGAATGCCGACCTTGCCATTGCTCTCAGGAACGTTTTTGACCAGCCAATCGATGGTGTCGTAGGTGTCGGTGGCGTGGTCGACGGGGGTCGGATTCAGCGGCCCGTGCAGTGGGCGGTTCATTACATAATCGCCTTCGGATCCATACTTCCCGCGTATGTCCTGCACCACACGGATGTAGCCGCCTTCAACGATCACATCGGTGGCGTTGTCGTAGCCGTACAAACTCGGACCAAGATGAGCACTATGAACATGATTGGTGAGCGCTGAGGCGTTGTAGGGTGTACGCGTAAGCAGGAGGGGCGCGTTCTTCGCTCCCTTCGGGACGAGGATGACCGTGTGTAGCTTTACTCCGTCGCGCATGGGAATCATGACTTCGCGGCGCGTGTAATCCCAGCTATCTTGAACAGGCGTGAAGGTGGCTGGCGTTTCGCTGGGCAAGGCTGGATACTGCGGTGCGGCCTGGGCAGCCGATTGGAGGAGAGAGAAAAGGGCAAACAACAGCGCGAACAGAATCGGCACGCGACCGGAGTTGGTCAGCTTCATGAAAGGTTCCCCAGGTTTTTTTAGGATTGTGAGCAGCTTCACGTTAAATGCTTCGTTTGTGATTCAGCAACTTTGGGCCTTAGGATAGCAGCTACACAGAGTAATTCGTCCACGCACAAAAAAATCGCGCGCCGAAGCGCGCGATCGGTAACCAATTTGAATTGTCAGCTTTGACGGTTCTTCAGGACTTCAACCGCCTTCTGCAGTTGCTCATCTTTCTCAGGCGGGCTCTTTTTCTCAACGTCAGCCGGGACCGCGTTTTCATCCTCATCCGGCACTGGCGCATCCTCGTTGACGTCTGCAACCGCGACATTGGGAGTCACAGCCGTATCCTGGATAGCCTTGCCCTGCGGCGAATAATACTTGGCGATCGAAAGAATCAGCGCGCCGCCGTCAGGCAATTCGATCAGCTTCTGAATTGAACCATCTCCGAAAGTCTTGTCTCCGACAACGTCTCCGCGGGCATTCTCAAGCACCGCAGCAGCCACAACCTCGGCTGGTCCAGCGGTTCCCTTGTTCACCAGCACAACCAGCGGCAGCGTCGTAATCGCCTTGGATGGATCCGCGTTGAATGCTTCGCGCGGATACTTCTGCCCTTGCAAATAAGTTATCGTGCCGTGATTCAAGAACAAATTTGCGGTAGCGACGCCCTCAGATTCTTCTCCCTCAGCACAATCGCGCAGATCGAGAATCAGCTTTTTCGCCCCGGCTTTCTGCTCAGCCTTGATCTTGTTTGCGATTTCCTGGGACTTGCCTTTGGGGAGAGCGTCCACTCGAATCTGGACGATGCCATCTTCCAGCGTCTTGTCTTTCACCGGCGGGATTGTGACTACATCGCGCGTGACCACGACCTTCTGCGGCTCAGACCGGCGTGCCCGCACCACTGAAAGGTTCACAGTCGAACCCGGGTCTCCCGAAAGCAGGCTGCGAATCTGCGCAAGGGACATCTCGCGCGTGCTCTTGCCTTCAATCGCTTCCAGAATGTCGGTGTCCTGAAGCCCAGCTTTGTCCCCAGGGCCTCCAGGCATCACCGCAACTACAGAAGCATATCCAAAGCGCTTTGAAACCGCCGCGCCGATATCCCCTTTAGCGCTCTTCTTGCTCTGCTTGTAATCCTTATATTGCTGGGCGTTCAGATAGCTTGAATTCGAATCCAGGGATTCAAGCAAGCCGTGCAGCGCGCCGTCGGTCACCACCGGCAGATTTGGTTCTTCCACGTACTCGCTTCGAACCCGCGAAAGAACTTCGCTATAAACTTCCATTTGGCGATATGCGCCATCGTTCGAGGCCCGGACACCGCTAAGTCCCCCTACCAGTGAAAAAAGGAGAACGCCTGCGGACGCAACAAGAACGCCTGTTTTGATTTTTGTGGCCATCTGGCTCCAGAATTTAGGCCGGGCACCTTGGGCGGCGTCCAGCCTCCTGATTATAGCTGTTTTGATGCTAATCTCCGGAACTTCGGTGCATGGGAAACCGGGGCTGGTAATGCCTCCTAAAGGCCTTTTGTACTTAGAACTCAACACCACCTTTGCGATCTGGTGTAAGATGTCGGACTTTGAGGGTCATACATGCATCGTGGGATTCTTCTTTTATCTCTTCTTGCTTTTGCCAGCCCGGCTCATTCCCAAACTAATGAATGGAAACAACTTTTTGACGGCAAAGACCTTACCGGATGGAAGCATGTCGGCCCGGGATCTATGTCGGTCGAAGATGGCCTGATCCGCACTCATGGCGGCATGGGCCTGCTCTATTGGAGCGGCGGCAAGCTGGGGGATTGCGTGATCCGTGTGGTGTTCAAGATGCGCGATCACAACGACAACTCTGGCGTCTTCATTCGCATTCCGATCGAACCGCGCGAGGAGTGGATGCCGGTGCATTACGGGTACGAAGTCCAGATTGACAACCAACCCGAGGATTCCAAAGAGGACGACTACCACGTCACCGGAACTCTTTATTCCCTGACCAAGCCGCTGGCGCGTCCTGGGAAACCCGGCCCGGAGTGGAACACCATGGAAATAACCCTCGATGGGCCGCACACGACTGTGGTGCTGAACGGAGTGAAAGTTACGGATTACACCGAAGGCGGACCGGTTCCCGAGAGGAAGTTTAATTTTGAACCACAACGGGGACCTCGTCCGAACGATGGTTATTTCGGACTGCAGAACCACAGCGACAACGACGTCGTCTTCTTCAAAGAAGTTGCCGTGAAGATGTTGAAAAAATAGCTCTAAAGATTTTGGCAACTCCTCTGTGTAACTTTGTGCCCTCTATGGTTAAAAAACCAAAAGCATTAACCACAGAGGACACAGAGGATCACGGAGCAAACGCAATTCAGGAGGAGCATGAGCGCAAATCGTCTTTCCCGCCGCAATTTTCTTGGACTGAGCGCAACTGCAGCCGGCGCAACTCTGGCTGCGAAAACAATCTTCCTTGATCCCGATCCGCTCTGGGCCATCCCGCAGACGGTCGCTGCCAGCGACCGGGTGCGATTCGGAATGGTGGGAATCGGGATGCAAGGCTCCGGTCTTATGGGCACGGCAATTACATTGCCGGGAGTCGAGTGCGTAGCAGCGTGCGATCTCTACGACGGACGGCACACGCTTTCGCGTGAGATTGCAAATTCGCCCACGCTTCCGGTGACGCGGCGATATCACGAACTGCTCGACAACAAAGAAATCGATTGCATTGTCGCGGCTATTCCGGACCACTGGCATAAGCAGATCGTGGTGGACGCCGTGAGCGCGGGCAAAGACATCTATTGTGAGAAGCCCATGTCACACACTCCGGCGGATGGGTTGGAGATGGTCGCGGCTTACAAAAAGACCGGCCGTGTCGTCCAAATTGGATCGCAGCGCGTCAGCTCAGTCGTTTTGGCAAAGGCGCGGGAACTGGTGCAGCAGGGCGCTCTGGGCGATCTGATGATGGTGGAAGGCTCGCTGGGGCGCAATGATCCGAACGGCGCTTGGGAATATCCGCCGCCGCCTGATCTCTCGCCTGAAAATCTAGACTGGAACACCTGGCAGGGCACGGTCCCCAAAGTTCCTTTTAATGCCAATATCTTTGCCCGCTGGCGCTGCTGGAAAGAGTACGGGACCGGTGTCGCAGGCGACTTGCTGGTCCACCTGGTCAGCGGAATGATGTATGTCCTGAACATTAACGAGCCTCCCAAGCGGGCGATGGCATCTGGCGGAATTTTGCGCTGGAAAGATGGCCGAAACATGCCTGATGTCCACTGCACCTTGTTTGAATACGGACAAAACCCGGTTTACCTGCGATTGAACCTCGGCACAGAAACGCCGGAGGCTTACCGTTTTATGGGATCAAAGGGCATTCTGGACGTCGCAGAACAGCAGGTGACGTTCACTCCGCAATCCGGGAAGGATGAATCTCCCAGCTACTATACGTTCAGCTATCCGCGCGCACTACGCGAGCAATATTTGAAGCAGTGGCATGCCGAGCACGATCCTCTTCCGGGTCAGGAACCGGCGCCGGAGAGCATAACTTTTCGGAGCGTGTCATTTGACGACGTGAAACCGCACCTCTGGAATTTCTTCCAGGCGGTGAAGTCGCGGAAGCCTGTCACCGAAGATGCTGTTTTCGGACATCACGCCGCGCTGGCCTGCCACATGGCGAACGAGTCGTATTTTCGCAAAAGCGCTGTGCATTGGGACGAGCAATCGAAGACGATCAAGAGCTAACGTTGCGGAGTTACAGAAGAAGGATCAGGCAGAACCGGACTCTCGCTTCGGTTAGGAGGACGATGCGTGTCCACGCCCGTGATCTGATAATCGGCGTACTCGATTGTAAGGTCCGCCATCCCACCCATTCGAATGTGGCTGACCGAATGGTTTTGTTTTATGAACCAGAACTCCCCGACCTTTTCCCAATTGACGTTAATCTCGGTGTCCTTGATCCAGAATGATGGAGACTTAGCGGGCTGGCCTTGCATGCGGACTACCGCAAAGTCGTGAGCATCAACCCAGATTTTTCCCCGGTACAGAAACTTGTTATCGTGTTGCGGCTTCACTGCCAGAAGGTAACAGGGAGCTCCGCCCGGCATGCGATCTGTTCCCAGAAAGTCGAATTGGTAGTTTGCCGAACTCAGTTCAACTTGCTTCTGATTTCGAGACGCTTCCTTTTCGCTCTCCAGCAACTTCAACAGAACACGGTTCAAAAGCAGCTTCGAACCACTCTGGGAAATTATGGAAAAGTCTCTCTGGTCGGGAGCCGTGTATCTCGCTATTACCTTCATTTCCGCATTACGACTACCCAACAATCCGCGGTATTGAAGATTGTAGGAACGTATCGCCTGATATCCGCGCAATTCTGCTGAACGTCGTCGGTTGGCCGCCATCATTTTTTCTACAATGGCTTGGGCTGTAAGTGCGGGAGGGTCTTTGGCACGCATATCTGCCGCAAGCAGGCTGGTCGAGGCATCCTGCGGCTGCGGATTCCGAGGGCTCGGTCTTTGGCCCGGTGAACTGCTCCCGGCAAGAAACAAGGCACATACCACTGCAGCGGCGGCCTTGTATCCAAGGCCGGACTGCTCACAGCGGCGAAAGCTCATCTTCCTTTTCCTTGCCGTGCTCCGTGACTTGATCGCGCGTAAATCTCTTTTCCAGATATCTACGTGCCAGGTCTTTGCCTCCCAGTCCGAAGGCCAGTGCCAGTCCCAGCATCAGCGCGCCGAAGGTGAGGGTGAACGTCATGAACACCGTGCGCGAGCCGATACCGATCTCCTCGAACGCCGCCGAAACTACGAGGAGAATCATCACCGTGCGCAGGGTCAAGCTGACCAGTCGCGGCGAC
>WNFR01005911.1_pt1 | contig 12509 bp, 9 predicted proteins | sample 5400221 | NCBI WGS metagenome assembly WNFR01 (sample SAMN13153357, study PRJNA577476) | soil metagenome | isolation source: 40 cm soil under Madrone tree | place: USA:California | collected 2016-06-14 | reverse complement strand
ATCATGCCACTTGTCGGCACGATCGCGCTTGTGCTCGGCTCATGGATCGAGCACCTGCTCAACGCACGGCTCGGGCGGTCGGGCGTGTGGGGCACACCAACCGCCATTTTTGGCGCCGGCGCCAATAGCCGGATTTTCGCCCGCCTTTTGATGAGCCAGCCCGCTTGGGGGCTGAGGCCCGTCGGATTTATCGACGATGGCGTGCGCGACGACGCCAATGCCAATGAGTCCGCTCCCGGACGCGACGAGGATGATCCTGTCTCCGCATTGCCTTTGCTCGGCACGATCGACGGGGGACGAGTGGACAGCGGCGTCGACGTCGTGATTGTACCGGATTGCCAAGCTCTGCCTCGCGATCCGAATGCCTTGTATCGGTTGGGAGTCCGGCAAATCCTGGTGGTCAATCAACTCGGCGAACTCGCATCTTTTGGGCTGCAAGTCCGCCACTTCGATCGCTTCGTCGGTTTGGAATTGGGTGGCCGGCCGAGCAATCCCAGCCGCGGTCTGAAGCGCACAATCGATCTTGCAGTGGCGCTGCCGCTCGCGTTGCTTACCGGGCCGATCATCTGTTTGCTCGCCTTGATGATCAGGATCGCGGATCCAGGTCCAGCGTTCTACGGTCAACAGCGCGTCGGTCGCTACGGCAAACCAATCCAAGTGCTGAAGCTGCGCACAATGTATCGGGATGCCGAGCAACGGCTCGAGAAAGTGTTGGCCACTGACGCCGTCATGCGCGAAGAGTGGCAGCGCTATTTCAAGCTTCCACGCGATCCACGCGTCCTGCCGCATATTGGTAACTTCCTGCGGCGCACCAGCCTCGATGAGTTGCCCCAGCTCTGGAATGTGATCCGCGGAGATATGAGCCTCGTGGGACCGCGGCCGTTTCCCGCCTACCACATGGATGCATTCGATCTCGAATTTCAAGCGCTACGGGTAACCGTGCCGCCTGGACTCACCGGTTTCTGGCAGATCTCATCGCGCAGCAACGGCGACCTCGGAGTCCAGCGCGCACAGGATTGCTTTTATATTCGCAACCGCTCCCTTTGGCTCGACCTCTATATTCTGATTGCGACGCTGCCGGCAGTAATCGGTGGTCAGGGCGCAAAGTAACGTCACGAAGCAGAAAAGTTGATGAAGGCTTCCAAGGCGCATTTTGGGGAAGGATATCAAAAAAATCGCCATCGTCGGCTTCGGCCACGTTGGTCTGGGCGCGAACGCGTGCCTGGCGGCAAGCGATCGTAAGATCGCTTGTGTCGAATTATCCTGGGCGGCGCTGCTCCCCACGCAGCGCCGCCCGTTTTTTAAGGGGACTGGCCATTGGAAGTCCCTCACGCGCGGCGCGCCTCAGAAGGTGCTGTGATGAGGGGAGGGGACAAAAGTTGTCCGGTGATGCGGTAGGCCGTCCGGTCTGCAGCCGCGTCGGAATGCAACCATGAGTTTATTGACACGCAGCTTTGCGGTTGAAAACACGGCTCGACTGTGGCGTTATAGTTGGCGCCCGCGGAAGTGGCCTTCGTCGATAGTGAGCTGGCGGCCTGGGTACCGACAGGCTGAAGCGAGGTCTGACGGGTGGCGTTGCATCCGTTTTTTGTGGGCTCTCTGTCCGGATTCGAACAATTGTTTGGCTACAGTTGATGCGCAACTCTTTGCAAACTCAACGAGAGGTAAATCAAAAATTACGCAAAAATGATGCTTCTACAAGGCAGAGAGACTATGCTCCTTACGGCCTCGGGAAAGGCCGATGCAATGGGGCGACCTTGGGATTGGGCCAATGGGGGGTCGTAATGCGGAGTTTAAACGGGCCACTTGCTCCGGACGAAGCTAATGCCCTTGTTCGGAAATTTAAGAATTTGGGAATGGACGGTGAGGAGGAACTGCAAGCGCTCCTGCTGCGTGTCAAAGTCAAAAGGCGCGCAAGTCGCGGTGAAGACATTGTCAAGATTGGCAGTTCGCCGGGATATTCAACCGTGCTGCTAACGGGCGTTGCATGCCGCTACAAGATGATCGAAAGCGGCCGCCGGCAGATTTTTACGTTTCAGTATCCCGGAGATTTTTGTGATTTTCATCGGTATGTGCTGTCGGAACTGAATGACGCAGTAGCGGCGGTGACCGACTGCTCGATCGGCGTTATTCTCCATGAGGATATCGGACGGATTACCGCACAATATCCAAAACTTGGCCTGGCGTTGTGGCGCGACACGTTGCTTGAGGCCAGAATCTTCCGGGAAAGGCTGCTGAATGTGGGCCATCGGCCTGCGCTCCCGCGCATAGCTCATCTGATTTGTGAACAGATGGCGCGGCTCGAGGCGATTGGCACGATCAGTACCGTTATCCCACTGACACAAGTCGACCTGGCCGATGCCGCGGGCCTTTCCGTCGTCCACATGAATCGCACGGTCCAAGACCTTCGGGAGCTCGGCATTCTCTCGAAGAATAACCGTACGATTGAAGTAATCGACAGGGACCGGCTCGTGGATATCGCCAAATTCGACGGGCGCTACCTCAAGCCGCAAATGTTGTCACAATGGAAGCTCCCTTCCTGGATTAGAGGCGCACTTCCTGTATTACTCGTGACGCTCGCGATGGGATACACTTTGCAAAATCTCTCGATGAATCAAAGCTGATTTCAATTGATCAGATCAATTGCACGGGACCGTCGCCGTGGGAAAGACTCGCTGAGAGCCGGATGCGGCTGAGCGGACTCAATGGGGGGTGGACGCAGATCTTTGCGGTGATCGTGCAAATCGACCGCGCTTTGGCATCGCGTTTGATGCAATTGCCGCTATGCAGCGACTGGTTCTCGGCGTTCGTTCCTGGAACGCTTCCCGAGCCTGGGCACCATTCGTGCCCCAAGCAAAGCGGCTTCATCGCCGCCGCCTGCGACCTGGTCGCCCGCGAGGTCGCAAGGCCCGTCTACTCAGCGATATCTATGAGACAGCCAAAGCTTCGATGGGCTCCCGGTCGATCGCGGCTCTTCGGCGATTGCCATGTTCAGACTGGTCCTGGCGGAAGGCCGGGGTCTCCTCCGACAAGGCGATCAGCTGGAGCTTCATGCGAAAGACTTGCTGGCCAATCACTCCGATTGCCCGCGCTCGCGGCAACTTCATGACGTTCGGTCTGAACGATTGGCCGCGACGCTGCCAATAGGTCATTGAGCCAGGTTTCGCCACGAAATTTGCGGTACTGCTCGCCACGCAGGCGATCGGCGAGGCGACCGGCCGGTAGCACGACGTCGTCATAGGTGATGACGGCATCCTTGGGCCTGTTGCGCGTTAACCGGCAGCCTTCCACGAGGCCTTCCGGCAGATAGCGGCCGGCGCTCATCTCTTCCACGTTCACTGCCTCGCCGTAGGTCATGTACATGCCGTAGTCGTCGAGTAGCTCGCCGGCTCTGAGATCGCGCTTGGCGACTGCGCATACCTCTACCACAGGGCCGCCGAGCGGCTTGACGACGGGATCTCGGAACAGGACGGCTCGCGCGATCGCGTTCGGAACTTCGAAATGCACAAGATGATAAGGGATGAAAAAGGAATAGAGCGGACCCGTGCCCATCTTGTACAGGTTGAGATAGTGCTGTTGCTTGGGATCCGGATGCTCGGCCAGACAGTAAACCTTGGTGAGCGGCGTTCCGACGACATAGTCAATCGCGCCGCCAAGGCTGCGCAGCTCTTCGACGTCGTAGAGTTCGCCGATCTTTAGAACGTCGCCGGTATACTCGATGCCCCGCGACATGCCTCTCGAGCGAACCTTGAAGCCGGTGGCATTCGCAACCGCGGACTGCTCGAAGCTGATCTTGGAGCCGTCGGCGAAGCTCGTCACCATCGTGGGATTCTGCCCCCAACGCTCGGCGAAACCTTTCTGTGTCGTCGGGTTGCGATAGCGGTCCTGAAGGCCCTTGACGTTACCCAGAAGGCGCGGCGTAAGACCGAGCCCTTTGACCCAGCGGTAAAGGTTCATCTGCACGCCGGGCTCGTCGCCCTCGCAGCCGGTGAGAATCACGCCATGTTGGTCGGCATAGGTCTGCAGAATGGGACCGATTGTGCCATCGAGTTCAGCATTCATCAGGACGACGTCCTTGCCGTGCTTGAAGGCCTCAAGCACAACATGGGCACCGAATTCCACCGAGCCGGTGACGTCGACGAGCACATCGATATGCTCCGACCGCGCGAGCAGCATCGCATCCTCGGTCGCAACCGGCTGCAAGCGAATGGCCGCGTCGTCGAACTCCCTCTGCGAATCGGCAACGACGATGTCATCATATCCGGCGTATTTGAATACGCTCACAGCCCTCTCTACTTGCCGATTGGATATCGCGACCACATGCATGCCTGGCACACTGTGGACGATCTGGTTGGTCAGGCCTTGGCCCATGAAGCCGGCACCCACGATGCCGACCCGAACAGGCCGATTTTGCTCTTCACGGGCCTTTAGCGCTGTATCGATGATCCACATGGCGTTGCTCCTGTGTCCCGGATTTCCTCTGATACTGAGGCATTCTCTTGCGGTTTCGGGCCGTCACGCATCCGCAAGGGAGAGGGACATCCTGTGTGTCAGTTGCCCTTCGCTTTCACGAAATGCTTGGAAAGCCTGATCCTTTGGTGAAATCACCGACACCGGCAACGGCCATTGCAGGCCCAGTAACGGATCGTCGTATCTCAGTCCTCCCTCGGCATCCGGCGTGTAGAATTCGCCGACCTGATAACTCGTATCAGTGCCGTCGCGCAGCGCCTGGTAGCCGTGCGCGAAGCGCTCGGGCACGTAGAGGGCGGTCATATTGTCATCGTTGAGCTCGACGGCGATATGCTCAAGGTAAGTCCGGCTCTCGGGCCGGAGGTCGACTATGATGTCGACAATAGCGCCCCGCGTGCATCGCACAAGTTTGGTTTCGGCCGCCGGCGGATACTGGAAGTGCATCCCACGCAACGTGCCTTTCTTCAGGTTCGAAGCAATATTGGCCTGGGCGATTGCGGGTTTCAGCCCGTGCTCGCGGAATTCATTCTGGCAGAACGCACGCGCGAAAAAGCCTCGCTCGTCATTCCTGCGTTCAAGGTCGATAATGAAGGCGCCTTTGAGCTTGGTTTCGGTGAAGATCACGTTCGGATTCCTATCTAGTCACTGGCCATTGCAACGTCGCGCTCTACTCCGTGCCCGGTGTCCCGGCACTGTCTGAGCTCCTCCGTCAGGACGCCATCGGCGATCAGCTTTTGGATGTGGCTGATGCGCTGGTAACGCGGCCCTTCGAACTCCTCCAACGTGAGGTTCGACTTTTGATAAGCGGCGTAGAGTTGCTCGGCGCCGCGCCGCGCATCGAATTGCGGCTTGAAAGCGGGGAGCACGCGCGCGATCTTGTCGAAGTTGACGCGGTACGAACGGGTGTCCGGGCTGGCGTCCGGGGCGATTTCGAGTCGGCAGCCCGGCACCACATCGGCAACGATACGGGCGATATCGCGGATGCGATAATTGTGCCCGGTCTGGCCGACATTGAACGCTTCGTTGGATACCAGTTCCTCAGGGGCTTCGAGCGCGGCGATGAAGGCACGCGAAATATCTTCGATGTGAACGATCGGCCGCCACGGCGACCCGTCGGACTTGAGATAGATAAGACGCTTGGTGACCGCCCAGGCCATGAGATTGTTGAGCACGATGTCGAACCGGATTCGTGGCGACAGGCCATAGGCCGTCGCCGGACGCATGAAGGTCGGGCAAAATCCGTCGCCGGCCAACGGGGAAATGTCGCGCTCCGACCGGACCTTGGATTCTCCGTAGGCCGTTACAGGGTTCAGCGCGCCGGTTTCGTCGAGCATCGCTTCGCCTGCCTGCCCGTAGTTGCTGCACGATGAGGCCAGCAAAAAGCGTCTAACCCCCGCCTGCTTGGCGAGGGTGGCCAGGCGCACGCTGCCGAGATGATTGATCTCGTAGGTGAGCTCCGGCCGAAAATTCCCGAGAGGATCATTCGACAGGGCGGCCAAATGGATGATGGCGTCGAGCCCTTCGAGATCTTCGCACTCGATATCGCGAACATCCTTGCGGATATGCGGCACCTGCTCGATGAGGCCGCCCGCGGCGAAGGTGCAGCGCTCATAGAGATTGCTGTCGAGGCCGACTACTTCATGGCCAGACCTCAGCAACATGGGAACCATGACGGTTCCGATATAGCCCAAATGTCCCGTCACCATTACACGCATTGTCTATCACTCCTGTCATGCGCCATTGCGCGCATTGATTATTCCGCCCAGTCACTCAATCATTGCATCGTAAGCTTTCGTGCATGGAAGGCTTCCGCGAAGCCATCGGGCGCGCGACATTCCATGCCGCGCAAGCGCGCGAGGCCCATAAAGATCTCACCATCGAACCAGTCTTTCGATCGCTGCGAGCCGAAGTGGTCGTGGAGAAGCTTCATCTTGCGTTCCATTAGCGCCTTGCTGGTGGGGAGGTAGACGTTGGGCTGACCAGTATCGCCATCCCATTTCGGAATCTCGTATTCAAGGATCGCGTGGTCGCGAAAGGTGTTCCAGGTCAGCTTGGATACTTCGCGATGATCCTGGTGCGCATCGTGACGCCAGTGGCACAGGATCACATCGGGCGAAGTGCGTCTTCGCAGCGCCTCGAACCAAGCCTTGATGTCGACTCCCTGGTAGGGGAAGAACCCATCCTTGAATGCCGCCAGATCGATGACAGCCTTGGCCGCATTTGCCAGAAACTGCTTGGCCGACGCGTGCGCCTCATCGGCGCGCGGGCCGATGGCGCTGAGCACCGCCCAGTGCACATCCAAACGGACGCCGCGATCGATCCAGCCCAAGATCGTCGCGCCGGCGCCGATTTCGATGTCGTCCGAATGAGCACCAATGCAAAGCACGGAAAGGCGCTCGCCCGATTCTGCAAGCCCAAGCTGCTTCATCCAATCTTCCTCTCCACGTCGCTCAAAGCCGCCCGGGGGCCTCCATTGAGGCGCCAAGGCATCGTGCCTTTGTCGACGAGGTCTTCAAGGACTTGCTTGTCCTTCAGCGTGTCCATTGGACGCCAGAAGCCGTTGTGCCTGAATGCCATGAGCTGATCGGCTTCAATCAATCTTTGGAAAGGCTCCTCGACCAGCTCATCGCCTTCCCGCATATAGTCGAAGATCTCGTTCCGGAAGATGAAAAAGCCGCCATTGATCCAGAGATTGGCGTCCTGGCTGGCGCTAATACGTTGAACCTTTCCGCTCGGCCGCATGTCTACAAGGTGCAGACTGAATGATGGCCGAACGGCAATGAAGCAGCCGATCTTACCGCTCGCGCGGAAGGCCGCTGTCATTTCGTCCAAATTCACGTCGCAGAGGCCGTCGCTGTAGTTGGCGAAGAACATTTCCTCGCCCTTGACGTGCTCGCGGACGGCCCACAACCGTTGGCCGATATTGCGCCAGATCCCGGTGTCGATCATCGCAACACGCCAGTCCTGCTGCGGATCGCCAAGGATCTGTACGTTGGCGCCGAAGCCCGACACGACGCAGTCTGCATAGGACTCCGGCTTGTAGTTCAGGAAGAATTCCTTGACGACGTTTGCCTTGTAGCCGAGGCACAAAACGAAGTCCTTGTGGCCGAACTGGCTATAATAGTGCATCAGATGCCACAGGATTGGCTTGTCGCCGATCGGGATCATCGGCTTCGGTATACTCTCGGACACGTCTCGAATGCGCGTACCGAGACCACCGCAGAACAGAATTGTCTTCATGTCAGCAGCCTTTCCTTGTGTGTGTCGCGTGTCGGCATCGCGCCTGGGGGGCATTGAGCCGAAACTTCCGTCTTCGGATCGACGTACGTCTCAGTATCGAAATCGAAAGGAAACGCCGGCCCATCATCGCCGATGAAGGCGGTGGCACTGTGCGCCAGGACGACGGCCGGTCCTCGTCGAGCAGCCGCACGCAACTCTCGAGATAGACGCTGTGGCAAAGATCGTCGTGAGCGGCCATTTCCAATTCCACTTGCGTCTCGCCGCAACAGGATCCAAGGCCCGGCAAGCATTGGTCCGAACGGCGATTCCATTCCACAGCGCCGATTGTTGGACGCTAAGTGAAACCTGTCTGTGGCGGTGCATGGAGTCAACGAATCGCCAAGGGTACTGCCCTTGGGACGTGGCCGCTGGGACAATCGAGGCAGCTTGGCGCTGCCTCTTTGGGGTTAGCCCTTTTGAGGCCCACACGCCGTCCAAAGCGCCGCCCACTGCGCGTCACAATCAGGTGTTGAATCGATCATTAGTATGCTGAAATGCGATCATGAGAGGCGGCCCAATTTTCAGCCGGAGGCCTCTGATTCCGAGCGCGCTACCAAAATGTGGCCGCCCGCACGCTAAAGTCGATTGGGCGGTATTGGCGGTTCATCGCATAGTTTAGTCGCCCTCGCACTGGCGCTCAGAATCCCTAGGCATCGCAGGGTCTGGGTTGGTTGCGGGAATTGTTTCTCCCGGAAACCCGCAACCATTCGCCACTATGCCGCGTTCTGTCAGGGGAGGCCGGAACTTCCCGAGCGACGTGACAATGCCGTCTTGCTTGCCCGCCGTACAGGTGCCATTCCAAGTTGACTTGGCAATGCCTCTTCTTCCTATATGGCTGCTGCCTCAAATGTAAGGAGGGCCTCAGTAAGGCCGATCGAGACCCTCAGGGGGAGATCGTCCACCAAGAAGGCTAGCACTGCTAACCGTCGGAATGCCCGTCGCGGGTGCTTAAATGTACGGAGGGCCTTATTAAGGCCGATCGAAACCATCATGGGGAAATCGTCCATCAAGTAGGCTAGCACCGCCAACCGGGTCGGAATGCCCTTCCGCGGCGCAGGCAACTTCCTCAGCAGACCCGATGGTCTAACTATTACCTTGCCGGCAAGACTCGTATTGAGTGGCTGTTCGGCGAACTTCGGAACCTTGACACCGACTTCAACAAAATTGAAACCGGCAAGCATGGCAAGTTCCATATTGTACCAGAACCTGGGATTGCATTCCAAGAAGTAGAAATCACTCACATCGCGTTGCCGAATGTCGAATCCTATTACACCATTATAGTTCGTAGCTTCGATAATTTTGCGGCACTGTTGACTAATATCCTGATGCTCAATGAATTCGATGAAATGGCCGCCGTGATGATAGAGGACCTCTAGTTCTATCCTTCCTTCCCGGCAAAAGTAGAATGCGCACAGGTCTCGGCCGCCAATGTATTCTTGCGCCATTATAGGCGCATATCCAATGCGGCTTGCCACCCCGAGCGCTTCTCCGGGGTGCAAGACCATCACTCCCTGACTGCCTTCCATTTTAATCGGCTTGGCCACCAGAGGCAGCTTCAAACGGCCATTTTGAAGCCGAATAAGCAGCTGCTGCTTATCAGGAAGCACTTCTGTCAGGGGGGTCGGGACGTCAAGTTTCTGGCAAAGACTTATAAAGGTGCTCTTGTCGTTAAGCAGGTCAAAGGTTGCTGTATCTGGAACGGGGTAGGATTTCGGCCCAAGCATGGCCCCGTTCTCAGTGAGGAAGCGCGTGGTATGCGCGTCGCTGGGAATAACCCAGTCGATAAACAGCTGCTCGCACAGGCGGTTAATAAATGGAATACTCGTACTGCCAAAGCCCTCCTCGAATGGCAAATAATGGAACGACTGGCAGGATAGAGATCGAGCCAGCGGACGAGCTTCCTTAGTACCGAGTACGTAAATACGATCAAAGCAACGAGCAGCACAACGCAGCGTCCTGTATGGCAGACGCCATTCTGATGCCAGAATAAGTACGGTAGAACTCTTCTGCTCGGTCGACCTTTGATCGCTCGGCTTGGAAAAGGCGGGTGGCTGATTGGGAGTCTGGATAGGGGCTGTCCTGGGCCGGCCGTTTATCCCTATCCCTCCCGGAGCACCTGGCTCAAGGCTTACAGCAATATTCTGACGAAGTTCTGAGGACTGACGGCTACCACTTTCCATAAGTCGCATGCGGCGCCACGACTGCCCGCCCCCTGTTACCGTTTCCCCAGCGCGATACCGTCGCAGCCGCGTCTTGTTGTCAATCCTCCGGGATCTAATCGACGGCGCAATCAGATCATTTGCCCACAATCGTTGGCCGATATTGCGCCAGATCCCGGTGTCGATCATTGCAACACGCCAGTCCTGCTGCGGATCGCCGAGGATCTGGACGTTGTCGCCGAACCCCGAGACGATGCAGTCGGCATAGGTCTGCGGCTTGTAGTTCAGGACGAATTCCTTGACGACGTTTGCCTTGTCGCCGATCGGGATCATCGGCTTCGGTATAGTCTCGGATACGTCTCGAATGCGCGTACCGAGACCACCGCAGAACAGAATTGTCTTCATGTCAGCGGCCTTTCCTGGTGTGTGTCGGGTGTCGCACCGGGGTGAATGGAGCCGAAGCTTCCGTCTTGATGCGCCAGACGCTTGCCCGCGCCGCGCTGTGTGCGTCCTTGCGTGCAAGCGCCTGGGCCGTGGTTTTCACGCAATGTGCCGCGACCAAGGCGGTGCACATCGCTTTGGTCACGGTGCCGACTGGCTTGCCGCTGGGCGCGCCGAAGTAGGCCTTGATCTGTCGCGCCCGCCGCGAATAGCTCCTTCCGTCGGTGCTCAGGAAGCTCTTCAGCTCTCGTTGATTGAGCGCCCAGGATGCGCTGGCGTGGAAACGCTTGAGGTAGAGGCGCTCCGGGACGGATAGGAAGCGGCCGAGCAGTGCAAGCTCCGCGAGCATGGCGCGGTCGCTGCCCGCGAAGTTCGGCAGGAGCCGTGTCTGCCGGAGAGCCTCGCGGCGGATGATGCCGAACATATGGCTGCCCCAGTGCGCGTGCGCAAGCACCTGCCAGAAGCGCTCGACGGCGATCGGGCTGTCGCCGATCGTCGGGCTGTCTGGCCTTTGTCGAGCGCCCGTTTTCGGATCGACATACGCCCCTGAGTCCGAATCGATAGGGAAGGCCTGGCCATCATCGCTGATGAAGGCCGTGCCGCTGTGCGCCAGGACGACGGCCGGGTCCTCGTCGAGCAGCCGCACGCAGCTTTCGAGATAGGCCCTGTGGTGGAGATCGTCGTAAGTGGCCCATTTGAAGAGGGGCGCCGCCGACAGCTCGAATGTCCGGTTGAAGTTGGCGATGGCGCCCAGATTCGTGTGGTTTCGAAAATAGCGGATACGAGGATCGCGGCTTGCGTATTCACAGCAGATTCTCGAAGTGTGATCTGTCGACGCGTTGTCGCTGACTATGATTTCGAAGTTTCCGAAAGTCTGTGCCAAGAGGCAGTCGAGCGCTTGCGGCAGGAACTTCTCGCCATTGTAGACTGGTAGCCCGATCGAAAGTCTGGGCGTGGGGCTAACAGGTGGGTGCGCCATTTCTCTTTCCACTTCCGTCTCGCCGGAACATGAGCCAAGGCCCGGCAGGTGTTTGTCCACGGCCATCCCATTCGCAATGCCGAATTGCATTGTTCGCGTGTCCAGCGCGGCAAAATGGCAAAATATTGAACGAAGCGTGTCGGTGGCGGTGCGCGAAGTCAACGAACCGCCAAGGGTACTCCCCTTGGAAGGTTGTACGCCGGTGGAACAAGCGAGGAGCTTGGTGCTGCCTCTTTCGGGTTAGCCCTTTTGAGGAGCATACGGTGTCCAAAGCGCTGCCCGCTGCGCGCGCCGATCAGGTATTTAATTGATCATGAGCATGCTGAAATTCGATCATCACAAGCAGCCCAATCTTCAGCTGGAGCACTCGGATTTCCGAGCGCACTACGAGAATGTGGCCGCCCGCACGCTACAGTCGATTGGGCGGCACTGGCGGTTCATCGCATCGTTCGTCGCGCTGGCGCTGGTGCTGGCGTGCATCACCATACCGTTGATGCCGCGCCAGTATTCGGCGGTGGCCCTCGTCTATCCGAATCTGTACTCCGACGAGAAAGGAAAGATCGTACCCCTGGCAAGCGTTGACGCGGCGTCGATTGTCACCGGCGAGGCGCGTCTGATCGTCTCAGACGCGATCCTGCAGACGGTCGTAGAGCGCCTCGGGCTGGGTCTGAACTCCGACGCCGCCAAGTCGCGTTCGTGGGCGTCGGAGGGTCTGGACTGGCTTCGGGCCATGTTTTTTCCGGAAACCCGTAACTATTCGCCATTCGATCGCCAGGTCGCGATGTTGCGCAACAGCGTGGAGGTTACGAAAGACACGCGTTCATACCTCATTTCCCTTTCTTTCACGGCGCGTTCCGCCGACGACGCCGCGCGGGTTGTCAACGCCATCGTACTCGAATACCTCCGGGACAAGGCCATACATCGAAGACGGGATGCGGTGGCGGCCGCCGAGGGTGAGCTGGCACGGCAACTGGCGATCTACGGCGAAAAGCATCCAAAGGTCTTGGAGTTTTCGGACGGACTGGACGCTGCGCGCGCCGCCCTGAAAGCAGTTATGAGCCCAGAAGACGGTGGACAGGACGCCGTCGTGACTGACGAGAGCGTCAAGCTGGCGATACCAAACCGGACGCCGACGAGCCCCAAAGGATTCGTGATCCTGGGACTGTCATTCATGCTGGGTC
>WNFR01021533.1_pt1 | contig 12512 bp, 9 predicted proteins | sample 5400221 | NCBI WGS metagenome assembly WNFR01 (sample SAMN13153357, study PRJNA577476) | soil metagenome | isolation source: 40 cm soil under Madrone tree | place: USA:California | collected 2016-06-14 | reverse complement strand
GTTTTGAAACTCGGCCTGAGTGAACTGATCTTTCAACAGCCCGCTGCCAATCAGGGTTTGCTTCAAGCCGAGCACCGCCGATTCAACCAGCTTGCCGACAATCATGCAGGTGCGCGACGCGACGGTGGGGCCGCTGTTCGGAACCTGCGCAGTGTCGGGCTGCGTTACTTCAACAAGATCGTAATCAAGACCGAGCGCGTCTGCCGCGATCTGCGCAAAGATCGTGTTCGTGCCCTGGCCAATTTCCGTGCTGGCAGCGAGAATTTTGACCCGACCCTCGGGCGTTGCTTCCGCGCCGACCACTGATTGCAGGAAGACTTCGCCTGAACCAGTGAACCCCGCGCCGTGCATGAATGAAGCAAATCCAATGCCTTTCTTAATGCGAGATGCTGAGGGCTCACTCCCAGCGGCGTTCTCGCGCGTAAAGCGTTCACGCTTAGCGTAATAGTCACTCAATTCGAATGCGCGTCTGAGCAGGCCTTCCATATCGACCTTTTCACGAATCGTTTGATTGGTAGCCGTGGTCTCGCCTTCTTTTATAAAGTTGCGGCGACGAAATTCTTCGGGAGTCAATCCGATTGTCTTCGCGATTTTGTCCATATGCCGTTCTAAAGCGAAGATGCTTTGCGGTGCGCCGAAACCGCGAAAGGCGCCGTGCGGAGGAACGTTCGTCGCCACCGCTGTGCTCTTAATGCGAACGTTTGGACAAAAGTAAGGACCGGCGGCGTGAATAGTTCCGCGGGATAGCACAACGGGTGAGAGGGTGCAATATGCGCCACCATCGATCACGAACTCGATCTCCTGGGCGATTAGCTTCCCATCTTTGGTGACGGCGGTTTTATGTCTGGTTCGTGACGGGTGGCGCTTGGTCGTGGCGACCATGTCCTCCGCGCGATCATAGATGATCTTGACAGGCTTGCCCGATTTCCACGCCAGCAGCGCCGCGTGTCCGGCAATCATCGAAGGATATTCTTCTTTGCCGCCAAAGCCGCCGCCAGTCTCGGTTTGAATCACACGAATCTTTTCTTCCGGCAACGCGAACAACTTGATCAGCGCCTTGTGTACATAGTAAGGACACTGCATCGAACCCCACACTGTCACACCTTCGTTCGGGTTTGCGATCGCAATCGCCCCGTTGTTCTCAATATAAAGTTGTTCCTGCGCGCCGGTTTCGTATTCGCCTTCGACGATGAAGTCTGCTTTGGCCCAGACATCGTCGACGCTGCCTTTATCAACCAGAAACGTCTTGAAGACGTTATCGTCGCTCCAGATGATTTCTTTCTGAGCCAGTGAATCCTGCAAGGAAAAGATCGCGGGCAGCTCTTCATACTCGATGTGCACGTGACGGCGCGCTTCTTCCAACAGGTATTTGTCGTGATGAGCGAGCAGCACGATTGGCTCTTCGGGATGATTTACGATTTCGTCGGCGAGGTAAGGCTGATCGTTGAGGATAAGCGCGACATAGTTTTCCCCAAGCTTCAAATCGCGAATGTCTTTGGCGCTGACGATCGTAAATTCATTCCAGGGGATGCCACCTTCAAAAGAAATGTCTTTGATGCGCCCACGAGGAATGGAACTGCGCACCGTGACACCGTGCAGCATCCCAGGGAAAGTCAGATCGTCAACGTAAACCGCCTGGCCGGTAACTTTCCTGCGGCCTTCTTTGCGAGGGATTGGTTTGCCGACAAGGGTCATTAGGATGTTCTGCAAGTGTTTTCTGGATTAGGCCGGTTGGGCGCGGAATCAACCCTGTTTCAATCTACCCCAGTAAGGCTTTGCGTCCTGCTTTGTCCAATCGCGCCGCAACATTTTGTTGCCCAAGGATAGCTCTAACAAGTGCCGTATGTTGTCTGCAAAAATACGAGCCGTATTCTCGATTCTCTCAAGACCAGTCGCGGAAGATGCGGAGGCTCTTTCACTTTCTGGGTCAAGCTCATTTATTGCTCTCTCCTCAAGCTTCTTTTTGACAACCAAATCGCTAAGCCAGAACATTAATCTGGCAAGTTCGTAAATTGCCTCTTCTCTAACGGAGGAAGTCCATTGACGATTGCGCACCTCTTTCGTGTAACGAAACATTAGCCCGATTATTTTGTCCACTTCTTCCGCCCAAGCTCCGGCAACTGCTCTCAGTCTCGCTTCATGTGCGGGATGAGGCTCATGCCTGGTCAGTGCTAAATAGATGTGCTCCTGCAATACGTCTTCCATAAAACCACTGTTTCTTTACGTGTTATTCCAATGAATAATCAGGCAGAAGGCGCGCCGCCGACGAGAATAAGGTGGGCAGATCAGGACGGGTTGGCGTATTTCAACTGACCGGTGATATCCATTATTTCGATTCCGACCAGTTCTTCTCCTTCATAATCGAACACCACCAGATCGTCGACATCGCTCTCGCTGTGAGTAGGATTCGTTTTCTCTTTGAGGCGGATGTAGAGCGTATCCACATCATCCTGATAATCCAGCCACAATTCACCCGGCGGGAGGCTGACTCGCCGGTGCGCAGCTTCCAGCAGTTCTTCTTTGCTGGGAATCACTATTCCTTTTGGTTCTCTTTGCGCCATACGATCTTTGCTTTATTCATCTTCTCTTCCACCAGAGCGGAAATAATGAATCCATCTCGCCGGCCCTTCTCAACGTAGAAGACGTGAAGGAAAGCCCTTCGTCCTAAAACAATCACCGCGGCGAGCGCGCCACGTCTGCTGGCTAGAATATAGTCCGGGTTCTCAACTGCATCAAGTATGGTTTCACGAAAGGAGGCCAGCTCAGGATGCGAATCCAGTATATGATCCCACCTCTCATCAGTAAGGCGAATCGGAACTCCATTGACTGAGTCGGCTATCCCCAGAATCATAAGTCAAATGAGTAGTCGGAACGTTGGCATAAATCTGCGGGAGAGTATGCCTTTCGAAACTCTTCAGCAAGTAAGGATTTTTGCTATGACTTATGTATATTAGATACGAGCAAGGAAAATTTTCGCAGGGCTAAATCTCTACCGCCACTCTACCCGGCGCGCTCGCCTGCTCACGCGAATGCATCGTTTCGGCGGCGCTGGTGATGCGCGTCGGATACTTTTCGTTCCAGCAGGCCACGCACGATTCGGAGGGATTCAGACCCGTCGCTTCCAACATTCCTTCCAGCGAAAGATAACCAAGCGAGTCGGCTTCGATAAAGTCGCGAATGCCTTCGATGGAGTAGTTCGCGGCGATTAGTTCCGATTTGTTCGGGGTGTCGACGCCATAGTAGCAGGGGCTGATGGTCGGTGGGCAGGAAATGCGCACATGAATTTCTTTCGCGCCGGCTTCGCGCACCATGCGCACAATCTTTTTCGAAGTCGTGCCACGCACAATCGAATCATCGATCAAGACAATCCGTTTCCCTTCGATCAGATCGCGCACCGGATTCAGCTTGATACGGACACCGAAACTGCGTATGGATTGCTTCGGCTCAATGAAGGTGCGGCCGATGTAGTGATTGCGAACCAGGCCGAAGCGAAACGCCAGCCCGCTCTCAGCCGCATATCCGATCGCTGCCGGCACGCCAGAGTCGGGCACCGGCACCACGAGATCGGCGTCCACCGGCTGCTCGATTGCCAGGCGCTTGCCCATCTTGTGTCGCGAACGGTTGACCGATTGACCGAAAATAAGTGAATCAGGACGCGCAAAATAGACGTGCTCGAAAATGCACATCGCATGTTTCTGTGGCGACAGCGGATGTGATGAGCGCAACCCTTCCTGGTTGATGACCACCATTTCGCCGGGCTCGATGTCGCGGACGTACTTGGCGTCTATTAGATCGAACGCGCAGGTCTCAGACGCGATCACCCAGGCATCATCCAGGCGACCGAGGGCCAGCGGCCGAAAGCCACGCGGGTCGCGAATCGCAATCAGTTCTGTGGGCGTCAGAAAGAGCATGGAAAACGCTCCTTCGGTATCGCGCAGGACTTCGGGTATCGCTTCGGCGATACTGGCAGCTCGAGAGCGCGCGACGCCGTGCAGCACTACTTCCGTATCCGAAGTCGAGGAAAAGATCGCGCCTTCGCGCTCGAGCTTCTTCCTTTCTTCGCGCGCGAACGGCAGGTTGCCGTTATGACAGACGGCGATCTGGCCGTGCTGGCAGGTGACCAGAAAGGGTTGGCATTCGCGCAGCGAAACTTCTCCCGCGGTCGAATAGCGCACGTGGCCGATGGCGCTCGGACCCGGCATTCGATCCAGGCGAGGTTGATCGAATGCCTCCGAAACGTAACCCATGTCCCTTTCTGAACTGATTTGCACACCATTTGAAACCGCAATGCCGCACGATTCCTGGCCGCGATGCTGCAACGCGTAGAGGCCCAGATAAGTCAGGCGCGCCGCTTCGGCGTGTCCATAGATCCCGAACACCCCACATTCTTCGCGCAGCTTGTCGTCCCAAAGATTGTCCACAGCGTGATTGAGATTATCGCGCATCAGCGCGGCTTTCAACTATGCGACAATGCTGAACCCTAACTGTCAGTTCTTCTTTGCGCCTCCTTTGCGCCCTCTGCGTCTTTGCGGTGAGCTATTTCGCAAGCAGAATTCACCGCAGAGACTCCGAGCGGCTGAGTTAACGCCGAGAGGAAATCAAAATAGGCGCGAGGGTCCGAAAGCGCGACAACATGGTGAAATCGAGTTATAAATAGACGTCGTCTGAAGTGTCCGACGAGGCCAGCAAGCAACGCGCTAAGATTAGCGACCTACTAAGAATCGTGCTTTTTAGGATGAGTCGAAATGGAGGATTGCAACGGGATGAGTAGATCACAAAGATTCTGCACCGCGCTGACTATCGGGTTGGCTTTGTTTGCGCTTACCGTTTTCATATGTGGCTCAAGAACCTATGCCGACACGGAAATCTCAGTCGACAGTTCGAGCGATGCGAAGACACCTGACCGATCCAAAATGGCAGGAAGACGTGACCGACGAGCGGCTGTTCAATTCCATTAGTAACGGACGCGGTAAAATGCCGTCTTTTAAAAAGAAGCTCTCGGAAGCTGACATCAATGCGCTGGTTGCATACGTGCGAAGTTTGAAGAAATAGGCCGATGGAGTTTTGCTAGTCAGGAAAGCGAAACGGTTACGAGCGCCACCCACTTTACTCAGCATAGTCGTGAATGCAGAAAGCGTCGGATTAACGATCTTAAGGGCGGTTCTTGGCCTGGGATTGCTGGCTGCACTTTTTTCTGCCGGCTGGAACATCTATCGTCGTCTGCCGAGCGATGACTCGGTTGTTCCGCGTCTCGACGCGGCCGACAGTCGGGCGAAAACCCAATTGAGAATCGTTCTGGGCGGTGGACTTTCCGCCGCTTCACTGAATTCCCCGGTTGAGCTTTATCCTTTCGATCTTACGGCGGCCCAGAACGAGTATCAGGACTCCCCGCAGCTTGGCAAAACCTTCGACGACTTTCTCGCTCGGCGCATGCACGGAGTGACGCCGGTGCAGGCGCCAACTGATTCCCACGGTCGTGTGGTTGCGCTCTTAAGTACCGGCAATTGGTGGCTGCGCGCGACGGCGGCGCTGGGCAACGGCGAGACGCTGGAGTGGCGTCTGCCGTTTGCTGTCTCTGGTAACGCGCAAACGATTGAGTTGAGCGCCGAGAACGCTTACGAAAAGACGAAGAAGTTCTGAGACGGTCAGTTGTCAGTGGTTAGTGGTCAGTTGCAACTAACAACGGACAACTGACTACTGACCAGCTAGAAATGAAAGCCCTCCGTTACGAAAATCAAAAGCTTTTGGTTGCCAACGTGCCGTCACCCCGTGTCGAGGGCGAGGCTTTAGTGCGCGTCACGTTGTCGGGGATATGCAATACCGATTTGGAAATCGCGCGCGGCTATGCGGGCTTTGAGGGGACAATCGGACATGAGTTTGTGGGTGTGATTGAAAGTTTGCCTGACCTGTCAGAAGCCCGCGCGTTAGCAAGGGCTGGTCAGCCCCTCAAGCCCTCTCTTACGGTCGGGCTTCTGACACCAGGCCAGCGTGTAGTCGGCGAGATCAATGCCGGATGCGGCGTGTGCGATCTCTGTCGCGCAGGCGATCCGCGTCACTGTGCGCGGCGCACGGTGCTGGGCATTGTCGGACGGGATGGATCTCACGCCGAGTTTCTGAAATTGCCGGTCGCGAATCTGCTGCGGGTACCGGACACGTTGGTGGGAAAGCATCAAAGCAAACTTGATATCGCTGCGCGCCGCGGCATCGAAACAATTCTGCTTGACCAGACTCAAAAGAAGAAACGCGAATTTGACGTGGCCGTGGAAGCGTCCGGGTCGCCCACGGGTTTCCGACTCGCACTCGACCTGCTCCGTCCGCGCGGCATCCTGGTACTGAAGTCCACCTTTCACGGGGCCACGGAAATCGACGCCGCGCCCCTGGTAGTCAATGAAATCAGCGTGATCGGCTCGCGCTGCGGACGCTTTGGGCCGGCGCTGGAGCTGCTCAGAACAGGCGCGGTGGATGTTGAAAGTTTGATTAGCAAAGAGTTCGCACTGGCCGACGGCGTGCGCGCCATGGAGCGCGCGGCTGAGCCCGGCGTGCTGAAAGTTTTGCTGCGCCCCTGAAGCACGAGCACCCCGACTTCTAGTTTTTCCCGCAGCCTTTCGCTATACTGCCCAAATCTGCTCCCCCTTGAAACCGAAAGACGCCGAGGTGCGTCTCTTTAAGCAAGTCGGATCGACAAGAATTTTCTAAGGCGGTGAATCATGTTTGACTCTTTCAAGCCAACCTCTGACGCTGAAGCGACAATTCTGCGGAAACTGCGCGTGTGGATTACGGCCCTGGCCGCTGTCTGTGTGCTGGCCGGCATCGGCATCGGCGCAATCCTCGCGGGCCGTCCCGCGGTCGCGCAGGACGCGGCGCGCGCGCCTGAAGCGCTCTCCGCTTCATTTGTCGAAATCGCCAGCCGCGTTGAGCCGGCGGTGGTGAACATCGATACGTTGCAGGCTTCAACCGACATCGCCGAGAGCGATGAAGATAAGAGCGATCGCACCCAGAGCAATCCGCTCTATGACATGCTCCGCCGCCAACCGCCACGGCCTACGCGCGGAGTAGGTAGCGGCTTCATCATCGATCCGAAGGGCTACATTTTGACGAACCAGCACGTGATTGAAGGCGCAACGCGAATCATGATCGGTCTGCTGACCGGCGAGCGGTATCGCGCTACGGTGATTGGAACAGATCGGGAAACCGATTTGGCTTTGCTCAAGATCGATGCGGGTCACGACTTGCCAGTGATGAAGTTTGGTGATTCCGACAGCGCTCAGGTTGGTGACTGGGTTCTGGCTATTGGCTCGCCGTTCGGATTGGATCAGACGGTGACCGCGGGAATTATTTCCAAGAAAGAGCGCGACTCGCAGGCCTTCACTAACTTTCAGCGCTTTCTGCAAACTGACGCCGCCATCAATCGTGGCAACAGCGGCGGCCCGCTGGTCAACATGCACGGCGAAGCGATCGGCGTGAACTCGCAGATTGCCACCCTGACCGGTGATTACAACGGCATCGGCTTTGCCCTGCCTTCCAATGAAGCCAGGTTCGTTTCCGAACAGATACTGGCCGGAGGAAGAGTTAAGCGTGGCTATCTGGGAGTGACGCTTGAGTCGGTACGCAGCGAATTCGCCCGCATCTATGGTTTGTCGGAAGCGAAAGGCGCGATCATCTCCGACGTCGTTCAGCAGGAACGCAATGGCCTGCCGACGCCGGCAGAGAAAGCCGGCCTGCAACCGAACGACGTGATCATTGAGTTCAACGGCCAAACTGTCCAGAATGCGCAGGATTTGATCGCCAGGGTCGCCGGCGCAGCTGTGGGACAGACCGTGGCGATTACTTATTTGCGGGACACCGACGGAAAACTCGAACGTCGCACCGCCAACGTGACTTTGGGTGAACGGCCGGACTTTTACGCGCGTGACGGGGAGATAGTCGAACCAAAAGTGAAGACTGACTCTGCCAGGACCGGCGGCACTCGTCTGGGTCTGACCTTGAGCGAGCTGACCCCTCAGCAAATTACTGAGAAACACTTGACCGGCGTGAAAGGTCTGTTCATCAAGGAAGTCGATCCAAACGGATTGGCCGCGGATGTGCGACCGAATGAAATCATTCCGGGCGAAGTGGTCACGCGTATCAATCGCGTGCCGGTGGCCACTCTGGCTGATTTTCAACGCGTGGTCGATTCGCTCAAGTCCGGAGATGCGATCGTCCTCAATCTTTCGCACTTCGAACGAGCGCCGACCAACCGCGTGGTGCAGCGAATCGTACAGTTCACCTATCAGTAAGGCAGGCAACAGGGGTCAGGGGTCAGGGATCGGAAAGCGCGATCCTCCGGCCCCCGACTCCTGATCCCAAGCACCCATCCATGGTTCAAGCAAAAAAAGCACTGGCAAAGAAAACAAAGACGCGGAAAGCGCGGGCAGTATCCAGCGCGCGCAGCAACGACTATCAAAATTTTATTGGCGGCCGCTGGGTGTCCAGCCGCAGCGGCGAGTGGATTGAGAATCGAAACCCTGCCGACACACGCGATGTCATTGGACGCTTTCCGCTCTCGAGCAAAGAAGACGTTGACGCCGCGGTGACGGCCGCCGGCGAAGCATTCAATCATTGGCGGCGGACGCCGGCGCCGCGCCGCGCTGAAATCCTCTTTCGCCTTGGCGAGATCCTGATTCGCGACAAAGAAAAATATACCGCGGACATGACCCGCGAAATGGGAAAAGTCTTGAAAGAGGCCGGCGGCGACGTCCAGGAAGCAATCGACTGCACTTACTACACGGCGGGTGAGGGGCGGCGCCTGCATGGATTCACCACGCCGGCGGAGATGCCCAATAAGTTCGCGATGTGTGTGCGCCAGCCGGTGGGCCTTTGCGGACTGATCACGCCATGGAATTTTCCCATGGCTATTCCGTCGTGGAAATTGATTCCCGCGCTGGTTTGCGGCAACACGGTTGTCATTAAGCCCGCGGAAGACACGCCGCTCTCAACTTACAATCTCGTCAGAGCCTGTGAAGAAGCCGGCATCCCGCCTGGCATTGTCAATCTGGTCACCGGTTATGGCGAAACCGTCGGCGCTGGAATTACCAACCATCCTGCTCTGCGTTTAGTTTCCTTCACTGGCTCGACTGACACCGGACGGGTCGTGGCCTCGGCATGCGCGGAGCGCAACGCGATTTGCTCGCTGGAGATGGGCGGCAAGAATGCGATCATCGTAATGGACGATGCCGACATCGATAACGCCGTCGAGGGCGCAGTCTGGGGTGCGTTCGGCACTTCGGGCCAGCGCTGCACTGCCTCTTCAAGACTGGTAGTTCACAAGAAAGTTTATAAGCAGTTCGCGAAGAAACTGGTTGAACGAACCAGGGCTCTACGTGTGGGCAATGGCGCCGATCCGAAAACCGAAGTCGGCCCGGTCATCAACGAAGACGCCGTGCACAAGATTATGAGTTACATCGACATCGGCGAACATGAAGACGCCGCCACGCTGGCCTGTGGCGGACAGCGCCTGACCAAAGGCGATTACGCGCACGGCTATTTCATCGAGCCGACTGTCTTTACCGACGTGGCCCCGCACACCCGTATCGCACAGGAAGAAATCTTTGGCCCGGTCACTTCGGTGATTCCCACCAACTCTCTGGATGAGGCGATCGAGATCACTAACGGCGTGCGCTATGGTTTGTCCGCGGCCATCTATACACAGGATGTGAACCGCGCCTTTCACGCGATGGAAGAAACCTACACCGGAATTTTCTACGTCAACTCTTCCACCATCGGCGCCGAAGTGCATCTGCCGTTCGGAGGCACGAAAGGCACCGGCAACGGACATCGCGAAGCCGGCACGCAGGTCCTCGATATCTTTTCCGAATGGAAGTCAGTCTACGTTGACTACAGTGGCAAGCTTCAACGGGCGCAGATTGATAACGTTGTAGAAGATCTTTGAGGCGGCTGATTGCCGTGAGCGCGATGCGCGAAAATCCTTTTTGAAGATGCGGGAAACTTGAGCGTGCTTTCGGGCTCTGCCACCGGATGCGCGGTAAGGCTTCGCCTTACCGAAGACGGCCCCTCCTTCCAGACAGACTTCGCGAGGTTGAGCCTCGCGAAGAGGAGAAAAGAGAGATGATCTCCTGCCGGTAAGGCAAAGCCTTACCGCGCATCAGCCGGCGGGGCCGCTTCAACTTACTGATGTCTGCGCCGCAAGGTTTTCACTCCTCAGTTGCAAAATCCTCTCCGTTCCAATTAACTAGCGGGTGACAACGGACCGCGGACTACTGACAAATGACTTCGGATCGCATTCGTAATTTCTCGATCATCGCGCACATTGATCACGGCAAATCGACCCTGGCCGATCGGCTGCTCGAATTAACCGGCGCCGTGACCGGGCGCGATATGGAAGCGCAGGTGCTGGATGACATGGACCTCGAGCGCGAGCGAGGCATCACCATCAAAGCGCATGCCGTCAGGCTGGATTACAAAGCGCAGGATGGTCAACAGTACGTCTTGAACCTGATCGACACGCCCGGACACGTGGACTTTTCTTATGAGGTTTCGCGTTCGCTCTCGGCCTGCGAGGGCGCCTTGCTAATCGTCGATGCTTCGCAGGGTGTCGAAGCACAGACGCTGGCGAATACTTACCTGGCGATCGAAAACAATCTCGAACTGATTCCGGTAATCAACAAGATCGATTTGCCCGGCGCTGAACCTGAGAGAGCCATCGAAGAAATCGAGCATTTCATTGGTCTGGAAACTCACAACGCGATTCTCACCAGCGCCAAGACCGGCGTCGGAGTAGCGGAGGTGCTGGAAGCGATCGTGCGCGACGTACCGCCGCCAAAGGGCGACCCAGACGCTCCACTCAAGGCTCTGATCTTTGACTCGTGGTACGACTCGTATCGCGGCGTCATCGTTTTGTTTCGCGTTATCGATGGCTCGATTCGGCCGGGAATGAAGATTCGCTTTTTCAACGCCGGCCGTGATTACCAGGTGGAAACGCTGGGCGTGAATCGCCCCCGGCCAACTCCTGTCGATGAACTGGGCGTGGGCGAAGTTGGATTCCTGACCGCTTCAATAAAAACAGTCGCCGACGTGCAAATCGGCGACACCGTTACCGAAGCGGCCCGCCCCACAAAGGAACCGTTTCCCGGTTATCAGGAAATCAAGCCGATGGTTTTTGCGGGACTCTATCCCATAGATACAAACCAGTATGAAGAACTGCGCGATGCGATGGACAAGCTGCGCCTGAACGACGCGTCGTTTTTTTACGAGCCTGAGTCGTCCACCGCGCTCGGTTTTGGATTTCGCTGCGGCTTTCTCGGGCTGTTGCACATGGAAATCGTGCAGGAACGTCTGGAACGAGAATTCGATCTCGATCTGATCACGACGGCGCCGGGCGTGCGTTATGTAGTGACTACGACCGACGGCAAGGTTACCGAGATCGATTCGCCGGCGAAGATGCCGGATCCCGGTCGCATAGTGAAGATTGAAGAGCCGGCCATCCGGGCGACCATTCTGACGCCCGAAGAACACCTGGGCGGAATCCTGGCGTTGCTGGAAGAAAAGCGCGGCCAGCAGAAGGGATTTGAATACATAACGTCTAATCGCGTGATGCTGACCTATGAACTGCCACTCAATGAGATCGTCCTGGATTTTTATGATCGCCTGAAATCAACTTCGCGCGGATACGCTTCGCTCGATTACCACCTCGCCGGCTATTGGGAAAGCGATCTCGTGAAGCTCGACATCCTGGTTGCCGGCGAGCCGGTTGATGCGCTCTCACTGGTTCTGCATCGCGACACGGCGGCAGCGAAAGGCCGGGCCCTGGCAACCAAGATGAAAGAGCTGATTCCCCGCCAGCTCTTTGAAGTACCAATCCAGGCGGCCATCGGCGCTAAAATAATCGCGCGTGAAACTGTGAAGGCGATGGGCAAGAACGTGATCGCCAAGTGCTATGGCGGCGACATCTCACGCAAACGCAAACTGCTCGAGAAGCAAAAGGAAGGCAAGAAGCGGATGAAGAAAGTCGGCCGCGTAGAAATTCCGCAGGACGCGTTTCTGGCGGTGCTGAAAGTGAACGAGTGAGGAGAAACTGGCATGTCGGTTGAACATAAGAATCGGCAGACTCTGGAAGAGTGGGCCGGCTCCCAACATCTGGGCCTCACCCTTGTGTTTACCGACATAGTCGAATCGACGGACATCGGGGTTAAGCTTGGCGACACTCAATGGGTCAAGGATCTGTTTGTGCATTTTACTCTTGCACGAGACATTGCCTCGTGTTTTGACAGCTATGTAGTAAAGGTCATCGGAGATTCGCTGATGATTGCATTCAAGACTTCGAGTGACGCGGTGAACTTCGCTTTGAACTTTGGAGAGAATACCGGTATTGAATATATTGGCATCAGGGTGGGAATTAATTCTGGCGAGGTGCAGATCAGAGAAAATGATATATACGGATTGAATGTAAACCTCACCTCCCGAATCCAACATTCGATACCTCTTGAAGGGATATGGGTGAGTAACTCCGTGAAGAG
>WNFR01007201.1_pt1 | contig 12513 bp, 10 predicted proteins | sample 5400221 | NCBI WGS metagenome assembly WNFR01 (sample SAMN13153357, study PRJNA577476) | soil metagenome | isolation source: 40 cm soil under Madrone tree | place: USA:California | collected 2016-06-14 | reverse complement strand
GTCGTCGGCGGCTTTTGCCTGGTCGCGCGCCACGACCGTGCCGGCCTGCCTGTCCATCAGATCCTGCGCGCGCTGCAGCTGGATCTGGGTCAGCACTTGCGCTGCCTTGCTGCGCTCCAAGGCGCCCTGCGCCTGCTCGACCGCGGCCTGGAACAAGCCATGCTCGATGCGATAGAGCGGCGCGCCCGCCTTGACCGGCTCGCCTTCCTTGAACAGGACCTCTTCGAGGTAGCCGGTCACGCGCGCCCTGACCTCGACGCGATTGACCGCCTCGACGCGCCCGACGAACGTCTGGGTTCGCGTGATCGCGCTTCGCGCGGCCTTGACGACGCCGACCGTGACCGGTGTCGGCGCCTGCTGCGCATCCGCGGGGATCGCCAGCCCGCACAGCAAGAGAACGGGCCAGATCTTGGCGCCCATCGTGACCTCCATCGTTCTCCGGGCGGGCGCGTCAGGCCGCGCGTCGGCCGATGCGCCGAAACGTCGGGGCACGTCGTTGCAATCGAGGCGAGCCTTGCCCTCGTGCGGGAGGGCACATTTCAGTGTCCCTTGAACACGAGCGTCTGACTTCAGTAGCGCGCCGCCACGAATTTTCTTCCCCGCAACCCGGCTTGGTCGTCATACTTGGCCTTCTTCTGCCGCCCGGGAAGCTTCACCTTGGAGCGCGGCGCCTTCTTGTAAGATATCTGGCTCAGGATGTGCGAAATAATGTTGAGCCGCGCCCGGCGTTTGTCGTCGGAGCGCACGATATACCAGGGGGCGTGCTTGGAGTCGGTCGCCTTGAACATCATGTCCCGGGCGCGGGAATATTCGTTCCAGCGCCCGAAGGACTCGAGATCCATGGGGGAAAGCTTCCACTGCCGTAAAGGATCGTCGATGCGGGCGTGGAAACGCCGCTCCTGCTCGTCCGGGCCGACCTCGAGCCAGACCTTGATGAGCATGATGCCGGCCTCGATCGCATATTTTTCGAACTCGGGGCAGAGGGCGAGGAAACGCTCGTGCTGCTCGGCCGTGCAAAAGCCCATTACGTATTCGACGCCGGCCCGGTTGTACCAGCTTCGGTCGAAAATGATGATCTCGCCCGCCGCCGGAAAATGCGCCATGTAGCGCTGCATGTACATCTGCGACTTCTCGCGGTCGGAGGGCGCCGGCAGCGCGACCACCCGAAACACGCGCGGGCTCACCCGCTCGGTGAGGGCCTTGATGGTGCCGCCCTTGCCGGCGGCGTCGCGTCCCTCGAACACGATCATGGCGCGCAGGCCCTTGTACTTCACCCAATCCTGCAGGTGGCAGAGCTCGACCTGGAGCTTGCGCAGCGCCTTCTCGTAGTCCTTGCGCTTGAGCTTTCCGTCGACTTTGTGGGTCTTCTCAACGTCCGCCTTCATGGATGCTCCTCCTGTGGGCCGTGCGCGCCGGGACGCGCCATTGCCGGCCGTGGCGGCGCCATCTTGCGCCAGTCCATGGTCGCTAGTCGATGATGTGGTACCCGCCGTCGATATAGAGGGTTTCGCCCGTGATCAGCCGCGCCGCGTCGAGCGCCAGGAAGGCCGTGGCCGCGCCGACGTCGTCGATGCTGACCAGCGCGCGCGCGGGCGCTTTTTCCTGGGCCTTGGCGAGCAGCTCGTCGAACTCGGGAATTCCCGAGGCGGCGCGCGTCGCGAGCGGCCCCGGCGAGACGGCATGGACGCGGATGCCCTTCGGTCCGAGCTCGGCCGCGATGTAGCGCACGGCGCTTTCCAGCGCTGCCTTGGCGACCCCCATGATGTTGTAGTTCTCAACCACCATCTGGCTGCCGTAATAAGTCATCGTGAACAGCGTTCCGCCGTTGGTCATCAGCGGCTCGGCGAGATGCGCCATGCGGATGAAGGACCAGCACGACACATCGAGCGTGCTCGCGAAACCGTCGCGCCCGACGTCGACGACCCGGCCGCACAGCGCCTCCTTGGGCGAGAAGGCGATCGAGTGGACGAGGGTGTCGAGCCGGCCCCAGTCCTTCCCGATCCGCTCGAAAACGGCCTCCATCTGGCCGGGCTCGCTCACGTTCAGCGGCATGAAGATCGTTGCTTCGAGCTCCTCCGCCAGCGGCGCGACGAATTTCTTCGCCTTCTCGTTGAGATAGGTCACCGCCACGTCGGCGCCGAGCGCCCGCAGCCATTTGGCGCAGCCCCAGGCGATCGAATTCTCGTTGGCGATGCCGACCACCAGCGCCTTGCGGCCTTCGAGCGAGGCCCGTACGCGTTCAATCGTCATGCGGCGCTCGCTTTCCGGGGCCGGCTTTCGTCCGTCCCGGCGAGAAGCGCGAGGGTGTGGCGCGCGATCATCTGCTCTTCGTCCGTCGGTATCACATAGGTGGGGACGCGGCTGTCGGGCCGCGAGATCAGCGATTTGCGCGCCGCATTGGCGGCCGGGTCGATCTCCACGCCGAGCCACGTCAGATGCCGGGCGATCCGCGCCCGCATGGAAGGCGAATTCTCGCCGATCCCCGCCGTGAACACGAAGCCGTCGAGCCCCCCGAGCGCCGCGGCCAGCATGCCGGCGTGAAGGCCGATCCGATAGGCGAAATAGTCGAGCGCGAATGCGGCCTTCGGATCGGCGCTCGTCTCGAGCTCGCGCACGTCGTTGCTGACGCCCGAAAGGCCCTTCAAGCCGCACTCATTGTAGAGGAGCTTCTGCACCGCGGCGGCGCTCATCTGTTTCTGCTCGATCAGATAGAGGACGACGCCCGGATCGGTCTGGCCGGGCCGCGTTCCCATCGGCAGGCCGTCGAGCGCCGTGAAGCCCATGGTGCTTTCGATGCTGCGGCCCGCCGACAGCGCACACATGGACGCGCCGCTGCCGAGATGCGCGACGATCACCCGCCCGGCGGCGAGCGCGGGCGCCATCTGCGGCAGGCTTTGGGCGATGAACTCGTATGAGAGTCCGTGGAAGCCGTAACGGCGTATGCCTTCCTCGTAGAAGCGCTCGGGTATCGCGTAGTGGTCCGCGAGCGCGCCGTGGCCGCGATGGAAGGCCGTATCGAAACAAGCGACCTGCGGCAGGTCCGGAAAGCGCGCCCGAATGGAACGGATCGGAGCGAGGTTGTTGGGCTGATGCAAGGGCGCGAGCGGAACGAAGCGCTCCAGGCGCGCAATCACGTCGTCGTCGATCAGGACCGGCCGGTCATAGTCCGGACCGCCATGGACCACGCGATGACCGACTGCGACGGGATTGAGCTTTTGCGTCTCGCGCAGCCAGGTTCCGACCTTCTGCATCGCGGCCGGAAGATCGGGCGCGTCCTCCACGCCATAGCTCTGGTCGATCAGCCGTGCTCCGTCGGATCCCTCGGCGCGCAACCGCGGGCGCGTTCCGATGCCGTCCATCTGGCCCTTGATCAGGCGCTTGAGATCGCGGCCCCCCGCGGTCCCGAACATCTGGAACTTGACGCTCGACGAGCCGGCATTGGCGATCAGGATCGTATCCATGACGTTCACGCGGCCGGCAGCGCCGCGATGCGGCGGCGCGCGTCGGCATAGAGCACCGCGACGGCGCAGGACGCCATGCGGGTGCGCACCGAATCCGCGCGCGAGGTCAGGATGATGGGGACGCGCGCGCCCAGCACGATGCCGGCGGCGTCCGCCTTGGCCAGGAAGGAGAGGTTCTTGGCCAGCATGTTGCCGGCCTCGAGATCGGGCACGACCAGGATCTGGGCGCGTCCGGCCACCTCGGATTTGATGCCCTTGATCCTGGCCGCCTCGGGATCGATGGCGTTGTCGAAGGCGAGCGGTCCGTCGAGAAGACCGCCGGTGATCTGTCCGCGGTCGGCCATCTTGCACAGCGCCGCCGCCTCGATGGTGGACGGGATGTGAGACGTCACCGTCTCGACCGCCGAGAGGATCGCCACCCGCGGCGTGCCCAGCCCGACCTGCGTCCACAGGTCGATCGCGTTCTGGACGATGTCGCGCTTGGCGTCGAGGTCGGGGAAAATGTTGATGGCGGCGTCGGTGATGAACAGCGTCTCGGCATAGGTCGGCACATCCATGACGAAGACGTGGCTGATCCGGCGCGCCGTGCGCAGGCCGGTCTTGGACGACGCGACGGCGCGCATGAGCTCGTCGGTGTGCAGGCTGCCCTTCATCAACAGCTCGCCCTTGGTCTGGTGGATGAGCTGAACGGCCTTGGCGGCGGCCTCTTGGCTGTGCGCCGCATCGACGATCTCGAAACGTCCAATGTCGAGGCCGTTCGCGGCCGCAACGGCCGCGATCTTGCTGCGCGGGCCGACCAGCACCGGGATGACGATCCCGAGTTCCGCGGCTTCGACCGCACCGCGCAGCGACGTCTCGTCACAAGGGTGGACGACGATGGTCGTGGCGGGCGGTACCTGCTTGGCGCGGGCGATCAACCGCTCGTATTTGGCATGTGGCGTGTGCGCGACGGTGCTGACCTGGGGCTTTGCCATGGAAAAGTTCCTTCATGTCGGTGAGACGTCCCGGCTCGTTCGCAAGCGCAGAATTCGCTGTCGCCGCAATAAAGGACCGCCCTGCCCCGCGCGCCTTGATTTACATCAAGCGAGACGGCCGACGCGTTTGTCGGGATCCGGAGACGAGATCATCGCGGACGCGGCCGCAGATAGAGCATCCAGTAAGCACCCGCGACCAGGACCGCACCGCCGATGAAATTACCGATGGTCACCGCGACGAGGTTCTTCACGAGGCCGGCGAGCGACAGGCCCGCGAAATTCGCCGGCGACGAATGAATGGCCTCCCAGAATTCCGGAGCCGCCTGCGATTTGATCAGAAGACCGAACGGGATGAAGTACATGTTGGCAACCACGTGCTCAAATCCCGCCGCGGCGAAAGCCGCGACCGGCAGCATGGTCAGCAAGACCCGATGCGCCGGGATACGACTTGAAAGCGAGATCCATATCGCAAGGCAGACCAGCACATTGCAGAGTATGCCGAGCAGGAGCGCCTGCTCGAACGGAAGGGCCGACTTCGCGGTGGCGGTCTGCAGCGCTTTGAGGCCCACCAGACCTCCGCCGAACATGTGATGGCCGGCCAGCAATACCAGCGCCGCGACGGAGACCGCCCCGATCAAATTACCAATCCACACCAGACACCAGGGACGCAAGACGCGCAGGGTCGACAGCCGGCCGCTCGCCCAGGCCATCACCATCAGAACGTCGCCGGTGAAGATCTGGGCGCCTCCGAGCAGCACGAGACTGAGTCCCACACCGAATACCAAGCCGGACACGACGCGCGCGATGCCAAAAGGCATGTCCTGAGATCCGGCCAGCGCCACATTGGAAAAGATCGCGCCGAAGGCGATGAATGCGCCGCCGAGCACGCCCAGAGCGATCAACGTGAACGGATCCTGCTTCGCCTTGGCGACGCCGTCCGTCTCGGCCTTGGTCGCAATCTCGGGCGGCAGCCGCCCTTCGATGCCCGCAAGGGCAACGACGTGTTGCACCGGGGGGTGCGGGTCAGCCGGCATTCGCCGTCACCAGCAGACCGACGATCTGCACCGCGACGACCTTAACGAGCGTCATGGACGGGAAGATCATCGCATAGCCGATATCGGGACGATCGGTCGGCGCCGTGCGAGACGAATACGCCAGGATCGCCGGGTTCCCGGTCGCGCCGGACGCGATGCCGACGAGATCGTCGAAGGGAATTTTCATGATGTAGTAGCCGACGGCCAGCACGATGATCACCGTGCTCAGGACCACCGCGGCGCCGTCGAGCAGCAGCAACATGCCGCTCTGCGACACGGTGCGCACGAAGGGCTGGCCCGCGTTGATGCCGACCGCGGCCAGGAACAGCGCCAAGCCGAAATTGCGCAGCACGATATTGGCGGGGAGCGGCATGACCCAGATCAAGGGCCCCGTCTTGCGCAGCTTGCCGAGAATCAGCGCAACGATCAGCGGGCCGCCGGTGATGCCGAGCGTCACCTTGCCGACCCCGGGTATCGGAAACGGGATCAGTCCAAGGAGCACACCCAGAACCATGCCGATTCCGAGGGAGACGTAGCTGAATTCAGCCGTCGCCTTCACGGTGTCGCCGAAATGCCGACGCAGCTCCTCCTGCCGCTCGGGCGGCACGATGATGCCGACCCGATCGCCGAATTCCAGCGTCAGCTCCGGGGTCGGAACGATATCCATATCGTAGCGGCGGACGTGCAGCACTTGCAGCGGGAAACCCGTCGGAAGCGGCAGTTGCGACAGCGGCACGCCGACGACACCCGCCTTGCCGACGAAAACCCGGATGTAATTCAGGGCCGAGCGGTCTTTTCCGATGCGGCCCGGCTCCAGCCTTCCGAATTTTTTGGCCACGGCGTCGATCGACGCCTGCTCTTCGGCGACGATCAGGAGCGCGTCGCCGGCGCTCACGACCAGATCGGGCGACGGCACGACGTTGTGATGCTGCTTGCGGACGAGAGAGATCTGGATGCCGGCAGGCAGATGGCGGGAAAGCTCGCCGATCGTGACGTCGCCATGGGCCTCGCTGAGGGTGATTTCACCCATGTGGAAGCGCTGTGCCTTGGGATTGAATTTCGGCCTGACCATTTGGGAGATAATGTAGATGCAGAGGATCGGCCCGATCACTCCGAACGGGTAGGCGACCGAGTATCCGACGGAGGGGTCGCTGTTGTGCATCACATCCAGTGCCGCCTGCAGGGTCGCGGTGCTCGTCATGGAACCGGCGAAAAGGCCGAGCGTATGGCCGATCTTGATGCCGAAGAGGTGGCCGATGCCGAGCGACACGAGCAATCCGGCGCCGACCGCCGCCAAGGCCAGCAGATTGTATTTGCGCCCGGCCGCGCCGGTCATGCCCTCGAAGAACTGGCGTCCGTACAGGATGCCGATTCCGTACAGGAACATGATGAGGCCGATGAGCCCGATCGGGCCGGTGATCTGCGCCTTCGGAACCAGCCCGCCGATCGCGAGGCCGACAAACAAGACGGCCCCCACGCCGAGCGAGAAACCGAAGATATTGATCTGGCCGACCAGGTAGCCGAGCCCGATGGCGAGAAAGATTGCCAGGATCGGCTGGGTTCCGACGACATCGCGCGCAAGATCAAGCATGGAAGCATTCTCCGCTTTCAACGAAACCCGGTTTGTCCGCGCTCGTGGTGGTCAACGTACGTTGCAGCCGGCGTCCCGGAATTGATCGAGCACCCGCTTGATGACTTCAGGCGTGGGAGGCCGCGTGTCGGCGTGCTTGTAAGGCAGCTTCATCGCCTCCCACTTGAGCGCGCCCATTTGGTGGAAAGGTTGGATCTCGACCCATTGGACGTTCTTCATCGGGGCCACAAACCGCGCGATACCTTCCACATTCGCTGGCGCGTCGGTATGGCCCGCCACGAGCGTGAAGCGCACCCATACGGGCTTGCCGAGCGACGCCAGCCGTTCGGCGAAACGCAACGTCGGCGCCAGGTCGCGGCCGGTGACGGTCCGGTAGGTCGCGGGATCCGAGCTCTTGATATCCAGAAGGACGAGGTCGAGGCAGGAGAGATACTTTTCGTCCGCCCGGTCGCCGAGGAAGCCGGACGTTTCGATCGCGGTGTGAAGTCCCAATTTCTTGGCGCCGGCCAGCACCCGCCGGGTGAAGTCGAGCTGCACCATCGGCTCGCCGCCCGAGATCGTAAGGCCGCCGTCGAGCGCGCGCAGGGCCGGAGCGAAGGAGTCCAGCCGGTCGATCACCTGCCGGGCCGACACATAGGTGCCGTCCTTGAGGTGCCACGTATCGGGATTGTGACAGTAGGAGCAGCGCAGCAGGCAGCCCGATACGAAGAGCACCGCCCGCACGCCCGGACCGTCGTAGCGCGAGGAGGTCTCGTAGGAATGCACGTAACCATGGGCGCCCGTCTGGTCGTCACGAAATTCGGCTGCGTCCGGCGCATCGGGCGATAGCCCGATGCGCAGGTCGTGCCGGCTGCCGGCCTCGAGGCTGCCGAGATGCGACACCGCATCCTCCTTCAGATCTGGCCGTGGAAGGTGCGGGAGATCACGTCGCGTTGCTGTTCCGGAGTGAGGCGCACGAAGTTCACCGCGTATCCCGACACCCGGATGGTGAGTTGCGGATACTTGTCCGGATTCTTCATCGCGTCCTCGAGCGTCTCCTTCTCGATCACGTTGAGGTTCATGTGGAAGCCGCCGTGGCCGAAATAGACGTCGAAGGCCTTCACCGCGCCGTCCACGAGCTCCTCGGGGGATAGATGCGCTTTTTGCGGAGCGACCGAGACCGTGTAGCTGATCCCGTCGAGCGAATCGCCGTAGGGAAGCTTCGCGACCGAGAGACACGATGCGAGCCAGCCGTGGCTGTCACGACCGTGCATCGGATTGGCGCCGGGCCCGAAGGGCTCGCCCTTGCGCCGCCCGTCGGGCGTGTTGCCGGTGTGCTTGCCGTAGACCACGTTCGAGGTGATCGTCAGCACGCTCTGGGTGTGCGTCGCGCTCCGGTAGGTCTGATGCTTGCGGATCTTCTGCATGAACCGCGTCACCAGATCGGACGCAATGGTATCGACCCGGTCGTCGTTGTTCCCGAACTGCGGGATCGCAGCGCCGTCGCCTTCCGTGCGATAGTCGACCACCAGACCGCTCGCGTCCCGGGTTACGTGGACCTTGCCGTATTTGATCGCCGCCAGGCTGTCGGCGACCACCGACAGTCCCGCGATGCCGAAGGCCATCGTGCGCAGCACATCGCGGTCGTGCAGCGCCATCTCGAGGCGTTCGTAGAAATACTTGTCGTGCATGTAGTGGATGCAGTTCATCGCGTGCACATAGGTGCGCGCGAGCCACTCCATGACGCGGTCGAATTTCGCCGTCACGTCGTCGAAATCGAGCACGTCGCCGGTCACCGGCGGGCTCGCCGGCGCGATCTGGTCGCCCGACATCTCGTCGCGGCCGCCGTTGATGGCGTAGAGCAGCGCCTTCGCGAGGTTCACCCGGGCGCCGAAGAACTGCATCTGCTTGCCGAGGCGCATGGCGGAGACACAGCAGGCGATGCCATAGTCGTCGCCCCAGTGAGGCCGCATCAGGTCGTCATTCTCGTATTGCAGGGACGAGGTGTCGCGACTCATCTTGACGCAGTAGCGCTTGAAGGCGGTCGGCAGGTGTCGCGACCACAGGACCGTTATGTTCGGCTCGGGTGCGGGACCGAGATTGGTGAGCGTATGCAGCATGCGGTAGCTGCTTTTGGTCACCAGCGGCTGTCCGTTGAGATCCATGCCGCCGACGCATTCGGTCGCCCAGTACGGGTCGCCGCTGAACAAGGCATCGTAGTCGGGCGTACGCAGGAAGCGCACGATGCGGAGCTTCTGGACGAGCTGGTCCCACAGCTCCTGGGCGCCGGCCTCATCCAGCACGCCATCCTTGAGATCGCGTTCGATGTAGACATCGAGAAAGGACGAGATGCGGCCGACCGACATGGCCGCGCCGTTCGCTTCCTTCACGGCCCCGAGATAGGCAAGGTAGGTCCACTGGACCGCCTCATGGGCGTCCGAAGCCGGCCGCCCGATGTCGCAATCGTAGAGCTTGCCCATCTGGGCGAGGTCCTCCAGCGCGCGCATCTGCTCGGCCAGCTCCTCCCGGACCCGGATCACCTCGTCGGTCGGCCACATGTCGTCGATCTGGGCGCGTTCGGTCCGCTTTGCGTCGAGCAGCCGGTCCACGCCATAGAGCGCCACCCGACGGTAGTCGCCGATGATGCGGCCGCGGCCGTAGGCGTCGGGAAGTCCGGTGATGATGCCGGACTTGCGGCATTTCATGATCTCGGGCGTATAGGCGTCGAACACGCCGTCATTGTGGGTCTTGCGATACTTGGTGAAGGCCTCGTGGACCTGCGGGTCCGCCTTGATCCCGGCAGCCTTGAGGCCCGCCTCGACCATGCGCAGGCCACCGTAGGGGAAGATCGCGCGCTTGAACGGCTGGTCGGTCTGCAACCCGACGATGACTTCGTTGTCACGGTCGATATAGCCCGCCTTGTGCGCCAACAGGTTCGACGGCGTCTTTGCATCGACCGCGAGCACGCCTTTCTGTCGCTCCTCCTGGAAATAGGGCTGGAGCTTCGCCCATACGGCCTGCGTCCGTTTGGACGGGCCGGCGAGGAATTTCTCGTCTCCGCCATAAGGCGACACGTTGCTGACGATGAAGTCGCGGACGTCGATGGCGTTGCGCCAATGACCGGGATTGAAATCGCGCCAGCACCGCTCGTCCCGGGCACTCTTGGGCAGTCCAGCCGTTCCTTCCATGGTCGCGCTCCTCGTAAAACTCCGCCCACCCAGTTCATGATGTTTTTGTTTTCGGGGTCGGGGCATTGATCTGCATCAACGTGGTCGGGAGATCGCGCCGTCGCGGGCCGTCAACTGGGCCGGCGGGGATCGGTCGACGACTTGCGGATGGAAATTCTCGGCCGAGAACCATGCGCGTCGGCACTTGAAACGCGACCGCCGCCATCAGGTCAGCGGTACTGACAGAAAAACCAAATTCCTTTGAGCTTGCGATCAAATGGCGCAGGCGCCCCACGCCTGGGACCGGTGGTGGCGGGTTGTTCGCCCTGCGTCGGCCCGCCATTGATCTGCATCAAAACATCCCCGGATTTTCTCTGCCTAAAAGGTGTGCCCTCCGGCCAAAAAGGCCGGCGACCTCACAGGAGAGCGAGAAATGACAGGCCCGAGGTGCAGATCGGCGACACTCATCGCCGCGACCGTCGCCATGATGTCGAGCGTCTCGACGCTGGCCATGGCCCAATCCCAGGATGCGGTGCGCAGCATCGCCAACAACGACAGCATTTTCATCGACGGCAAGTCGTTCAGCGTGACGCCGGGCAAGTCCAAGGAGGACGTCGCCGCCCAGATCAAGAATCTCGGTGCCCGGGAAATGGGTCCGGGCGCAATCGTCTTCCGCTCGGGCGACAAGCTGTACATCGTCGACGTCGCGACCCCCTACGAGAAGAGCGCGTCGTACGACCCGGCAATCGAGCGTCAGCGGCCCTTGGGCCTGCGCGACGACGATTATACACGCCAGCAACCGCAGGGCCTGCGGGACACCGACACCGCACGCCAGCAGCCGCAGGGTCTGCTACCGCGATCTGACCGACGCCGAAATGGCGCGGCAAAAGGGCATGCGTGAGGCGGAGGTCACCCGCCAGCAGCCGCAGGGCCTGCGCGACGACTATGTCCGCCAGCAGCCGCAGGGATACCGCGATCTGACCGACGCCGAAATGGCGCGGCAAAAGGGCATGCGCGAGGCGGAGATCACCCGCCAGCAGCCCCAAGGCCTGCGCGATACGGATCCGGCCGTCGCCCGTCAGCGCGCCTACCTGATGGATCCGGATTACGTGCATTACCTGCTGAAGAAAAATTTCCAGGACGTCTGGAGCACCGGTAACAGATCCTGAGACCGTGCCGTTGCGTGGTGAATGTGGGGAGCGGACACGGCGGCCTCAGGTCGTCGTGTGCGCTCCCCGCGCTCAAACTCGCCTTTCGCGATCAGCACGTGATGCCTTGCCGCAAAGTCACTGACGCATGCGGCGCGGAGGATCGGATGACCATCACCAGCCGCCGGTTGACCGGCATCTTCGCCGCCATCCTCTTCGCCTCCAGCGCGTGGCCCCTGGCAGCCGCGCGGGCCCAAGACGCGGCGGGCCGGGATCTCAAGGTGACCGAGCAGGCGCAACCTGGCGCGATCCACATCGCCTATGAGGCGCCCAAGAATCCCGAGCACCAGAAGGTCTACGAGCTGATGAAGGAGCGCCATGCGCTCGAGACCCTGCAGAACATATTCAGCCCGTTCCGGCTGCCTGTCGGCCTGAACATCAAGACGGTCGGATGCGATGGAGTCTCGAACGCCTGGTATCAGCGTGTGGCCCGGCAGCCGACGGTGAGCCTTTGCTACGAATACCTGCAGGAGATCCAGCAAGGCTTGCCGAAGGAGACCACGCCGGCCGGCATCACGCCGGGCGACGCGCTTGTCGGGCAATTGTTTTTTGCCATGGCCCACGAGGTCGGCCACGCCATGTTCGATATCTTCGATGTCCCCATCTTCGGCCGCCAGGAGGATGCGGCCGACCAGTTCGCGGCTTATGTCATGCTGCAATTCGGCGGCGACCGGGCGCGTCGCTTGGTCACGGGGGCGGCTTATTCGTACAAAGCCTACATCAAGGGCTACAAGCAGAAGCCCAACGTGACATTGCCGCTGGCCGCCTTCTCGAGCGACCACGGCTCCCCGGAAGAGCGATTCTACAATCTTCTCTGCATGGCCTATGGCTACGACGCCAAGGTATTTGCGGATCTGGTCGAGCAGGAATATCTTCCGAAGACGCGCGCCAAGAATTGCCTGTATGAATACAAGGACTTGGAATATGCGGTCGGCCAGATCTTCGCTCCGCATATCGACAAGGAGATGGCAAAAAAGGTCCTGGAGACGAGATGGCTCTCGGATGCGGTCCCTCGGCCGGCTCCGCGATAGACGCCATGGACGCCTCGCCGCACATGAGCCGAGTGATGCAGATCCCCCCGTCGCAATGGCCGAAACCC
>WNFR01010525.1_pt1 | contig 12514 bp, 13 predicted proteins | sample 5400221 | NCBI WGS metagenome assembly WNFR01 (sample SAMN13153357, study PRJNA577476) | soil metagenome | isolation source: 40 cm soil under Madrone tree | place: USA:California | collected 2016-06-14 | reverse complement strand
AGATAGCAGGAGATTTACCATCAGCTCTATCCAGCGTGTGTAGGTCTTCCCAGGTATGTTTTACTCTGATCTGTGTTTTTGTTATTGTTTTTAATTCTCATGGCTATGATTTTATCGGTGGTTAATCTTCTGTTGATCATTTGGAGCCACCTTCCTTCTACTTCCTGTGGTGAGTGGTCTTTCGGCTGGACCAATTTTTCACATCTTAGGAACCATAACAGGTGTACCGATTCCGGGATTAGGATTTGGAGTAGACTATTGCAGCCTGCGTTATTCCGACTACTAGGTTTCCGCAGCCTACTAGGATCGTGCCAAACTCAATTTCTGGTCATTGATTGTCTGGGTAGGGACCGTAGGGCCACCATTCTTTTGCTAGAGCCTAGATTCCAGATTTGGTTTATTTGCCTTGCTCTACAGTTGATGAGGATATGTGGTAGGGTTCCCGTTTCTAGGCAGGTGGAGCTACCATTATCTGTGAGGGTGATCCGGGATGTTTTCCCAGAACTTGCCTAATCTATGGGCTCTGTGCATTGCTTTGAAGAGGAACTGTTGTTGGACATTGGTACGTATGGATGGTTTCCTTATATTTTTTCCATATGGAGGCATCCATTTCATCATTACCGCAAAACTTGATGATGGCTTCCCTGGCTTGTTCGATGTTTTTTTCTGTCGTGGGGCGGTTAATTGGTGGGGTCTGTGCATTTATGTCCCGGTAGGCTGTCGCTTGTATGAGAGTTGCTAATTTGGCCCCTTGTAGGTCAAAGTTTATCGGGATATCTGCTTTTCTGTTCCTTCCTTTGCTGATCCGTCGCTCTCTTCGTTCCCCAGGTGTTCACTATGTCCTTTGATCCATTTGAACGATGTCGTTGCCATTCATCGCTTTAGGAGGGTTGCCGCAGTTTCGAATAGTTAGCGTTCACGCGCGCATATCTTTTCAACGCGACCAGATGCGGATCGACTTCAGGGTCTGTACCTAGGCCGAATGTTGCGCTTGGAGTACGCACCATCTTCCCCGATGAGATTTCGTTGTGATAGATACTTCGATGGACACAAACTCAGATAATCCTGTCGACGTCACTGCAGATTCAGACCAGCTTACGACAACTGCACAATGTGATACTTTTTTACTCGTATATAGCGAGTTCGAAGAGCGTGTATTAAATAGGATTTGCAGTGAATTTCGTAACCAGAGTCCCATGTTTAGGGGCGCATTCAAACTTGAATTCCTCTCGACATCGTCCATCTCATTTCTATCTTTCCATGTACCTCCAAGGCTTAAAGTGTTACGGCGTTGAACCCCTCGTCAAAGTCTCCATCGCATCTTGAACCTGTCTGAACATCCGTACGCCACACGACCCTCCCTCGACATGCTGGCACAGCGCGCTGAGGGCGACGAATTCGGCGCGGCAGTCAGACTTTGGGCACCTGTATATCTTTCTTTCGTGGGCCAGGCTTTTCAGGTGCTGGTTGAGCACATAGAGCGTGCTATACGTAGAGTGGCAGAGGAAGCACTCGAACGCCACCCCGTTCCACGACCGCTCCGTCGCCCACGTTGACGTATCTTTCAAAGCCTCGTACCCCATTCCGCCGATGAGTCGCGAGGGGTTCGTGATGACGTTGTTCCTGTCCGCCCGCACGACGAGGCGGTTAAACTGTTCGCGCGTCATCCCCGACGGACACGTGTCCGACTCAAAGTGGAGCGCGAGCGCAGTAGCGGTGATAAATGTCTTATCGCAGCCGCAGCCAGGGCACTCGATGTTGCTCGGCTGGTGTGTCTCGGAGTCCAAATGCTGCTTGAGGTTGTTCTGATTCTGGAAATTCCGGTCGCACTTGGTGCAGAAAGAGTGCACATCGTGGTCATGCGTCTCGAGTTCCGAAAAGCTGTTGAATACCTGTACTCTATTACTTAGTCCTGCGCTGGCAGGGGGTGACGACTCTACGAACATTACGGCATGGAATGCAAAAGTAGTGGTCCTGGCTCTGTCTGTAGTGCTCGTGGAGACCATTTTCACTCCTGAAGAACTACACGTCGCAACATGCCAGATCAGTCTCAGCGGACAGTTGATGATACGGAAGGATACTTACCCCATCGTGCAATATACAATACCAATGATAGGAATCCATATGTCGCAGCATTGACCCACTGGAGTCGAAATCCTCATTGCACGCCCTGCAGTAGTGGTGATTTGGGCTTTGAATGTAGTGCTCCTTACGTGCATTGTAGCTCGTGAAATCAAGGCCGCAAGGGCAGCAGATCCAATGGTAGCTGGAATCGTCCTTATGCCGCTCGGGCGCACGATTGTGGGGGAATGATCGCTTACACCGGTCGCAATACGCCATGTTGGTGGTGGTCAAAAGAAAAGGGTGTCGTATTTGACCCAGTTTTGGTGTTGAGATTTATACGATAGGCCTATCGATGACTCGATCGCGTGCGTTTTTTTCCTTTCAAGTCTTGCCACTCCCCATATCGACCCGCATTGTCCCCAAATAAGCGCTACTGTAGTGTAGTGGGTGAATGGACGAACGACAATAGAGCGTGCAGCGGATTGGTAAGCAATTGAGCAACATAACTGACTGACTAGATCTGACTCGGTCGTTCTCACGGCCCTTGGCACTAATCAAGGTAATGTTGTTTTGCCATGTCCAAGAAACTGATCCTTACGATTTTCAGTCCTCATTATCGCTGTCTGCGAAGGTTATCCCGAAGCTAACTCGTGCAGTTCGCACGACCGGAGGGAGCCTAATGGTGGCAACGTCAGTACCGTTTCGTCTGGAACACTTGCATAGCAAGATGAGGTACGGAATTGGTGCTGCATTGCGGCACGCGCGGACATACGCGCATACCACGTGACTATCTACTATCTAGCTAGTAGCTAGCATTTACCATCAGCTCTATCTAGCACGTGAGTAGGTCTTCCCAGGTATGTTTTACTCTGATCTGCGTTTGTTATTGTTTTTAATTCTCGTGGCTATGATTTTATCGGTGGCTAATCTTCTGTTGATCATTTGGAGCCACCTTCCTTCTACTTCCTGTCGTGAATGGTCTTTCAGCTGGACCGTTTTTTCACATCTTAGGATCCATAATAGGTATACCGAGAGTTGCTAATTTGGCGCCTGCGCACCACAAGCGCAACATTCGGCCCAGGTACAGACGCTGAGGTCGATCCGCATCTGGTCGCGTTGATCAAAGGACATAGTGGAAACGAAGAGAGCGACAGATTAGCAAACGAGACTATCTATCCCTCGATATCTTTGACCCACGACCATCTTCACCGATGAGATTACTTTTTGTTGTGATAGATACTTCGATGGACACAAACTCAGATAATCCTCTCGACGTCACTGCAGATTCAAACCAGCTTATGACAACTGCGCAAAGTGATACTTTTTTAGTCGTACATAGCGAGTGCGAAGAGCGTGGGCGCAAAATTAAATAGGATTTACAGTGAATTTCGTAACCGTGAATTCGTAACCGTGAATTTCGTAACCAGAGAGCATGTTAAGGGGCGCACTCAAATTCCTCTCGACATTGTCCATCCCATTTCTATCATTCCACATACCTCCAGGGATTACAACGTTATTTCGTTGAACCTCCCCGTCAAGCTCCCCATCGCATTTTGAACCTGCCTGAACATCCGCACACCACATGACCCGCTCTCGACATGCTGGCACAGCGCGCTGAGGGCAACGAATTCGGCGAGGCAGTCAGAATTTGGGCACCTGTATATCCTCTGGTCGTGCGCTGGGCTTTTCAGGTGCTGATTGAGGCCATAGAGCGTGCTGTACGTAGAGTGGCAAAGGAAGCACTCGAACGCCACCCCATTCCACGACCGCTCCGTCGCCCACGTTGACGTATTCGTCGGAGCCTCGTACCCCATTGGCCCGCCGATGAGTCGCGAGGAGTTCGTGATGACGTTGTTCCTGTCTGCCCGCACGACGAGGCGGTTAAACTGTTCTCGCGTCATCCCCGACGGACACGCGCCCGACTCAAAGTGGAGCACGAGCGCAGCAGCGGAGATAAATGCCCTATTGCAGTCGTCACCAGGGCACTTGAAGTTGCTCTGCTGGTGAGTTCTGGAGTTCAAATGCTGCTGGAGGTTGTTCTGATTCTGGAAAACCCGGTCGCAGTCCCTGCAGTAATGGTGATTTGGGCTTCGAATGTAGTGCCCCTTAAGTGCATGGTAGCTAGCGAAATCGAGGTCGCAAGGGTAGCAGATCCAATGGAAGCCGGAATTGTCCATATGCTGCTCGAGAGCATAATTGTGGGGGAACGATCGTTCACAGCGGTCGCAATACGCCATGGTGGTCGTCGTCAAAAGGAAAAGGGTGTCGTATTTGACCCAGTTTTGGTGAAATTTATATGATCGGGATGACTCAATCGTGTGAGCCCCTCTCAAATCGCAACATGACTAGATCTGACTTGGCCCACTAATCAAGGAAGGTATTTCATAAGATGTTGTTTTGTTACTTTGCCCAAGATTACGATTTTCAGTCCTCATTATCGCTGTCTGTTATCCTGAAGCTAACGCGGGCAGTTCGCACGACCAGAGGGAATGGTGGCGACGTCAGTACTGTTTCGTCACTGGAAATCTGGAACTCCTGCATAGCAAGACGAGGTACGGGATTGATGCTGTATTGCGCCGCGCGCAGACGGGTTCGGAAGAGCTAAAGCATTCCGATTTCATTTCCATTTTGTGCTCTATTCTACTTGTCATTCCATTATAGTGACTCCAACACCACACGCACCCTTTATCCTCGCGCCCTCCTGTTTCACCACGCGTCACGCCGTCAACCATCTTCCAGTCTCCCAAAGTCTCCTAGGCGCTCCCAAGCTCCCAAGTTACATATTCTAGCGAGAGCTTTTTCTCTTCGAGACCACACGAAGTGGTGATCGTCTGCCGGACATTATCTTTGTCGAGCATGTAGTTGGACCACACGAGTGGCACGTCGTCGGTGGCTGCCCGTCCGCTGGGGAGCTTCCAATGCATCCGGCCGCCATTGCTGTAGTAGATATAACGAGTAGGGAAAGCAATAGCCTGCGGAACTGCATGTTCAGGTTCCCTTCGACCCCAGGCAGGCCTGGGTCGTACGAGCCTCCATTGACCAGTTCGACCGAATACTTCGCATCGACGCCGTCAGAGCGAAATGCGGCCATGAACACCATCAAATCGGTCGGACTCGGGTACTCCTGGGCATATCCCGAGCGCATTTTTGTTAGCCGCAGCGGGCTCATAGGCAAACGTCTTGTAAAGTCAGCGTAGGTTCTGTGGCTCAACCACTTTAGGCCCATCCCGGCTCGAGTGCACAGTCATGAGCTCCCTAGTTCCCACCTTTGCTGCTTATGGGAATAGCTGCCTGCAGTCTGCTGTAGCGTATGCGTGGAGACGAGGCATGTTTTCGGCGCTACCATTTGCACATGGGCATGCAACACTCTAGGGAGCGAATAATTGAGCGTACGGAGAATCGTGCTGTCTTTTGTCCCAGCATGCCGGCAGACCTGGTATGATGCACCCAGAATTTCGTTAGCTTGCGACACGGGCACATCAGTAAGTGTCAGCCAGCCCATGTGTTGTCGATATAGGGGTGTTCGAAATGCCATGATGTGCAAGCTAGCGGTGAACGAGCTCGAACGTGTCTTGGTGAGGCATGACAAGTTCAGCGACTTCCTCCTTCGACAGGTGTACGCCATATCTGGAACGGAGCGGCGACACGTTAGTATATGGTGCGGAAAAGGATGTTGGATAGGACTTTCTTCGGGTTTCCGGGAGTGCTGACCTCAAGGAGTGTTTCAATTAAGGCATTCTAATCCCGGGCCTTGAGCTCGACGTTGACGTCCAAGGCTGTTCCGGAAGGAGGTGGACCAAGGCCTCCCAATCAGTTGGTATCTGAATAATCTGATCCCACGCTATGATGCTTGAATCATCGCGAGGCTGGAGAGTGACGCTGAGTGAGAATGGACACCACAAAGAGCCAGGAACGACGCATAATCAGAGGATCACCAGTGGTTAGTAGAGGTCCAGAGATCCCCAAGCACTGGAAAGCTGAAAAATGGGCAGGGAAGAAGAACTTTTATCGTGTACAGTATCTGTGAGTCAGGATCGCGGTTGGACCAGAACCGCGGGTGCTTCCGTATGATATATAAAAAATACGCGACCCGCGGCGTTGAACAAAACTAGCATTGAGAAACCATGGTTGTTGCAATGAACAAGCGTGTGGCCTGGTCGGATTGAATACTGATGAATCACTATTCTCTGGAGCCTCCTACCAATTTTCCAAACGTACCCCTCTCGTCATTTTTGCCCCGACGTTGCATGCATGCATAAGTGTCAAAATTGTAGTCGGGAGATCGTCCACGGAGAATGTGTAGTAGAGCGTATAGGAGCCAGAAGCCACCGGGAGAACCTGACGACCGTGAAGCATCCTTCGTTACCTCCGTAAGGATCGCTCCATGGAACCCGGCCCAATGGTGAACAAATTTCTTGGGCAGTTCTGAGGACTGTGGTGGGGCCAACTGGGACTCTGAAACTCGGTATTATGACAGCAGGAGAATGCAGCCTTGTGCAATGACAAATTCAAGTACAATTGTGGGTATACTTGGGGGTCCCTGAGCCTTGATAAAATATAATGGATCGGATATAAAGTAACAGTATTCGTGTCGCGAAGAGGGAAGTCGAAGAGGCTACGCGTGGTCGACAGTTGATCGACATGAACGCCGCCGGACCGCCGCTATCCGGGATTTACGCTTGCTCTGCTCTTGGTCCGACTACGACGACGGCTTGTAACTTACACTTAAAGTGTCCGAGGCAATTACCGCTGAGGCAATCACCGTAATCAACATGTATCGACAAATTTTGTGCATCAATTGTGAGGATAAATGGTACTATATTATGTGTAGCAGTATGCTATGGTCTGTATCTGATGTCATATCGTGGTGTGGTAATTTACTGGGGGATTACAAGTATATACAGTTGACGCGGGTACACTGTACAGATATCGGATGGTCTGGATCAGAGGCTAGCGAATGGTTGTAGGATGTCGAATGAGGGCCGCGACGAAGGCCCGCTCTGTATATCCCGGAGTATATCGTCGATCTGTTCTGTCGTCCATGTGAAGCTCTCAAGAGGGTTTTCGGGACCAGTTTTATTGTTCGTCAGGTATTGTTGATATTGTCCTGCTTGGTCGGTACTAACTAACGTGTCAGCGAAAGTCGATGCTGCAGCTGCCGGGGTTTCTCCGGGGTTGGGGGCGAAATGAAAACCCGAAAATCCCGGATTGTTGATCGAATAATGACGCGCGACGAACATGAACGGCGGCAGCATCTGCGTCGACCCCGCTGGAGACGGGTCGGAAGAATCGTAGTGAAACGTGGTCGCATGTGTCTCCACAGGTGCCCCTACTTTTGTTAACCGACTCGGCGTACTATGGGTCTAGGGCGACGTGAGTAGGGTAAACTATTACGCGAGGGAAGAGAAAGAAGCGCACTGGGAAAGATCCGCTTGGGATGGCAACCCCATGCCCCGACGCGTAATGTCGGGGCTCCGCACACGGGGACTCCCAGCATTGGCGGGGCGGCGCCTCCCGATCGGCGATGGAAAGAAGTTGGTCCCCGAAAAGGGCATGGATCGCACCTTCGTCTCCACTGTTTGGTATGGTGAGAGTGCTCCAGGACCTGTCGGAGACAAATGTTTGCGCATACGGCTGTAATGGTGCCTCGTATTGAGGTTCTTCTCGTCGCCGTGGTTGCTGTGGTATTGGCTCGGATGGATGGGCGCATGGTACATACCCTGCTTGAAGTGCCGACCCAGGATTTTGGTGTTCCACTTCCCATGTAGGCAGGACGCCCATGCGTTCTCTCGTCTTCTTATTCTGGGCACGCTTCGTCTTCAGTCTTGTTCTCGTCGTGCTCGTCGCTGTCGATGATGGCGAGTAGCGGTACTGAGGATAGAGCCTCTTGTGCGTCTCCCTCTCCCTCTTAGCTTCTTCGACCCATGGACGGCGGTCTTCGTCACTCATGGCCTTCCAGATACGCCCTACGATACGCGAAATATTGCGGTGGTCCGGTTCGACACTTGCCGGGATCTTCTTCTGTGCGACAAAGTGGCACCGGAAGAGAATGAACGCATTGCGCGGGCGTGGAATATGCCCCTCGGGTTGCTTTCTTGCGTGCGACTTCTTCGTAGAGGGCTCAGACGTGGGCTGAACGTCGCCAAAAGAGGCGGTATTAGGTCGTGGTCTAGAGCTTGACACTCGTCCCGTTGCTGGGGGGTCCACAACAAGGTACTTGCGCGTCATTGGTTCAAGTTTGGTGGTAGTAGCTGTGTGTGCAGAACGAGTCCCAGGTGCACCAGACACAGATGAATGCGGACTCTCCGTTTGGTCGTTTCGTGAAAGTGGTCGTTGGTGTTTAAACGGTCGGTGTAGTGGAGGAAATACAACTGGAGTCGCAAATCGTACAGGAACGAAATTTACGGATGCAGAGTACCCTGTCGCCTGCGACATGAAGGAGAAATGGAGAAGAAATGACAGCGGGACAAGGAGCGCTCCGCTATACAACCCATAGGGCACAGAGACGTCCATTGACAAATGACGGCATATGTATGAATTAAGGGACCGAGGCTGCCTTTGGAGGCATGACAAGCCCAAGGTTCTGGAATCGCAATCGCTAGTCGCGTTTGTGTTACTAGATCATCGCCACCGCTGGCCATGGAGAGCGCCGGTTCTTTCATTCATGTCGTGCCTGGCGTGGCTTCCTGATCAAATTTGACACCTCAGATACAAAGACGAGGAGCCGCGTCTCACTGCACCCGGCTCAGTGATCTGCCAGCGCAATTAATTGCACCCAAGTGGGCCATTGTCCCCGTGCGGACTACTGGTTTTTTCTTGGCTTCTGAATCTCGGACGGGTGCTTAACCGTCATTACTGTAGCGCAGCCGTCTCTGATGTACACTTGGTCGTACATGGACGTTCTGTGGGAGTACTTCAGTTCCGAGCGGAAGAATATCGATCACAGCTGAGTCTCGGGTTTTCTTCTGTCCCGATCGTGTTCACTCTCGGCTGTGTTGCACACTCTCGCTTTGCGATTGCGTGCAAAGTGGCAGTCATCTGAACAACAAAGGTCGCGAGCGGGGTAAACGTCGGAGCTCGCTGGCACGATCTTACAGTAACAAGGACGATTATCGGCTCTTACAGTACTGTATTTCCGGCTCTCGTCTTTACTGTAACCAGCTCTTCGAGCAGAGCAGAAAACTGGTACGTAATACCGTCGCTGTACGGTGACTTGCGTCACTGAACCCCACACCTCGATCTATCGGGGATAAGCACAGGAACAACTCGGCGGTATGGCACATAGCAGCGGCATTGCTCCTCGGTGATCACGGCTACTGCCAACGAGTCGTCCCCAGCCAGCTTCTGCCACAATGTACTCAGACAGGGCTGACAACAAGTTGCCAGACTGAAACGTGACGACCTGTAGTACTTTACTCTCGCGCGCAGCCCGCTTGAGAGTAGCCGAAATCTAAAACAGGAACGCGCGTAACTCCTCATCGCCTAACTTACACTGTAGATGTCATCAGCGTTTTGAAAAAGCTTGAGCGGTCTTTGACTCGATTACAGTAACACCAGAACCTTGTGGAATTGGTCGTACGAACGACGTAAATGTCAGCCTTGCCCAAATTTGGTGGGGTCATTGCTGGTGGTCGCCATGCCTGCATCGAGTGAAATCTCGACACCCAAACTGAATTGGTCTCCAACAGTCACCAGTCACTGAGGACTAGGTTCCCATCGTTTTACTGTAACATCTTGCAGAACGTGCCGCATCCTCATCGTTGCACAGGACTCAAGGGGTGTGATCATTTTCGCGATGGTCCGATCGATGTCATCTCGTGCTGGACCTTCTCAACTCAATTTCACTGACGCCACCAATAGAAATTGAACATGTGCTGTCGTGTACGGTAGTACCGATCCTGGTCTTCTAATTAAACCCGTATTCGGACAGCACGTCTCAGCTGCTCGCAACACTTACGCCGTCCACAACACGGTACTAGACTCTATTATTCTGAGTGTCTGCATACGGAGAGTGGCGTCTTTCGGGAGGGTAACCATAGAAGTATTGGAACTCAATGAGAACGGTATCACTCCAACATCTGCCAGTTGTACCTTCTTGTGGTGGCAACTGTCGCTTGTGGCGTGCCTCGTGCGTGTTCAATTCCTTTCAGACGTCGGCGGAAGCAACTTGAAATCGTATGGTATCGAAATCGAATTGCGTGATCGCACAGGAATGCGGCCAAAGCAAAAGATCGTAGAAGATCCGTCCGTCTGATGGCCAATATCCGAAAAAGACGTCCCTTGTCAATGCATTGTATTTCCCGTAAATGCTATGAGCGACGACGAGAGCCGGGATCCAATGTTAGTTCACCTAAAGTGTTTTCACTTCTGGTGAGCTAACATCGGAACTGGTATTACTCGGGCAGCATTTGGCACTGGCACTGGACGCCCAGCCATGACCAAGGAAACCTTTCCATCAAAGAATACTGACAGCGTTACATAAAGAGGTGAGTGGTCATTTTTGCAGACTGTGTAGATGCGACTTTGGCGCGGGCACGGAAGTCGTGTGCACACCTGCGCAGCGCAACTGACTTACTGTGGGGTATTCAGAAATCGCATTCGTGACTGACCATCGGATTGCCATGCTCGACTACAATGGCAATACCATAACAACTCCGTTGAATGAGGCCGTGCAGATATTGACCACAACAGCGTGAATGAATCCAAGCCGAACGAGCAACGCAGACTTTTGCATCATTGTCAACACGACCGCGCTTGGTCCCGGGCTCGTGCTATCCCCCGCAACGAGAGGCGGCCACACAGGTCCGAGTCACGAGGTACGTCGCCGGCTCCGGGACGAGGGCCGGGAACGACGGCGAAAACCGAACTTGAAGGTCACGGGATCATCTATGCCGCGACAGCGACAGCAAGACAGCAAGTATTGATTGAGATTTCTTGAAACGCAAAAAGACAGAGAGGGACACCCGTTGGCAGTACCGTCGGCATCGTGCTCCAGTACACCCTCGAGCTGCCCAGTGCCACACGCCGAGGCCACGGTTTCCGGCGCGTGCAATGGACGGCGCATACGGCCAAGCCACGGCGAGGCGCAAGGCATCCTGCACATTAGTATGTACTCATGAGGGCGTGGAGGGCGGGATACCGCTATTTGCGCGATGATTGTGCAGAGATCGACAGATCAGAAAGCCAATTGTTCTGCGCATGGCTGATCACGAGCATATTGCGGCCGAGTGAGTGTCATGTGCTGATATGTCCCTTAGAACTTGAGTGATCCATGCCAGTGCCGGTTTCCTGTATGACTCAAGTCACTCGTGATAGAACGAAAGGGAAGGGAAAAGAAGACAAAGTGTGTCAACACCGACCTGATGTTAAAAGGTGCGTTCCTCTCCAGATTCGCGCATCGTGACTCATCCCCTCACATCACCACAGAGGGCATATATGAACTTATGCAAGAGGTCTGAGAGGCCCACTCTTCCACCTAGGTACTTTGGCCCAGATCCCTACGACATCAACCCTCTCTACAATGATCTCGCGTCTCGTGCGGCGCGACCCGTCCCGGATGCTCTTCGCGATCACCGACAAAGCGCGGGGCGGCGCGATGGCGGGCGTGATCGGGCTGATCAACGCGTCGGTGCAGAACCTGAGCGCCGAGATCGGATGGGTACTCGCCTTCCCTGCTTTTCAGCCAGCGCTCATACGTGACTTCGAACGCCGTCGGCATCACGCTTCAATACGCACTCGAGCTGCCTAGCGCCGCACGGCGAGGCCTCGGTTTGCGGCGGGTGTCATGTGTGGCACATAGTGACGACAAGCCATCGCGCGCGGTGGCGAGGCGGGTGGGCTTGAAGGAAGGAGGGACGCTGCGGTGGGAATTTGTGTTGCATGAGGGTGCGGTGCGGAAGGGCATGGGATACCGGTTCGGGCTGGGGACCCGGAGAGTGGACATGGCATATTTATTCGCCGGGCCAGAGAACATGTACAGGGATTGACAGATCGGAAATGATGACAGAATTACAGGCAGCTGGGCGGTGAAAGACCCAACTGGATTACGCCTGCCTTTCTCGAACGGGGCTGTTTTACTATTATTCTGAGAATGGGATTGGAGAGGTTGACACCACAGAGATGCCGATGTAATCGGGGAGTGCTTAAAAACGGAGAGGGACACCCGTTGGCAGACATAGATGGATCCCACGCGGGCATATTGCCCGTCAAGACGAGCACTGCCGCACGTCCTCAACCGGGTGACTCGGAGTACTGGTGTCCATCACAGGCCGTCGCGTGAAGAGGGGACTCTGAATGGTGCGGGGCGTCTGCACGCCAGTATCAGTGCGTACCGGTGAGTGTTTGTGTTCCGGGCGCTGGTATCCTGTCGAAAATTCCCGAGAATGGCACAAGCATAATTCAGACAGGGATTCTGGAATCGCGTATCGCCGCTTGAGGCCATCATAGCCGA
>WNFR01009652.1_pt1 | contig 12514 bp, 7 predicted proteins | sample 5400221 | NCBI WGS metagenome assembly WNFR01 (sample SAMN13153357, study PRJNA577476) | soil metagenome | isolation source: 40 cm soil under Madrone tree | place: USA:California | collected 2016-06-14 | reverse complement strand
CGAATTCAAATTATCACTCAATGCAGCTGCGGGTAGACAAACGACTCTCACGTGGTTTCCAGATCAATACCTCGTATACGTGGTCACATCTGTTGGATCAAATCAGTGAAGTCTTCGCGACGGATCAAACGAATTCTTCCTTGGCTTCGGTTCCACCGGCCCAGGGCCCGGGCCTAAAGATGGATTATGCGAATTCCGACTATGATCGCAGACACCGCGTGGCTATTAATTACATCTGGGAAATTCCCGGTCCGCGAGAGGGATGGTTGAGTCAGATCGCCGGCGGATGGCGAGTTGCCGGCATTACCGTGATTCAATCCGGCGCGCCGTTTACTTTGATAAACGGTCTGGATCGAAATGGCGACGGCCAAACCGGCCCCGATCGTCCGGACATCGGAAATGCCAGCAAGCCCCACAACACGCGCGGAGTAATCGATACCTTGTGCGCCAGCGGACTTCGCAGCCCTGAACTCTCGGCCACTGCCGGCAGTGGCTGTGTTACCCGCAACGACGTGTTTGCGGTTCAGGTTGCTACGAATACCGGAACGTCCTTGATTATGCCCGGCCTGGCCACGATTGGACGTAACACTGAACATGCTCAGCGGACCATGAACTTTGATATGAGCTTCTTCAAAGCGTTCCGCATTAGCGAGAGCGTCAGACTTGAAGCTCGCCTTGACGCTTTCAATGTTTTCAACCACAAGCAGTTCACTGCCATCCCTGCCGCCAGTCTTAATTCGGGGGCAGGATCTTTCTACAACTTCGCCCAAACCAATGGTGGCAACCGGAACATGCGGGCGGGTTTGAAGCTGACGTTCTAAGATTTCAACCTGAACATATCGGGTAGGAGGCGGAGTCACTTCCGCCGTCCTCCCACACCACCGTACGTACGGTTCCGTATACGGCGATTCATGAAGTCCGATCCTCCGAGGTTACGGGGATAAACTTGAATTTGTCGCCGACCGCGACCTGGCGTCAGATCTCTTCGGCTGCTTGCTTGGCATCGCGCTCTCGCGTTCCCAGGCCGAGCGCGGATTCGATCTGACGCAGTTGTCTGACCATGCGCAGCGATTCTTTCGCGTTTGTCGGCGCTCCGTTAATGGCTTCTTCACAATTTCGCATTAGCGTTTCCAGCTTCTGCTGGTTGATCCCTGAGCGGGCCGCTACCCGCGCCGCAATTTCCGCGCGCGGGCTGTTGTGGTTCACGCCGGCGTGGCGTACCAGCACGCGCCGTACTCGCCCGTAAATGTTTTCCAGGGCCAGGTCGTGCGCGCGAGCGCGCTGTTGCAGCTCGGCCATCGAGGCGACAAATTCCAAACTCGACCGGCGATCCACCTGAGGTAAAGGCAAAGGACGCGCAAAGCGAATTCCACGAGACCAAATTACCATCAACCCGAGTAAAACAAATTGTCCGCAAATTGCCAGGACCGGAGTGCCCTCGAAATATTGAATTAACGCGTTATGCGTGGCTGAGCGGCCCTGATGAAACTCGTCGAACGCGACCAGCCCGCCGTCGCCGGTGACGACGTTAACAGCCAATTGCAGATTGTCTGCGCGGCTGATCCCATTGTTGGCAACGATGAACGGATCAGAAAGCAGCACGATGCGCCCTTTGCCGTGCGGATACTCGACCAGCAGAGCGCCGCTCGTCTGGACGAAATTAGTGACCGGCGCCGGCGAGACCTCTGACGGTTGAGTCTTGTCAGACATAGGGCCATAGCCGCCAGGTTCCGGCGTCGGCGTTTCCGGCGCTGCGGATTCATCGGATGATTCTTCAGTCTCTCCACCCGCGGCTTTGTCTTTGCCCTTTTTGTCACTCTTTCTGGCGGCGTCAATAGTGATAGTGCCGGCGAAACGCGACGGCAGGATCTGTGAGACATCACGCGCCACTAACGTTGGCTGGGTCGGAGGCACCGGCTTCACTCCGGTTGTCATTTGTTCAAAATTGGTCGCATCTACATCCGTCCAGGGGAAGGCTGTCATGGCTACGCCGATTACCCAGTCACCGGACCATGGCAACAGACTGCGATCGGGGTTGCGATCGATCAGCACCAGGCGGCCGCCGTTCTCAACCCAGTGCAAGAGTTCTTTGCTCTCGGACTGTGAAAAAGGAACGAGAGTCCGGCCGACTACTACGATCGTTGCCGGTTTTGGTCCACTAACACTGAGTAGAGAATCCGTCGATTCGCGCCAGCGTGCTACCTGATAACCGGATTCATGCAGGAAGTCGTAAAGCGCCCGGGTACCGGTGGCGCCGGCATTCAAAGTCGACCGGTCCGGCGACGTTTCTGAGTCAGCGGATTGTTCTACCTTTACGTACGACGCGGCGTTGATCAGGATCAAGACGCCTACGACAACGATGAGCGCGATAATAATGACGAGACGTTGACGCATAACCTGGAGACTAAATCAAAACTCTTTCCTATCCTGCCTAACCTGCTTTTAGAGCCTGTTGATAACCGATGCGAAACTCGAGCCAATCGCTTTGAGCGGCCGGCTGGAAACCATACCAATGAAGTTCGAAACTGCTCGTCAGCTTCCGCATAGAATTGTATAGAGGCGTTCTGTCGCGCACTGAATTCAGATAATCTCTGTTTGTTTTGTACTGAGCCAGACTTACGACTTTGCGATCTCCAAGCTCGCACAAGAGGCCGATGTAGGCTTTGCGAATAGCTGCTCGCAGATCTCCATTCCGAGCCAACGCCTCAGCCTGGGCCAGCAAATCTGCCGATGTCTGATCCGCCTCAAGCCGCTCTCCCAGAACAATGCGCGCCTCGCGTTTTGGTTTTTTCCTGCCGCGGCGGTTGCTCAAATAGCGCGGCCCGAACTTCCAGATCAGAAACGCAATGACGCCCAGACAAGCCAGGACAATGACGATTTGAGCGAGCCCCGAGATAAAGGGAGAACCGCCCGGCGTGATGGGCTTCGTGTTGGGAAACAAGCTGAAAAGCCAACGCAGAAATCTGGTCCAGAGGCGGCCAAGCGCGCTGTCTTCAGGAGTGGGTGGTTTTCTGTATTCCGGCCGGCGCAAAATCTCCGAGAGCTTTCCTTTATCGCTGTCTTTGTCGTTCGTAGCGGGCTTTCCGCGCTGCACTTCTTCCAGTCTCTCGTCGAGAGCACGCAAACGTTCTTCGATCCGCGACAGCGCCTCGGCACGTTGTGACGTGCTGTTGGTCTTCTCGTAATTATGCAGTGCCTCTTCCAACCAGCTGTTGTCGACGACCACGCTCTGGGCTCCGAGAGTTACGGTTTCTTTGGGCGGCAACTCTCCACGAATACGGGCGGCGCTGGTGTGGACGCGTTCCTGCGCCGACGGGTCCTCGTCATCATAGGCAGCCTGCAACTGTTCGACTATAGCGATCGCTTGAGTGACTCTGTGACGGTAGTCAGCAAACGTGGCGGCGACGGCGCGCGCATAGCAGCAGAGAGACATGAGCACCAACAGGCAAATGATGCATGCCCTGTCTCTCGGCTTAGGAATGGGATGAATGCTCAATCGGCTAACTCAGCCCCAGCACAGAGCCGGGAGGTCCAGGAGCGGGCGGCGGTGGTACAAACCTCGGAGCTCGGCCAGTAACCAACGCCGGCGCGAACGGCGAGACGACGCCCGGTAATGTTGGCATTTCCGGAAGCTGGCGCGCCGCCATGAGTTCAATATCATAGCCTTCGTGCCGGACGCGCTCGTCAACATAAAGCAGCGAGAATCCCAACATCCAGATAGGTGCGAGCAGGATGTGACTACACTGGAGAATCACCTGGTATCCGATTGAATACCAGGTAGGCCACGTGCTGCCGAAGGGCGAAAGATCGACACCATCCAGGTAGCCATACCACCCCAGCGGAATCATCAAGAGCATAAGCGCTGAGTAGGTACCGAAGAACGTGAACAGGGTCATGGCCATCAGACGTCGGACATTGCCACTGGCAAGCGAGAAGCTGCGGCCAATCGCCGCAAAGACGGATTTGCCCTCAACCAGCATAGCCTGCGGCACGTAAGCCATACGCCCGGCCAGAAAGAAAAACAAAACTGACGCCGCAACGACCGCGACCAGAGTCCCTATTCCCCAGAGTATTCCGGCCAGCCATCCCGACAACATCGAAGCAAACGCCAAACCAAAGGCGAGAATCATGAACACCACCGATGACGCCGAAAGAGCGACCAGCGTCGCAAAGGCGAGCCATAAAGCTACCAGCAAGCTGGCTCCAAACAGGCCCCAGAAGCGGGACTTCACCGCGCGATAAGTCGCACGCGCAGTCACCGGTTCGTTCCACAGAAGATGGGCCACCAGGGTGCGCGTCGCCCCACCCATCACAATTATGCTGAACAGCGAACCGGAAATTATAATTAGAATTCCGATCATCAACATGAGCACGTAAAGGGCCATATTAAAGTCGCTGGAAGTGGCGGTAATCGCGCGCCAGGAAATGGTTGTAATGGCCGAACCCAAAGCCGAGAGGACCACCGGTGGCGCGGCGATGCCAATCAGGGTCAGGAAATGACGGCGATAAAGTCGCACCGCCCGATCAATTAGATCGCCCGCACCGAGGGGGGCCAGGGCCAATTCAGTGTTGAGTGGGTCCACGCTGGGGAATGATCGTCGTTTTGTCAAAGTGAATCAAGTTTCAGCGTAAACGGGGCACCTGAAGACTTAGGCGAAGGTTGGACTCGTCGAGCTTCGAGCGCCCGATCGTTTTCAGTTTTAGCACTTCGCTTTCAGCGTAGATCAGAAAGCCGAAAAGCGAACCAGACGGGATCGTATTTGAGAACCCGAACTCAACTAAGAGAGGGTCGGAACGGCAGGATAGGCTGCAGTTTCGACCCTCTTTCACGTTAGACAATACCGGTCAGGTGAAGGCGTCTACTAATTCTTCTTGTTCGCCGCGATGTACTCCTCAAGTTTTTTCCGCTCCGAATACTCAGGCTTCTTCGTTAGAAACTCTTCAAACTCTATCGCGGCTTTGTCCTTCAGGCCGGCAGCATTGTAGAGCCAACCCAAACGAAGGTGGGCCTCGGGTCGTCCCAGGCGGGCAGCTTCGTTCAAATACCCTATAGCTTTCGACCCCTTCCTGATTTGAATATAAGCCTCACCCAGCAGCAGATTAGCCTCAGGTGATTGGGGCTGAGCTTCGACGGCGCGCGTCAGAGGCTCTATCGCCTCGTCAAACTTCTTTTGCGAGGAGCGGAGCTTGCCGAGGTCGAGTAAGGCCAGCGTGAATGTCGGCTTCGCTTCGATCGCGCTCAGGTAGGCTTTCTCGGCGTCCTCACCCTTTTGTTGAAGAAGATAAACTGTTCCAAGGAATGTCCAAGCCTGAAAATCGAGCTTGTCGCTTTCGACAATCTGCTTGAGGCACGAAGCGGCGTCATCATACTTCTTCTTGTCCGTGGCTTCTTCGGCTTTTTGGAAAAGTGCGTTATTGGCTGACGAGCGACTGTATGCATCCGCCGCCGAGATTATGCCCGGTGTCGATTTTGCACGAGACGGCTTGGTCTTCCACTCAAACTGAAGGTCTTGCCGAAAGTCTGAGTCGGGAGAACCATTTAAATCAAAATGGATGCGAGTTACTTCACCGTTTTCTACTTCAATCGCCAATTCGTACTCACCGGCGGGTAGATTAGTGAAACGATAGCGGCCGTGGGGTGACACTGTTTGCCTGGCAACAAGCCTGCCGACCCGATTGTAAAGGATCAGATTGAGGCGTGAGGGACCAGGCAGGTCTGCTTTACGAACATTTACGTTGACGTCTCCCCAGATCATATAACCTCTTCCTTGAGCCACTACCAATTCCGTATGTATAGTAGCCAGGCAAGAAGCCCACAAAAGCAGAACGCATAATCGAATAACGGCCGTAAGCATATGAAGAGCTGCGTTGCCGGTTTTTACCGGACTAGATTATCTTGGTCATCATCTTCACCGGTTACCGCGTAGAAGGTACCGATTGCACGCAACCACTTGAATGATTCTTACGAGACCTTGAAGACAGTAGCCTCCAACGGTTGGTCGTAATAAACCTGCAAAACCGTAAAGGTCCATTCCCGAGAATTTGTGCCCGGTTGCGATTCAATTTGCCCTTCATTCGTTACGGTTATGACGTACTTGAATGGCAGAATCAGCTTGTCCGCCATCTTAAAATCTGAGAAATCTTCCGTGAGATAATATCGTTCAATTCTGGAGGACGACCTCACGTCAGTCGAACTCCTTCCAATCCTGGGTTCGATGTTATATTCATAAGTGGTCCGTATATGCCTGAACGTTTCGGCATCGAAGTAGAGCGTCGTTTTAAGGTCTCCGCTACGCCCCGATGAGTATTTGAGTTTGTAACACTGACGGTCATCAATCTTGGACGTTCCGGCGTATTCGAGTTTTACGGATTTTCTGGATTTGAGGTCGAGCAACGGCCAGGCGGTAGACAATGTTCCGGTAAATAATCCATCTTTCAATATTGAATTTTGAGATTTAAGGAAATCGCCCAAAACAGTTCTCTTTCCGTTGGGCAGGCCCAGCGTCTGATCATTTCCATCAAAGGCCGCTTTTTCGTACGGATACAGTGGCGAGTTAAGAATTATCGCATACAAAACCTTGTTTCCTTGTGAAGCTATCTGCCCTGGACCGTTTAGGATGAATGTTGAACCCAATTTCGATTCCAGCTTTCCTTCACCAACCATTACGCGCGACTTGATCCCCGCAATGACGTCCACCGGACCTATCGAAGCGATGTGCTTGGCGATAAGTTCGTCTACGCTGATCTTTGCTGGTTTCTTTTGATCTTTATCCGAGTTTTTTTCTTGCTGCGGGCTGACAACAATGCTCGAAATCAGAATGAAAGCAAGAAGAAAGAGTGATTTTCTCATAGTCCTAATATCCTCCATGCAGCTTATTATACCTTGAGTAAGAGCGTCCCTCTCTACTTTGATCCGATATTTTCCAACCCTTTCGAGCCGCGGAATCAATCAAACCTAAATCAAGTGTTTGAATCCGAATTCTCAAGTCCGCAATCCAAAATTGAATGGCCGAGGCGACAGGAATCGGGTCACGACAACCAATAGAATCTATAACGTTCAGCTGAGCGGTTGCAGCTATCTGGTCTCTTAAGATTGATCTGCTGTTGAGGGTCCCTGACGTCGCATTCTACAAAAAGGCCCCTCGGATATCCGAGGGGCCTGAAAGTCTAAAGGACATGACAAATTGTTACCCGATGAAGGGGCCAATCTAAAAATCAAAACGAAGCGCGAACTGAATCTCTCTAGGATTGTTCGCGGACGCAGTAATAAGTCCAAACGACGATCCATCCTTAAGGAGATTCGGAGTGGAAAATGCATTAGTGTTAGTTATATTAAATGCATCAACACGGAGCGTGAACCGCTGCTTTTCGGACCACGGCGCAGTGAACTTTTTCGACAAGCCCATATCGGCGCCCCAAAACATGGGTCCACGCAGCACATTTCGAGAGCCTAGTTCACCATGATGAGGGAAACGGAACGCGTTATTTGCAGCAACCGGGTCCGCAAAATACTGTACGGTCGTTCCGACGTCATGAACGCTTACCGCAAGGGCCGATGGGCTGCCGGAAAGAATCGGAGGACTGTTCAGGTTAAACCCGAGCGGGAAGGCACCTGTGGTGCCGTTGATCGGCAAACCGGATCGCGCACTTATGATTCCCGATAGCGTCCATCCGCCGAGCAATGTATCTACCCACTTATTGACATCACCTCCAATAGCTTTGCCGCGGCCAAACGGCAATTCATAAATGTAGTTGGCATTAAAGAGATGTCTAAGGTCAAAGTCGGATGGCCCGCGGCATATGTCCGGGTTGCTAACATCACAAACCAAGCCCCCGCTTACGGTATTAGCTACGGTTGAGTTGTTATCCAATGACTTGGAAAAGGTGTAGTTAACCTCAAATTCCAATCCACGGGAGAACCGTTTTTGCAGGCTCACAAGAGCTCCGTGATAATCGGAAGTTCCCTGATTTGTAATATACAGATTGCTTCCAAACTGACTGCTCATACCGACATTAGGTCTAAGCAAGTTGTTGGCATAGAGAGCCTGAATCAGATCCGAGGTGTCTCCAATTCGCACTAAATTACTAAAATTAGCGATGAGCACCGCTGTGCAACTGGCCCCGAATGATACCGTACATGAGCCGCTGGCGAGCGCAGCGCCCATCTGATTTTCAAACCAAGGCTGCGCAGTAACGGGAACTCCTGCTTGAACCTGGGCCTGCATTAAGTTCAAGGCCGGGAGCAGGAATTGACCAGAGGCCGTGTCCTTAAAGTTTAATACCTGAGCGACGTCCGACTGGACAAACAATCCCCTACCCATACGCCCGGCATATGAGACATCGAGCAGCATGTTTCCGGGAAGTTCCCTTTGGTAACCAAGGTTCCACGTGTACGCACGGGGAATCTTGAAATTGTGATCGATAGTGTAGTTAAACGTCCCGGTCTTAAGACCAGTACCAACCCCGGCCGTTACAAACGGCGTTAAGGGATGAGTGATCGTTGGCGGGGTCGTGCCAACTGCGGCGGGAGCACTCGATATGCTGGTAAAGCGGGGATCGTTCAGCAATGCAGTATTTGCGTTTCCAGTAAAGCCGAAATTTTTTGCCACGTTACTAGAAAACAAGTAATCAACCTGATTCTCAATAAACGTAACAGCTCCGGCAACACGGTCATAGACCATCGACCAGTTTCCGTGGATAACGGTTTTTCTATCACCAAAGAGGGTTCCCATTATTCCGCCGTGGAACGAAGGGTTATAAGCAAACCCGATCCTCGGAGCAAAATTGTTCTTATCGGTTGCGTAGAGAGGTTTGCCGCCCGGGTTTCCTTTTCCACTGAGATCGTAAACCAGAAAAGGTTCGGACGAATTACCGGCGATACCGGCTGCCGCATTTGCAACTCTCGTTGAGTATAACGCCTTCCAATCGGTAGTGTTATCCGCCTGTAAACCGTTCTGCTCGTACGGCGCCGGATACACGTGATATCGAAGGCCAAGATTCAACGTGAGATTATTCTTTATTCTCCAGTTGTCCTGTACGTAATACTCATATTCGTTGTACTTATAGCTGCGTATCTTACCCGAACCCGGCGGAAGGGCAACGCCTGAATTGAGTATGTTGTAATTTGTGGAAACGGTAGAGAATCTGCCGAGCAAATAAGCAAAAGCAGAATCATACGCCGTTATGGTGCTCGCCGCCGCATTCAAATTCGCGGGGCGAAGCGATGCATTCAATGCCGTATTCAACCCTCCAGTACCCAGAGTGGCAAAAATAAAGTCATTAATAAGGGTTGATTTTTGTACGATCGGTTTATACGAAAAGCCAAATTGCAGCGTATGATTCCCCGTCGTATACGTCATATCGTCACGAATTGTCGGAACGTAAACGTTTCGATCCTGATAGCTCAAGCTTGGAAATGGCGCGCCGACGCCTTAAAAAGTTGCGCATCCTTATCACCCGGCAAAAACGCTACCGTGTTTGTCGAATCACGCACGGCTTTGGTATAGCGGAAAAAGATCCGCTGTCGGTTAGTGGGATTGGCGTCGATCCGGGTCGTGTAGGTAACCTCGTCTCTGATATTTGGCGCATTAAATCTGATGAGACCCGTGTTTCGCCCATCACCACCGGTAGGGTCGTTTGCCGGTATCGAATAGCGTGAGTTAAGAAAATCAAACAGAGCCGCATTTCGCCCAATATGCTGAGGATCTAACGAGGCTGAAGTCGCCAACGGCAGAAAACTTATACACGCCGGGGTCGTATTTAATCGGCTGGCTGAACCGCAACCCGCGCCGTTGTTGACGTACCCGATGGTGCCCGCAAGAAAATTCGGCAGAGGAACGGTTCGCGAAGTGGCAGTTTGCGACCTGTCTTTACGATTTTCCATATCGAAGAAGAAGAAAAGGTGATCCTTGCCGGACCTAACCGAATGTTCCCCTTCCCCAAATATGGGATATGGCAGCGGGCCGCCAATGCTGCCGCCGTACTGATGTCGCCGCAGTTTCGGACGGGCAACTTTAGTGGCGTTATTAAAAAAGGTATTTGCGGCTACCTTCTCATTACGATAGTACTCTCGCAAATTGCCGTGAAACTGATTCGTGCCGCTATTTGTAGTCAGTTCAGTTTCTCCACCGCTGCTGCGTCCTGAGGACGCCGCCGCGCCTGAGGTCACTGCTCTAAACTCTTGAACAGAATCAATGGGGGCGTTAGCAACGGTGGCAAAAGCAAAGTTTCCTGCCTGGTCGTTGACGTCAATACCATCTAACGTAACGTTGCCCTGATCCGCACGTGATCCTGCGACGGAACCTGTGCGATTGCCACTCGTGGCACCGGCAAAAACATTAGTGCCGACAGCACCGGGCTGCAGGCCGATAAGGGCCGCCGGCGATCCGCGGAGCTGAATGGGAAGCTCGCGCAACTGGCGGGCGCCGATAATATTTCCGATACTCGAATCTGTAGTGTTCAGAGTTGCGTCACCGCTCGTCGAAGTGACCGTTACAGTTTCGGAAATTTGACCGGGGGTCAACTGAATGTTATGCGTCTGCTCTGACATGACTCCGATTTGTACCCCATCGAGCACAAAAGTCTGGAAGCCCTGGCCCGTAACGGTAATCCTGTATCCGGCGCCCGGCTGAAGATTGGTAAACGTGTAGGCTCCCTTGTCACTTGTGACCGTTGATTGTTCTCTGGAGTTTCTTGTGTCAAGAAGGGTTACTTTTACCCCGGGCACGACCGCTCCCGTTGTATCTGTAACGGTTCCGGTGACACCTGATGTGCCCTGGCCGTATGCCAAAGTCATCGAAAATAGCAGTGTAAGACTTACTAACAAAAACTTGCTCATTTTTTCTCCTCCAGATTTGGGGTTTTACTCGAGACGTTTCATCTCAGATAGGACTTAACAAACAGTGCTGGCTCAACTTCAAATTGAATTTAGCAAGTAGTATGCCGCAGACTCTTGCCATCTGAACTGATCGATTTTCTGACTTATTTTGTGAGAATCATGTGTTGTGCCCGGAACACCTCATTGAGAAATTTGGATAGTTCTCCGAATGCGTGAATGGATCTGAAAGCCCAGCCGCTCTGATCCCACTCGCGACACTCAAGTGCATGTCGTCGACAAAAAGGAAGAATCGTGCGGCCATGATTGAACCTTGTTCTTTTCTGCTCTCGTCTGAGATGGAACCCGCGAGCTGAGGCCTAGAGGGATACAACGGGAGCGGCCGGGGTAAAGTTATTCCAGTTCTGGATACTATTTGGCCTTCACAACTTCGAATTCAAACTGTAGTTCCTTACCCCGAAAAATATAGCTGAGATAGAACTCCCAAAATTTGCGGATGAAGCGAAACGCCGGCCAGCGCTGGTCGAGGTTTACTATAAACTCGAGTCCCAGGGCGCGCCAAAGATTAGCCAGAGACACATAGATTCGAATCGGTTTGAGCTTTACTTGAGTGTAGAACGGGAAAACCTGGCGGGCCTCGATAAAACAATTGAAAGAATAGCTGTTGAAGTGATTGCGATGCGTAGGATCAGTGGGCCAGTCCGGATTCGAGTAATGCGGAGTGCTGATTTTGATTCGTCCTCCGGGTTTGGTAATCCGAAAGAGCTCAGTAACAAAAGCCATTACATCCGGGACGTGCTCGGCGACGTGGCGACAGACGACCTCGTCGAACTCATCATTTGCAAAAGGATAAGGAAGAACTCCCAGATCGTGGATCACATCCGCGTGGGCCCTGGGGTTTGCATCGATGCCAATCGCGCCCGGCGTTTTGTTCCAACCGCAACCGACGTCGAGAATTCGTTTCCCAACCGGCTCAACAGTCGGCCGCACAGCCGTCAAAGACGCGTTTTCATTCTCGCCTGGCCCATTCATTGTCAGAAGGAGGAAGGTGCGACGGTGTGTTGACCCCGAACTGGACGGGCTGAGCCCATTCCACACGCCCCTTGGTCAGCGTCCATAGAATCAGATTCAAGCGCGAGTGTAAGCGACGATAAATCGAACGCGTGGAGGGGTACGCTAAACTGCTTCTGCATTTCCTCGAAACGCATGCCATCAAGCATTACCGGCTCGTCGCTCTTCAGCGCCGCCCGCGGAATGATCGCAAACTCGCCGCGCACCCGATCGCGCGCGGCGATGAAATCCCCACCGGTTAATAGTCCGGCCACGCACACATCGCCGCCAAAATATTCATTCGCGACCGCAACAACTTGAAGCCGGGTTCCGCAGCGCCGGTTCATGCGCTCCACCTGCTGGCGCAGGACAGGTGCGAAAATCGTGCCGGTCATGATCGTGCCATGAAGTCTCTCAGGATTTCGCAAAGGTCTGCGTGCCAGACGGCGCAGCAGCGATTCGAACTCGTTGGCAAAGCTGCGCACCATGCCGATCCCATCCTCAATCTGCGGATAATCGCCGTAGTGTTTCCGCGATGGAACCGGCCGGCCAGCCCGGAGGTAAATCTCATCGCCGAGAAACGCGAAGGTCGTACCATGTCGCGCGCGCAAATCAGTCTGAATAATTGAA
>WNFR01006380.1_pt1 | contig 12514 bp, 12 predicted proteins | sample 5400221 | NCBI WGS metagenome assembly WNFR01 (sample SAMN13153357, study PRJNA577476) | soil metagenome | isolation source: 40 cm soil under Madrone tree | place: USA:California | collected 2016-06-14 | reverse complement strand
GCCCGGCTCGATGCAGCCACCATCAAGGGCGTCGCGGTAGTTGATGAAGTTGTCGCCCGCCAGCGTGTGGGCATGGCGCACGATGTTCTGGGTGAAAAGACGCGCACGGGGCAGGCGGACGAGGCCGGAGAGAATCTCCCAGCTGCGCATGCTCACATTGTGCGGGATGACCCAGTCGACCTCCGAGGGCTCCCATCCCGCGTCAGCGATGGTGCGGTGCAATACATGCCGCGCGGTAGGGAAGTAGGACGCGACGATCTCGTCCCGAAGGGAATCGACGTCCCAGTAGTAGCCCTTGGTGACGGTGGTAGCGGAAACGAGCCGGTTGCGGAGGCCATTGCGGTCGACGAGCACCGCGCAGGCCGCATCGGACGTACAGTTGAAGATCGCCTCGCGCCCCGCGTTGGCCGGAAAGAACTCGGACGATACGCAGAGTGCGCGTTCTATTCCTTCCGTAAGCGATCCGCACCGCCGCGAGAAGTGTTGTGCACGCCAGCTGATCGAGTGCAAAGGTCGAGGCGTTGGGTAGATCGAGATCGTACTGAAGGCGGGTAGACGGATACTTGAAGCGGGACATCGTGCACAGTCCGGCGGCGGCGCTTTCCGCGCGCTCGGAGCGTGCGAACGCCATCGTTCCCGGAGTGCCTCCATAGATCAGGAGTCCTACCGATGCCGGGTCGATCTTCGATTCTTCGAGAAGCGTCTTCGCGGCGATCACAGCGAGCTCGTATGGTGTTTCGGTGAGCGCGACATGCACGTTTCCGAACCCGAACGACTCCATTGTCTCGGCGGAGCTTTTGAGCAGCCGCTCGTCCGCGAGCTCACCTACCGTGCGCAACCCCTCGGGGAACGCATAGCTGATAGCCGCGATGGCGGGGGTGCTTTGACCGTTGAGCTTGGTGAAGGGCATTGGAATCCGTTCGTGGGTGACACGCGAACGATGCCCCGGCCCTTATGACCCTCCTATGCGCGAGAGTACGTAGGACAAGACGCAAGGTGACGTAGTAGTCCGGAGCAACCCAAGATTGTCGCGATGCAAAAGAGCCCGGGGAAATCCCCGGGCTCTTTTTACGGGTGGACCGTGACGAGCTGCTACGGCGCTACGACAATGATCTGGTTCTGCACTTCCGTTCCCGTGGTGATGGTCAATCCACCAGCGAGCAGTGCGGGCTTGAACCCGCTGGCTGTCGGCGGGGTCGCGCGCAAGACGTAGGTTCCCGGAAGAAGAAACGCGATCCGGAAGTTCCCGTTCGTGTCGGTGCTTGTGCTGCGAACGACGTGCGTCGGATCCGCGTCGGTTACAAGCGAACCCGCGGTCAGAACCTCGACGGTTGCGCCGGCGACAGCAGCGCCGGTCGCGCTGTTGGCGTGCACCGATCCCGACACGCCGCCGGTGATGTCCTCCGCAACCGCGCGGATGACGGGCTTGAAAATGAAGCCATTGCTGGCGTCGTTGCCACGCATGACGAAGCTGCTGCCGACATCGAAGTCGAGCGTCATCACCGAGCCGTTTTCCGTCAGCTGAATCGGCGCCGACAGATTGACCTTGATACCGGAATGGCCCGCGCTCGGAAACTTAATCGCCGGCTGTGTTCCATCCTTGAGCGTGAGCGAGGATTTGCTCGGATCGATGATCAGACGAAAGCCATTGTATGTGCCGGTGGCGAGCGTCGTGGCACCGAGGTTTGTAGTCTTGCCGTCGCCAAGATCGAGGAGATTGATCGAGGCATTTGGGGTGGCCACAGTGGTCCATCCATTCGTATTGGTTTCGTCAGTCGCTTCCGCGTCAGTCGGTTCCGAGGCTCTCGCGTCGACGCGGACGACGAAAACGTCGACCCGGGCGACATCTGAGAAGGGGAACGGCGCATCGGTCATGCGCACGGTTAGAAGCCCATTGCCTGCGCCCGTTGAGTCGCTGTTGCATGCGGCGATGCCCAGGGTGCCAAGCGCGATGAGCACAAAAAGTCGAAGTGTCCTGTTCATTTCTTGTCTCCTGCACGAGTGTGTTAACAACCTTCGGTTCGATTCGGACTCGCGTGCAGAGCGCGGTCCCATCGTGTTAGACTCGGGCATTGCGCCCGGGCGTCACAGCTCAGCTGTCCAATCGAGGCGAATTCGACGCTTCCCGTTTGGGGGAAAAAAAAGGGGCGGCTTTCGCCGCTCCCCCTTTCTCTCTCGAATGCGTTCAGTTTTTCCGCGGTGGCCGTTTGCTCTGACCCGGGTTGGATTTCGCTCCGGCATTCCCCGGTATTCCACCAGGGGGTCCTGCCGTAGCAGGGCGTCCGGCGGATGCGGGCTTGTGGCTCTGCCCGAAATCGCGGCCGGTTGACGCCGGGCGGTTCGCCTGCCCAGCTGCTGCCTGCGGTGGAAGGTCGCCGGGCATGCTCTCGAGATCGGTGTCGGACGCGCGAGCCCTGAGACGGGCGAGCACGCGCTGTAGCGCGTCAGCGGAGCTCAAGCCGTGATCGGTAAGACTCCCGATCACGAAGAGAGGAACCGCGAGCGAACGTCCGGACGGCGCACTCTTGGCCAGTAAACTGACCGATGCGCCGTCGACGCCTTTACGTATCGCCTCGGCTCCGGCTTCTATCTCGTCGCCGGCCGGAGTTGACTTCCGACCACTGGCTAAAGCCGATCTAGCGGTGTCCATGCGCGCAGCCTGCTCGTTTATAGAGCGCTCGATACTCGTCGGATCGACGCCCTTGGCCGCGAATTTCAGGGCGCGGTTTTCAAGTGCCTCGGCAGGCAGCTGCCGCGCCCGTGCGTCGGCGATCCGGGCAAGAACACGCTGCGCGACAGCAGCTGGCAGCACTTCCCTCAAACGTGCGGAGGGATCTCTGGCCGGCGTCTGTGCAATCGAGTTCTGCGCGCTAAGTGCGATCGCCAGGATCAACGTGGCGAAGCTTCGAATCTGGCTCATGTATGTATCATCTCCGTTGAGGAGTGATTTGCGATCTGCTTTGTAAAACAATCACGGCCGCCCGAGTGGGTCCGCCATACTCGATAGACTCCCGAAACCCCACAAGAGGTCACATTGACCGTTATTCGATGACCAGCAATCCAACCGTTCCTCCGAACTCGTCCACCATTGAGAGAAGACCTGGGGGCACGATCCACTGGCCTCCATTCACTCTGATATTCATCTGATATTTTCCGTGTTTGATCGGGAAACTGCCGGACCACCACCCGCTTCCCGCTGGAGTGAGTTGAGCCGGGACCCAATTCGTAAAGTCACCATTGATCTCCACCGATCGCGCGGCGGGAGCATTCACCCGTAGCGTTACCGCCTCGCCTACGCCGCGGCTTGCGGCGAAACCAGTCACATCGGGTGTCGTACTCGGAGCAAGTTCAGGAAGGCGCGATTCCTGACCGGTTTGGTCGATCGCCTGCTGACCGGGGTGGCGACCCTGCGCGAGGCGAAGACTCAACGACACGAATCGACCGCCAGGAAAACCCTGAGTCGGATCGACCGGATAATTTCCGCCGCCCAGCGCCACACCAATTCGCGGCGTAATCCATAAAACCGCACTCGCGCTTGCCCATGCCTTCACGTTGGCGTTGAGCGTCGTCAGTTGATTCCCGAGGCGGAACCCGAGCATTGCACCGAGGTCGACCGCCTCGCCCTTCCAGGACAGCGACGCTTGTGCGTCGGCGTACTTGATCGAGTCGTTGACCATGGTCGGGCTTATGGAAAACAACGCACTCGTCGGCCCCGAACCGATCGAGGTACCCACTTCCGCGAGAAGCAGGCTTCTCCACGCGGCGCCGTCCCAGGTACGACCGCCGCCAAAGCCGAGAAAGAACTCGCGCTTGTCGCGCGCGAGATGGAGCCGTCCGTTCGCGATTACCTCGCCGGTTCGGGTGCCATCGTTGTGTGTGCTGCCGCCGGCGAATCCGCCCACTTCACCGAAGAATCCACCGTTGATGGGCATGAAGCGTGAGGCCGAGAGAAAGGCCTGAGTGCTCCAGCCGCCCCCGGAGGTGAATTGCGAGTATGTCCCCGACGCTTCGATAAATCCGGAACCCCAATCAGCTACGAGGTGGGGTGTAATCGTGGCCGCACCGGTCGATAGTGTGTCCGCGTAGCGAAGCGCCGCTCCGCCGATATCCAGAGTGCTTTCCACTCGTTGCGCGTGACTTGCGCGCGCCACGAAGAGGATCGCGGTCAGCGCTCCTCGCAAAGTTGGTAAAGTTGGGGCTCGTCCAGCTTTCAAATAACCGCGGGGAACGTGTGCCGAGAGAGAATGCTTCTTCTACGTCGCGCTATTGGCTGGCGTTCCGACCCGGATCACCGAGCTTTCGGTGCCGAAATCGTCAGAGCTCTTCACGGCGAGCGGATCCGCTACCCAGCGCGAGCCGTTGATAATAAAAGCATACTCGTGCCGTCCCGGCGAGAGGGGGACCGATACGGCCCACACCCCCGGTGCTCCCGAATGTCCCAGTTCGGTGCTTCCCCTTGCCCACTCATTAAAATCGCCGACGAGTTCCACGCTCGTTGCATGCGGGTCGACGAAAACGAAGCGCACGATCTGGACAGTGTCGCGTCCCACTGTTGACGCAGCGCGAGTGGCCACGGGAGAATGCGCGGAAATCCGTGACCCAATCGCGATGCCGGAGATCGCGATGATACCTGCAATGCCAGCGGCAAGAGCGAGCCCGGTCAGCGGGGCAATGCGGAAGTCCCGCTCTGTTCGCCACCACTGTCGCGCTGACGACCCACGCGACGGGTAAAGTAGCGGACCTTCGGCCTGCGCTTTCTCCATCAAGCGCTTCTCGAATGATGGGTGGACCTGCTCGGGAACGCGCAGTCGCGCCGCAATCCGCTCCGCGAATTCGTCGTCCTTCGCCATCGCGCTCTCGTCGTAATTCTCAACCATTGTAAACCCCTTCAAGTAGGTCGCGGAGCCCGTCGCAGGCGCGCTTCACTCTCATCTTCAGCGCCGACACGGTAACGCCCGTCAGTTCTGCCATCTCATCGTAAGTCATCTCTTCCACGTGCTTGAGCAGGAATGCTTCTCGCTGGTCTGCCGGAAGCATACCCAGCGCGTTCTCGATATGTCCCCCGACATCCGCATCTTCTTCAGGTTCGGACCCCGGCGCCACGGCCCGCTCGATCGCATCGGTCGCGGGAGTGAAGCGAAGCTCCTGCCGCCGCTGTCGCGACGCGTAGGTCCGGCACTCGTTGACAACGATCTGATAAAGCCAGCCTCCGAAACGATCCGGTTCCCGACAACTGCGTAGACCACGAAAAGCACGCATGAAAGCCGACTGCAGGGCATCGTCAGCGTCTACCCGCGATCCGAGCATTCGCACGGCAAAACGGACGCATGTGTCCTCATATCGCCGAACCAGGCCGGAGAATGCTTCTATGTCCCCAGCTAGCACGGCGGCAACCAGGTCTGCATCTGAGGATCCCTTCACAAGTGAATGACTATGTGACGGTCCACCCAGGTCACAAGCTTTTCCTCATCGACGGAACCCCCTCCACCAAGCCGGCAATCTGAATGGAGGGCTCGCACGCGATTGACCTATCCCTCGACAGCATACCGGTAAGGCAAATTAAATCAAGGGGTTACGGGGATAGGCCAGCTCCGGGGGCAGCACGCCGCCCATGAGGGAGTGACGTTGAGCGAGCGAGAAACAGTCTTTTATTGCAAGCACATTAGTAAGCGGCCTTCCTTGGCTTCGTGACTCGCTCAATGCTGCCGCTGGCACGATCAGCAACGTTTCAGCCAATGCGAGGCTTACTCTATTCGCCTCGTGCGGCACTTCTGCGACTCCGGCGTATTGGGCACTCAGCTCGGGCGGCACGGCGTCGTACTACTCGGTATACGCGCCGAACCACATCGTATACGAGACGGGAGCTGGTGACTTTTATGGGGCGGTGGTTGCGTCGATCTATTTTGCGACCGGTGGTGGAAAATTCCACTACGACGCGGCGCTGGCCAGACAACGGTCCAACAAAGTCGCTGTGCAGCGTGGCTCGTGGGCGCAGTTGCCCGCAGGTTAATGCCGCCGCTTTCAAATGGCCGATGGGTTGAGGGCGTCCCTCAACGGCGCACAGCTCAGTCGAAAACAGGCAAGCGGGCGAACGCAAAAAGAGCCCGGGAATTCTTCCCGGGCTCTTTTTCTGTTGCGAAGCGACGACTTGCATCGCCGCCTAAAGATTCATCAGGTGCAGACGATCACACCGGTCGAGTTGGCGCAGGTCTTGGCCGACTGCGAGTGAACCGCGCTCGCGCTCCAGGTCTGCGGCGGGCCAGCAACGATCGTAGCGGTGATGGTCACGTTCTGCGAAGGCGTGAAGCCCTGAAGTGGTGCAGCCATCGTCGCGGTTCCTGCGAAGTAGGCACCGTTCTGGTCAGCAGCGTACTGCTCTTCGTAGGTCGCAAGGTTGCGAAGGTCGGACTTCATCGCGGCGACATACGCCTTGTCTTTGGTATTCGCAAACTTCGGAATCGCGATCGCGGCAAGAATGCCGATGATGACGACTACGATCAAAAGCTCAATGAGGGTAAACCCCTTTTTGTTGCGTGACATCGGTTCTCCTGCAGCGGTTAGAGATGCAAAACGGCTGTTGCCGTCTTCTATCAGAAGGACTCTGCAGTCCCCTTTTATGCAACTCGCTGTTTCTCGCCAAGTCCCTGGATTACGTGACTTTTTTGTTAACCTAACGTGACTTTAAAGTCACGGAGAAGTCAGCGTCAGCACGACCGACATGCTGTAGTTGCCGGGGGTATCCAATGTCCAGCTGTAGAGCGTTTGGAAATAGAGCGTCGTGGCATTGCTCGCGGTCGCCGATCCCGTCACGAGATTCGCATCGCTCGTCGTCAACGCGCTGAACGATCCGTTCGAAGCAGTACTCCACTTGAGATCCGCGGCGGGCTTGGTGGTTCGTGCGGGAGCTCCTGGCGAAGTATTCGTCGCGGTCCACGTCGCGGCAGCCGCACGCAACGACAGTGTCCAGGCGGCGTTAGCGCTCACGGTTACTGTAGGCCCGGTAGTGGCATTCAATCCAGCATCGAAATCGGCTGGAGTCGGGGCCGTGAGTGCGGTCGAGCCAGCGCTCATTTGAAGCCGTACGACTCGACTGGCGGTCATGGACACACTACCGGGAAGACCGCAGCTGGCGGGAGCACCGCTGGCAGTGCACTGCGCGAACGCCGGAGACGGCGCCATCGACAAGCCTATGAGCGTTGCGATCACAAAGGCGCCAAATCGTACACGTGTCATCTCGGCTCCCGTTCAACTCTGAAGGTTCCGGAAGACATGGTCCCGTCGGATGATGATCCGACCCAGGTCCCGGTGATTGTGTCAGCGACGATCTGCCCAACGTGACGACGCGGAGTCGCTTCCAGATTCGCATCGAAGTCGATCACATCCGTGCCGCTTTCAGCGCCGCTCACGATGCCGCTCAATGGTCTTTGCTGTTGCGTCTGCGAATTCAAGGCGACGATGCTGAGCTGTCCCTGAAAGCTTGTGCCCGATTCGCGCGAGATGATGAGAGTTCCGCTGAGCGTCTCGCGCACCGGAGCGGTTTGAACCCCGGTGTAATTCCAGGAGCCATTGAGCTGCAGCAGCGACGGCTGCGGCTCCGTCGACTTGAGACACGCCGAGAGTAGTGTTGCGCACGCCAGCGCGAATACCCGAAGCCGCGCTTTCAGTGAGCGGCTCATGAATGATTCCGGTTTGCGGGCGCGTCAGGCTTCTTATCGGCGGCCGGCGCTTCGTTCTTCTTAGCGGAGGCCGGCGCTTCGTTCTTCTTATCAGCGGCTGGCGCTTCGTTCTTCTGTGCGCTGCCGCGCGTCCCGGAACCATTCCACATCCGGATCGGACGCGGGTCGAGCGTGATGGTGATCGACTTCGAATCCTTCCCGCTCACGATCAGCAGCGGAACCGGTGTGCGGGGAACCAGCGGCTCGCTCAGCTCCGAGAGGTCGAAGTCGAGCTTGTAAACGCCCACTGGCAGCGATTGGAAGGTTGCCGTTGTCGGTCCCGTCATGAGCGCAGCCCACTCTCGGCCGGCGCTGTCGCGCGCGATGACGTGGGCTTTGCTCAGATCCACCTTGACCGCCGAAATCCCCGAGCGAGGCGCGACCACGAGCTCGACCTCGGCCGATGTCGAGAGCGAGACACTCAGATCGCCTCTGCCCGCGCCGCTGGCTGCCCATCCATCCGGGAGGGACGCTTCGTCGATCGTAGCGGCCTGCCTCGCATCGCCACCAAGGCGATACTTGCCACCCGCGTCCGCCACCGCGGTTTCTCCGCCGCGCCTGACAACTGCCCCGGGTACGCCCGGCTCGCCCGGATCGCGGCGCTGATTCCCGTTCAGATCTTCGTAGACATATCCTGATGTCCCCGGAGTCCGCAGCATCGGTACGGTAAGCGCGTGCTCGAAGCGGGCGGCAAAGATCCACGGCACCCGGCCGGATGTTGAACGGAAGATCGAGTTGCGCTCCGCGTCGACCTTGAAGGCGAAGCCATTCACGAGGGGAATTGCGATTCCCGCGCGCATGATCGTGGAATTCTCGCCGCCGAAGCTGTTCACCCGCTGGAGCTCCCCCTCAGCGCGAATACCGCCGGCCCACGGAAGCACCAACTGCTCGCCACGAATTCCGACCATGCTCTGCTGGTTGACGAAGCCGCCTCTGTCACGTGTCTGCTCGATTCGTGTCTGCAATTCGAACACGCCGTCGGCGCCGGACCATCCTGCGTTCGCCGTCCAGTAATTCCGCGGCGTGCGATCGGTCACGACACTCTGGCCAGCCGGCGTGACGCTACGCGTCACGTTGCCGAGATATGCGGAGCTGTTGAGGTAGTACTGCCGGAGATAGGTGCTGAAGCTGATTCCGAGCTGCTGCTCACGGCTCCCGAACGCGCCCCCGCTGTTGGACGGAGTCGGGCGCGATGTGGCGTCGAAGAAATACGAGCGCGCCTCGACTGCGATGGTCGTCGCTTCACGGATCGCGAACTGGGGGCGGAGCGAGAATCCGTTCGCTTTCAACCCGGCGAACACGGAGGTTGCGTCGGTGGTGCGCCAGGCACTGGCGCTCACGCTCACTCGCGACGATAGGCGCTCGGAAGCATTTGCCAGCAGCTCGTCTGTCGCGCGGGCGAATGCATCGCTACCGCCGGGCGCATGTGTCACACGCAACTCCTCATTTCCCTCGCCGGCGGTTCTCACCAGTCCGCTCGACCATCCCAGGCCGCTTCCATCCAGAAAGCGGCGCTCCGCGATCTCAGCCTTGAACGTGCTGCCGAGGATCGAGGGAACCGCGGCGCCGATTCCAAACGCATCCAGTTGTCGAGGTGATGTCCCGGCATCCGCGAGATGAGAGAACGAAGTACTAACCTGAGCGTCGCCCAACTGATGTTCGGCGCGCAGTCCGACCATTGGCTTCCGCTCGGTCGATCCAACGGGCGCCAGCGACAGCGCACCCATGCTCAGCAACGCCCATCCCGGATGCTGCAGATGCAGCAGCGCACCTTGCCCGTACGGATAGAGTCCCGTGAGGTCTGAGAACGACGTCCCCGTGTTGCCGAGACTTAGCTGGCCCGACGGAGCCGATAGCGTCAGTGACGCAGCGGACTGGTAGGTGCCGAGGTGGGCGAATGCATTGCTGGCTGCGCCACCGCGTGCGATGCCCTGGGACATTCTGGCGTCGATCCTAACCGAGTCGTATAGCGCGCCGGTCGCCGACAGCGTTACGACGCTGTTCGCATGCCCGTTTTCATCGGTCGCCTGGGAGACCGACGAGGTGACGAGAGGTCCCGCCGCGCGTCCAATCGAGCTCGAGTTGAAAACTTCGACCGTCATAGTTTCGGATGCGAGACGCTGCGCCCCGGAGCGCAAATCGATCTGCACGAACGAGGAGCCGGTGCTCGACAGCGCGGGGACCTTGAGGCGCACGCGCCGCTTTAGTGTTTCGCCCGGCCCCATGACGAGCGGCGCCTGGTGGAGCTCTCTCGTTGCCCACCCGGTCGGAAGCGTCAGCTGTGCGGTTACCGTGTCAACCGAATTTCCCGTATTCGATATCTCGAATGGGAGGATTACATCGTTGCCTGCCTGCGCGTTGATCGGGCCGGTTCCTGGACGAAGCCGGATCTGCCGGATCAGATTGACGTCGATCTCGACCGGCACAATGAGCGTTGGCGACACCGGTGAAGAGAATCGCGCTTCAGCAGCGATTAGACGCCCCGCCAGCGCGCTGGCAGGGATCCCAATCGTCACGCCAATTCGTTTTCTGTTGGACGTGGGGAGCGAGCGTGTCCTCGGCCCGAGCACGACGAAATCCCCATGGGGAATCACCTCTACCTCGAGTTTCATCACCTGCGCGAAAGCGTCGGGAATGGGAATCGAGACGACCTGAAAGCTGCGCGGCGCGCCTGATACTGTTACGGATGGGAGCGTGATCTCGATATCTCTCGACGAGTCGGCAGTGCCTGCGTTCGACATCGCGAGCGAGACGGTGCTGGCGATGCCGCGTTGGCTGGCGCGAGTCTGGGCCTGAACCACTGACGACACCAGCGCCGCGAGAGCCAGAGAGAGCGTGACAACGTGCGCGCGGCGAGCCCCCATCACGGCACCGTTTGCGAAAGCGTGACCTGGTAGTTCGCGGAGTAGGTCCCCGGTGCGTCCGTCGTCCAGTGGAGAATCATTCGAAAGAAGATCGTGTTGCTCCACGGATCGTTCAGTACGCTGCGGATCATGATTTTCTGCTCGACCTGCGAGTCAGTGAGCGACATACTGTTCCATGTCGCGAGATCCGAGCGTCGCCACTGCAGGTCGCCGATGATTTTGCCGCCACCCAAATTCGCCGAGGTGGAGCGAATGGAAACGGTGGTCGTGTGGGACGCGTTGCCTTGAGTCGCGCTCAATGTGTAGGAAACGCCCGTCGCTGCGTCCACGAACCCGTTGATGTAATCCGTTGCGGTCGGGCCAGGGAAAGTCACAGCTCCGTTGCCGAGCGTTAGCGAAGTCTTCTGCGCCGCGAGCGGGGAAGCGACCAGCGCCAGCGCGAGCGAGATCGCCGCGGTGGTGCTGCCGCCAAGGAACTTCCGCCCGAAGGGAGACATTTATGGCTACTTGGCCTGGTAATCGATCTGCCCTGCGACGAGCTCGGCGCCACCGAAGTCGACCAATGCCAGCACGACGTAGTCTCCCGCGGCGAGATTTCCCGGCACATCGATCATCACTTTGCGCGTCGCGCCCGGAAGCGTGGGGAATTCCGGGATCGGAACTTCTGCCGCGAGCGAATTGTCGAGGCGGCGAAACTCCAGACGACCCTTGCCGAGCAGGTGCATTCCGCCGGTGTTGTGAAAGCGCACCGAGATCTGACGCTTGGTTGTCGGTGGAACGCTCGAGACCGTCTTGACCGGAGTCGTCGACGAAGTCGCGCGCGGAACCGCCACATCTTCGACTGCCATGTTCTCGATTGCGCCATCACGCGAGAGGCCAGGCGGTGCGACGTACACTTTCACGCCCGTCCGGAAGATGTACTGCAGCGAGTTTCCCTTCGTGGAGGAGCGTTGCGGCACTTCCTCGACGAAGAAGATGTCCCAGCACTCCTTCGTCAACGCCGCGCCGGGCTGAAGTGAGAGGCGGACGACACGCGAGCCGTGTGGCTCGACGCGGACCGATAGAGGCGAAACGCCGAGGATCGCGCCGCACGAAGTGCCGCTCGACCCGGCGGAGACGAACCTGTTATCGCCGTTTTCGGCGCGGTCCCAGTCCGAGCGGGTAATCGTCGCTTGCACAACCTTGTCGGACGTATTCGCCAACGAAAAGCTGGCGGCTACCCGATTCGTGCCGGCGGCGAAGATCGTGACCTCGAGCGGATCTACCAGCAGCTGCGCGGACGCAGACTGCGAGACCAGTATTCCTATGACAGCGCAAAGGGCGAGTACGGTTCCCCGCACTCGCCCTCCGCGCTCAACGCCCGCCCTTTCGGGCGAGCGAGAGCGAGAATTAAGCATCAGTTACGGAGCCGTCAGGGTGAATACGACCGGCAAGGTGTAGGTACCAGGAGCATTGCTTGCGCTCGTGAAGTCAGACACCCAGCTCGTTCTGAAAAAGGCCTGCGCTGCCGTACCGTTCGTCGAGCTTGCACCCGACGTGAAGGTCGCGTCGCTGCCTGTGATCGCTGCGAAGGTGCCACCGGACGCGGTCGACCACGAGAGGTCGCTGATCGGCTTCACACCGGAGTTGGTGCCGGCGTACGTCCAGTTCGTCGCGTTCTGTGACTTGATCTTCAGCGTCCAGCTTCTGTTCGCCTTGACCGTGAAGCTTGGGCCTGCGTCCGCGAGAACGTTGCCCGCATCGACATCGTCAGCGGTCGGGTTGGTCAGTGCGGTCGCTGCCGAGCTCATTCCGAGCTTGACCAGCGCGCCAACGGTGACTGACGCTGTGTTCGTGGTGTTACACGTGCCGGCGTTGCCGCTGCACTGTGCGTTAGCCTGGCTTGCGCCGATGGCTGTTCCAAGCACCATCGCGGCCAATAGGGAACGGGTCGCT
>WNFR01006318.1_pt1 | contig 12514 bp, 10 predicted proteins | sample 5400221 | NCBI WGS metagenome assembly WNFR01 (sample SAMN13153357, study PRJNA577476) | soil metagenome | isolation source: 40 cm soil under Madrone tree | place: USA:California | collected 2016-06-14 | reverse complement strand
GGAAACTGAAACAGCAGGGGATTGTGGTTCTTTCATTAGTCGTGGACCCGCAGGGGCGCGCGCGCGACATCCACCTTGTCCGCTTGCTTGGTATGGGGCTGGACGAAAGAGCGATCGAAGCGGTCAAGAAATGGAAATTTGAGCCTGGGAGGAAAGACGGGTTGCCGGTCGCCGTGCAAGTAAATGTGGAAGTGAATTTCCGGTTGTTTTGAACCAGTCCGTCTTCTCCACTCCACGAACGCCGATCTCACCGGGTCAGAAGTTGCCGCGGATTGACGCGGGGTGAACAAGTGCACAGACGCCATCCAGGCAAGCGCATCAGCCGCTGTGGCGACCAACCGAGGCGCTGATTTCCTAACAAATCACAGGGGGGTAGCCAGGTGATGCGCTTATCTGTGGATGTACAATCATCCCAATTAGGCGCGCCAAAGATGTTCCTACATTTTTCAGACGAAATCAGGAGTGCTGAGAGTGTCCACAGTTGAGTCTAAGAATGCAAGACCGGGGCTGTTTCCTGAGCTAGGCGGCGAAGAATCGCAACTGCGTACAACGGGAATTCTTCCGTCGCAAGCCATCAGAAGTCTGATTGCGAGCGGCCGTGTAAATGCTTCTCCAGCAATAGACGAAGCGCAAATACAGCCCGCTAGTCTCGATTTGCGCCTTGGGGATATCGCGCACCGGGTCCAAGCCAGTTTCCTGCCCGGACTGTCTTCCACCGTGGAAGAAAAAATCAAGCAACTCAGAATGATCAGGGTAGACCTTACCCGGGCTGCCGTATTCGAAAAAGGTTGTGTGTACATTGTTCCACTCGTCGAAGAGTTGAATCTGCCTCAAAACATCTCTGCCAAGGCGAACCCGAAGAGCACGACTGGCCGATTGGACATATTCACCCGGCTAATCACAGATCACGGCGTAGCGTTCGAGCAAGTGCCGCCGGGATACAAAGGCAGGCTGTACGCCGAAATCGTGTCGCGAACGTTTACTGTAGCCGTGCGCGCCGGAATGAGGCTTAATCAATTGCGCTTCGTTCGCGGCAACCCGATTTCCCCGGACACGCTGATAAACAACCTGGATGAGGCCGAAGGCTTGGTGTACCTGGAAGAGGACAGTCCGGTGCCGGCTCAAGTTGACAATGGATTACGGGTCTCCGTAAACCTCCGCGAGGCGGATGGCAGCGATGTGATTGCGTATAAGGCCAAGAAAAATACTCCCGCAATCGAACTGGATCATCTTGACCATTATGCCCCGCAAGATTTCTGGGAGATCAAGTCCCATTCGAACAGTCTCAGCCTCATTCTTGACCATGACGACTTTTACATATTAGCTTCCCGGGAGCGGGTGAGGGTCCCGCCCGATTTCGCCGCTGAAATGGTCCCGTTTGATCCCTCAATCGGTGAATTTAGAATCCACTATGCTGGTTTCTTTGATCCCGGGTTCGGCTACGGATCGAACAATATTAAGGGTACCCGGGCGGTGCTTGAGGTCAGGGCGCACGAAGTACCGTGCCTGATTGAGCATGGGCAGATTGTCGGAAGACTCACCTACATGCCTTTGCTCTCGCGGCCGGATAAAGTTTATGGCGTTCAGATCGGGTCCTCGTATCAGCAGCAGTCTCTTGCCTTAAGCAAGCAGTTTCGCCGCGGATGAACAGCGGGGGCTCGTTCAGTTTTATATCGAGAAAAGTCGAGAGATTTTAATCGCAAAGAACGCAGAGGGCTTTCGCAGAGTTCGCAAAGAAAACCAAGTCAGGACGTTACCGTGACCCTTCTCCGTTTGACCGCCTTCTCTTGATCACGTTAAAATAGCTGAGTTTGCCTGTACTTACGGTCCCGTCTTTTCCACTCTAACGCGCCAAAGCGGCGCGGTGTGGAACCCCGGTTTGGGACCGCTCGCAATCGTTGCCGAAAGCACCGGCGCGGGAAACAGCAAGCGCACAAGATTAGAAGAGAAGTTCTCCGGCTTTGCGGGCCAGGGTGTCCGCTATACGTACCCAGCCGGAGACACACGGAGGCATGACTATGTACGCGGTTATCCGCGCTGGTGGCAAGCAGTATCGGGTGGCGCCCGGAGACGTGGTACGCCTGGAAACCCAGGTTGGCGGCGAGAATGGCACCGTCCAATTTGGCGACGTGCTGGCGATATCGGCTAGCGAGGGGCAGATTGCGCGTCCGGAGGCTGGGGCGCTGGTGACTGGCGAAGTTGTCGGCGATGGCCGCGGCAAGAAGATATTGGTTTTCCATTACAAGCGCAAGAAGCAGTACAAGAAAATCGCTGGGCACCGGCAGCCGTTCACCTCGGTTCGAATTACGGAGATCGCGTTTGATGGACAGAAGTTCAGCGCGCCAGAGCTTCCGAAAAAAGAAGTGAAGCCGAAGAAGGAAGCGGCGGAGCCTAAGGTGGAAACAAAGGCCGCAAAGCCAGCCGCGAAGAAGAAGGCTGCTGCTCCGAAGAAGAGCGCGGCGAAGAAAGCGGCACCCAAGAAGAAATAACGCAGGGTCCCTCGACTACGCTGATCTGTTCGCAAGCTCACAGAGCAGCTTCGCTCGAGTTTATTGGGTTAGATTTTTCTGAGAGCTGATGGCCGAAAGCTGACAGCCTCAAGCTAAGAGCTAGAAGCTAACGGCTAGGAGCTGATTTATGGCACACAAAAAGGGATTAGGCAGTTCACGGAACGGGCGCGACTCGAATGCGCAGCGTTTGGGGTTCAAGGCATTTGGCGGACAGATTGTGCCTGCCGGGACGATCATCGTGCGTCAGCGCGGCACGCGAGTAAAGCCAGGCCTGAACGTTGGCCGCGGCAAAGACGACACTTTGTTCGCAAAGATCAGTGGCCGCATTGTGTTTAAAGATCGCGGCTCCATGGGCAAGTTTGTCATGGTCGAGAGCCATCCGAGCACTCTGCGGTCGAACTCCTCCGGAGAAGCTTGATAGGAGCCGCAGTGCCCTGCTCCGGAAACGTGCCAGACCACAACGTGTGATGGATTGTGCGCACGGATCAGATCTGAGTGGTACGAAGGAATGTTCTGATCGCTGAGACCGTGAATCAGTAGCACTGGAACGTTCGTGCCAGCCACAGCCTGTTCGGGAGACGCCGCCTCCATATTCAAGCCGTATCGCAAGCGGACGAAAATAAAACCAACTTCGACAGTGGGCCAGAAGAGAGTCCTACCCAACCATGGCCCTGTGTGAAATGGGCGTCCGAATCGCGCGTAAGCAACCTCACGGAAGCTCGCGAACGGCGACTCGGCAACGACCCTGCAGAAGCGTGATTCTTTGGCTAGCGATTGCAGGAGTTGCGCGGCGCCCATTGACTCGCCAAATCCGAAAACGCAGCCTGACCCGTTCTTCTCCTCCAACCAATTCACCCACTCATGAATGTCGTCGGCTTCTCTAAGGCCGTAAGTAGCCAACCCGCCTCCACTCAAGCCGTGAGCGCGCGCGTCGGGCAGCAGAACGCTGTAATAATTTTTCACTAGCCAATCGCCGTAGCCGTACACTCCGAGGCGGTTGTCCCCGACTCCATGTAGCATGGATGACTGCGCTGCCATTAGATTGTGCAGGGCGAATGAACCACGCGCGCAGAAGGGTACCGTCGGAAGTTCTGATCTGCACATCGCTCAGCTTGGCATCTTCGTCTTGAGCGGCAGCTTCGGCTTTGTGCTGGTCTTCGGTAGTGAGCGGCCGCCGTCCAGGGTGCAAGGCTATCCAGCCCAGGCCGATGCCGCATAAAACCGTGCCCAAGAGGTACAAGGTCGCGAGAACTATGGATGTACGCCGAAGAAAACGAGACGACCGCAAGCTGCCGCTCCTTACTATGGTGCAGAACTATGGTGCAGAATTAGGTACGTTGCCTTAGCGCAACGAGTTCCTGCTATCTGGCCCGCACTTTAATCCAAATGGGCGTGCCGATGAATCCGAATGCCCGCCGAATCTGATTTTCCAGGAATCGCTGATAAGAAAAATGCAGTTTTACTTTGCGGTCGGTGAACAGGACGAAGGTCGGCGGAGACACGGCCGCTTGCGTCAGGTAAAGGATCTTTACCCGCTGGCGGACAGGAACCGACGCGCGGTCAAAATCTACGTGTTTGAGAAAGCGGTTCATCTCTCCAGTTGTAATGCGTTTGCGGCGTTCGGCGGCGACTTGCTCCAGCACCGAGAAAATCTTCTCTGTACCTTTCCCGCTGGCTGCTGAAATAAAAAGCACCGGCGCATAGCTCAAGAATTTCAGCGAGTCGCGGAGGCGCTGTTCGTAGGCGGCCCGGTCTCCGACGCGTTTCGAATCCTGCAAGCGCGCTGCACGAGTACGCGGTTTCTCCTCGGCATTCTCCGCCGCGCCGGACACCAAATCCCACTTGTTCACCAGAATGATGACGGAGCGTCCACTTTCATGCGCGTACCCTGCGATTGCGGCATCCAGCGCACTCACGCCTTCGGTGGCATCGATCACCAGCAGCGCGATATCGGCGGCTTCAAGATGCTTTCGCGCCATCACGACCGATAATTTCTCCGCCATCAGATGAGTCTTGCCCTTACGGCGGATTCCGGCTGTATCGATAAAGCGGAATACATGGTTGTTCCGGCTAACAATCTCGTCCACTGCGTCGCGGGTTGTGCCGGGAATTGGAGAGACGATGGAACGATCCTCGCCCGTGAGCCGATTCAATAACGTGGATTTACCGACGTTGGGATGGCCGATGATTGCGACCTTGGTTTCGGTCGTTGGTCGCTGGTCATTCGGCGTTGGCTGTTCGTCGGAAGATGATAATTCTTGACCTTCGGGGCTCGAACGCTCAGTTTCGGCTCGCCGGGCCCGCGATTTCCTTCGGGAAAAACTCCGCGCTGTGTCTTGCTCTGTGTCTTCCTCGGTGTTCTCCGTGTTCTCTGTGGTTAATGGTTTTAGCGACGCAAGGACCGCATCGAGCAGTTCGTCAATTCCACGGCCATGCTCGGCTGAGACCGGGAATACGTCGCGTATTCCCAAACCGTGCAAGTCGTCCACCAGGCTTTCCTGCTTGTCACCGTCAACCTTGTTTGCTGCCAGAAATAGAGGCTTTCCTGTGCGCTGCAGCAATCGCGCAAGCTCAAGGTCAGGGCCGGCGAGTTCGGTACGGGCATCGACGACCATCACGATTGCAGCAGCTTCATCGAACGCGACTTTCGCCTGGCGGAAAATTTCTGAGGGGATGAAGTCCTTTTCTTCCGGAATAATGCCGCCGGTATCCACAACGCGCAGATCGCGGCCGCGCCAGTGCGCTTCTCCGTAAAGACGGTCGCGAGTGATGCCAGGTTCGTCGCCGACGATGGCGCGGCGGGAACCTACGAGGCGGTTGAACAGCGTGGACTTGCCGACATTGGGACGGCCAACGATTGCGATGAGGGGAACTGGCTGCATGAGAGTTTATCGAGCTTCGCTCGACGGGACGCCCGTCCCTCCACGAGCCGTGCCATTATTATAGAGACTCTGTGCCTTCCGGTTCCCAGCCCGCAGCAGCGTCAACTCGTTCGTCAGGAAGTAGCCCTTCCCTGCACCAGTTTTTTGCTCCTGCAGGTCTGCTCTCGCGCACCCATCCTGCGTATGAATTCCGGCGCGGGCAGTTGCAGATGGCGCAAGCGGTCGAGCAAGCGATTGAAGAGCGGCGACATCTTATCGTCGAAGCCGGCACCGGCACAGGAAAGACGCTGGCTTACCTGATGCCGGTGATTCGCTCCGGCAAGCGCGTGATTATTTCAACCGGAACCAAGAACTTGCAGGAGCAGCTCTTCCACAAAGACGTGCCGTTTCTCGAGCAGGCCCTGTTTCCTGAAGGCAATCGCAGGCTGAGCGTCTGCTACATGAAGGGACGCAACAATTATCTCTGCCGGAAGAAGCTGTACGACCTCACCGGACAGCCAGTGCTCAGCGGACTGGATGAGATCGAGCAATATCGAGCAATTGCTGCGTGGGAGCAGGCAACCAGCAGTGGCGATCGCGCGGAACTGGCGTCGCTTCCCGAGGCCAGCGCGCTATGGCACAAGTTGGACGCGCGTGCCGACACTTGTCTAGGCCAGAAGTGCAGCTCCTGGGACAAGTGCTTCATCACCGAAATGCACCGGCGAGCGCTGGAGAGCGACATCATTATTGTTAATCATCATCTGTTTTTCGCCGACCTTGCGATCAAGCAGCAGGCGGATGGCGCGCCTGATGCCGGCATCCTCCCCGACGCGGGAGCAGTGATTTTCGACGAAGCGCATGAGTTGGAAGACGTTGCGGGCAGCTACTTTGGGATTGCAGTAAGCGCGGCGCGGCTCGAAGAACTATGCCGGGACATTGAAGCTTCCTTGCAACGCAATCGCATGTACACCGCCGGCCTTTCCGGCGCGATCAAGAGCCTGCGCGAGCGATCGGGATTTTTCTTTTCGCTGCTGCCTGAGGGAGAAGGCCGGTTTGCATTCGAGAACCGCCGCGAATTCCTCGAGGAGAACGGCGAGGAGTTCCTCGGCTTACAGCGATCGCTAACGCATATTGGTTCGGAGCTGGAAAACTTGCTGTCGAAGCCTGAGGAGGTTTTCGCCTTCGCACGTCGCGCACAGGAACTTCAGGTGCAGCTTGGGTTCGTGATGGAAGCGGAAGAACGCAACACAGTATTCTGGATCGAACGTAGACGCACTGGCCGCGAAAAATTGAATGTTTCCATTCAGGCTACTCCGATTGACGTTGGGCCGGTTCTCCGCGAATGTTTGTGGTCGAAGCTGGAGACAGCGGTGCTCACCTCGGCGACGCTGGCCGTTGGAGGCGGCTTTGAATATATTCAGCGGCGGCTCGGAATCGAGCACGCACGCGAGCTCATTCTGCCATCGCACTTTGACTATCAGAACCAGTCGCTCTTTTATGTCCCGCCCGACTTGCCTGACCCGCGTACTCCACAATTTGTGGTCAAGGCAGCGGAAAGAATTCGCCGCTTGCTGGAGATCACGCGCGGGCGCGCATTCGTGCTGTTCACCAGCTACGCCCAAATGCGCGAGATTTATCAGCGGCTGCTAGGAGAAGTAGAGTTCCCCATGTTGCTGCAGGGGGACGCGCCGAAAAGCGCGCTGCTCGAGGAGTTCCGGCTCACTCCGAATTGCGTGCTGTTCGCAACCTCGTCGTTCTGGCAGGGCGTGGACGTGCAGGGTGAGCAACTCAGTTGCGTGATTATCGATCGCTTACCATTTGCCGTGCCGTCGGATCCGGTGGTTGCGGCGCGCGTCAAGGCGATTGATGCCGAGGGCGGAAACGCGTTTTTTCAATATCAGGTGCCCGCCGCGGTAATTACCTTGAAGCAAGGCTTTGGACGCTTGATTCGGTCGTTGCACGATCGGGGACTGCTGGCGTTGCTGGACAACCGTATCCTCAAAAAAACCTACGGCAGGGTATTCATCGAAAGCTTACCTAATTACAGGCGGACAACTGAGTTGAGCAGGGTGGAAGAATTCTTCGGCGCGGCATAAAAACTACATTCCACTAAATCCGAGAAGACGGCCATGCCTGCGCCGCCTGATCTCCTGCATCAATAATGTCCAACAAATAGAACAGGTGTATACTTTCGCCCGGCATTGTGAGGCGCCCTTCCTCCGCCTCGATCAGGAGGTTTCCATGACCCGCGCAGCCATGCGCTCATTGATTTTCCTCGCCGGACTTGTGACAGTTTCAACTCCAGTTTTCGCTCAGACCTTTCAACCGCAAACCCGAATAGGCGCAAGCTTGCCCGGAGACACATGGGAGCCCGCCATAGCCGCTGATCGTTTCGGACATGTTTATGTGCTCATCCCTGATTTTCCGCCGAGCTGTAAAGGTTGCGCTAGCTCAACCGCATATCTCGTAGTCTCGAGCGATAACGGCAAATCCTGGTCCGCGCCGCGCCCGATTACCGATCCCGGCTTGGAACAGATCGACGTGCAGCTGAAGGTTAATCCAGTGGACGGGAAGACCGTGTACGCCTCCTGGCTGCAAAATAACAAGAGTGTTATCGCGGTCGCGAAGTCAACCAACTTCGGCCAGACCTGGACCACGGTAATCGCCAATTCTACGAACGCGGGCACGGACAAGGACATTCTTGCGGTACGTGGCAACGATGTATACGTCGCTTACGACCACTCACAAACCGTTTGGTGCTCGTCATCTCACGACGCGGGACAGACCTGGACGTCAGTGAAGGTGAATGCCAACGCGCAATTTGGATGGTCGCTCACCGGCGGAGGCACCGTGGATCCCGCTGGCAACGTTTACTTCGCATGGGACGGGTACACGCAGAATGGCGGGGCCAAAGGCCCCGTGAATTTGTACGTCACCAAATCGTCCGATGGTGGCCTGACCTGGACGCCTACTTTGCTTGACATCTCCAGTTCGCCGCCTGATTGTTCCGCATTCAGTTGCGGATGGGCCTATCTGGGCCCGGGCATCGCCATGACATCTGACTCGGCCGGGCAACTCTATGTGCTGTGGAACTCGGGCACGGTCGATGGTGGTCCCGAGCGTATCTTCTTTTCCACTTCTACAGACCAAGGTGCGACCTGGAGTCGAAAGGCAGATGTTTCGCTCGCACCCGCAGGTGTTGACCATGCATTCCCATCGGTTGCTGCGGGAGGTGCCGGGGACATTCGCATCGCCTGGATGGACCAACGCAATGCGCCGCATTGGAACGTTTATTACCGGACCTCGATCAATAGCGGCGCCAGTTGGTCGGGCGAAACTGTGCTTTCGACCTATGTCGCGGGCTATAGCTACATCTTTACTGATGGATTCCGCTTTCCATTTGGCGACTATTTCGACATGGACATCGACAACCAGTCCCACACACAAACCGCCTGGGGCGAGGGTTACAACTGGCTCACACCCGGCAACGTCTGGTACACACGTCAGCTACGTTGAAGCCGCGGAGGACCGGGAATAGCGGAAGGAGATCATCTAAAATATGAGAACTGGAGCTAGTAATGCTCCGGCTAAACGATCCCTTCTTCCTGAGGTCCTGCTGAATGTGTAGAAATATCAAAACTCTTTTTAACTTCGATCCGCCCGTTACTGAGGAAGAAGTTCGCGCAGCTTCGCTCCAGTTTGTCAGAAAAATCAGCGGCTTCGGTAAGCCGTCGAAGTCGAATGAAGAGGCGTTCCAAGCCGCAGTCGAAGAGATTGCTGGCATCGCAAGCCGTCTTCTGCGTTCTCTCGAAACCACCGCTCCTCCCAAGAACCGCGAAGAAGAGGCGGCGAAAGCGAAGGCCCGGGCCGCGCAGAGATTCGGAACTTAAGGCTTACATGATGCCTGTCAATCGCCGATCATTTATCGCTATATCTGCGGCGCTCCCCTGGGCGCTAAAAGCGCACGCATCTCCCAAGAGCATCCCTATTGGCCTCGAGCTGTATTCAGTTCGCGAGGCGTTGAAGCAAGATCCGGAGGGCACGGTCCGAGCCGTCGCTCAAATGGGATACGAGTGCGTTGAGTTTTATGCGCCATACTTCGAGTGGAGCGAAAGCCAGACCAGGCAGATGCGCAAGCTGCTCGACGACCTCGGCATCGGATGCTACTCGACGCACAATGACGAGAAGTATTTCAGCCCTGACAATATCAGTCGCGCCCGCGATTTGAACTTAATTCTCGGCTGCAAATATATGGTCATGGCAAGCTCGCAACCGAAGCCTGGGCTTGATGGCTGGAAGGCCATTGCCGATGAACTGAACTCAGCTGCCGAAAAGCTCGATCCCTCCGGACTCAAGCCTGGCTATCACAATCATCAACCTGAATTCACTCCAGTTGATGGTGTCCGTCCGATCGAAATTCTCGCAAAGAACACCAAACCTTCGGTCATGCTTCAGCTCGATGTGGGCACGTGCCTGGAGGCAGGGTCTGACCCGGTTGCCTGGATTCGGGCGAATCCGGGTAGAACTCGCTCCCTTCATCTGAAAGACTGGTCTTCGGATCCGGCGAAAGGCTACAAGGTCCTGTTCGGCGAAGGCGACGCCAAGTGGAAGGACATTCTTGCCGCCGCCGAGAGCGTCGGCGGAGTCGAGTACTACTTGCTGGAACAGGAAGGCAGCCGCTTCGGCGAACTGGAGACAGCACGCCGTTGTCTTCAGTCCTTCCGCGCCACCCACTCATAGCGTTTGGACAATCCGACCGCCGGTGTGGCGAACCGTATTACGGTTCGTGAGGATGCGGGCCCTGAAAATCGGAACAACAAGGTTTCTGCACTGGCTTGAATTCCATCAGCTCGATTCTTGTGAAGTCGGGATCGTAGAGGTTGAGCTGCCATTTGCCGTCTTTGCCCATCTGCGCGTGTTCGTCGCCGTGTGGCTTCCAGCCGTGGGATTCCAATTTTGCCTGGGCCTTCTTCATATCGGAGACGCCGAGCGAGATGTGGTTCATAACGCCGGTGAGCTGCAGGCTGGGCTTGGCATCGACGTTCAGCATATATTCCAGCCAGTCGGTGCCATCGGGTACCTGCATCGCCACCCAATCGGTGTGATCGGGCTGCATGCCGCCGTGCCAGTAAATGTGGAAGCCTAGAATGTCTTTGTAGAAATGATCTTCTGCTTCGCGATTACGAACGATGAAACCCGCGTGGATTAGGCGGCGGGATACAGAATCGCCCTCAAGAACGGGCTCCGTCCACGACTTTGGACGCTCCACGAATTCGATGCTATGACCGTCGGGATCTTTCACGCTAAAACTGCTGGCTCCGTTCTTTAGGTGCGTGATCGATTTCTCAACCGCGACACCATTAGCAGCAAGGTAGCTACGCAGCCCGGCACAATCATCAGTGTTAAGGGCAACATGATCCATGCGATCGGGGGCCTTCGGATCGGGCGCCGGACTATAGCCCACCCATTGCATGCCGATCATGAAACGCTGCGTCTGTCCGGGTTCAACCGGTTGGGCAGTATCCAGGCCAAGCACTCCCGCGTGGAAATGACGGTTCGGCTCTGCCGAAGTTGTGTAAAACGCCACGTGATCAATACCAGTTATTTTCGGTCGGCTAACACCAGTAGATTGCGCATAGGCGCTAGCGCCGATCAGCACGACGAGACATAAGACGGTTCGCTTCATGAGCTCCTTATGTTGCGCGCTGCTCCGCAGGCTTGCCAAAGGCAGTCGTGTAATGCAGGTTGATTACGCCGCAGGTGCCTTGCTCGGGAGAATACACGACGCACGTGTCAAACGGACGCGAATAGATGTGCAAGCTCACCGCGCGTTCGGCAAATCGCCGGTGATTCACAACGCGATGCACAGGGTCGGCAGGGTCAACCGCGCAGGGGTGCGTGGGATTCATCTCGACAGTGTTCGTCGGAGTGAGCTGACATTGGCCGTGGTCGATGTCCTGCGAGACGAGATGAAAATTCTCAACCAGCAGACGCCCGGATGGGACGATCATCCAACAATTCTGGTCGCGGTGGTTGTGAACAGAACTTACCTGCCCGATGTCCCAGCAGATCGCAATCAGTTCATAGAGCGGAGTTTTGTCTATCAGGTTGCGAGTGTAGTGCTGGCAGTCCCACGTTAAGTAAGGGGCGAGCGTATCTGGAGAAACAGACGTACGTTCCAGGAAAGTAAGGATGTCGCCAGTTTGGTCGAACGCCGTTTCAGGAAATTTGCGCAACTCGGAGACGAAATCACTAAGCGGAAGTTGTTTGGGAATCACCTGCGTGTTCATGGGTCACCTGGGTTTTCAACTGTTGCTCACCACCAATCACGGCCGAGGCACAGGACACCGACAAACCACTTTGATTTTGCAGACCTGTGCCTCCTTGGTGATCGAATCTTCCACGTCAGTATAAGCCCGCGGCCATTCACTCCACGAACATGCAATCGCCGTATGAATAGAAGCGATAGCGCTGTTCAACCGCGTGCCGGTACGCCGCGAGCACGCGATCCTTTCCGCCAAAAGCGCACACGAGCATTAGCAAAGTCGATTGCGGCAAGTGAAAATTGGTGAAATCCCGGATAAATAAACAGGTCAGTTTCACCTCCGCCCGGCTCCATGCGTCCCGAATTTTTCGCGGCATATTCCAGAGTACGAACCGTGGTTGTACCGACCGCTACAATTCGGCGGCCGCTATCGAGCGCCCGATTGATTCTATCCGTCGCCGCTGAGGAGATCGCGTAAGACTCGTTGTGCAATTTGTGTTTCTCCACTTGTTCCACGCGAACAGGCTGAAAGGTTCCCAATCCTACATGCAAAGTGATTTCTGCGGTTTCGATCTGACGCTCTTGCAATCGGGCGAGAATCTCCGGCGTGAAATGCAGTCCTGCAGTCGGCGCTGCAACTGATCCGCGTTCTCGCGCATAAACCGTCTGGTAGCGGTCGCGATCGGCCGGCTGATCTTCTCTGGAAATATACGGGGGCAGAGGCACGTGCCCCAAACGTTCAACGGCACCAAAGAAATCTGCAACCGGCTCAAAACGGATCTGCCGCTCTCCAAAGCTGCCTCTGGCGATGACCTCTGCGACAAGCTCGTCTTCACCAAGCTCGCCATTAGCCTCGCTATTCCCGAAGAACAGCCGCT
>WNFR01005909.1_pt1 | contig 12514 bp, 12 predicted proteins | sample 5400221 | NCBI WGS metagenome assembly WNFR01 (sample SAMN13153357, study PRJNA577476) | soil metagenome | isolation source: 40 cm soil under Madrone tree | place: USA:California | collected 2016-06-14 | reverse complement strand
TGAGATTTCAGGCCGACGACATGGTAAAGCGGTTCCTCGCGAGCGGCCGAACCGGATTTTATCTCGCTGTCACGCAGGAGGGAGAAGTCGGCGTAGGAGACGAAATAGAATTGATTGCTCAAGATCCCAATGCCGTGCCAGTTTCAGAAATCACTCGCCTCTACATCGCGAAGAGATATGCCGGCGACGACGTGGCCTCGCTCGATCGCGCTCTGCAGGTTGCCGCATTGCCGGAGACTTGGAAAGACTATTTCCTGGAGCGGTTGCAGAAGGTTGGGTAACTCCGCGGAGGATTTGTCATGTAAGGAGGACAGCTATGGTTTCCTTGCCAGATAACGGACTGATCCACATCAGGAGCCCATACTCAGTTCAAGAGACGTTGAAGCGCCTGGAGTCCACGCTGCAAGCTAAGAGTCTTACTGTGTTTGCGCGCATCGATCACAGCGGCGAAGCCCAGAAGATCGGTTTACAGATGCGACCTACACAACTAGTCATTTTTGGAAGCCCGAAAGCCGGCACTCCTCTGATGGTAGCCTCTCCGACCCTGGCGATTGATTTGCCATTGAAGGCGTTGGCATGGGAAGACGCAGATGGTCAGGTCTGGCTTTCGTACAACAGCCCAGACTATCTCAAGCGGCGGCATGAAATTCCGGATGAGTTGGTGAAGAACATCGCCGGCGTCGGGGCTGTGCTCGAACAAGCGGTGGCATAGCCGATGCACAATCGCAAGGGCGGACCCATGCCGGATCGCTAAAGAAATAATTCCCCTAAAAAAGACAGAAACTATCTCGCGATGTCGAGGTGGAAAGATTCCGTGTACGGCTCGACCGGATAGCCCATCGCTTTCCAGCCCGCCAGTCCGCCTTTGAGGAATCTGACTCGCAAGAAGTGCATGGCAAGAGCCCGATCGAGTACCGTGCGGCTGGTCTTATCACTGGGGCAGGTACAGTAAACGACCGAGTCTTTGTCTTTCGGGATGAGCAACGGATTCTCCAGCACTTCTCTTGGAGGAATTCTCTTTGCACCGGGGATAATCTCAAAACTGGCCAACAAATCGAGCGGCTGTCGGACATCAAAGAGCTGAACTTCTTTATTCGTTGTCAACAATGAGCGGAGTGCCTCTGGGGTGATGCTGTGCTCCTCCAGTCGCCGTCGGTCTCGTGTGCGCTTGATCCAAATTCCGGACAACACGCCCACTGCGGCAACGCAAATAGCAGTCAGGGTCAGATACATTTCAGTTTCTCCGAACTTGCTGATACCAGATTCACCGCGGAACTGAAAAGATTCTGCGGGAAATCTGCGAAAAGGAAAATCGAGCCTGCTTATCCCGCGAACGTCACAGAAACTTTTCCAACGCCTCGGTTGTTTCCTTCGGCCGCTCTTCAAGGATCCAATGACCGGTGTCTTTCAGCACGATGACTGTCACATCTGTCGCAACCAGATTGGTCTGTTGCCCTAGCGCTTCTCCTAGCGACTTCTCGCCGCCGATACTCAAGACAGGCATAGTCAGCTTGGTCTGGGAGAGCTGAGCGAAATCCTTCGCGGCTTGCAGGAACGAAACGAAATAGGCCCAACCCGCATGCATGCGTCCCGGCCGCGAATAAGCTGCTATGTAGGCTTCCCGGTCCGCCTCCGGAAGCGAACGGTTCTTGTCGGCTGCCAGATCATTCCAGAAATATGCGAAGTAGGTCCGCTCACGACCCTGAACCAGGGCCTCGGGGGTCGGGCCATTAAAGCGGAAATGCCAAATATCGGGACTGTTGTAGATCGGTTCCCAGCCTGCCACTCCCGGGAGGAATGCATCCATCAGGACGAGCTTTGTCACTTCCGCCGGAAATTGCGCAGCGTAAGCGTAAGCGACCATCAGACCAATGTCATGCCCCACGACCTCAGCTTTCTGCACGCCTAGCGATTTTGCGAGCTCATGAATACTGATGGCGGCACTCTTCATGTCAAGACCATGTGCGGGAATGTCCGAGTCTCCAATACCGGGCAGGTCTGGCGCTATTACGGTGAAGCGCTCAGCCAGCGCGGGAATGATCGGCTTCCACATCAGCGAGGTTTCCGCATACCCGTGCAGCAAAATCAGCGGCGTTCCGTGGCCCGCGGTCATGTAATGCAGCTTGACGCCATTGACCTCGGCAGTGCGGGAGGCAATCGTCTTGTCCGCTGCCTCTCCGTAAGCCTGGGAGGATACGGCGAGAGAAAATGAACCGAACACTGCCAGGCTGAGAAAGAAGCCCAAAACGTGTTTCATGAATGCTCCTTATGAGAGGCACATGAAGACAGACGCACTCTCCGAGTTGGTACGGAATTGTAGAGGATTGCGAATCAAATGTAACCCTGCGCAGCGATCTGCGCAGGGCTATTTATCTTGAATACGATCAGCGATGTTTGATGAAAGCACCGGTTTGTAGTTCGGCCATCGCCTGGCGCAGCTGTTCTTGCGTGTTCATCACAATCGGGCCGTACCATGCGACCGGCTCCTCGATCGGCTTACCCGATACCAACAGGAAGCGGATGCCTTCATCGCCCGCTTGCACCACGATTTCGTCTCCACGGTCGAAGAGCACCAGCGAGTGATTGCCTACCTCGTACTTGGGCTTCGCGTTCGGATCTGCGGCCGATTCGGTCAGAACCGCGCGCGGATCCGACCCGTCTCGAAACGTCCCTGAGCCGGCAAACACGTAGGCAAAAGCGTTACGCGTGGTCTCGACCTTGAGCCGCTTCTGCCGGCCGGGACCGACTGAGATGTCGAGATAATTTGGATCAGCGGCCACGCCTTCCACCGGTCCTCTCTTTCCCCAAAACTCTCCACAGATAATGCGCACGCGAGTGCCGTCATCATCAGTGACTTCAGGAATTGCGCTCGCCGGAATGTCCTGATAGCGCGGGTCAGTCATCTTCAGCGATGAGGGCAGGTTCGCCCACAGCTGAAAGCCGTGCATGCGGCCCTGCTGATCGCCCTTCGGCATCTCCTGGTGCAGAATGCCGCTGCCGGCGGTCATCCATTGCACGTCGCCCGCAGTCATTTTGCCTTTATTGCCGAGACTGTCGCCGTGCTCAACTGAACCTGCGAGCACGTAGGTGATCGTCTCAATGCCCCGGTGCGGATGCCACGGAAATCCCGCCATATAATCCGTCGGATTGTCATTGCGGAAATCGTCCAGCAGCAAAAATGGATCGAATTCCTTGGTCTTGCCGAAACCGAAGGCGCGCTGCAACTTCACGCCCGCGCCCTCGATAGTCGGCGTCGTTTGAATAATCTGTTTAACCGGTCGGAGTGACATAAAATTCTCTTTCTACCGCCAGGATACGCGCCTGCTCGGACGCTCGCCTGGCGGTTCGAATAAATTCAGGCTTTCACAAACTCGACTTCGAGCGTGATGGTCACCTCGTCACCAACGAGAATGCCACCCGTCTCGAGCACCGTGTTCCAAGTCAAGCCGTAGTCTTTACGATTGATCTTTGTGGTCGCTGATACCGCAACCCGGGTATTGCCCCAGGGATCTTTCGTCGGCGGGGTCGGCCCATCCACAGAAAAAACCACCTTGCGGGTGACGCCCCGGATGCTAAGGTCGCCCTCAACCGCCAGTTCTCCGTCGCGTACAAGGCTGATGCGCGTCGACTTGAACGTCAGTGTCGGGAACTTCTCCACGTGCAAGAAGTCCTCGCTCTTCAAGTGCGTGTCGCGTTGAGCATCGCGCGTTTCGATCGATGCAGCCTCGATCACGGCGTCTAGGTGGGATTTTGTCAGTTCGGATTCATCCAGAGTCAGTAATCCCGAGACTTTGGAGAATTGCCCCTTCACGTTAGCGATCATCATGTGCTTGACTTTGAATTCGGCTACGGAGTGGGCCGGGTCAATGTTCCAAGTGGTGGTGGCGATCTGAGGTGTAGCCAGTGCGCTCATAGTAGTTTCCTTTCAAAATGATGTGATCTGACCGTTACAGCCGATTTGATGCGTTACACCGATAATCGTTGCAACAAATATATAAGCCGAAAAAATTAGGCTACTTGGCTGCGGGCTACGCTCAACAGTTCAGCCAACAGCCGCAGCCGCTCTCGCCCTAGATGTCCTAGTTGTTTGCGGTGACCGGCCTGGACAGGTTCATCGAGCCGGCCCAGGAGCTTAAGCCCCTCAGGCGTAATCCGGGCCATCACCGTCCGCCGGTCCTTGGTTTCACGACATCGTGAGATCAGGCCACGCTTCTCCAGACGGTCAAGTAGCCGGGTAACATCCGGGTCACGCGTAATCATGCGGCTGGCGATTTCGCCACACGCCAGCCCCTCAGGCGCGCCGCGCAGGATCCTCAGCACGTTGTACTGCGTAGACGAGACATCCTCAGCCTTGAGCACCCGAATCAGACCGCGGGACAAGATGTCCGCGGTCCGCATAATGTCCAGGAATGCCGCCTCTTCGGGGGAGCCCCCTCTCCGTCGCTTGTTTTCCGCTTGCGGCTTCATGACAACCTTATATTACTCGTTATAACGACTATTGTCAATACGTGCTTTAGAGGGGAGGCCGAGCTGAGATCGCACACCCTTGAGGTACCGAACCGAATACTCAACCTGGCAGTGCAGGTAGGCTTATTCTGATGTCGCCCAGGCAAGCCCGTCAGCTCCCGCGCCGGCTTGAATTAGCTTTTCAACTTTCCAGTCAGATGTGCTGATAACGGCGACGGTGTGGCTGGCGTCGCAGGAGACGTATGCAAACCGGCCATCCGGCCGAACTACAACTTCCTGGGGAGATGCCGGTACATCAACTGTCCGGGTAACCTTCATACTGCCGAGATCCACGACCGCGACCTTCTTCGCGCTTGGCACTGCCACGACTAACCAGCGGCCATCGGGAGTGGGCGCAGTCCCGTAACCCGGCGCAGGCAGCGGAATCCATCCGGTCACTTTATTCGTGGAGGCATCGATCACCGCGAGCTGAGGCTTCGTTTGGTCTGCGGTGAATACTTTTTGGCCATCCACAGAAACTGAAATGCGCTGCACCTGGCCTGAAACCGGAATCACTGCGAGTTTCTTTCGCGCTTCCATATCTAAAACTGAAACGGTGCCGGGGCCGACGTTTGCGGTGTAGCCGCGGCGTCCATCGGGCGTGATGGCGAGCATGTGGGACTCGGGTTGTCCGGTCGGAATTGTCCCGATGATTTTCAGGCTGTGAGGATCAATGACCGTGATGGTCTGGTCTAGCTCAGTCGTGACGTAGAGCAATCCATCTTTCGGGCCGATGACGGCACAGTGCGGACGCACGCCGTGGCCGAAATCCATTTTGTCAACGATCTTGCGCGCGGCAATGTCAATAACCACCATGTTGCTGCCGTCGGTGCCCGGCTTGCCGACACCCGAATTGCCGTAGATAGGCACGTACGCAAGCCGCCCATCTGGCGACGCGGCCACTTCATGCCCGGTGGTTCCCTGTTCGGCGACAGTAGCGACTTGCTTCCCCGATTCGGGATCAACAATTCCGAGAGTGCGGTCGCCCTTGTTGGCAACCAGCAAGACCCCTCCGCGCGTACTCTCTTGGCTCGTCGCTTGGTTTTCAGACACACCTAGCATAAGCGCAACCATCATCAGCAGGATGATACGGGAAAGCATGGCAGACTCCGTTCTTGCGCACGACGCAACAGAGTCTATCGTAAAGTGGGATTCCGGCGCAGCAGTATCCGGTTCGCATCGCTGCCGCGCTCAGAAGGTAGACAGATCTTGCCCTAGAAAAACTTGGATGAGGCAGGTTCTTGCTCGACATCCGTTATCGCCGCCGAGCGGGCCTAGATCTTCTGGCCGGAGTGGCCCTCGGCTGTTCGGTTTGATCCTCGACCGGTTCGTCCGAGAGATGATCCTTCGGCATGTTTTTCAACTTCCGCACTAACGCAAGACGCTTATAGGGATCTCTTTCCATCACCGCGTCTACGTACAGCTGCAACCAATTTCCTACGTTCGCATTCATATCTAATAGTTGAGAACGAGCAGACCGCGAGATCTTGCAGCGACGGACTAGCTTTTCCAGGTTAATATCCTGTTTTATAAGCCTTTTGCTTACTTGCAGGGAGAACCCGCGTCTAATCTGTTCCTTTAATATTATGGATGCAGTTTTCGGGCAAAAGTTGCGCGGCGGAATGGGCGGCAGGCACTAAGCATTTTAATCTAGTGGATATCTACTATCACGGGCCCTGACTTTGACAGACGCAAGCTGCTGTTTTTAAGATATGCGTTAGCCCTGCACTGCTCGAGTGCGGATCGGTCCAACGGCTGGGTAGCTCGCCGTTGAACAACAAACTTTTTATGATTACTGCAAAAGAACTTACCAAGAGGTACGCACGTACCACCGCCGTCGATCAGATCACGTTTGAAGTGGCGAAAGGCCAGATCGTCGGGTTCCTCGGCCCGAACGGCGCAGGCAAGACCACGACCATGCGCATGTTGACGTGCTTTCTGCCGCCGTCAGCGGGAACGGCAACCGTGGCTGGGTTTGATGTTCTCGAACAGCCGCTTGAGGTAAAGAGGCGTATCGGTTATTTGCCGGAGACACCGCCAATTTATCCAGAGATGGATACGACCGAATACCTGAAATTTGTCGGGAAGTTGAAAGGCTTGTCTGGCGCGGAGCTTCAAAGGCGTGTTGATTACGTTTGCGATCGTTGCGCGATTATGGATGTGAAACAGAAGCTACTCGGGAAGCTGTCGAAGGGCTATCGTCAGCGAGTCGGGCTGGCGCAGGCCATCATTCACAATCCCGATGTGCTGATTCTCGATGAACCCACGGCTGGCCTGGATCCCAAGCAGATCAACGAAACCCGCGATCTGATCCGAGGTCTTGCCGGCGATCACACAATTATTCTCAGCACCCACATCCTGCCGGAGGTCGAGCAGACTTGCGAGCAGGTGATCATTATTAACAAAGGCAAGCTGGTCGCTACCGATTCGGTTCGCAACCTGCAGGCGCGGGCACGCGGGGCCGAAGCCGTGGTGCTCGAGGTTGCCGGGCGCAATGGCAATCTGGAGCCTGCGACCGTGCAACAGAAGCTGGAACAGGTGTCGGGAGTCAGCCGTGTGCTTTGCAAAACTCAGGTCGATAGCCGCGCCGTTTTTGAAGTTGAGAGCAAGGGCGCGTTCGTTCGCGGGGATCTCGCACGGGCAGTTGTGGACGCCGGATGGGACCTCAACGAGCTTAGGCCTTCTGCCATGAGCCTGGAGGAAATCTTCCTTCAGCTTACTCAGAGCGAACAGCCCGCCGTGGCCCCCCAAGCAGTGGCGGAAGGAGCGCAACAGTGAGAAATGCCCTGATCATCTGCCGTAAAGAATTGCGCAGCTATTTCGTTTCGCCGGTGGCCTACATCTTGCTGATCATGTTCGGCTTGATCTTTGGCTTCTTCTTTTGGAATGCGCTCGGCTATTTCGTAATCGAGGGCATGGAGATGCAGATGCGCGGCCAGTCGTTCCCCATGAATCTGAACGAGCAGATCATCCGGCCATTGCTGCAGAACGTGAGCGTCGTCGGGCTGTTCTTCATCCCGCTAATCACAATGCGACTCTTCGCGGAGGAGAAACGCACAGGAACAATCGAACTACTCGTAACGTCGCCGGTCCGGGACCTCGAAATCATTGTCGGCAAATGGCTGGCCGCGATAGTGCTGTATTCCTGCCTGCTTCTGTTCACTGCGGTGAACTTTGCGTTTCTTTTCAAGTACGGCAATCCGGACTGGAAGCCCCTGGCAATTGGCTATTTGGGACTGCTGCTGCAGGCTGGTGCGCTGCTGGCGATTGGCACTTTTATTTCCACGTTAACCAAGAATCAGATCATCGCAGGCGCCGTCACGTTCGGAGTCTGCCTTTTGCTCTGGGTACTGGAATGGGTCAGCGGATATGAAACATCGACGTGGGCGCGCGTCCTCGCTTACATGTCAGTTATCACGCACTTCGCCTCGTTTGGCAGAGGCGTGCTGGACACGAAAGATGCAGTTTTTTACGCAAGCGTAATTTTCCTGGGACTCTTTTTGACAGCGCGATCCATGGAATCCCTGCGCTGGAGGTCATAGATGGCAAGTCAATGGCTTAAAGCACGACAAACTAAATACGCAGCGTACGCTGCAACCTACATACTGGTGGTGGTCGCGGTTGTCTTCGTCGCAAACGTACTCGCCGACCGCTATAACAAATCATTCGACGCGACTTCGAACAAGCGTTACAGCCTTTCTGACCAGACTGCCAAGATCGTTAAAGGCCTGCCGCAGCCTGCGACTATCACCTACTTCAACCAGAGTACCCACTTTCGCGAAGGCAAGGACCTGCTCGATCAATACGCGAATCTGTCGCCCAAGGTGCACGTGGAGTATGTAGATCCTGATAAGGATCAGCAGAAGGCGCGAGAGGCGGGTATCCGCAACTTTGGTACGGCGGTAGTTCAGGTCGGCGCCAAAAAAGAAGAAGCCAAGAGCATGACGGAAGAAGGCGTGACTGGCGCTTTCATCCGCGACCTCAAGAACAACACGCGCACTGTCTGTTTTGTAACCGGAAGCGGCGAGCATCAGGTTGACAACAGCGATCGCGAAGGCCTCTCGCGGTTCAAGGACCTGCTTGCGAAAGATAATTATGAGAGCAAGAGCATCGACCTGCTGCAGAAGGCCGAAGTGCCCAATGACTGCACAACTCTGGTCGTGGCCGGACCGAAGCGCAATTACGAGCAGCCCGAAGTCGATTCGATCAAGAAATACATCGAGGATGGCGGCCGCGCGTTGTTCATGCTCGATCCTCCGCTGAAGATGGGGCGCTCGGAAATCGCAGACAATGACGCGCTCGCGACGTTGTTGCAAGGCTGGGGCGTGACGCTGGAGAAGGATTTGATTCTTGACCTGAATCCGATTGGGCAGATGGCGGGACTCGGTCCTCAGGTGGCGCTGGTGACAAGTTACAGCTCGCAACCGATCGTCAGCGAGATGAAAGGGACAGCAACCGGCTTCCCTCTCTCCCGCTCGATGGACATCAAGAACGCCGACAAGACGACCGTGCAGAACCTGTTCGATTCTTCGGGCAGCAGTCTAGCCACCAGCAATCTGAGTTCGTCTTCGGTCGACATTCGCGACCCCAAGAATAAAAAAGGTCCGCTCACTATAGCGGCCGCTGGAACCTACAACACTGGCAAGCAGAATTCAGAAGGACGTTTTGTAGTTGTCGGCAGCTCGAGCTGGGCCGCGAATGGTTTCATTAATTTCAATGGAAATAACGATCTCGCGTTGAACGCTGTCAACTGGCTTTCTTCGGATGAAGACCTGATTTCGATTCGGCCCAAAGCGCAGGAAGATCGCCGCATAACCATGACGCGCGGCCAGCTAAACTTTGTGCGCGCGACCAGCCAGTTCGTACTGCCGCTGGTGGTTGTGGTTGCCGGTCTGGCAGTTTGGTGGAAGAGAAGGTAGAACAATTTCGAGTCGACTGAATCACTCCCGGAATAAATCGCAATGAAAATCCACGGTCTGGCCATTGCAGCTTTAGTCTTGCTCACGCTCGGCGGATTTCTCTACTGGTCGGAGCATCACAAGCCCGGCGATGACACCAAAATATCGCCTGACACTCCGCCGACGATCCTAAAGCTTGATCAGTCATCTATTACAAAGCTGGAGTTGAAGAAGAAGGATGCACAACCTATCCAGCTCGCCAAATCCAGCTCCGGCGAGTGGCAGATTACTCAACCCAAGCCGCTCCGGGCAGATGAGAGTGCGGTATCAGGCGTGCTCTCGACTTTGTCATCGCTAAACTCTGAGCGCCTGGTCGAAGACAAGGCTTCCGATCTGAAAGGGTTTGGCCTGCACAATCCCACGCTTGAAATTGATCTGGGAGAGAAAGACAACAAGTCGCAAAAACTCCTGGTTGGCGATGACACTCCCGTGGGCAGCGGCGTTTATGCGATGTTGGCGGGGGATCCGCGCGTGTTTACTATCGCCAGCTACACGAAGACCAGCGTCGATAAGAGTTTGAACGATCTACGCGACAAGAGACTACTGCCGCTGGCGCCCGACAAGATCAGCCGGGTTGAGCTTGTCAAACCGAATCAGGCGATCGAATTTGGACGTAACAAAGACGAGTGGCAAATCCTGAAGCCCAAGCCGCTGCGCGCCGATGGTACCCAGGTTGGCGACTTAGTGCGGGAGTTGGCCGAGGCGAAGATGGATATGAGTGCATCGACCGGCAATGCCGCGTCTGACTTTGCACATGCGACCCCTGTTGCAACCGCGAAAATGACGGATGGATCCGGCACGCAGGAACTTCAAATCCGCAAGAGTAAAGACACGTATTACGCAAAATCCAGCGCTGTCGAGGGGACCTACAAAGTCGATTCCAGCCTGGGAAAAGCGGTCGACAAAGCGTTGGACGACTTCCGGAATAAGAAGCTGTTCGATTTTGGTTTCAATGATCCCAACAAAATCGAACTACATAATGGCACGAAATCCTACTTCTTCACTCGAGGTAGTGGCGGCAGCGAAGACTGGTGGTCGAATGGCAAGAAGATGGATTTTGGAACTGTCGAACCGTTCATCTCGAAACTTCGCGATCTGGCGGCCAGCAAGTTCGTAGATTCCGGCCTCTCTAATGCGGCAATCGAAGTTACTGTAATTTCGGACGATGGCAAGCGCACTGAAAAAGTTCTGAGCTCGAAGGCCGGAGATCATTACATTGCCAAACGAGAGAACGAGCCCGCCCTGTATCAATTGGACTCGGCGTCAGTGGATGCTTTGCTCAAAGCAGCCGACGACGTGAAGCCTGCTGAACAATCCGCCACGAAGAAGCCGTAGCTGAAGGGTAATCCGGATAATCGCACTTCCCTGCTAACCCTGTTTCGCAATTCCCTCCGCAAATCACTTGTTTTTCACAAGTGATATTTGATACCGTTTTTGGCTGTGCCTGGGAAGGCCAAGTCAAAGCGACGGTCCGGCTGCCCGGTGAGCATCTCCCTTGAGCGGTTTGGAGATCGTTGGTCATTATTGATCATTCGCGATCTAATGGTCCGCGGCCTTCGAACATTTAAGGAATTCCAGCGCTCGGGCGAAGGTATTGCCACCAATATTTTGGCGGACCGTTTGCGGAAACTTGAGTTTGCGGGGATCATTAGCGCCGAAGTAGAAGAGGCGGACGGACGAAGGGTAAATTATCGGCTGACCGAGAAAGGTATCGATCTCGCGCCAGTTCTGTTGGAGCTACTCCTATGGGGAGCGCGCCACGAGCGCACGGGAGCGCCATGCGAGGTCATTGAGGAAATGGCAAGGAATCGCGAGCATGTGCTTGCCGAGGCGAGGCGGCGCTGGCAGGAGAGGGACCCGACTCCGCTGCTGCCTCCGTTCGGGAAGAGCAATGCTCGTGCGGTGCGGGCAACTGGTAGTAACAAATTTCGTAGAGAAATTCGCAGCAAGAACACGCACTGAATTAACGTGACAGCAACCCAAACGTTTAGAAGTTGAAAAGCGAAAGGAGAAGGCATGAGCAAGGTACGAGTACTGGTAGGCACACGCAAGGGCGCATTCATACTTACCTCGGACGGCAAGCGCGAGAAGTGGGACGTCAGCGGGCCGCATTTTGCGGGATGGGAAATGTATCACCTGAAGGGATCGCCGGCTGATCCGAACCGCATTTACGCGTCGCAGACCAGCGGATGGTTTGGACAGATCATTCAGCGTTCGGATGACGGCGGCAAGACCTGGCATCAGCCCGGAACACCTCCCGGTGAAGCAACTTCCGCGCCAGACGGCACGCCCAAAGGTGAGAGCAACAAGTTTGTTTACGACACCTCCGCCGAAACCGGCGCGCCGATGACGACTCACCAGTTTTACGACGGCAAACCGCATCCCTGGGAGTTCAAGCGGGTGTGGCACCTCGAGCCGTCACTCACCGATCCCGACACGGTTTACGCCGGAGTGGAAGATGCCGCCATTTTCAAAACCACCGACGGTGGCCAGAACTGGAAAGAACTCTCCGCCCTGCGCGGACATGGCACCGGCCCGAAGTGGCAGCCGGGCGCCGGCGGCATGTGCCTGCACACCATTATTCTTGATCCCGCTAATCCGGAGCGGATATGGACTGCGATTTCCGCAGCCGGGGCTTTCCGCAGCGACGACGGCGGCCAGAACTGGAAGCCGATCAACAAGGGCCTGCGTTCGCAATATATCCCCGACCAGGATGCTGAAGTCGGCCACTGCGTCCACCACATCGCGATGAATCCCAAGCGTCCGGGAGTTCTCTTCATGCAGAAGCACTGGGACGTGATGCGCTCGGACGATGCCGGCGACAACTGGAAAGAGGTCAGCGGAAACTTGCCGACCGATTTCGGCTTCGCGATTGACGTTCACGCGCACGAGCCGGAGACGATTTACGTGGTCCCAATCACGAGCGATGGCTTGCACTATGTGCAGGACGGCAAGCTACGCGTATACCGCAGCCGCACCGGCGGCAATGAGTGGCAGGCGCTGACCAAGGGTTTGCCTCAAAAAGATTGCTACGTGAACGTGCTGCGCGA
>WNFR01010703.1_pt1 | contig 12515 bp, 7 predicted proteins | sample 5400221 | NCBI WGS metagenome assembly WNFR01 (sample SAMN13153357, study PRJNA577476) | soil metagenome | isolation source: 40 cm soil under Madrone tree | place: USA:California | collected 2016-06-14 | reverse complement strand
TGCTGAACTCGGTGACCTACGGCTGGTGGTTGGACAAATACTATCGCTATAACGACGGTGACCTTGTGGTGGTCGGACGGAATACTGCTAACGAGGCAGTAAGCCGAATAACCGCTTCCGCCATCGTTGGCATGTTTCTTGACAGCGACGCTCTCGCGGGGAATCTGTCCGTGCAGGATCGGGCGCGCGACCTGCTCACACGCCCCGCGATCCTTGCCGTTGCCCGCATGGGAAAGACGTTCCGCCCCGTGGAAAACAACACTGGAGATCGTGCGACGGATGAATTTGTGTACCGCAAGGGGGCGACTTGGTATTTGGCTGTGTTTAATTACCAGCAGGAGCCTGTTACAAAGCACATTGACCTTGCGCGAGCCGGTCTCAGCCCGCGCACACGCTATCGCATCAGGGACCTCTGGAACGGGACTTCTTTTGCGGCGCTTGACAAGTTCTCAGTGAACCTTGAAGGGGCTCAAGCCGCGCTTTTTTCTCTTGAGGCGCCTTGAGTTGCAACACTCGCTTTGCAGATCTAGCCAAGGAGCAGACGGGGAGGAAGGAGCCTGTTCAGCGTTGGATTTTTGCCACGTCCCGAACGCCTCCCCACTGAGAGTTTCCTCCACTGTGCCTATTGAAAACTCCATCCAGCGATTTTCCATTCGGATGTAACATTGCGTTACACTCCGAATCGCCTGGTTAGCGGTTCCCGTTTCACCTTCTTGGTTGTCTCTGATTTCAAAGGCATTAACGCCGTATGGCATTTTGGCGAGGGACAGGTCCGCTTAGGCATCGGTATGGAAGTGCTGCTTGCTGGGCGCTGAAATGAGATCGTCCGTCGCACTGCTGGTTCCGTGTCCAATATAAATGTTGTACGACGCCCAAGATTGAGAACACGGATCCGCGAGTTGCGCTTCCATTGTTTGCTTTCGCGCCAGCTGAGGTCATAATGAAGGCCATTGGAGGTCGGTCCGCCCACCCATGGAATGTCCGGTCTGTGCGGCTGAGAACCCAGCCGCGGCATCGCAGTGTGGAGCATGTCATACGCCGCTTCCCCTTGAACCCTCACAGGAAACTCTGAATGAAGGGGGAGCGCCGGAGGCTTGGTCTGTGGCAGTTGCTCCACAGCCGGGCGGCGGCTCAACGCCAAGCGATAATCTCGAAAAAGGAACGGTTTTAGCCGGCCGCTACGAGATTCTTCGGTTGCTTGGGCGTGGCGGCATGGGCGCGGTCTACAAGGCGCGCGACACGGAGCTTGACCGCACCGTTGCCCTCAAACTCATTCGCCCGGAACTCGCGAAAAACCCGGAGATGGTGCGGCGTTTCAAGCAGGAATTGATTCTCGCCCGGCAGGTCACTCACAAGAATGTCATCCGCATATTCGACCTCGGACAATCTGACGGGATCAAGTTCATCACCATGGATTTCGTCGAGGGACAAGACCTCCGGGCATTGTTGCTCGAAAAAGGCAAGTTTCCTCCCGAGCAAGCGGCTCGCGTCATGCTACAGATTTGCCGCGCCCTTGAAGCGGCGCACGCCGAAAGCGTGATTCACCGCGACCTGAAGCCGCAAAACATCATGTTGACACAGGACGGGCGCGTGTACGTGATGGACTTTGGCATAGCGCGGTCCGCGTATCTGCCCGGGATGACGCAGACGGGCGCGCTCATCGGCACCCCGGAATATATGTCTCCAGAGCAGGCGCGGGGCGAGAAACTTACCGAGCGCTCCGATCTTTTCTCCCTGGGAGTCATTTTTTACGAGCTGCTCACCGGTAAATCGCCCTATCCGGCTGACGCGCCGCTGGGAACGTTGTGGAAGCGCTTGCAGGAAAAAGCCAAGCCTCCCGCGGAAATCGATACCACGGTGCCTAAGCCCCTCAACGACATTGTCATGAGCGCGCTCGAGATCGAACCGGAGAAACGAATATCGAGTGCGCGGGAGATGGCCCAGCAATTGGAGATTTGGCTGGGACCGTCGGCGGGGAGCTCAACGATCTTTCTGCCGACGCCACGAACTCCTGCTTACTGGAAGTGGGCTTCGGCAGCCCTCGGGGTGCTGCTCGTGGGAGCGATAGCAGCATTTCGGTTGAGAGGTCCATCCAAACCTGCCCTCGCCCATGCCCCGATTTCCGTTCTGGTGGCAGACTTTGCCAACACCACTGGTGAGAGCGTCTTTGATGAGACTCTCGAGCCGCCTCTTGGGGTTGCGCTCGAAGATGCATCATTCATCAGCTCCTTCAACCGCGGTCAGGCCAGGAAAATTGGCGCGCAGGTCCAGCCGGGCTCAACCGCGCTGGAAGAAACACTTGCAAGGCTGGTAGGAAATCGCGAGGGCATCAACTACATCGTCGCCGGTCTCATCGCGAAGAAGGGCAGCGGCTATGAAATCCGGGCTAGGGCGCTGCAAACCTCCACCGGCAAGATTGTGATGGAAGCGGACGAAGAAGCCAGCGACAAGAAGGGCGTGCTCACTGCCGTAGACAAAATTGCCGCGCAGACCCGCCGGGCGCTCGGCGACACCACGCCGGAAGCTCAGCAGATTGCGGCCGCGGAAACCTACACGACTCAATCGTTAGAAGCCGCGCATGATTACGCCCTGGCGCAGAACCTCCAATGGCAGGGCAAGTGGGACGATGCTGTCCAGCACTATTTGCAGGCAGTGCAGTTTGATTCCAATTTCGGGCGAGCGTATGCCGGCCTTGCGGCGGTCAGCGCCAACATCGGGCGGCAGCGTGAGTCGCAGAAATACTATCAAGCGTATGCGTGAACCTCACAAAGCGGCCGAGGAATACCGCGCCTTGGTGAAGCAATTCCCTTCGGATTCCGCCGGCGCAGCCAACCTGGCGCTCGCTTACGAGCTAGGCCACGACCTTCCCCATGCGGTTGAGCAGGCGCGGCGCGCCGTAGAGATCTCGCCGCATAACGTGCCGCAACGAAACAATCTCGGGTTGTTCGCCACTTATGAGGGCGATTTTGAATCCGGGATCCGTGAACAGCAGGCCGTGCTCCAGATGAATCCTTCCTTCGTGCTTGGTTACGTGGGACTGGCCATGTCCCAATTGGAAAAGGGACAGGTGCAGGACGCGAAAAAAACGTATGAGGAGCTGGGAAAGAAGGATGCGCGAGGCGCTTCGATGGCCGCTGATGGCCTGGCTGACCTAGCCCTCTTTGAAAATCGCACAAAGGATGCGATGGCCATTTTGGACAACGGGATTGCTGAAGATGTGAAAGACAAAAATTTGGACGCCGCGGGGAACAAGCTCGCGATGCTGGGCCAGGTTCAGCTTGCCGCCGGTCATTCTGCTGCCGCGCAAGCTGCCGCGGAGAAGGCCGTGTCGAGCAGCCAAGACATAAGCGTGCTTTTTTGGGCGTCACGTGTGTACACCGCGCTTGGTGAGGATGGCAAATCCCTTGGCCTGGCCAAGCAACTCGCCAGCCAATTTCAGCCGGATCCCCAGGCTTATGCAAAATTGATCGAAGGCGAGGTCGCGCTCAAGAAAGGAAATACACGGGAGGCCATTGGCCTATTCCAGGATTCGCAGAAACTTGCCGATACTTGGATGGGCCATTTCGATTCTGGCATGGCCTACCTGGCGGCGGGGGCCTTCCCTGAAGCTGACTCGGAATTTGAGCTTTGTCTAAAGCGTCGGGGCGAAGCCGCCTCTGCCTTCTTGGATGAGCAGCCGACTTATCGCGTCTTCCCGCCGCTTTACTACTACTTGGGCCGCGCGCAGGAAGGCATGAAGACTCCCGCGGCGATCGACTCGTTCAAGAGTTTTGTGGCCATCCGCGAAAAAGGCGACTCCGATCCGCTGCTCTTGGATGCCCGCCGCCGCCTCGCCATTCACTGAGCCGAGGCTGCGCCTTTCCAGTTCTGGGTCTCTCGTTTGGCGAGAAACATTCGCGGGCTGTCGCCAGGTTTGCCGCAGCCCTACTTCAGAAAGATGGTCGTCGCCTTCTGGGGCGACCCGTCATTAAGCTGCAACACGATGGTATAGCAACCGCTGGTGACGCCGGTTGACGTGTCCCAGTTGAAGATGAATTGACTTGAACCAATTCGGAAAGTGCTCCCGCCTTTGGCGCCGCTCGTCGGCAAATAGAGAATGGTTGCTTGCCCGGTGGGTGCTCCCGAGCAGGTTGGATTCGAAATCGCCTCTAGAACAACCGTCGAATTCAGGTTGGTGATGGGATTACCTACGCCATCTTGTAAGGACCACTTGATCGGAATCGCGTGGCCCAGAGTGCCGGTGCCTGAGTTGCTAGGATTGAACAGCGTGCCAGCTGGCGCTAGTGGTGAGAAGAAGCCTGTGAACACGTAGGTGACCAATTCTTGCTGCGCCGAAGTTCCCCAGCTTGCTGAGAAACTGGCGTCTCCCGAATACGTCGCCGTCAGTGTTCTCGAACCAACGGTTGCGGATGTCAACGAGCAACTAGTCGCCGGAAGAGTTGCCACGCAACTGGCTCCCGCGCCGTCACTGACAGTCACTGTCCCGGTAAGCATCCCGCCGCCGGGGGCATTCGGCGTGATGCTGAAGCTGACTTTCACCGGCTGTCCCACAACGACCGGATTTGGCGAGACCGAAGTAATCGTGGTCGTGGTGCTCGCCTTGCTCACCAGTTGCGTCACTGCTCCAGAAGCACTACCCAAGAAGTTGCCGCCGCCTCCGTAGCTTGCGGTGATGGAATGGCTGCCCACTCCAAGCGTCCCAGTTGTGAAGGTGGCGCTGCCATTGCTCAGCGCCGCTGTGCCAACGACGGTTGCCCCATCGGTGAACGTAACCGTTCCACTTGGGATTCCTACGCCCGGCCCGACTGTGCCGACGCTCGCTGTTACCGTGACCAGCTGGCCGAAAACTGACAGATTAGTTAGGGAGGAACTTCCCGTTGCCGTGCCGGCTTTGTTCACGACCTGCGTCAGCGCCGTCGACATACTGGCGAGGAAGCTGCTGTCCCCTGAGTAGCTCACGGTGACGGAATGGCTGCCAACAGCAAGCGCCGAGCTGCTGAAGCTCGCTACGCCATTGTTCAGGTTTGCTGTGCCTAGCTCTGCCACGCCATCCGTGAATGTTAGAAGGCCCGTCGGTGTTCCCACACCGGGCGAGACGGCGCTGACAGCCACCGCGAACGTCACGGATTGCCCGAAGACCGAAGGATTCTGCGTTGAGAGAACCGTCGTGCTTGTCCCCGCCTGATGAATCGTCTCAGCAAATCCGACGGATGGACCGCTCGCCAGGAAATTCATATCGCCCCCGTAGCTCGCCGTGAAGGAGTGGTTTCCAACAGACAGCGAGGAGATGGCAATGCTCGCGCTGCCATTGTTCAGAGGCGCGGTACCAAGGCTCTTCGCGTTGTCCAGAAAGGTCACGAGGCCGGTCGGAGTCCCCGCGCCGGGTGCAACGGCTGTTACGGCGGCGGTGAAAGTCAGCGGGTAGCCAAAAATCGCCGAACTGGCGGAGGAAGAAACCGTCGTAAGAGAGCCGGCTTGATTTACTGTTTGGATTAGAACGGCGGAAGCGTTGCCGGTAAAATTCAGGTCCCCTGCATAAGCAGCCGCGATGGAGTGGCTCCCCACGGCCAGCGCCGAAGTCACCAGAGTGGCAACCCCGTTGTTCAGTGTCGCAGTGCCCAATGTCCCAGCCGCATCGGTGAACGTCACTGTCCCGGTGGGAAAGTTGGGGCCGGTTCCCACGGTCGCACTGATGGACACCTGCTGGCCAAAGACCGATGGACTTACCGATGAAGCCAGCGTCGTTGCGGTGTTCGCCTGCTGCACCACCAACGTCACAACTCTGTTGGTTCTAATTGTCGGCGAGCTCGAATCGGAAACCGACACCGTGAAAGTCAAAGTGCCGGCGGTTGCGGGCGTGCCCGTGATTGCCCCGGTCGCTGCATTAAGCGTCAGGCCGGCGGGGAGCGCAGGGACTGCCCACGTATAGGGCGGAACTGCTCCGATGGCCTGCAGCGTCGTTGCGTAGGCCGCATTTACGGCGCCCGCCGGAACCGTTGCCGAGGGGATAAAGAGCGCTATGACAAAACTCCGGGTGTCCGAATTGGTGTTCGCCTCATGGGCCGTGACCACGGGCGCGAGAAGTGTCGCAACGTTTTGCAGCGCAATCGGGTCGAGGTTTCCTCTCACGGTGACCAGCGCTGATTCGCCGGGCGCCAAAGTAACCGTGGCGTTGGGGATCGTGGGATCCGTGATTGCCGGGTCGGCCAAATTCGCGGTGGAGAAACCCTGCACCAGCGGGCTGTTTACGTTGACCATCGGGACGATTTGCGTTTGCAGCGCAAGCTGACAGTTCAAGTTGGTGGGCGTGTGGTACGTCTTGCTGACGATCAATTGAAGATTGGCGTTGGTGGGCGCGTTCCCAGCCAGTTTCACGGCGTAAGAACCTGTCGTGTTGCCTACGTTGGTCACCGTATAGGTGGCGTCGCTAACCGGCACATTGGAAATATTGGCGTTCGAGATGTTCGCATTGGAGATGTTGGCATTGGAAATTGTGGAGTTCGAAATATTGGCGTTGGAGATGTTCGCGCTGGCGATGTCGGGATTGGAGATATTGGCATTGGAGATGTTCGCGTTGACGCTGGGATTGGAGATATTCGCGTTGGAGATGTTGGCGTTGGAGATGTTCGCGTTGACGTTGGGATTCGAAATGTTGGCGTTGGAAATGTTGGCGTTGGAAATATTCGCGTTGATGTTGGGATTCGAAATGTTCGCATCATAAATCTCAGCGGTCGAAACATTGCCGGGCGTGTTCCCATCGGGGTTGACCAGCGCGGGCGACGTGGGATCCGGGTTCAGAAGCGCGAACCCAGTGAGCCCACCCGCCACCGGTGCCCCGCCGATGGCGCTGATTTCCATGACATTCAAAGTCATGCTCGCGGTCGGACTGCTCGACAAGACAAAAATCGGGCGAACCACCCCAGAGTTCGCCGCAGCGGTCACATCGAGCGTGGTTGTTGGCGAGTAAGGCGGGGGGGGAACCGGATTATTAGGTACGGGGAGGAACGAGGCCATTCCTCCGGCGGGTTGGTTGGCGATCGTCAGCCGGAAAAACCGGTCCTGGTCGGTAAAGTTCTGAACCAGACCGATGAAAGAGCGTTGCAGTGTGGTACTTAGGGGCTTCGAGTTCTGCGGAACGCTCACCACCAGGCCCTGCGTAATGCGGCTGCTATAAATATTCTGGTTCCGCATCCCTTCTTGCCCGGTTTGGCATGCCGGTGTGGCGGTACCGGGGCTGAAGATGCTGTTTCCTCCACCGCCCACGGGAGTGTAGTTTTCCCAGTTTCCATCCTTGGGCGGACGCACGTCCTGGTTGCTCGTCCACGTTGCGTACACCACCGGCGTATTCGCCGCCGAAGTGTTGAAGGTCCAGGAGCCCCCAGGCATGCTTGGAGGCAGGAACGACAATCCCGCGATGTCGATGTAATCTCCCATGAACGGATCGTTGCCCTGTTCAAACAATGGCAAGTTTGGGGGATCAACCTGCAGTTGCTGGAGGAATCCGGGAAGATCGCCAGCGTCATTTCGCAGGCCAAAATTGTAACGAGAGACGCGTGCGGTGTGGAACGCAATGGGAGCCAGGCTGGTATCGGCTTGCGCAACAACTAGGTCAATCGTATGCCGTCTTTGCGTTAACCCGGAATCCGTCAGGAAGGGAGTAAAGACCTGCCCCACAGCACCAGGCAGTTCTCCCTCGAGGAACCGGTCCTCACCATAGAAATTGCCGCTTGCATCGGAGACGAACGGGTTATGCGGCAGAAAACGGCCGATGGTGTGATCCTCGCGAAAATCGTAGTAAAGCACGAACAGCTTTCCCGCGATAACCGTGATTTGTGGCATGAGCTGGTGGCCGCGGATAAGTGTGTCACCCAAACTGTCTAGGACCGGTTGGTTCCTCTCGCTCAGCGCCCCATTGTCCACGGCGAACGGCGCGGACCAATTCAGGCCATCGGGCGACGTAGACATGGCGATTCGCGCGTCCGGCAGCCCCGCGGCGAGCCCCCTCTGCGACCACGCCAGATACACCGCCCCTCTGGGGTCCACTCCTAAGGTGGGATAAGCGCTCGTCCGGAACGACTCAGGTGTCGTGCCCTGATCGAAGAAGGAAGGAGCGTTGGGAGCGCTGGAATTGAAGGCCGACAAGTCCACAACGTCGAGGGATTTGGTAAACGTGCTTCCAGAGTCGGTGGACTTGACGCTCACGATAGCGTCGGGTTGGCTGCTGGTCACAAATCGCCGCCACGCCACGTAGATTGCGCCGGTGTGGGGATCTATCGACAGCGTGGTTCCCTGATTAATCGAATTGCTTTCGCTCAGTTTGACCGGCTGGCTCCAGGTTGCGCCGCAGTCTTGCGACCTCGAAAACATGATCTTCGTGCTGGTGTTACCCGTGAATCGGCTCCAAACGATATAGATATTCCCGGCAGGAACCGTTTGGGTCACCGTTGTTGTTCCCTGCGGAACTTGCATGGTGCATGTGGCGGTTCCGCGAGGCGCGTCCACCGCAATCCACGGCTTGTCCAGAAACTGTCCCGACGTACCAGAGTCAATCACCACCGTGTTTATGTATTGGATCGGATCCAGGCTTTGGCTGGCGTCGCCGTTTTCCTTATTGTTGAGGTCCATGAATCTGGCGATAAATATTTCGCCCAGATTGGTGCTTCGATTGAAGGCAATTCCGCTGTAATAAAAAAGACCATTGGTCCCCGAGCGCACTAGCGGGTCGGCAGCCGTCGAAAAGCCATGAAGTGGTGAGCTTAAACCCGTTGCCGATTGATCTTGAGGATAGCCGGGGAGAAGCGTGCTCCCCCAGGTCGCGCCACCGTCCAATGATTTAAACACCCCCAGCCAGGCATCCCCCCTTTCATCGGTCGCGTTAGGGTTGGGAATATCCACGGAGCGATAGTCGTTTGCGCCTGCCAGGAGGTGCCTTGGATTGCGCGTGGAAACGGCAAGTGCAGGTTCGTTTTGGCGTTGCAGGAACGGGTCGCCGCCGGGCCACTTCGTGCCCGAGACCATATTTACGTTATCCCCAGGCGTCTGTCCCATCGCTGGGAGCGCGGTAAGCAGGCCAGCTACTATAAGGCATAGGGAAATGAATAGGCGAAACGAGCGCACAATTGCCTCCTGGGACAAGGTATTGCATTCACCCGCAATTGCGGCTCATAGCGAAGGAGTTTTTGGGGGACTTAAACCGAAGAGTGAAAGAAAATATTCTCTTCGACCGGAAGCAAAAAAATCCCAAAGCCATTCATGAGCTGGGTTAGCAAGTTCAACTTGAGTGCAACGACACTACATCGAATATCCCCAGAGGTCAAGGACAGGACTAGTGAAACTTTGGCATGGTACTTGGCCTCACTGCTGAGGTCGGCCTTTCCGATCTCGAGTTGTTCTCAGGCTTCGGGCCGTGATTTGCCCTCATATTTCCGATCCTTCGTCAACACTCTAAAAAGAACAATCGCAGGGAAGCCTAAGCTTCGCCACCGCACCGGTTGCGCAGCAATCCAAAATCCTTCCCGCGGCCCTCGTTTTGCTGCAAGAACGAGGTGGGGTTTCCACCGCGGGCGTTGCAAATTCCCACCAGTGATTGGCCGGAAAAGGGCTCGATCTTTGCAGGCGAGCACTACTCCAGCGCCGGATGAGGCACCTATCCATGCACGCCCAAGATTGGCGCGGTTTTAAGCTCTTGGAGCAACTTTGGAGCGGGCCAAGGATGGCTCGGCACTCGTAAGCGCAACCGTCGCAACGACTTAGATTGAGTTTGCATCCACTTAGAAGGCAGGTGCTCTATCCAACTGAGCTACGGGCGCCTCACGCGCAGCGTCCGCCGCGCGGGCGGCTTCGTTCAAGTCGGCTATACGGAAGTTATCTCGAAACGGCGTTATGGGCGGTTTGAGCCGCACTCTGACACCCTTGAAAGTTGAATGGTCCATTCAATTCCGGCTTCCGGAGCGCCTGCCAGCCTTCTCGAGAGAAGAGATTTGCGGTCCCTCATCGAGTTCGTTTTGCAGCTTCCTCTCGAGTCCCACAAGGTCTTGCCGCCACTGTCCTACCAGCAGCTTTGTCTTGACTGGGTGGTGACCGAGTATCCGTGCTACTTCACAGTTTGTTGCGCGCGATTCAGCATTCCCGTGGATTGAATGGTTACGCCGGTTTTAGTCCTGTCAAAGCGCTATGAGGTTATTCTCTTGGCCCGACGGGCACAATCGTTGCCACAGCGACCCCATTGCGCTAATGCGAATATTTTTTGATAGTTCGTCAGCGCCGCAAGAAGCAGATTCGATTGGTCCAGTCCCATTCCGCGGTTTTCCTGGCGAGGTTGCTCAAGGCTCGTACGAGACCGCCAGTATCCGATGGCGAGATGGTCTTTTCGTCAACGAAAATCACCCCGCCGTGCCTTCGTTCTTCTTCCGCCCAGGCTTTGAGCAGCGGGGGAATCGTCCTTCGATCGTAGGTAACGAACGTCAACCCTTGCGCGGCCGCTTGTTGCAAACAGGCGGAGTCTTGTTGACCTAAGAATTCTCCGTCTTCCCATGCCGCCATGCAAGAAACTGCAAGCAGCCGATCGCGACGCCGAAGGCCATCCGCAACCGTCGGCGAGATATGCTCGTCCAAAAGTAGCTTGAGCATCTCAGCGCTTTGGTTCTCTTCTGGAGACGAATTCGGTGGCCTGTGGCAACATCCGCTTCAGCGCTTCGAAATCCGTCGCCGCGTTCTCGGACAGTGCGTTCTCGATCTCTTCTGGAAAGGCCTTTGCGTAATTGATGGCGGCTTGGACTTTCGATTCTGGCCATTTGAGATGTCTGCCCACGGCGGAGACATCGGCCCTATATCCCTTGACCAGAAGCATTACCTCCCACACAGCGAGCGTGCTCCCTTGGATATAAGCTTGTCGGCCCGCAGGCGAATCGCGGAAGTCGATAAACGCGAATTCCGACCGTCTGAGGCCCTCCTCAACCAACCGAGCGCTCGCATCGCTTGGCGTCCATCCATGCCGAGCGGCCATTCGTTTGAGACGGTTTCCGATCTCTGTCGGTAGACGCATGCTGATGACAACGGAACGAGTGGGTCTCATGGAGCTCCTCCTACTACAACGTAAGTTTTGTAAGTATTGTAGCATTCCTGCGTACTTGGGTGCTTTTTGTTTATAACCGCGGTGAGTTCCATCCGATTGGTGGAGCAGGCCTAGCGGGAGTAATCACTAACAGTGCGCGCTCGGCTTATCCAAACAGCTCTACCACGGTGCCTATCGCCAGGAAACCCGCCGCTCGGTTCGGGGGAGTTCGAGAAATCCATACTTCCGTTAGAACCTAAACGTTACCAGCATTTTACCCCTCACTCGAAGGGGCTGAAGGAGTTTCGCCGTTAGCATTCTTGTTGAATCGTTGGTCGTTCATGCCATGGTGACGCCGGTAGCGCTTGCCGCTACCGTTCTCGGGAGGAAGCTGCGGACCCTCATCGAGTTCGTTTTGCAGCTTCCTCTCTAGCCCCACAAGATCTAGCCGCCACTGCCCTCACCAGCATCCTTGTCTTGGCTGCGTTATAACCGAGCATCCGTGCTACTTCGCAGATCCTCGCGCACAATTCTGCATTCCAAGGGGATGGAATGATTGCACCCGTTTGTTCCTCCAGAAACTGAGGTCTTGCTCCCCGTATGCAATCGGCAGATGGCACCCAAGCTGGGGAATTTCTCCAGGATGAAATAGAGATCGGCCGAAGGGCCACATTTGCCACTGTCCAGTTCGGGGCAGCCCTGACCGCAGCCTTCGATTGGCTGCCCCGCCATCGGTCCGTCCAGGTATGTGCGATTACCCGGCCATGATTCTCCCTCTGGGTGCTCGGTTGTCCTTCGGGTTGCCTGCATTTCGTAGCGCGGCGCATTGCCGTTGGAGATCTGCACGAGACTTTTCCTCATGATTTGCACAGTCGAAGCAAGGGATTGCTCTAACGAGAGGCGGACGAACAACTTCAAGCGGCCGTCAAAAGAGGTTGGTTGCAGAGCAATTTCCGATTGGCATCCTATACTGCCAAGTGGATAGTTCCGCGTGGCCCGTCGACCGGGAGCAATCGCGATCAGTTCCTACCAGCCGACTTCCCAGGAGTTGGGCATAATGTTTGCGTGTTTTGTGGTTCGTTGAGAATTGATGGGGAGTCTGGACCTGCTCAAGGTCGCGAAGCACGGTCGAGGTGAGGATATTTAATTAATCAAGTTCCACTAACGTGCAACCGCGCGCCGAGCGAATGGGTCAGCGTAACAGTCTCGATTCGGGATACGTTAGAACGAATACTTCAAAGAGAACTGGATGAAGCGCGGATTACCAATCGTCGAGTTGATCTTCGCCAGCGAACTTGGGTTTTCGACGTCCGTGGCTGGCGGATTGGCGAACGAAGGATGGTTGGCCACGTTGAGAAACTCGGCGCGGAACAGAACGCCTTGGGTTTCTGCGATGCGAAAGGTCTTGCCAATAGACAAGTCCATGTTCGCCTGATGCGGCCCAATAAAGCAATTGCGAGGA
>WNFR01009653.1_pt1 | contig 12515 bp, 10 predicted proteins | sample 5400221 | NCBI WGS metagenome assembly WNFR01 (sample SAMN13153357, study PRJNA577476) | soil metagenome | isolation source: 40 cm soil under Madrone tree | place: USA:California | collected 2016-06-14 | reverse complement strand
TGGGGCTCATGAAGACGAAGGTCCCTGCTGGACTGACGGGGGGTGTGTCTAATCGAGGACATGGGGGAAGAGGAAGGACACGTGAATGAGGGAAGGGGGGGAAACGGGGAGGAAGGCGAAAAGATGAATTGAGGCGGACCGAAGGTGATATATAAATGGGGAGGACACTTGATCAGGGCGGTTGGACCAGCCAACCCTCACTCGCACGATCGGCCAGAGAAAGATCCCATCCAACGTACGGAAGCGTCACTGACCTTGTCATCAGATTCAATCCGGCTTTGAATCCCGCTTCTTCTCCTTCTCCTTCCCAACCTCGTGCCTCTTTCACTATACCCGCCAATTTCATTCTCCCCCGTCTTTCCGTTATGATCGAGATACATCGGGTCATGATTAGTCATAAGTTTAAGAGCTTAATGGGTATCCCCCTCCGCTCTTCCACCTCAGTTCCCTGATTGAATGGCCAGAAAAGATAAAAAATAAAATCAACAAAGGAATAGGGCGACACAGCCCATCTCTTTTCATTTCATACGTTGTGGCAGGCGATAATTGCGCCACTTTGCTGCGTGCCCAGCGGTTACCCAACCGCCGTTAGATGTCAATCGAGGGACAGCGTGAGCCGACAATGTGGCTAAAGCCTATAGGCTTGCGTTATCTATGTGACGCACATCCAGATCTAGGCCGGCCTTGGTTGGGATGGAAGAAGCTTCCGCCTTAGCATAGCCTCGTGCGACGAAACTGCTCCCGAACTCCGCGCGTCACCGATTCTCCTTTCTGGTTCCAGGCACTTCCCCTGTGGGGTCGGCGGCTCTTGACAACACGCCCATTGTGCCCCCAAGCAACTGATTAAGTTGCTTCCACGTCAAACTTGGAAACGGCGCCTCTTTCGTGACAGGACGCTCGCTGGGACGTCCAGTTTGAAACCCCCTGAAATGGACCGGTGCTTCTTGTCAAATTCATGTCACCTGTCCATCCTTACTTTTTTTTTTTTGCGCTGCACAGCCGCCGAATCGGGAATCATACATCAACGCTCGCTCCGGCCTGTCGCAAAATTTCATATTCTTTTGGGCCACTCAACTGTCATCTAGATCTAGATCTCAGATCCACCCGGAAACAACCGTCCCGGGCACAGCAAGAGGAAATCACGACTGGATACGTACGTAACACTATCCCGGGTCCTTGATAGAATTTTCGAACCAACGCCGCATCTCAAGAAGTTGTATGACTTACGAGAAGGGGAATCACTTGGGTAGAGGGGGAGTGCTAAGTATGGCATGAAGTGAAGCAAAGGTTGATTAATGTTGATTGGTCATAAGGCTCATGATGTCCCGAAAAAAAAAAAAAGAGAAACTTACCAGCCCATCAAAACCCAAACTGGTTCGTGTGAACCAAGCGGCCAATGCATATAAGGTCAAATGGAAGTCGCCCTTTGCTGCCGAGTCTCGGCGCTGACGTCAGACCACCTAGCTTCCAAGAAGTCTTGTCCCAGGGTCAAGTGTCAGGCCAGGACCCACGATCAATTTTTGGATCGGATCACCAAAGGTTAATATAAAAAGGTTAGAACCATTGTCAGATCGGGCTTGTTGTGACGATGTCACAGACGCATGTGACTTTTCAAACGCCCCCTCGTCACGCTCACGCTTTCGTGTCTCGCCACGTCGCCACGAAACAACCACGAAACAAACATGACTCGTGAGTTTTCAATTCAATCTTCACATCCGAAAATGGTTGCCTGCTTACTTTTGGTCTACTAGGCGGAAACCAGAGAGAAATGGATCGCGTAAAGGCCCAGAAGAAGGTTTCAGCGAACAAATCCAAGCCAAAGGAGAGCAACACCACGTTGGCGAAACGCAAGGAAAGGTAAGCAGATCCGCGGTTAAGGTGGTAATGACCGCTTATTTACTGGTTTGGCTATAGTGACGCAGAAGCCCTGAGAGCTAAACAGAAGGCAAGCGATATTATTCCGCATTACAAAGAACATTTGTCTGATAGTAAGTTCTCAGAAAAAGGAAGAGGAGAAAGCGGCAGCAGCCGCAGCACCGGGCGGCAGTAAATAACATTCGTGTCATCGGGTTAACGCGGTATCGGGGTAGATCTGGCAGATATAGATCCGTTGAGCATGCGGTGGTGTGCCAATTGGCACCCCGCTTGAAGTCGTACAAAGACCAATTACAGCGTCGTCCCTCTATACATGTGAATTGGAATTAGAGTTCAGTACAGGAGTGGTTGCCGTGATGGCACCAACCAAGATTCTAAATGCGGACCGATCATTCATGCAATGCCACTGACTGCGAGGCTAGGACGCCGTTACCAACAATGAACAACGACAATGCGCAGAGCCGATAACCAGTTACTGTTACAGTACATGTCACGCATGGATATATGAAGATGAAGATTGCTGTTGTACATGCTGGGAACCTGGGATCTAACTCCGCGGAAGAGCAGTTCCCGACTGAGGTGATCAGACACCGGTCCTTTTCTCCTCATCATGTTACTCGTATCATCATCCGGACAGCATGAAGGCATGGGGATAATCACGTCAACCAAGGGGTAAGCATCGGCTGTCAATACATTTACTGTTGGAAATTGACGCGCTTAATATCGTGAAGATGAGGGCGCGTGTTTGATCATGTGAAGTCTAGAACAAGGGCACTGGGCAAGATTTGGGGGGGGAAGGAAGCCAGTGTTCTCGTCGTCGAACTGACGCACTCGAGACGAGAATCACGATCACTTTTATGCTTGGCAGATACTCTGGTCGGATAAACCCATCAGCTCGTCTCCGATGCCAGGAATCCGAAGCGCGTCGACGCGCAGTCCCTGGATAGGTTGATAAGGCCCCCGATCTGGCTGATCTGCGCCGCCATCCCAACCCACGTGGGAGAGTGAGTGAAAATACGTATTTGGGCTAAAAAGCTGACGAAAAGCCCCTGACGACGCATACAGGGACGGACAAGTGTCAAAAATAAAAATAAAATGAGGAATCACGAGCCCCGCGCACACACACCATTAGGGGAAAAGTGTGTGTGGCAGGAGGAGGCGAACAAGGATCTTCCCCTTCGTGCCTAAAAGGGGGTAGGGGAAGGACCTGGGAACTAGATTTCCAGTTGGAGTCACGACGGGGAGGGGGGAAAGGCTGCGCATTCTACACGTTTCCAAAGAACACTTGCAAAATGGAAAATAAGCGCGTATGAATCAAACAAAACGCCACCGTGTGTGGTTGAGTGCTGGCTGGCGCAATCAAACTGACAGTCTAGGAAGTTGGTGAGCCGTATGGTTGGAAACGAGTTCTCCTGTCAGAAGGAGGATGTCATACATGTTGCGAGTTGGCCCGAGGGGTAGCTCATCTGCCAAGGAAGAACAAGGATCGTTGTCGTTGACAAGGAATAGAGTCGAGTAAGTATAGCCATGGCCTCCGAGAGAAAAATTATGTTATCACAGATCCACTCGATTTGCGGCGTCATCGAGCACGAGATCAGATCCCCTTAAGTGCTACATTTACTCCGTCTCTCACGGGAGGAACCCCATGTGGAAAGAAGCCCTGAAGATTCTAGAACAAGGAGGGCGCTGACACCATGAGGCCACTAATGCCGACGGATGGGAAACACACGACAGAAGGCACTTGTCGGAAATTGTCTCTCTGATTTCCATAAGAACAGTGTCCTGTCCACTTAGGCACACCAAGTCAAATTAGGCAGTGACGTGATAGGAAAGTCATATGATCAGATAGCAATCTTATCCAACGCTATCCATAACGCTTGAAAACCCTAAGATACCTTGGCCGCCCCTCCATTGTCCAGCCGCCTCCTCCTGCTGGCCGTCTCAAAAGACGACGGATCTTCCCACGTGTCGGGACGCCACCCAACTCGTGTGGGATAAGGCGTCGATGGTGCCAGTGGATACACTTGTTGTTGCTGAGCCGGCGTCTGCTCCGCGGTGGTCGACAGTCTTGAACGGAACAGGGAAAATAGGGAATTGACAAAGATCGTCATGAAGGCCAACGAGGACAACGTAAACGCCTGAGGGGAAGATGGGATTGGTTGCCCGCGATAAGCATTCAGTGCCAACATGTCACAAGGATCCAAATGTGGAACATACCAGAGTTTTCCAGCTGATAGGCTCGACAAACCCATTGATGACTTCAGCAATCAGTTCGGCGCCTACTTTGGCGCGCCCTACCACCGTCGGATCTCGATTCATACACGTCTCCCATGCACCGCACTGACGAAGCATGGCAGGAACCGGATTCGAACCGCATAAATTTGCCTTAAAGTGTGCGGCGCAGTTGGATATCTCTTGTACAATGTCTGCGGGGTAATTGTAACTTTAAACTCCAGCCGGTCGGAAAAACAGACCGGAGTTCTTACCCATCGAGTACTCGGCGATGCGTTGTTCCACGTCCCGTTGTACTGTTAGAATGAATTGCACCAACAAATAGAGGAAGAGGAAGACCAAAGACGAATTGAAGAAGAATTGGAGATATCTTACGGCACACATACAACCAGTCAGAGACAGTTACGCTCACGGGTTACCAGGATGACTCACCCCAAAAGTATATATGGTGTATCTGCTTTCGGTTGTACGGGGGATGGCACATTCAACGTGTAATGGTGCGAGAGCTTCCGTATTCTGGGCCGACCGGAGTTGAGGCCTTCATCCTCGCTTCCATCATCGCTAGGCCAGGACGTCTCACTGTCCTCTTCGTTGGCACGTGTACGGGCTCTGTTTCTGGTTTTCTGCCGAGACCTAAACACTCTTCGCACAGCTCCCAATGCCACCATACGGCGGCCATCCGTCCCAGTCTCCTGAGGCTTCGGTGGACTTGGTTCTGCCATGTCGACATCCCTAATCTCTTCCTGAGGGAAGGCCTTCTCCGGGGAGAAGTTATCCGGCGGGACCCAGGCATGTACATAAGGCGATTTCGGTGGTGGTGACTGGAAGATAAATGGAACATCTGAATTAGTCCCAAAAGTTGGAACGGAAGAGGGCGTGGACGGTGGGTTCATGTCGGTGTGTGTTCCTATGCGTGGGATTATTTAGTCATTCCCGTGAGTGTGTCGCGAAGCGTGCTCACGTTTAAGAGGCGTGGCTGGGGTTTTCCACACTGGAACAACGTCTCCATTTGGACGCGAGGTGAACTGGAAGTCCATCGGTGCTTCGGTGGACCGTTCTGATCTCAGGCGTTGTGACATGGAGTTTGACTGGCTGGCCGACACGCGTCGAGAAGTTGATTAAAGGTCAAAATGAAATATAACACACCTTCCTATGACAATGATTCGAAAAGAAAGGACATCAGGGTTAACAACCGAGGCTTGGGTTGTTTTTGTGTCTGAACGCGCCTCTCACGTGACTAAGAAAAAAAGCCACAAAGCGCCGATCGAGACACGGCGTTCTCGTCCTCATCATGTTGCGTTCAGCTTTCCGTCCTTTGAGACTGTCCTTTCGCACTTTCCACAATTCAGTTCCGAGGTCTCCTTTCGCTACCTCTCAATGGTCTGAGCCCACTGGTGATGGTCTCGTCCCCATCGTCGTCGAGCAAACCGTGTGTTCTGCTTCCCGTTTTACATTCCACATTCCACATTCTTCTCTCACACCAACTATTCTCGCATAGGGAAGAGGTGAACGTTCATATGACATTTTCTCTCGTCTTCTTCGAGAGCGTGTGATCATGCTCTATGGACCCGTCCGTACCACCAATCTCGAGTCTTTCCTCACTCGATCGAACTGTGTTTTAGATTCGGGACACAGACGCCGCGCTCGTCGTCGCACAACTCCTCTTCCTCGAAGCAGAGGAAACGTCTAAACCCATTCATCTATACATCAATTCACCAGGCGGCAGTGTGACTGCTGGGTTGGCCATATATGACACAGTAGGTGCTTTCATCGCAGTCCGTGTGAGGGAAAGTACACATTCACCACTGTAGATGCAGGTCAGGCGTTATCACTGTCATGGTTTTGGAAATCCTTGAACGTGACAGTTTATATAAGTACGTTTCATCGCCCATACATACCTATTGCGTGGGCCAAGCGGCATCCATGGGGTCCCTTCTACTCGCTGCCGGTTCGTTCTTTCTCTAAATGGTTTCGAGCATTGGGGTTGATACTAACACGTGCGTTCATCTTCGCAGGTGAAAAGGGGAAACGGCATTGCCTCCCCAATGCGAGTATCATGATACATCGTGTGTTGGCTCCTTAAAACCGGTATCTCCGCAGCTGAACAAATGGGACAGAACCCTCTGGTGGGGCATCTGGACAGGCTTCTGATATCGCAATTCATGCGAAAGAGATTCTGCGAATCCGTAAAGTCCTCACGGGTGTTTACCAACGGCATTGCTGTCAACCTGCGGAGTCGCAGGAACAGGGTTTGCACCGCTTCGGTACGCGCTTACGGTGTTTCAGTGGATATATGCCCATCTTGATGCTTTTTACCTTCTCTTTTTTTCTGCTCCGATAGAGACGGCATTGGAACGTGATTACTTTATGACTGGTCGGTTCCTTATTCCGAGTAGCCCCCGGCGCTCGATTTACTTCATATTGACTTTCATTCGCAGCCCAGCAAGCTCTGGACTTCGGTATTATTGATGGCATATTGGAAAAGAGACCAAAACTCGACGTCGAAAGTATCTAATAAAAGCACCTGTGCTAAACATAATTCCATGATGTCAAACAAAGTTAAACGATCAGCGGCTATCATCTGTTCTCATACGAGGGACCTCGAATAGCGGGCGATGGTATGGGCACATAGGGTGCAGTAGCTGGTCGGTTGTAGACGCTCTGCGTCATCCGTGGCGTGTAGGCCGGAAAGGCTATGTCCTTAGAGCGACGACGATTACAACAACAACCTGTATTGAGACACGTATTCAACAACGATATTCTCACGGGGAGATGAACAAGAAGTGGGCGTACTGATGAGACCCCAGAGCATGGCAAGAAGCACTAAGGCTGCCGCTATTGTGATCGGGATCGAGATTTGCAAATTTTGCACGAACCACGCCTACGAACGAAGTGTGGTGAGCAATCGTGCTGAAAAAAAGGGGGGTTCGTGATGTGTCACCTTTGCTGTGTCAAAGACGCTGCCACTCTGGCATGTTCCATTGTGACATGTGCCACCGTAACCTGCCAATGGTTTCAATTAGGAACAATGCACAGCATGGGGGGGAAACACGTAAAACGAACCACAGGGAGAGCCATCGATTAACAAAGAGTCCAATAGCACACATTGATTCGGCGTTGTCGGGTCCTGGCACGAAACCTTACACGTCTGGTCGTTCCGATTTGGGCATGCGGACACCAGGTTCAGGGATGCTCCCAACTGTTGGCATTGTTCTTTGTGACGCCGTCAGTCCAAGTTAATGAGAAAGAGAGAAAAGATTGCATCAACTCACGAGCAATGGAAGTGCAAGAACCAGACGCACATGCCAAACCGTTGGGTCCACAGCTCTTTCTGTCTGGTGCGAATATGTCTGCGGGACAAGAGGAGGAGTTCCCCGTGCAAAACTCTGTCGTATCACAGATCGCGTTTTTGGAGGCTCGACAGGCCTGTGTGGCCGGTGCAAACTGACATCGCGCAGTACAACATGGCGCGCTCAAAGGATCACAAACGGCATTGTTCCGGAATTTGCAGGTGTTAGGATCGCAGCATGTTGAATTTGAGCCTTTGCCAGGATCGCAGTCCTCCCCACTCTCCACGATCCCGTTACCACACATCTGAAGTGTGATGGTATGGCGAGAGGGATCAGGGTCCAGAAGGCAGCTAGTATCTACTCTGTTGGTTGATGAGCCATCCATCAGCGAACCTACATGGGATGTTGGCGTGGATGATGCAAGAAAGGGAAAGGTAATATTGCGTACAGATGTTTCCAATCGTACATTGTGAAAAGTTCATCTCTCCACGCAACGCGACTGGACTCATCAAAAAACTTGAGTTGGCATCGCAGGAACTGGTAGACAGTGGACAGCAAGTACTTGTATTGTTGCAATCGTCGGCGCACTAAAATTGTCGGTGATCATAACACATGGCAGGGATGCAAACTTACATCGTGCTAAACGGTCGCAAGCCCCATGTGCCGATCAGAGACATTACCGGTCTCAGGAGAATGTACTCACGATAGCACCGAAATTATGACCCATCTCATGGGCGATGACTTGCCACTCCGTAAGACCCGCCGTTGTAACGGCAGTACCTGAGACAATGGAAGAACCAGAACCTGTTGCATTGGCCTGACAGAGCGTTCCAAGCCATGCAATCCCGACCTCTGAACCGGTGGGGCAATTGCTCATCAGATGCCAAAGCCCTGCCCCGTCTACACCTTTTGCTCCACGCCATTGAGAGAAGAGTGAGAGACGCTCATCCAAGTTGACGTTTGGAGTGCTGCAGTTGATATTCCATGGAAGAGCCGGATCTGCGACTGTTGGACATCTGGTGCCGTCGCATCAAGAGAAGGTCAAAGCTGCTGAAGGTAGTGCTCGCTCACGTTGTGTTTTGGATCTGAAGCTCAACAATCCCAAGGCTGACGTTGAACGTGTTCTGGCGTCGTCGTGAAGGTGACATGCCACGATAGAGCTACTTTTCTCATACCTTGTACAGAACGCTCGCGGTATTCCATATGGTCAGGATCTGTCTCGTTGCATTGGCCTGTGACCCGTATTGGTTCACGTATTCGCAGTCTGCTGCGACGCCCATATAAAGCTGTGGTTGTCAGACAGTCAACCTGATGCCATTCGATGTCACACACCACTTTCTGTTCTTTGGGACAACCACCCGTCTCTCCAATGGTGTTCGCAAAACTGCGTAGAACTGCATGAGAACCACAAAGCGGGCATCACAACGCAACGATGCACAGACTTGGTACCCATGCCAGAGCCAGCGATATCGTCACGTTTCATCAACAGCTCCGTAAATGTACTTTCATGTACGAACGTATTATACCAAGAGTTGGCCTTGGGCTGCCGTAGTACTGAGTTCAGCGCCGGATCCGAATTCCACTGTAAGGCGTCGTGCCCGCACCGCACTGGCTCGAATTCCGACTCGAACGACCGCCGTTCGCGGAGAAAATCCACGGGGACGCCCGTCCGTGCAGCGTACTCCTCCCACGGTGCCATGAGATCCGAATCGCGCCAGATGACGAGGTTGTTTTCCTGGTCGAGGTCAAGGTCGCCCCCGGGCTGCGACGCGAGGTCCTCCGGACGGGGGTCGAGTGTGTCACGGTTGCGCAAGTAACTGTCGCGCGTTATGACGTGGTGGATGACGCCACGGACGGAAAATGCGCCTTCGAAGACGGGTGGGCGACCTGCGCCCACGTCGCCCTGGTGATGCACGGTTATGCGCGCCCAGCCGAGAACGTCCCCGGTACCATGGAGCGCACGAGCGGCGTCGGACCGCATGCGTTCCGCTGAGGAATGCGCGGGCACGACTTCACCCTGGTAAGCGTTGATGGAGGAGGGTACGAGGGGCTCGGTGTGAGAGAGCACGCTCTGGCCGGCGGGGTTGGTGTCATAATAGACGATGCGCGCAGACGGGTGTACGAGATGGTCGTTTGGACGGAGGTGCAAGTGGAAAGTCTCGCCAAAGGCAGTGAGCGTCAGCCGGAGGGAGTCTGTGTGGAGTAGTGTAGTGGAGTCTGGAGGGACGGAAGTTGCATGAGCGGGTGACGTGCACACTGGAAGCTAAGGTAAAGACATGAAGGCTCAGTTTCGCGTGGAGGCACCGAGTGGGGGAGTGTCAAACCTAATGTCAGGCAGATTGAGAGGAAAATGGTGACCAGCACATGAGAAGGGCGAAGGAAGGGCATTAGAAAAGATCGTAGGAAGGAAAAACAAAAGTATACTGTATATCAACAATCAGTCAACGCCAACGCCAACACTCATGGCGGTGCAAAGCGGGATCAGATTGATGGCGATGGCTGATGCTGATGCGCTGATGGCCGATGCAGTGCTGAAAGAAAGACAACGCACTCATGACAAGTACTCCCACCCAAATATTTCGTGTTGTCGCAAAGCCTAGCTTTATCTACGCAACACAATGGTATAACACAATATCACACGTGCAATTACAAGAACGAATCAGCCGAGCGGTCACTCCCGACCTCAGCGTTCAATATTCACGCGCGAGACGCGCGAGCGCAAACCCGCGACGGCCTTGAGCCTTCGTGACGGGCTTCTTCGGGGGAGCCTTCGCGACGGGCTTCTTCCGGGGAGCCTTATTCTTGTTCTTCTTAACGTTCCCAGTGTTGCCCTTGACAGTACTGTTGCCAGTGACTCCGGTGGCGGTAGTGTTGCCAGCGGCTCCGGTGGCGGTAGTGTTGCCAGCGGCTCCGGTGACGTTAGTGTTCCCAGTGGCTCCGGTGACGACGGTAGTGTTGCCAGCGGCTCCAGTGTTGGTAGTGTTGCCAGCGGCTCCGGTGTCGATGGCTGTACCGTTGGCACCGTTGGGTGTATTGCCGGCATTACCATCTGAAACGGTGACCTGCAAACAAAATCAAGGACATGGAATATACAGAAACCACACAACTTACGCGAATGCAATCTTCCGTGCTGCCACGCTGCGCTATACCCATTACAACCGAGGCATGGTTTGCAGATGTCGTTATGGAGCAAATCCTGTAAGAGCCAGCGGGAACGCCTTTGGTGACATCTGCGCTCAACTCGCCATTCCCGTCTGTTGGATTATTAAGCCCTTTGAAAAAGGCAAATTTCGTGGGGTCTAGAGGGTCCGTTGAAGTTGCGCTGGACAAGAGCTGCATGGTAATATGACTGTGACCCTTGATAATACCGGCACCATTGAGCTGCTGGGGCGCCATTACGTAGGTCGACGTAGCATTTGTGAAATGGCCCATTTCCATGTTCAGAACCTTCATGGTGATGGTGAAAAGAGTGTTGGCAGGGAGGTCGGCTCCATTCGGTGGGTTTGTGAAACTAACTGATGGTACATTATTAGCCGCAGGGATCAAACCCATTGGAATAGAGTTGCAAGAGGCCGTCTTAAGCTGAATGCCATTCGTGAGGGGAAGATTAGATCCAGCGCATAGGTTGATGAAATTGTTGGATGAGGTCTGGGAGGCCTCCTCCCCAGGTGCGTTCGAAGTAAGACCATCACTTAGGCAGTTCGTACAGACGACAGATGGATCAAGAACTATCAAAAAAAAAAAAAAAAAAACCCCCCCGTTGAAGGAACGGATGGGGGGAAAAAGGAGAAACGCACTCTGGGATGTTTGAGGATCGCCACCCCCATTGTTGTTATTGTTCCCCGTTGTATCATTGTTACCAGCGGCGACGACAGGTTGACCAGAGAGGAGGGGAAGGATGACGACCAGCGAGGTGAAAACAGCAGAGAACTTCATTGCGTTGAGAGTAGAGAAAGGCTTCACAGAAGTCGGGTGGGGGAGCAAAAGAAGGTTGCTAGAGCTAGAGGATGAGAGCGAAAAGGGGAAGAGGGAATAAAAAACGTACAGAGAGAAACGAAGCAGCCCGGCTGCGTCTGAAGGACAGAAAAGACTGGGATGCCAGAAACAAGCGAAAATGGGATGGGGAAATAGGGTATTTTATACGAGGGGATTGCCAAGGTAACGAATGATTGATGAGCTATTTTTAAAAACAACGTTAGAGCAACGTGACTGTAATTGTTGGTCGCTAGTGAACAATGTTTTTTTGATCGATCAATAGAACGCGCTGACCTTTTCCTTTAACAGCGCACATGAAAGAGGCTAAACTGTCAACTTCCTTGACAACTTGACTCTCAAAGTGTCGTTGAGCAATACTTGCCAAAACACTTTGGACTTCGCCAACGTCTGCTAATACGGGCGTGCGCATCCGCACTTCTTCCAAAAGGCGAGAGCTTCGACGGCGACTCTGTTCCCTCGACTCGCGTCGTGGCCGATTTGCTGGTGTGGACAGCAGTACGGGTGGACTCACACCACGTGATGAGCTCCGAGTGGACGGTTCCAACAAAGATGGCGGTGGAGGTGGATCATGTAGCGTGAGCGGTGATGGATGCACCATCGGTATAAGGTCATAATGCACTAAATACCGGTATAAAGCATCCATTGGCAGGGTTGTAAAGTCCATCTGTCACGGGAGGATGCCGTCAACGCCCGGCATGAAATCTCACCGTTGTGACAGATGGATGGAGATGTGTTGTTCGCTAGCGAACACCGCCCCATGTACTAGGAATGATAGGCACAATAATTGTAAACTCACTACAGGTGAATCCTCATTCTGCTTTTCAAGGGGTTTGTCTATTCTGAGTCCAAGTTGGGAAGGGCACTGTGCAGTGGGATCGACCCTTTTTCTCTTGCGTGGTTCATTTTCCCCTCGGTCCGCTGCTTGTCGCTTGACCGGTGGGGCACTGGAGAACCAAGTGGGATCGTTGGGTCTTTTCCGTGCGGCAAGGGGCCTTGTTGACGATCTTGGAGGGCTAGGAGCAGATGTGGGTGCGGACATGGACATGGTGGTTGAACGCAGCGTGGGAGATGACACGCATTTGTTTGCCGTCTCACCTCACTGTCGCCCCTCATCGTACAGCG
>WNFR01005906.1_pt1 | contig 12517 bp, 16 predicted proteins | sample 5400221 | NCBI WGS metagenome assembly WNFR01 (sample SAMN13153357, study PRJNA577476) | soil metagenome | isolation source: 40 cm soil under Madrone tree | place: USA:California | collected 2016-06-14 | reverse complement strand
GCCACCCGAATAGCCGCCTTCGACAAACAGACAATCGCCGATACCAAGCGCCTGGTCAACGTTGCCAGCTTGCCACCTGATATCGAAATCGAATCCGGGTGGAACGCTTGCGTTGCTTCGATGGCACGACCGGCTACGCAGCAGAGAATCAAAACGCTGCTAGAGCGAGGTTTTTGCAAACCCGGCGATGCAGAAAATCGCTTGGGAGATTTCGTGGGACGCTGAGCATCTATAGCGCCGCAGTCCCAAGTGGGATCCTGTGAAAAATCAGAATGTGGACGATCAAACCGAAGCCGCTGGAGCGAGATCAATGAATACGGATTCGAAAGACAAAATCTTAAACGGGGATGGCTCTCGCCTTGCTACTGCCGAGCAGCGATTAACACAACTTGGCATCAAGCTTCCAGCGCCGCCTGAGCCGTTCGGCATCTACGCGGAGGCGGTGCATACGGGCAACCTGCTCTTTCTCACCGGAATGCTTCCCACTGTAGGACGCGAAGCGAAATTCATCGGGCGCATCGGTGCGGAACTCGATGTGAAAACGGGGCGCATGGCCGCTTACCTGGCTGCGGTCAACGCCCTCGATGTCGCGCGGCAGCATTTGGGATCGCTCGACAAAGTTACGCGGATCGTCCGGCTCGGCGTGTTGGTGGCCACTTCGGGAGATGTCCGGGAACAGCCAAAAATCGCTGACGGCGCTTCAGAGTTGCTACAGGACGTTTTCGGAAAAGACAAAAACCCTACGCGACTGGTGTACGGCGTAGCCAGCCTTCCGCTCGGCGTGCCGGTCGAGCTGGAGTTGATTTTTGAGGCATCGACATAATGCTACCCCTCTGGAATGAGAGCCGGCTCACAGCGAAACTCGGGATCGACTATCCCATCATTCAAGGTCCCCTCGGCGGATTGTCATCGCAAAAATTGACGGCGGCGGTTTCCAACTTTGGCGGACTTGGATCGTTTGGTGCGCACGGCTTAACTCCGGAGGCCATCAGGGACGTGATGGGAGAGATTCGCTCCCTCACATCGAAACCGTTCGCAATGAACTTATGGGTCTCGGTGGAAGACGAAGGCGCCCGAACATCGGACGAAAAGGCCTTCAATAGGAGCCTTGCCCCCCTTGCCGTCCATCTCGCCGCCTTGTGGGCGCCTCGTCCGACATACAAACCGTATTCGCCGATCCGATTTGAAGATCAAGCTCGTGTGTTGTTGGACGCGAAGGTCCCAGTATTCAGCTTCATCTTCGGAATTCCACCAAAAGAGGTTTTGGATGAGTGCCGGACGAATCGCATCGTCACGATTGGCACGGCGACCACACCCGAGGAGGGTGCGGCACTTCAAGAGGCCGGAGTCGATGCCATCGTCGCAACCGGCTTCGAAGCAGGCGGGCATCGCGGTTCATTCCTCCGGGCCGCAGAGGATTCACTCACAGGAACGTTTTCGCTTGTCCCGCAAATCGTCGACAGGGTCAATGTGCCAGTGATCGCTGCGGGAGGTATAGCAGATGCACGGAGCGTAATCGCCGCGTTGGCTCTCGGCGCGGAGGCCGTTCAGATCGGCACGGCATTCCTGGCTTGCGAGGAATCCGGTGCCGGCGTCCTCCATCGCGAAGCTTTGCGCGGCAGAAAAGCCGGACGCACTGCGTTGACCAAGGGCTTTACAGGAAGGCTCGCGCGGGGAATTCACAACCGCTTGATAGAGGAGTTGAACAAGCCAGGAACCGAGATCTTGCCCTATCCGCTACAACGAGGACTTGTCAGAAGCCTCTCGATAGCAGCCGAGGCAGCAGGCCGATCGGATCTCCTGCCCCTATGGGCTGGGCAAAGTGCCAATCTTTCTACTTGCACCGACGTATTGGCTTTTTTGACCTCACTGGTCGAGGAGGTTTCTGAAATCGCGGTACCCATCATGCAGTGGAGCGCAGCCCGCCGTGAAAAGCAAATTCTTAAATAAGGAGAAAAAGAGAATAGAGATGTCAAATATCACCGACAAAGTTGTAGTAATCACCGGAGCCACCAGCGGCATAGGGGAAAGCACCGCGAAGCTTCTCGCAGAACAAGGAGCAAAAGTTGTACTAGGAGCGCGCCGTTCGAACCGGATCGACGCAGTGGTTCAAGAGATCTCGGCCACCGGTGGCAAGGCCATCGGATTTGCCACCGATGTGACGAAGCGCGCAGAAGTCGAAGCGCTCATCCAAGGGGCCGTCGACGGTTTCGGCCGCGTCGATGTCCTCCTCAATAACGCCGGTATTATGCCCATCGCACCGATCGGGGCCCTTAAGGTAGATGAATGGGACCGGCAAATTGACGTCAATATCAAAGGACTTCTATATGGGGTTGCCGCTGCCCTGCCTAACATGCAGAAGCAGAAGAGCGGTCACATCATTAACATCGCTTCTGTATTCGGGATCAAAGTGTTCGCCCCCGGCGGGACAGTCTACTGCGCCACTAAGGCGGCTGTGCGCGCGTTGACTGAAGGGCTGCGGATGGAACTGCACTCCCAAAATATCCGTTGCACGATGATCTCACCTGGCGCGGTTGCCACAGAACTACCGGAGAGCAGCTCGGACGAAGCGACCAGGAAGAATTTGCGCGAGTTCATGAAAATGGCCATCCCAGCCAGCACGATCGCGCGCGCAATCGCTTACGCCATCGAGCAACCAGCCGAGGTGGAAATCGACGAGGTCGTGGTCCGGCCTACGGCACAGGACTTCTAACACGGAGACAAACTATGCGCCATTTCTACTCCCGTTGGCCCCGATTCTTGCAGGTTTCTCGTATGGTGCTGGTGGTTTCTATGATGCTCGCAATATTTCAACTGCCGGCCCACGCCCGGGAAAAGGAACGTCCTGTCAAACACCCGACTTTTTATCGCACGATACAGATAGATGGACTCTCCATCTTTTACAGAGAGGCCGGCCCGAAAGACGCGCCGACGCTTCTCCTGCTGCACGGACTCCCGTCTTCCTCGCGGATGTTCGAGCCTCTCTTCACCCAGCTTTCCGATCACTATCACCTTATCGCTCCCGATTACCCCGGCTTTGGACACAGTGATGGCCAGACCAGAAAAAATTCGCGTACACGTTCGATCACATCGCCGAAACCATGATTCGCTTCACCGAAGCTCTTGGGCTCTCGCGCTACACGCTTTGCATGCAGGATTACGGCGGCCCCGTGGGTTTTCGCATGGCCTTGGCCCATCCGGACCGAATCGAGGCGCTAATTGTTCAGAACGCCGTTGCGCACAACAAAGGTCTGGGAGCGATTTGGAAAACACGCCGGGCCTTTTGGGCTGATCGCGCCGTTAGCGAGAGTGCGCTTCGCGTAAACCTCCTGTCACTCGCGACTACGCGGACGCGCCATGTCGGGAGCGATCCCAACGGCGAGCGCTATGCCCCGGATCTCTGGACCGATGAATTTGCCTTTCTTAGCCAGTCCGGCCAGGCGGATATTCAAAGCGACCTCTTCTATGACTACCGCACGAACGTCGACTCCTACCCCAAGTGGCAAGCATGGATGCGCGAAAGGCAACCGCGGTTGCTGATGATTTGGGGTAAGTATGATCCCTCATTCAACCTTTCGGAGCCGGAAGCCTATCGCCGGGATTTACCGAACGCTGAGGTTCACGTTCTCGACGCAGGACACTTCGCTCTTGATACCAAAGCAGATGAAATTGCGGTGCTTATAGGTCAGTTCATGAAGACGCAGAAATGAGTACTGCCATTCGCGAAGCATTGGCCGGTTCGAGGTGGTCAAGGGGGCAAGATTTTATGGGCAAAAGACTCGCACTACTGGCAATTCGTCTGTTGGTGTCAGTGAACCTTCTGTATGCCGCCATCTTTCTCAAGTTTGCAGGCGTGCCAGATTCGGTGACCCTGTTCACGCAGATGTCGCAAGCGGTCCACGGGCTGGTATCTCAGCCGGTATTCCGGCTAGGGTCGGGGGTGTTCGAGACAGTGGTGGCGGTTCTGCTCCTGATCCCGAAGACCGCCAGATTGGGAGCCGGATTGACTGTTGTGTGGATGACTGCCGTAATTCTCAGTCACATTTTCGTGTTGGGATATGGCTGGTTCTTTGTCGATGCTCTCATGGTGATGCTGCTGGCTGTCATTTATCTCTTGATGACGCGCAGGCAATCCCATTCGGGCGAACCCGAAAAGTGTGGGAACGATGGCTGCCGTACAAACGCACAAAAAATAGTCGGGCGAACAGTTGGAAGCGGAGCCACAAGATCCTGATAACAGTGCCCTCAGCGTAGGTTCACATTGTCGATGGCGGCCATTTCGCTTAGAGGTACTGATTCGCACACTCGTGCCGAAATTCTTCCTAACAGATTGGCCTGCCAGCATGGCGCGAGACTGGGTCCGAGCCACAGCGCGGTATGCCAAACGAACCAACAGCCACAAGGTCGAAGTTTCAGGCGCCAGCCACGCGGTCTACGTATCCAGGCCACGGGAGGTTGCAGCTTTGATCGAGGAAGCTGCATCGCACGCTCGGTAGAAGAACTCGCAACGTCTAGTATTAGGTTGCTTCTTCGTCGGCAATCTGGAAGTAATAGCGTAACTCCTGACGCGCTTGTGATGAGCAACGTCGTAAAGGAAACAGACTCCTATATACTGATCCCCCGGAGTTGACCAAAGCTGAGCTCATGTCCAAGATGAACAAGGTCGTCATTACGGAGTTCGGCGACGAAAGCAAACTCGCGATCGTCGAAGATGATCTCCCCGATCCTGCTGCCGGAGAAGTCCAACTCTCGGTTGAATATTCAATTGTTTCAGGGTCCGACGTTAACATGCGCCGTGGCACTTATCCTTTTCAGAGAAAGGCCCCACTCACACCGGGTTACAGCGTCCTCGGCAAGGTGCGCGTCAACGGTAACGGCTGCACAAAATTCAAAGTCGGCGATCGCGTTGCGTGTCTTTCAAAATACGATGGCCAGGCAGAGTTGATCAATCTTCCCGAACGATTTCTTGTGCTTGTTCCCGACGGAGTTGATCTGCAGGCTGCTGTTTCTCTGGTACTCGACTGGGTTACGGCTTACCAGATGCTGCACCATGCCGCTCATATCAAGGCCAGTCAGAATATCTTTGTTCATGGTTTGAGTGGTGGGGTAGGAGTGGCGCTCCTTAGTCTCGGACGGATTCAGGGAGCTCAAGTCTTCGGCACAGCTTCATTATCTAAGCACGAGGAACTTCGCAAACTCGGAGCTGTTCCCTTCAATTATTCCAATAAAAACTGGATCACCGCCATGCAGGAACTTGGCGGAGTGGACGCGGTTTTTGATCCACTCGGCTTCGAAAGCTTTGACGAGTCCTACTCTGTCCTGCGGAAGCGAGGCATCCTAGTGGGTTACGGCATGAACCTCCCAGCATTGACGAAGAGAGCTCGCCCTCCCGCGTTTCCAGCGATCCTCAAACTGTTGTCCAAGAATCTGTTCTTCTGGTCTGGCAAACGAACCACCTTCTTCGGCCTCCGCCGCTCGTCGAAGAACTTCATGCCTGATCTGGAGTTGCTCTTTGAATGGCTTAAGTCCGGAAAAATCTCCGTGCCGGTCAAGGCTACCTTCAGGCTTGAGGAAATTCAGAAGGCACATCGGGAATATGCCAGCAGTTCGCGCATGGGCTCCATTGTGATCGAGATTAGTCGATAATTGGATAATTCTGCGGCCATTCAGCGTCGAGCCATGGTCGTGGATCTTGGGTGGTTCACGAGCGACTCAGAAACCAAGCATCGCCCATGGAAGAATGAAGCTTGGGTGGGGCTGGGGCGAGGCAGCGGCTGTGAATTGCACATGCTTTTGCTCATTTTATCGACCGCCTGCGCCGGCTTGTTCTGTGGTGCGGCGCTTTACGTCAACCTCGTAGAGCATCCAGCTCGCGTGTCGTGTGGCCCGGAGCTAGCCTTGCGTGAGTTCACGCCCAGCTACCAGCCCACCACCATTCTGCAAGTCTCCCTTGCTACCGGCGGTCTCGCTCTCGGTTTGACGGCGGCGTGGCAACTGCATGATCCATGGGTGGCTGTTGGCGCAGTTCTCCTCGGCGCTTCAATCCCCTTCACGCTGATCGCCGTCTTCCCTACCAACAAGCAATTTGCTTGATCCCGCACTCGATTCGCGGAGTCCACAGGCCACGAGCCTGTTGCGCCTTGGAATCGCCTGCACGCCATCCGGTCCCTCCTAAGGGCCACGGCCTTCGGAGTTCAACTTGGTCGCGGATGCGGCTCTGGAGACAAAGGCGCCGCCTGCCGAAATGGGTCTTGGTCGTCTGACAAACAAACACTAGCTGCCGACCGGGACCGATGCGCAGTGGCACATGCTGGATTTTAATGCTCTAAAGGCATGCCCAGCACATGAAGTGGCTTACCGTACTTAATAAGCGAGCCCGTATACGAAACACCATTGAAAGTCGCCTTTACAGGCACTTTCCCATTGGTGGCGAATTCCTTCCCAATATCGTACGGAAAAAGCACATAAGCCCCTCCGCCATCGCCTGCTTCAATTTTCGCCTTGAATTTGTATCTCTTCATTGCTTTACCAGTTTTCTCTCCGTGCAGCCCTCGATCACGCGGAATTAGACCATTTTCCCTCACAGCGCGCTACCCTGTCACGGCAGAGGTCGCGAGTTCGAGTCTCGTCGTCCCCGCCATTCTTTTCGGCACAAAAAGGCACAGAATGGGTACACTCGATGGGAGTCCGCCTAGACAGAGCTCACCTTTCTTGCGTTTTTCCTGGGGACAAAAGCGCGACCACGGCCTCCTGCGCCTTGCGCTTTTCGGTTGTGACCGCTTGCGTATACGTATCGAGCGTCACGCGAATCGTGGAGTGACGCAGCAGCTCCTGCATAGTCTTCAGTTCCGCGCCAGTAAATCGAAGCAGCGTCGAATAGCTGTGGCGAAAAGTATGCCAGCCGATTCGTTTCGTGATGCTTCCTTCTCGACCTCTGCTCGGCCCAGAGCTCGGGAATTGGCGCTTGCAAATGTATATACATTGCTGTATATATATCCGGGAGGCAAATCATGGCCATCGCTCGCGTATTTAAGTCCGGGAACAGCCAAGCTGTAAGGCTGCCAAAAAAGTTTCGCGTCAAAAGCTCGGAAGTTGAGATTTTTCGGCGCGGCGACGAAATCGTATTACGAGAGAAAGCCGGCGGAATGGTCCGCGTACTGGATTTGCTAGCTGAGTTGCCAGCGGACATGTTCCCAAAGAAGCGCAAAGACCCTCACCCACAGCGCCGCAAAGGTCTCTGATGAGCGCCCGCTATATGCTCGACACCAATATCTGCATCTATTTGCGGCAGAACCGGCCCCCGGAAGTGACGACGCGATTCCGCCAAATGCAGCATGGCGACGCGGTTATATCGGTGATTACCTATGGCGAGCTACACTATGGCGCAGAGCGAAGCCAGCAGCGCACACATGCTCTGGAATCTCTCGGGCGCCTTGTATCTCTTTTGCCTGTGGTTCCCTTGCCGGGGGAAGCGGCGATAGCCTACGGCGAAATTCGCGCAGCGTTGGAGGCCCGCGGTGAGATGATCGGTGGCAACGATCTCTGGATTGCTGCTCACGCCAAATCCGCGGGGCTCACTCTCGTCACCAACAATGAACGCGAGTTCAAGCGCGTCCCGGGACTTAAGCTCCAGAACTGGACCAGCCGCCGTCCTTGATCGCACGAATTGAGTTGCAGTGGCAGAGTCCATTTCTTGGTCCATTCATGGTCCAATAATTGTTACTTGGGGTTCCTAAGCGCGGTTTTGGTAGCCATCCGTGCAGCGTAGTTTCAGGCAGTTACCAAAAGATGGTGCACTGTCACGGCAGAGGTCGCGAGTTCGAGTCTCGTCGTCCCCGCCATTCTTCTCAATCACCCAAGAACGAATGGCCAGTCCAACAGTTTCTCAACCCGTGATCACTTAAGCCGCCTGATTCGTCCGTTTACCGACTTTGATCGCTCCCAAGTACATTCCTGGAGCCCCGACCTGCTTGCTATTCCCGAAGCGCTGTTGCCGCGTGAACGAGTGCCAGAGTCCACTCTAACTTGGTCTCTGGTGTGCCGAGCTGTTCCAGGATTGAGATCATCTGCTCGGGTGAAACTACTTTCCTCTAATCGGACTGAGACGGACATTCATCAGCTCCGTTTGATGATAAACACGGTCTTATCGTCAATACGGTCCTGTTCGCCAATCTGGCGGAGACGATCGTCTTTTTCCACCGCATATTCCAGCAGAGCCTTGCAGATTTCCTTTGCAGGTTGGCGATAGTGCTCACGCATTACCGCTGCAAGTTGCTGACGTTCTTCTTTGTCGCTGCCGTCGTAGACCCCATCAGTATAGAGCAGGAAAATGTCCCCTGGACTCAGCAGCGTGAGCTCCGCCACATCGGAGGAATTCGCGTTGCCCTCACGGGAGTCCAGTGAGAAATACCTATTCCGATCCGGATGATCTTCCGGGATCTGCAAGCCGAGCGGCAGAAATTGCACCATATGGCTCTTATCAATCTCCATGAACTTGCGGTATTCCGCGGAGAAGACGAGTGGCGGTGGATGTCCGAAGTTCACGAATCTAAAATTGCCAAAAGGGTGTACTTCGCCGTAAAGCATGGTCGCTATCTCCTGGGCGCTCTCTTGCTCGCTTCTTCCAAGAGCATTTCGTGCGGTGACTGATTGGGCCAACCTCAGGTTGATCCTCTCGAATAACTCCGGTGTCGTTTTTCCTCGATGATCGAGTTCGGAGAGCATGAGGGCATGGAACGTGTCGTGGACCGTCGACGCGATTTTTGCTGCAATGATTCCGTGTCCCTGAGCGTCCACCAACAGAACTCCCGCCGTGCTGTACAACTTGCGCAGGTCTTCGGCGACTCGGACCTGTTCCGAGCTCCGTGCCTCTCTATACGCGGATTCCATTTCGGGCGTGTAGCCGGGCTTTGATTTCAACCATTTGACATGATCGTCCACCGAATTACGCGGCATCGCGCCTGTCGGGAGCGGCTCTAAATACTGTTTCGATCGCTTCAGGGCCCGCTGAATGCGGGCGTCGATGTCGTAACGCTGCTGGAAGTTTATGTACTCAAATAGGTCGCCGCCGACCGTACCCGCGGGAATGGAGTTGCCGTACATCTCGATTCCTTGCACATGCGGAATCGTGCCTTCCACAGGCATCAGTCGTTTGCGGAGATATTCATCAATAGTTGGAGCGGTGTAGATGTCTGTCATACGAGACTTCCAGGAGGAAGGGATTCACTCCTCTGTAGTTTGCTAGGTCGGTCCATCACATAACGATGGTGTCCCGCTTGAATCAGAATGTGCAATGAGCGAACGACATTTCTACGTCTGTTTCCGTCAGCCGTTCGTAGATGTGGTCTCCGTCGACGTAATCTCATACTTGAAGTTTTCCGGATCGAGACTGTCGAGTCGGCCGTTGGCCGTTTCCGCCTGCGGATACATGAAGAATGCGACTGGCGCGCCGTGCGACCCAGGCAGAGCGACGTCGTGCGCGAAGTTGTACGCCATCCAGTTCATTTCCCAGGATCCGAATAGCCGCGCGCGGGCCTTTTTGACCATGTCGTCCTCCAACGGCCGATTCCCGGGCGGTTCCTCGAGGACGACCTTCCGAACGTCTGCGGGATCGACGGGCACCCAGCCGTAGTCAGCAAGGTAAACCTCAGCGCGGCAGTGTTGCGCTTTCGTCACTTTCTCTGACGAAGCACCGAGGCTCTTGTATCCCATTTCGGACTTGGCGACGCGGATGCCATAAACGTCGCGCGCGGGGAGGCCCGCCGCGCGCGCCAGCCCAACGTACAGCGCGTTTAGATCGGCGCACTTGCCGCCCAGATCTCTGGACTCCAGCATGAAGCGAATGTCGCCGGCGCCGCAGCCGCGCGTTTTCGGATCCCGAAAGGTGTTCTCAACGATCCACTCATAGATCGCCCGCGCCTTCTCCACGTCCGTCTTCGTGCCCTTCGTGATTTCGCTGGCTGTCGCTTTCACGATGCCGTCGGTCGGTATGAGTTTGGTTGGCCGCAAGAAATGTTCCAATTCCGCCCGGCTCGCTTTCGGTGCCGTGCCCCGCGCGGTGAGGTCGACCGCACAATCCATGGTGGCGATCCGGCTCGTCACTGTCAGGATCGGCTTTACCCCGGCCGGAAATTCCGCAGCGATGATTCCGAGCGCGTCGGTCTTGGTCTCGACTATCTTCGCAGTGCCGTCTTCGCAGCTGAAGGTATTCGCGAGCGTGTTCTGGAAAGGCGTTTCACTAATGAGTGCCGCCGGCACCCATATGCGCGTGTTCCCGGAAGTTTTCAAGACTTCGACACGGGTCGTTACTTGAAATGTACGCCAACGGTCAAGCGTGGTGACTTCTGACAACAAGCGCTCGGGCTTCGCAAACGCGAGGCTCACTGACACAATGCTTCCCGATTGGAGAAAATCGCGACGATTCATGGCCTATTCCCTCTCGACCAGGATTCTTTCGACTTCTCTGCTGAAGAACAATTTACACCCAACGTTGCCCGTGTACAATGCAGGTGATCTTCCGCGGCGAGGAGTACAAGCGCGTTCTTGAACTGGAGCGTAAGCTGGAAACTCGACCGAGTTTGCTGCGCTTGAGCGCTACTTACAGAGAATCGCTCGCCGTTCGTCATCAAGCGAGGGAACGGGACCATGACACAAGGCGACACTCAGCCCGCTTCACGCTCTGCGTTGGTCCGGCCTGCTGCGTCCGACGGGTTTGCACTCGGACTCGGGCTTACCAATGAGTGCAACCTGGCTTGTTCCTTCTGCTACCGCGATCCGGCGCGGACCGACCGACTTAGCATCGAGCAGGTCCGATCCGTGATGGAAAGCCTGCAGGTCCGCGCCGTCAATTTGGGCACGGGTGAAAATGGAATGCACCCAGAATTCCGGGAAATCTTAGCCTACCTCCGAACTCTGCAGGTGAAGCTCACCATCACCTCGAACGGTCACAGCGCAGCTGTGCTCACGGATGACGAGTTGCGTGCCTTCCACGACGTCGAGTTCTCCCTGGATTACCCAACCGAAAGCGAGCAGGATGCGCAACGCGGCCGCGGCAATTGGGCCCTGATCCATGATCAGGCAGCACGCTGTGTCGGGTTAGGGATTCCCGTTACCTTTATTGCGGTAATGATGAAGTCTAACTATCTGCGCCTTGCCGAAGTGGCGCGCGTGGTCAAGGGCTACCAGGCGCCACTGCGGGTCAACGTTTACCAAGCTGTACGTTCCGATCTCTACGCCTTGAGTTATGAAGAGTACTGGCAAGGGTTTCGGGCGTTGTTTGCAGAAACTGATGTGATCGGCATCGGGGAACCACTGGTTCGCGCTATGGCTGGTTTGCCACCGAGGACCGGCGGATGTGGAGTGAGTACTGTGCGAGTTACGCCCCGCGCTACTAGTCAGCCTTGTGTCTACTGGCCGGGAGCTGGTGAACCCCTCTCACTCCTACTGTCGCTCCGCTCAAGACTTGTAGAAACTCCGCCATTTGTGGAGGCGCGCAGCGCGCCAGAGGCTTGCCGTTCCTGCGCTTACCTTGAGTCTTGTTATGGCGGGTGTGCCGGGCGGCGCCGCATCCAAAACGCTCTCGATCAGCCGGACTTCTATTGCCCGATTGTCCGCGGCGAGGTGCAAAAGTTGGAGGTCCGCTTGGCTTCCGCTCGCGAGTTACCCAAAGGCGAAAGCGCATGTACTACCATCGTGATTGCGCGTGATTGAAATATCTGCGTTTCTTGATTGCATTAGTATCTATTCATACCGCTGCGATATTAAAGAAGGAATAGTATCGAAGACCGGGAGAATCATGATGACAACAACTACGACCCAACCGCCAGACAATACGTCCCAGGCAGCCGGCCGACCCGATGCGGCAAGAGGCTTGGCATTGGTTCGCATGACAATCGGTGCGATGTTCGTGTGGGTCTTCTTCGAGAATCTGGGGAAGGGCGGCTACAGCCCAGCGGGCTACGCTGGGGTCATCAATTACTATATCAAGGCGAGTCACTCGCCGGCGGCGTGGAAAGCCGTCATGGGATTTATGGCAAGCCACGCCGCCATTGTGGCCCCGATGCAAGCCATGACAGAGATCTCAGTCGGAGTCCTGCTGATCATAGGTCTGCTCACACGCCCGGTAGCTTTTGTGGCGTTCGGGTTCCTCGCCAGCCTTTGGGTCTCGGAGTTGGGTACATCATGGATTTGGGAACTACTGGTTCCGGTGGTCGCATCGCTCGGACTCGCGTTGGGAGGCGCAGGCCGTGCCTGGGGCATCGATGCGTTGCTGGCACGGCGGCGCCCCGCGTCCCCGTGGTGGTGATAAGAGAATCTGAGTGCGAGTATCGGTCATCATTCCTACCCATAACGAAGCGCAGGCCATTGGCCGTGTGCTTGCCGATCTGCCTTCCCATCTCGTCACGGAGGTCATCGTTGTCGACAGCAATTCGACTGACGGAACGCCCGATCTCGCCCGGAAGATGGGGGCACAAGTCATCCAGGAGCCTCGCCGAGGATACGGGCGCGCTTGTTTGAC
>WNFR01010478.1_pt1 | contig 12520 bp, 11 predicted proteins | sample 5400221 | NCBI WGS metagenome assembly WNFR01 (sample SAMN13153357, study PRJNA577476) | soil metagenome | isolation source: 40 cm soil under Madrone tree | place: USA:California | collected 2016-06-14 | reverse complement strand
CCAACTGGTCGTCTCGCTTGGCACAGTCTACGAAGGCAAGGGCGATTGGGAGCTTGCCGAAAACACTTACCGGCAGGCGCTTTCCATTCAGTCGGACAATGCCTACGCGGCGAACAATCTCGCGTACTTGCTACTCGAGCATGGCGGAGACGTCAACGTTGCTTTGAGCCTGGCCCAGATTGGTCGCCGCGGTCTAGGCGACTCGGCCAATTCCGCCGATACTCTCGGATGGGCATACTTTCACACTGGTGCTTACTCGGTGGCCACCCCGCTCCTCGAAGAAGCAATCAAGAAAGCCCCGACCAATCCCGTCTATCGTTACCACTTGGGTATGATCTATCAAAAACTGAACAATCCGGCACAAGCGCGCGCTGCTTTCGAAGCCGCAATTAAAGCCAAACCCGACAGCCCCGCTGCTCAGGCCGCGCGCAAAGCGATAAGTGAGCTTGCCGGCACCTGACCCCTCTTCAGCCCTTTACAGGCGAAGCATTCCGGATTTCAATTAGTTAAGGCGAGGCGACCCGATGGCTGCTGATGTATCTCTAAGGCAAACTCTTCCAGCCGATATCGTTCCTCTCGGAACGCGCAATGGCATCGAAATGGCTATCGCGCGCCGCACCGAGAAAACACTTGGCAAAATCATTGCCAAACCCAATTCTCCCGACCTGATCGAAGGAGTAGGGATTGAACCGCTGCAGGTCTACCCAGACGACCGCGGCTTTTTTTGTGAGCTCGCCCGCCTCGGCAAAGGCCTCGCCGCAAAAATGCTTCCCGGCGGCCAGTGCCAGATCCAGGTTTCTTTGACGCTCACTTATCCCGGCACCATCAAGGCGATTCATTATCACTCCGAGCAAACCGATCTTTGGGCGCCCCTCTCCGGCATGGTGCAAGTCTTTCTCTACGACCTGCGCCGCAACTCCCGGACGTTCGGCGCCATCAATACAATTTTTACCGGCCGCTTCCAGCCCTGGGAAATTCTGATCCCTCCGGGTGTGGCCCACGGTTACAAAGCCCTCGGAGTCGAGCCCATCGAGCTCGTATATTTCACGGATCGCCATTACAACCCTGCCGATGAACTGCGCCTACCCTACGATCAGCCAGACATCGCCTACGACTGGGAAATCCAGCACAAGTAGCCATGCGCATCCTTGTCCTGGGTGCCCGCGGAATGCTCGGCACCGATCTTCTCAAAGAATGGCAATCCGATGACTTGATTCCCGCCAGCTCGGCCGAAGCCGATATTCGCCATTTCGCCGAGGTGCAGAAACTGGTATTTAGAGTCCGCCCGGACTGGATCGTCCTCTGTGCCGCTTACACCGACGTGGACGGTTGCGAACGCAACCCCGAATTGGCTTTCGCGGTAAACGGGACGGGCGTTGAGAATGTCGCTCGGGCGGCCCAGTCTATCGCCGCTCGCATATTTCTTGTCAGCACCGACTACGTCTTCGATGGTATGAGCAATCGCCCGTATGAGATTGACGATCCGATTGCTCCCTTAAACGTATATGGCGCCTCGAAAGCAGCGGGCGAGGCCGCGCTGCGCAATTCTACCTCCGCGTGGTGCATTGGCCGCACTTCGTGGCTATTCGGAGTTCACGGCCCATCCTTCCCGCAAAAAATTCTACAAGCCGCCGAAACCCGCCCGGAGCTCTCCGTAGTGAACGATCAAGTGGGATCGCCTACCTACACTCGCGATCTTGCCTGGGCCATTCGTGATTTAGTGCGGAAGGATGCGCGTGGAACCACGCACATAACTAACGAAGGGATCTGTTCCTGGTTCGATTTTGCTCGCGAAATCCTGCTGCAGTCTGGCCGTCCATCCGTTCCGGTTGTGCCGATTACTACCGATCAATCCGCTCGCCCTGCCCGCCGCCCAAACTATTCCGTACTGTCGCCTGCCAGCCTTCACGCCTACGGCGTGCGTCTGCGCCCCTGGCAGGAGGCTTTGCGGGCCTTCCTAGAGGAGCGCAGCAGCATCGTTATCTCTTAAGGGACAATCGCGGTCACTTCGTTCGAATAGACGCTCTCGGTTCCGCTCGAATCCACCGCCGTCGCCACGTAGTAGTAAGTATGCCCGCTCTGTACGCTCGAATCGGCGTAGCTCACTCCCCCGACCGGCGATCCAGTCACCTTTGCGTACGAACTCCCGCTCACCGTACTGCGATACACGTTGTAGCCGGTCACCGAAGAACCGCTCGCGCCCCAGTTCAACGCCACCGAATGCGGCACGACTGGCGCAACCCCTGTACCACTCAACGCGACGCTCGAAGTCGACCCGGTCGCGTTGCTTAATATTTTCACGCTGCCGGTCGTTGTACCCGCCGTCGACGGCGCAAATTGTACGCTCACCGCAGTGCTCTGGCTTGGCGACAGTGTCACCGCTCCCGCGCCACTCGCGATCGAATACCCAGTCCCCGCCGCGGTGATTCCCGAAATCGCTACGTTGGAGTTGCCGGTGTTGGTGACTGTAAACCCTTGCGCCGCCGAACTTCCGTCTGTCACGCTGCCAAAGCTTAGGCTGCCAGGGTTCACGCTGATCGTGTACGACGCCGCCACGCCCGTGGCGCTTAGTGCAAGCGTCGCCGGAGAATTTGGCGCATTGCTGACAATCGATACCGCGCCGCTTACGCTTCCCGTCGATTGCGGCGTGTACTGCACGTTGAAATTTCCGCTCTGGCCAGGTGTGAGCGTCATTGGCAGCGCCAATCCGGTCAAACTGAAGCCTGCTCCGGTCACCGTCGCTTGTGAAACCGTCAAGTTCGCCGTACCGCTATTCCTAAGCTGCACGGTCTGCGAGTTTGTGCTTGCTGTTGCCACCGAGGCAAAGCTGACGCTCGCCGGCGTCAGGCTCAATCCTGCAATCACTTGCGTACCGGTCACAGCTGCTACCGCGGTCACCCCATCGTTATTCGTCACCGTCACGCTGCCACTTGTCGTGCCGCTGGTGGTCGGAGCAAACTTCACAGCTAACGTTACGCTCTGTGAAGGCACGAGCGTTAACGGCGTTCCCACTCCGCTGACTGAAATCCCGGTCCCGCCTGCGGCGACCTGCGTCACCGTCACGCTGGAGTTTCCCGTGTTCGAGAGCAGTATGTTTTGCGTTGTGCTGCTTCCCGCGTTCACGTTGCCAAAGTTCACGCTCGTCGGTGAAAGAGACATGGTGTAATTTGCCGCGACCGCCGTTCCGTTCAAGGTCACCGTTGCTGTTGCATTCTGCGCGTCACACCACTTACGCTGAATGCTCCGCCAGTTACTGCGATTTGCTTGATTTGCACATCGCTGGTGCCGGAATTCTTCAGTGTCACCGCTTGCGTAGCATTTCCATTCACCAGCACCTTCCCGAAATTCAGTGCGGTCGCGCTCAATGAGAGCTGCGATGCTCCGGCCGATCCTCCCTTGAGCTTTACCCTCGTCGAAGATCCCCCGTGTGCGGTCATCGCTGTCAGCGTCCCCGATTTCGATCCCGTGGTCGTGCTGCTGAATACCACCTGAAATCTTGCCGACTGGCCTGGCCCGATCGCCAAGGGGGTCGAAAGTCCCGCAGTCGCGAATTCAAGGGCAGTCGACGCCAATTGCATAATCGTCACCGTATCTTTTCCGGTATTCGTGAGCACCGCTGTCTGCGTCGCCTTTTGTCCGAGAACCACGTTGGGAAAGGTAATGTCGGACGGCGAGATCTGCACCGCCGCTTGCGGCGTGGGACTTGCATTCGACGTATTCGCTAATCCTGCGCAACCGCTCAATACAGTTCCCGCGCACGCCACCATCGCAAATTTCGCCGTAATCCCCCATCCCCGTTGCTTCGTCGCTCCGAACTCTTCTGCCCCGTTTGTCTTCGCCGCGTTCACGCTTGCCATCTCGTCCCCCCGGATCTTTCGTTCCGTGAGGCAGACTACGGCGTGGACACGCGTAAGAAATACTGGTTAGACGTTCAAATAAGGGACAGGCGTGTCCCTGTCCCGGCGAACATCACTTGCTTCCAGTACCTTTTTTGGTGTTTTCTTTCGAGCAGCCTGCGGGGATTTTTAAGCGGCGGCCCGGTTCGGATGGACAGGTAGCTGTACGGCCGGTCAGCTTTGCTTGATATCTAAAATGTTGCTTTGCTGTGAAATAAGAAGAGAGAATGCGGCTCGTGGAGCAGCTACGCTGAAGCCGGCGTGCTTCCGCCACGTACTTGGCTCGCCGGGCGCTTCACAATCAGTCCTGCGTCGCGAATCTTGTAAATCAAAGCGCGGTAGCTGATCTTCAGTTCTTGCGCAGCCTTTCGCCGGTTCCAGTGATTGGCCCTAAGCGCTTCGATAATTGCGTTTCGTTCCATCTCGCGTATCGCTTCTTTCGCGATCGCTTTTAAAGACATCGCACCCTGCGATGCATTTCGGCCGCTGGGCAAAGGCGGCCTGGCGCGAGTCGCTTCTCGCTGCATGAGCCCCTCGGAACCAACAACAATATAGCGTGCGATGCAGTTGGAAAGTTCTCGCAAATTGCCCGGCCAGGTTAAATTCTGCAGATAGCTCAAGAGCTCTGGTCCAAAGGGTTCGCACTCTTTTTCGAATTGTTTGGAATGAAGCCTCCGGAAATATTCGGCCAGTTGCGGGATATCTTCCCTCCGGTCTGCCAATCGTGGCATCTCTATCTTTAGTACGTTAATCCGATAATACAGGTCTGCTCGAAAACGTCCGGCGGCAATCTCATCTTCCAAATGTCTTCCGGTTGCGCAGATCACTCTGGTCTCAACGGTTCGCTCGTTCTGATCGCCGAGCCTGGAAAAAAAACCATCCTGGAGGAAGTGCAAAAGCTTGCTCTGTAGGCTCAAGTCGAGATCAGCAATTTCATCCAGAAAGAGCGTGCCCTGATGCGCCATTTCTACGCGGCCCGGTTTGGACGCGTTTGCTCCCGTAAACGCACCCTTCTCATGGCCGAACAACTCGCTCTCGAGCAGGCTCCCCGGGATCGCGGCGCAATTTACCTTTACGAACTCCCCGCTGGCATACCTGGAGTTTGCATGCAGCCAGCGCGCCAGGACTTCTTTTCCCGTACCGCCATCTCCCAGCAGCAGCACCGCCACGTCGGTTCGGCAGATCTTCAGCGCCTTCTGTCTGACCTCTTCCATCGCGCGCGACGTACCGAACACCACGTCGTCAGCCGGCAGGCCGCCCGGCCCTTCGATCCTCGCCAATTTTGCCGCAGCTCTGGTCGCCATGGTTTGAACGCAACGCTCTCTCACCCCAAGAGATTGCACTCTGCGCGCCACGCCCGCGCACACTCGAAGGCAAAGCCTGCAGGAACCCTGAACTACCTAACTAACTTATTTTGTGTCGGATACGTGGTTCAAAACGAAGGGGTAATAGTACTGATGGCTCAGTCCAATAGCCCACTCGGTTCATTGTAAGAGAAAGAATCTGCCGCACGGGAGAAGTGCGCTTCCTGTCGGTGGTGTTAAATCGATTGGCCCGGTTTATCTTCTGAGCGGTTTATCTTCTGATTGTGAACGCCGCTTAACCAATGCCCGCTACCGGCGTCGTCGCCTCTTACCTTTTACTTCTAACTCGCTGCGCCGCGCATAATGTCATAACGTTCTATGACTGCCGCCACGCCTTGCCGTTCGTTTCCGTCTTCCAGACGCGACTCCACGCGGACGATCTTGCCCGACGCTTTGACCAGCACTTCGTCTCCATTCGTCATCTCGCGCGGAAGCGTCAACATAATGTCCAAATTCGATCCAGCTCGTACGTCAAAATCAATTACAAAATATAGACCCCGGGTAGAGATGTCCCGGGTTCTTCCGCTTTGCGTTTCCGCCAATCCTTGCGCCGGAATTCTTACCATCACCGGAAGCGATAGATCGTAGCGGCGTGCGCCGCGACGTTCAGACATTACGCTCATCATGCACTACCACCTGAGTTCGCGGACAGCTGCCCCAATAGCTCGCGACCCTTTCGCACTGAGTTTGCCAGTGAATAGCTTTGATTACTATTTCTGAATCTTGTATGATCCGCGCTCGGTGCCCTGAAAAGCAACAGCCACACTTCCGGCCCAGGCGCTTGCCCCAAGGAGAGGATCCCTCTAGCTTCTTCTATCTGCTCCAGATCCGAACCTTAGTTTAAAGCTGCCAGCGTGACCCCGCACGGGCTATTCGGATGTAGCTGTGGGGACCGCAACGCTTTCCTTGTTCGGCGTCGCGTTCGCAGTTCGGCGGCTCCGCGGCGTATCCAAATTGAATTGCCGCATCTTATATAACAGCGCCTTATAACTGATTCCCAGCATCTTTGCCGCGTCTTTGCGGCACCAGCGCGTTTTTTCCAAGGCGTCGGCAATCGCCTCCATCTCCGCCTCATCCTTCAATCCGCGAACCAGCGCCTTTAGCCCCTGTTCTCTCGGCACGGTCACTTCCTGCCGCGGAGAAGTTCTCTGCCGCGTCGCAGACATCTCCACCAATTCCCGCAAGCTTCCTTCATCATCTTCCAGGATCACATAGCGCTTCACAAAGTTTTCCAGCTCGCGCAGGTTGCCGGGCCATGGATAATTCAACGCTGCATCCAGCAGGTGTTTGGACGGCTGCATCGCCTCTTTGCCAAACTTTTCGCTGTACTTGTCCAGGAAATGCCGGAACAGCAGCGGAATTTCCGCTGTTCGTTCGCGCAGCGGCGGCACCAGAATCGATAGCACGTTCAATCTGTAGTATAGATCCTCGCGGAACCGTCCGGTCTTCATGGCCTCGTGCACGTCGACGTTAGTGGCAGCCAGTACCCGCACGTCGGTTTCAATCAAGTGCCGTCCGCCCAGCCGCGAATATTGATGATCCTGCAAAACGTGCAGCAATTTTGCCTGCAAGTGGGTGCTCATCTCCGCAATCTCATCGAGAAAGATCGTGCCCTTGTTTGCCATCTCAAATTTCCCGGGCTTCGATCGCACCGCACCGGTGAACGCCCCTTGCTCAAACCCGAAAAGTTCCGACTCCAGCAGCTCTCCCGGCAATGCGGCGCAGTTCACTTTTATGAACGGCTGATTCCTGCGTTTCGAGCGCAGATGAATCATGCGCGCCACCACTTCTTTGCCAACTCCGCTCTCCCCGCACACGAATACCGGCACGTCCACCGGCGCAATCTGTAAAATCTGCTGGCGGATCCGCACCATCTGCGGACTGGCCGCGAGGAAACTCAAATCTTCCGTGACTTGATCGCAATAATCGCGCAGCACCTGGTTCTCAGTGACCAGTTCCTTCTTTTGCCGCGATTTCAGCATTGCGGCATCCAACTCGGATTTCTCGAACGGCTTGGTCAGATAATCGTGTGCGCCGATTCGAATCGCCTCCACCACGGTTCCCACTTCGTTCGAGCACGAGAGCATGATCACATTCAGCGTGCGATCCATCTGCATCAGCTCTTTCAGCGTATCGAGTCCGTTCATTTCGGGCATCAGCACGTCCAGAATCACCAGGTCCGGTCGCTTACCCTCGCTGATCTGCTTGATCGCTTCTCGACCGCTGCTCAGTGTCTCGACTTCGAATCCGTCCACTTCCAGCAGCGTTTGCAGATACTTTCGAATGCTCGGTTCATCATCTACTACCAGAACCTTCTCTTTGACGGCCATTGCAGTGGTCCTTTCGCCAAGCCTCGGAAAAAATCGCGTCAACTCTGCTCGATCGGCAGCAAAAATCGGAACGTGCTCCCCTTCTTCGCTTCGCTTTCCACCCAGATTTTCCCGCGATGCGCCTGCACCAGCCTTTTGGCAATGGCCAGCCCCAAACCCATCCCGGAAGTGTTCCGATCCACTCTCACGAAATCTTCAAAAATCTCCTGATGGTGTTCCGGCGGGATGCCCGCTCCGGTATCAGTCACGCTGATTTCCACACTATTCGGCCGCGGCAGCCGAAAACGGCGCCGTTCCTGGCTTGGCGCCGCATCCGCTACGCGCCTCTCCCAGAAATGCGGCTTGGCGATCAACGTCACGTTTCCGCCCGGCGGCGTGTGTTTCAGCGAATTGTCCAGCAGGTTCGCCGCAGCCTGCTGCACTTTTTGATAGTCGAACCGAAATGTCGGTATCGAAGGATCCAGCTGCACCTCCAGCTTTACGCCTTTTCTCTGGAATGTCTCGGCCCAGCGTTTTGCCATCTCATCCAGGCAATCTTGCAAATCATTCTCGCGCAGCTGCAATACCAGCTTTCCGCTTTCCAGGGCGGAATAATTCAGGAACATCGAAACCAGCCGCACCAGCCGCTCGCAGCTTTCCTTCGATTCCTCTAAAATGTCCTTCTGTTTTTCGGTCAGGCGGCCCAACGATCCAGCCAGCAGCAAATCGTAATATCCCTTGATCACCGCCAGTGGCGTCTTCAACTCGTGCGCAGCGGAAGCCAGGAACACGGTTTTTTGCCGGTTTACTTCCTGCAGCTTCAAATACGCTGCCAGCAGGTTGCGGTAGGTAATCTCTCGCTCTTGCAGCAACTCTTGTACCGTAAGTTGCGTCGCGCTATCCGCGGCCGCGCCGTCCACGCCTTTATCCTTAATTTGCACCACCAGCCACTCTGCCTCCGCAGTCAGCCGGAATCGCGCTATTTTTCGATTCTCGGAGCCGGGAAGTTCCCGTTCCGCCCAGGCTCTTCCCGTCGCCAACTCGTCCAGAATTTCGACGCCACTGGCGCGAAACAGGTTCTCAAAAATATTTACTGTCTGATTACTTAACTTCTCTGATACGCAAAGAACCGCCTTGGCCGCGCCATTCGCCGCCAGCAGCAGGCCGCTGCGATCCGCCACCATCACCGGCGCTTCGATCCCTTCAATGATTCCTCGAAATGAATCAACCGTTAGCACTGTGGGAAACAGGCCATCTGCAGCTGCCGAGGCTACCACCCGACCACTCATCCTCTGAGTTCACCCTGCTCTCTGCCGAGTGGCAAAAATTTTCCCATCGCTTCGCCGCCATACTCCCACCCGGCCATAGGACTGTCAATGGTAAATCCGTTCCATTTGCACAATTGCGGAAACTCCGTGGACATTTGCGGGTTAGCCTTTCCGCCCGCACTATTCCGATCGCCGTGCTGCACAATTAACCCTTACACTTTCAATGGTTTAGAAAGAGTTCGAGCGGGACTGCTATGGCAATTCATATGCTGACAGCGTACTAGTTCATCCGTACTAAAGAGAGCAAAGTGCCTCATCAGATTCTCAAGACAGAAAAAATGATGGTCTCCCCCCACCAGCGGCAGAACCCGCGCATTCGCATTCAAATTCCCGTCTTTCTTCGTGGTACCGACGCATTGGGAGTCGACTTCATAGAGCTAACCAAGACTCTCAATATCAGTTCCACCGGAGCCTGTATCGCGTCATCGCATATCCTTCAAACGGAACAGGTTATTCATTTGACCATTCCTACGCCGTCGCCTTCGACGGCGGGCTTGGTTCCCTACGAAACGCCTCCCATTTCCGCTCGCGTGCTGCGCCAGGAATCCGCTGGCGATCTCCGCCTTTTCGGTTTGGAGTTCGTTCACCCCCTTTCCTAGACTCTATTACCAGTACTACTACGGACGAACGCTTTCCCTTCGCTAGCTGGCCCTTTCATCGCGCGATTTTTTTGTTTTGTAAATTCTGGTTTGTGCTATCGTTACGCCCACTTGCAGTCTGAAGAAGTGTATTTTCGCATCCGGCGTGCCTTGTTCCTTGGCACTCGGCATGCTCCACTCCTCTTGTACTGCAGTCGCTTCGCCCCATTCCCCGCGGGGACAAACAAGGTAAGGTCCACACCGGTGATACCCAGCTCCGGCGTTCCGGTATCCGCGCGAATGCGTCCGACTGACGCCTATTTTGAACTCATCGCAGACACCCTCGATGGCTTGGAATCGAGTGCTCGCGCTCAATTCCTGCAGCGTTTTTTGTTCTCGCTCGCTCACGTTGAAATTCCCGAAAGCAAAACCATCGCTCTCTGGGACGAGATCCTTACGCGCCGCGCCCAGCTCTCTGAACGCGCGGATTCTCCGGTCGCCTTGCACACGGCTCTGGTCGACGTTCTTTCTTCCTCCGGAATGTTTAACGTGCCGGTTGTCCTCGAATACGATGAACTGAAAAATCTGCACCGCAACGCCGTGACCGATCCTCTGACCGGCCTCTACAACCGCCGCCTCTTTAACGAGAACTTTGAGAAGGAACTCAACCGCGCGCGTCGCTATGCTCACCCTCTTAGCCTGGTTACTCTCGATCTTCACCGCTTCAAGGAAGTAAACGACAAACATGGCCACCCTCGCGGTGACGACGTTCTCCGCGCTGCCGCCGCTACTCTCAAGAAAGCTCTTCGTACCTCCGACTCCGCCTTCCGCATCGGCGGTGACGAATTCGCATTGCTGCTTCCGCAAACTGATTCCTTTCAGGCCTCCGCTCTTAGCCGTCGTATCGGCGTTGTCTTCACGGAAATTCTTCTTCCTCTCAATCTTACGATTTCCGTCAGCATGGACCACGGAGTCTCCACCTACCCCCAGGACGGCGACCAACGAGATCAATTGATTCGCATCGCTGACGAGCGTCTCTATGCCGCAAAACAAGCCAATTACCAGAAGACTGCCGCGGAATCAGCTCCCGGCATTGCTCAAAAGGCTGACCAAGAGGTTCTAAGCGAGGCGCCTCAACCGGTTGCCCCGGAGATTCCTCATGAGGTCGCACCTCTGTCAGCTCCTCAAGCGGTGCCCGAGACTGCGCAGGATGTCCAGGCTCCCCCTCCTGCTCCACCTCCGTCTACCGCCGCTGCTGCGGTCTCAGAATCCGTCGCTCCTCCGCCTCCTGCAAGGCCTCCGATCTCTCCGCTCGAAGGCACGCAGCCCACTTTTCCGCTCGCCATCGAGGAACCGCGCATCTTCACTGTTCCTCGTAAGGCCGAACGCGTTTCGATGGCCGGAACAAAGGCCTACGCTGTCTTGGGCGACCAGTCCTCTCATCGTGCCCGCGTCGTGGATCTGGGCTTCGGCGGCGTCGCCCTGGACTTCTCAAGCGCTGAAGGCATCCCCGACACTCTCCTGGCCGTTCTCCACGTGCCGATCCTGCCCCCCGTCCGCGTAAGTCTCAAACGCGTCTGGACCAAACAACTCAGCGAAGACACGGTCCGCGTAGGCTGCTGCTTCATCTCCTAAGTTTTTTCCACGTCACTAAAATCGCCTGCTACTCTCCGCTGCTCGCACGGACAGGTTACGGACCCTGCACCAAAGCTGTCCTTTGACCAAATTGCCAGCTCCGCACCGTCCTCTATATCTTTGCCGCATGCGTGGAATCTGCTCTCAGCACCAACACCGTGTATTTCCCTTTCGTCAACTCTCGAACTCTGCCTGCATTCTTCTGGCTTCGATCGTCATATTCACCGGCACTTTCTCCGGCTGCGCTTCGGTCTCTGCCGACAGATCTGCCGTCGCAAAAATTTCCGTTGTCCCTTCGGTGATTGATTTCAAATCCGTGGTTGTCGGTCAGAAAAACTCCCAAACCGTTAAAATCACCAATTCCAGTTCGAATTCCGTCAATCTTAATAGCTTGCACGTCTCTGGAACCGGGTTCTCACTTCCTTCCGCAAAAGCTCCCGTTCTTTTGGCCCCCGGCAGCCATGTCAGCCTTAGCGTGGTTTTCGCTCCGCCTGCTGCCGCCGACGAGACTGGCTCACTCGTTATCTCCACTTCAGATTTAGGCACTGCAGTGCGCATCCCGCTTTCCGGCGCCGGAGAAAAAGCCACTCCCAAACTCACGATTTCTCCCAGCTCGGTAAATTTCGGCACGCGCGCAGTAAGAACCTCCACCCCTCAAACAGTAATCCTTACCAACACCGGCAACACCTCGCTCTCGATTAGCTCCATTAGCGTTGCGAATCCTGCGTTTTCTGTTGTCGGCATCAGCAAAGGCGTGTCTCTCTCTCCCAACCAAAAGCTCGAGTTTCAAGTTTGGTTCCGCCCGACTACTTCGGGTAGAGCCGCCGCCACGATTTCTCTCGATCCATCCGCCGGCTCGGCGCCGGTCACACTTGCCGTCGCTGGCTTGGCTTCTAATTCCACCAGCTCCACTCCCACCGGCTCTGCTGCTCACTCTGTAACTCTCGATTGGAACCACTCCAGTTCCACCATCGGTTATCACGTTTATCGCGGTGAGGCTGCAGGCGGCCCATTCGAACGCCTCAACCAAGCTCCGCTTGAAACGACATCCTACAAAGACACCGGCGTCGTAAGCGGCGGTCATTACTTCTACGTCGTCACCGCCCTCGCAGAGGGCGGCTCTGAGAGTGCCTATTCGAACGAGGTCGCAGTCGAAATTCCGAGCAACTGATCCCGCTCTACTGGAGACAGCTCCAACAGCGCAGCGGCTTGAACGATGGCAATTCGGCGCGCGCCGCGGAGACAATCATGATAGTTGTTGTTCAGTGCGCGCAGTTTTTGGGGGCCGCAAACTGGGGCGAATCCGACCGATCGAGCTAAACGGGGCAGCAAGCGCCATTTGATCTGTGACGGGCGTGGCATTCCATTGGCAATCGAACTGACCGGCGCGAATTGCCACGACTCGACCCA
>WNFR01007985.1_pt1 | contig 12520 bp, 11 predicted proteins | sample 5400221 | NCBI WGS metagenome assembly WNFR01 (sample SAMN13153357, study PRJNA577476) | soil metagenome | isolation source: 40 cm soil under Madrone tree | place: USA:California | collected 2016-06-14 | reverse complement strand
TCGTGCAGGGCATCGGCACCGCGCTCTACGAAGAGATCCCCTACGACGAAACCGGCCAGCCGCTCGCCGGTACCCTCGCCGATTACCTGTTGCCGGGTGCGGCCGAAATGCCGGCGATCAAGATCGGCCATCTGCACACCCCCACCCCCCACACCGAATACGGCATGAAGGGCATGGGGGAAGGCGGCGCCGTCGCCCCGCCCGCCGCGATCGCCAACGCCGTGCGCGACGCCCTGGCCGCGACCGGCGCCGAAGTCAACGAAACCCCGATTACGCCCCGCCGGGTCATGGCGGCGATACGAAAGGCAAGAGAGGCGGCGGCGGAACCTTGAGGCGGCGAGACGGTGGGGAGAACTTCGTTCGGGCGAACCGAGCCGCCGCCGTTCTCAAGCTGCTCGATCGCCGCGGGGTGGGCGGATCACAATCTGGTATGCCGGACTATCTTGCCAACAAACAAATCTAGATTTCCCGGAATCTTTTGGTTCCCGGAACCCGTAAAGGCCCTAACAGCTGACCCGAGTGAACATGCTGAATAAGACCTTTGTTTAACGCGCATACGAACCTGTCGAGGTCAACAGCATTCTGTTCGTGTTTAGCATCTTCGGTGCATGGCGCGCCGACACGATCATCCGGCTCGTCGATCTACCCCGCGGTGCAGAACATGCTGCTGGCGGCACGGGCGCTCGGCCCCGGCGCAACGCTGACGACACCGCATCTGCGGTTCGAGAAGGAAACGGAAGAAGCGTTCGAGCTGCCGTCGGATGTGCATTCCTACGCGCTGTTGCCGATGGGCTATCCGATGGGCGGTTCGGGCCGGTCGGCCGCGCGCTGCTTGCCGATATCGTGTATCCGAACCGATGGGGCGAGCCCTATCGGGATCTATAGCATCCTCACCGGTCCAGCCGTGCCAGGTCTTCCAGGTCCTGCTTGCGCTGCTTGGCCCGGCGGTCGTAGCTGGCTTGGTTCTTGGTACAGACCAGGGTGTAGGGCCGGCCGCGCTTGTCGGTCGTCAGGTCGAGGTCGCAGCGCGCCTGGCGGACTGTCCCCTCGACGTGACTACGTTCGGCTTCGGCGGCTTTGAAGGTCCACATCCGGCGCTCGGGATCGGCCAGAAAACGGCCGAGTTCGGCGCAGCGACGACAGCTGCACGCGAGCGCGCTCACCCGCCGCCAGTCCTTTGGTGCTTCCAGGGGTTGCGCGATGCGGGCGCGCAGGTGGTCGAGGCAAACGGTGCGCAACTTCTGCACTGGCGCCGAAGCATTGTGCATGGCGGCCAGTTTGCGAATGGCCGGGACGAGAACTGCATCGATGCGGTAAGTCTTGGGCCAGGCGAGAATATGGTCCGCCGCCCCGCCGGCCAAAGCTTCGTCGATTTGCTCAAGAGCAGTCAGTAGATCGACGATGAAGTCCGGATCCACACCGGGACCTCTTCGCCACGCGTCGCTTACCACCGGGCGCGCCGGGTCGCCCGGCAGCGCCTCGATCAAGGCGGCGGCTGCACCAACGAGGCTGGTCTGGCGCTGAACGGCCAGTGCGGCGACTGCACGGCCCAGCAATTCGCCGCACGCGCCGAGAGACATCGCCGCTGTCGCTGCGATGATCTGCTCGAGCCGTGCGGCGCGCTTCGCGGGTGACAAGATGGCGAGCGCGCCGATCATGGCGTCGTTGTCCTGCTTGTCGTAACCACTGCAGGCCACGATTTTATCCAGCAGCGCTTCGATCCGAGGCGCGTCATCGAGCCGCGTCAGCAGGGTCAGCATGCGGAGGGCTTCGCTTAGCGAGTTGTCGTGCCGCGGGTACCACGGATGCGTCGGCCACTTGGAGACCATGTGCCCGGAAAGATCGTGAGCCTGATCCCAAAGATGCGATCGGTGGTCCTCGCCGCTTGCGGTCCACCGCTCGGTCAGGTCTGCGAGATACGGCAAGGTTACCGGCAGGCCGGCTTGGTTGAGGACTGCGAAGAAACCTTCGCGCGGCCAAAGCACGAGAGCCGCCCGGCGGTAGGTACGCTCGAAGGAAGCTCCCTCGTTGCCGGTCGCCTCGTGAAAGTGCTCTTCGTCAGGGTCCATGTCTTCGAGGGCATCGGGTGGCGAAAGTTCGTCGTCCTCGACGGGAAGCTCGAGCAGCATTGACGGACTGCCGTCGAGCCGGCGCCATTCGGAGAGGCTCACGCTGCAATCTTCGACCTCGCCCGCTTCCAGTTCGACCTCAGGTTCCGACCAGCGGCCGCGGCGCGAATCATAGCCGGTGTAGTCCGCGATACCGCTTTCCTCGACGGTAAGGAGCGCCAGATGAAGCTCGGTATCGGATTTGCGCGCCGCGGCGGCGAGCACGGCCGCCATCGCGGCATCCGCCCCTTTCAGTGCCGCAAATCCGAGCTCGGCCGGGGTATAGGCATGTTCCAAGGGATAAATCAGCTTCTCGGGAATATCATCACCGGGCGATTTCCCGCCCTTACCCCAGGCCCGCAATAGCGCCGCGACCCGGCCTTGCTCGCCCTCATAGCTCGGCGGTTCCGGCAGCGGACCCCGCCCGCGACGCAGCAGATTATAGACCAGGGTCAACCGGCAGCCCTCGGTGACCGGCAGCACCTCGTGGATGCAGTCGGCGTAGAATGCTGCGAAAGCCACCTCCGACGGCTCGTGGCAGCGCAGCTCGAGCCGAGCCTCGCGGCTCTTGTGCCGCACGACGAGGTCGCCCCCGGCGGAGATCGACGGCAGTACGATCACCAGGGTGGCGAACATTCCGGGTGCCTTCTCGGTGTCGCGATGCCTGACGAAGAAGCTGCCCTGGTCGTACACCAGCAGCTTGTAGAGCTCGGCCGTCACCGGTTCGCTCATCCCAAGTCCATCGGATGCCCGCGCTAGGATGGCGTCCAGGGTCCGCGCCCAGTGCTTGCCTTGGATGCGGACCCGATTCGCGCCGATCTGCCAGGTTCGTCGAACCGCAGTATCGACGAGGGTTTCTTCGCCACGACCATAGGGTGCGCGCTCGGCGACGGCGACGAGCTGCCTAGCTTGCATCGGCAGCAGAGGTAGCGCGATGGGACCGACGTCGTCGACCTCCAGCAGCGGCGCCAGAAGCTCGGTCGTGCCGGAAACAAAAAAGTCCCCCGGCCGGCGAACCGTGCTCAGCGCTGCGGCAAGGTCGGTGGTGATCGATGACATGGCTGGGTCCCCGTTTGGCGGAGCGTCGCGATCGAAGCTTGGCCGCGTACAGCAGCGCCTTCAAGGCACGCCTGCTTCGTGCGCGGCGCGGCTTGTCGGAGCAATTCGAGGGGCTGTTGCGAGGTTCCGATGCGGCGAATCGGACGACCGGGATGACCCGAGAATTGGGCAGGCGCGAGGGCCTGCGTCTATGATCAGGTCGGCGCTGGCGGCAGCGGCACAACCTGGACATCGGTTTGCGAGAAATCGTCGCCTTGGTACAGCAACGGCAGCCGGCGGGTCTTGGCGAGAGCGTAGGCAAAGCAGTCACCAAAATTGAGCCCGGCCGAATGTCGACCTTTGCCGAAGCGCCGCCAGGCGTCGCGAGCGACCTCGACTTGGTCTTGATCGACTGCGACAATCTCGATGGCGCCACGGTAGATCAGCAAATCGAGCTCCCGCCCACCGGCTTCGCCTTTTCGGCTCTCAATCACCATTGAGGCTTCCAGCAAGTTTGCCGCCGATAGCAAACGCGAAGTAGCCATTTCGACAGACTGGGCAATGCAGGTCGCATTCGCTTCGTTCAACAGGATGGCGATGATTGCCGAAGTATCGATGACCATCAGCCCGGCAGACCGTGCTCGTCATAGCCCAAGATCTCGTCTGCCGTCCGTGTGTCGAGATCCGGGAGTGAGGCACAACGCTTCCCGATTTCGAGGATTTCAGCGGCGAGGCTGCGTCCGCCGTGGTTTCGCCGGACTCGCTGAAGCCGCTCTTCTGCGGCTCTGCGGACGGCAGTCGTAACCGTCTCGCCGGTCAGTGCCGCCAGCTCGCGCACGGACTTCTCGGTAGCCGGGTCCTTGATGTTTAACGGCATACGGGGTACGCCTCGGAAGAATTTTTCTGCTGATAAAGATACTTGGCGGCATGTTCGGTGACAAGAACTGTCGAGATTGGCGGTGCGCCGATCAATGTGGTGGAGTTGGGAGCGGGGCTGCCGCTGTTGCTGGTACCGCACGGCTTCACGCCGTCGTGATGGGAAATTTGGCGAGCTTGAAGCACCAAATGTTGCGATGATCCTGAAATTGCAGCGGATACGGGGGGCGGCTCGAAACGGGCCGGTGTCACCTGCCGGCCGCCGGACCAGTTTCGACTGCGCTTTCGGCTCCGCGAGGCCGGCCCGCCCGCTCACCGGCGCGCCGCCGCCGGGGCTGGCGGGACAATTCAACTTGAGGGAGAGGATTTTGCTGCAGATTCGCTGCGGATGCAGCGCCGCGCGATCACCGAGTCAAATTGGTTGTATTCCCCGGCGCTGGAATAGACAACCCATCCTGCGGTTTCTGTCCCAATGATGGCGTATATTGCATCTGCACACATTACGAATACCCGAGGGGATCCCGATGCCCAAGGCCCGCCATAAAATGCCGCCCGAGGTCGTCGCGCCTGTGCTCGAGGAGATTGCCGAGCGCTACAGCGGTCGCATCCGCGACAAGGGTGGTTATTGGGAAGCATTCGGGGACGCGAAGATCGAAGGCCACCGGCAGCGCGAAGCGCGTCCGAGGCACCCATGACCTGGGACATTCTGATCCGCGGCGGTACTCTCATCGACGGCAGCGGTCGGCCGCGCGGGATCGGCGACGTTGCCGTTCGCGATGGCCGGATCGCCGCACTCGGCCGGTCTCTGCCGGCCGGGTCCGCCAAGGTGATCGACGCCGAAGGTCTGGCGGTGGCACCGGGCTTCATCGACATCAAGACGCATTCGGACTTCACCCTGCCGATCAATCCGAAGGCCGAGAGCAAGGTGCGCCAAGGGGTCACGACCGAAATCATCGGCCATTGCGGGTTTTCGGTGGCGCCGGTCTTGCCGGGAAAAGCGCAGCTGCTCGCCGATTACTTGAGCGGCGGCGCGCCGTGGTTGCCGTTCGGTGAGATGCGCTTCCCCGAATACCTCGACACGTTTCCTGCGGTCGCGGTCAATACGGGGATGCTCGTCGGCCACAACACGTTGCGGCTGATGGTGATGGGGCTCGACGACCGCGCGCCGCGCCCGGACGAGCTCGAAGAAATGATCGAGCTGTTAGAGGAGGGGCTCTCCGCCGGCGCGCTCGGCCTCTCATCGGGACTGTTCACGCCGCCCGGCAGCTTTGCCGAGCCTTCGGAGATGCTCGCCTTTGGCGCGGTGCTGAAGCGCTACAACGCGGCTTATTTCACCCATATCCGAGACGAAGCGAACAAGGTGCTCGAAGGCATCGAAGAGGCGGTCGCCTTCGCCCGGAATTGCGGGGTTCATGTCGAGATCGTCCATCTGAAGTGCTCTGGCGTCGACAATTGGGGCAAGGCGGCGCAGGTCCTGGCGACCATCGAGGCGGCGCGCGCCGAAGGCTGCGATGTCGATTGCGACGCCTACCCCTATGCCGCCGGTGCCAACCCGCTGAAGAACCTGCTGCCGCCGTGGGTTCAGGTGGGCGGCCTCGAAACGATGCTGGCGCGACTCGCGCTCCCCGAAACGCGCGCACGCATCCGCGCCGAGATCGAGCGCGACGGGCTCAACAATTGGGGCCGCATCCCTTCCTGGGAATGCGTGCAGATCTCGGTTTCACCGCGTCTGCCGCAGCACGCGGGCAAGACCATCGCTGCGCTCGCCGCGATGCGCGGTCGGGACCCGATCGATGTCGTTTGCGACTATCTGATCGAGGACAACGGCGCGACGCGCGTTCTGATCACCTCGATCGGCGAAGCGGATATTCGCGAGATCTTGCGCTCGCCCTCGGCTCTGGTCGGCTCGGACGGGAACTGCGTCGCGACTTATGGGGTGATTGCCCAGGGGATGCCGCATCCGCGATTTTACGGGACCTTTCCGCGGATCATCGGCCGCTATGTCCACGAGCAGCACCTTTTGCCGCTCGAGCAAGCCGTCCGCAAGATGACCGGGGCAACCGCGGAGGCTCTGCGGCTGCGTGATCGGGGCCTCCTCGAGGCAGGCTTCCGGGCCGACATCACAATCTTCGACCCGGCAGATTTCACAGACCGCGCGACCTACGCCGACCCGCACCAATACCCGACCGGCGCGCGGACGACGGTGCTCGTCAACGGGGTCGTTGTGGTCGAGGACGCCCAGCACACAGGCGCGACGGCCGGAATGGTCCTGCGCCGCGCCCCCGACGGCACAGTGGGCTGAGCTGTCATTAGCGCGATCGCCGAGATGGGTGGAGAACGGAGCTCACCTTTTCGCAACGCGCAGACGCGGGCGAGCCCCGGCGGTGATCGCCAACGCCATTTGCGACGCGTTTGCGCCGTTCGGCGTCGAGTTCAACACGACCGCCGATCGAGCTGAAACACATCGTGCAAGCGGTTGGCTCAGCGAAACCCAACGGCCAAATCTCTTCATTCCTTTGCCGCGGGCTTGCAAATAAGGCGATAGGGCTCGCGCGGTAAATCATGAAGCCACTCCCCTGTGCTCGGCGGAGAGTTTGGCGTTCCTGTACGCGTTGGTACAGGTGAATGAGCGCTCCATCAGCCACGTTCGCGAGCACCCGCGGCGGTATCACACGTTGTTTGGCGAGATCTTGATGTTGGCTGGCCCGTATCTCTTGCTGCGGCCGATGACGAGCCACTGCTCAGAGACGCGGAACCACTCCGCCATCTGCTTGGTGGTCAGCAATTCGTCGTCGCCGGGGGTCTGGGCCAGCTCGTGCGCGCGACGGTCGAGGTGGAGGGTCTTCTGGACGTAGACATCGACAAGGAAGTGGCATGGCGCAGGAAACGCGGCGGTACGACCGGCTCGCCGAGCAGTATAGCCAACACCGGCCACGCTACCCCGATCGGCTGATTTCGCACCTTGCGGCCATTATCGCCGAGGCACCTGCCTCCGATCTGGTCGTTGATGTCGGTGCCGGTACCGGGATTTTTACCCGCCAGCACAGGGCGGCGCTCCCCGATGAAATCAGGATCGTTGGGAACGAGCCCAGCCCCTCGATGCGCGCGCAGGCCGTCGCCGAAACCACTGACGACACCGGCCTCGCCTTCAGTGAAGGGGTCGCAGAACATATGCCCTTCGCGGGGGACGCGGCCCGGGCAGTCGTTGCGGCAGCCGCAGCGCACTGGTTCGACCGCCCGGCATTTTATGCGGAGGCGCGCCGCATTCTCGTGCCCGCCGGCGTCATCGCCATCGTCGAATATGTACGCGACCAGGCGGGCAGCCGGCTTGCCGCCGCGCTGATCGAGTTCATGGCGCAGTATGGCTAGCAGAAGGCCTATGCGCCCGCCGATTACCGCCGTGAGCTCGCCGAAGCCGCCGGCTTCCATGACACCGAGGCGTTTGTCCTGCGCTGCCAGCTGCGCCTCGACATCGCCGCCTTTACCGGGCTGGCGCTCTCCTCATCGCATGCTGCCCGCGTCATCGAGCGGTTCGGAATTGACGGCGCCCGGTCGGCCCTGCGGGAGTCGGCGACGCTGCACCTGGTCGACGAGGAGCACGTGCTGTTCGGCTACGTTTTTCAGTGCTTCACCGCGCGTCGCGATGCCTGAGCAGCAGCAAAAGGAGTTTCCGGGTCCAGTCAGTTTAGGCACGTTCAGCTGTTCCCGACAGCCGCGCATGCCGAAATGGAGCAAACCAGTTGATAGTAGACAAGATCCCGGCTCAGTGGCGAGGTCACCATGGCAAATATCGATACTCAGCAACAAGGGCTGAAGTGGCAGGTCGGGTGTGGGATCGCATTTCGGAGATCTACCTCCGTGAAGTTGATAAGCGCTTCGAGGAGGTAATTAACGGTGTGTTGCGTCGAGCGACATTGCGCCCCGGTCAGCAGGTGCTTGATCTCGGCACCGGAACTGGTTCGGTAGCCCTGAAGGCGGCTCCGTCAGTGTTGCCCGGCGGGAACGTCACGGCCGTGGATATTAGCCCTGAGATGCTTGCCCTCGCCCGGCAACGTGGCGCCTCAATAGGTGTAAGCAATGTGACCTTTCTGGAAGGCCGCGCTGAGGAGATACCATCACCCTCTGGCCAGTTTGACGCCGTGTTGGCCTCTCTGAGCCTCATGTACACGATCGACCGCGCGGCTGCTGCCCGCGAAATTGCTCGCGTACTGCGGCCCGGTGGACGCCTCGTCGCTGCTGTTTGGGGCGGTCGCGAACAGGCTGACATAGTCCTCCTCCAGCAGACTGCCGGCAGCTTCGCTCCGAAGCCACCTGTGCCCGGCGTCGGTCCCGGAGCGCTGGCTGATCCTGTGGAGTTTCTCGAGCAACTTGAGCGCGCTGGTATTCGAGCACGGGTCAAGTCCGAGACGACCGGATTTGACTTCGACGACTTCTCCTCGGCCTGGGATGTGCTTGCCAGAGTTACAACGGTCCAGCTACCACCCGAACGACAGCAAGAGGCGAAGGCCGCCGTGCGCGCGAAGATGTGGCCTGACGGTGATGGCCATCGCCAGTTCAGCAATCTGACCCAGTTCATTACCGGCGAACGGTGATGCCGTTTCAATTTGAGGGTCCCATCTTAGGCTACCGGAACGATGCGGGCTCTTGGCAGCCCGGGGCTTCGTGGGCGTCAAGGGCCCCCCGTGGTACTCGCTTTTATCGTCGTCTCGGGTGGGTCCAACGTTGCTCCCCGACAGTCGCCGCCATTGTGACCCGACGGGTGGCGGGTTAGGTTCCCAAAACGCCGGTTCGAGGACGGAGGCGGCAGCGCGCAAAAGCCCAAAGAGCTCGCAATCGCTTCCGCCCCATCGCGAGGCAGCAAGGAGGACCCCATGGCCATCGAGGAACGCGCGAGCGTCTGCACCTTCGACTGTCCGGACACCTGTAGCCTCACTGTCAGCGTCGAGGAGGGCCGTATCGTCAGGGTTCGCGGCTCCGACGCGTTGGCCTACACAGCGGCGGTGATTTGCAACAAGGTCACTCGGGACATGGGTGACTTCGTCCACGGACAACGCCGCCTTCTCCATCCCTTGCGCCGCATCGGGCCTAAGGGTTCCGAGCAATTCGAGCGCATCTCGTGGGATTCGGCGCTGGACGAGATCCATGAGCGAGTGAGCAACATCATTGGCCGGTGGGGGCCGGAGGCGGTGATGCCGCTGAACTATGCCGGCCCGCACGGCTTCCTCGCCGGCGACAGCATGTCCTCGCGTTTCTTCAACCGGCTGGGCGCTACCCAGCTCTATCGGCGGGCCCTGTGCGGCGGCGTGCGCAGCGAGGCGTGGGCGGGGACCTATGGCGCCGTAGCCGGATGCCCGCCAGAGTTCGCCGAGCACGCCAAGCTCAATGTCGTCTGGGGCAACAACGCGACGGTCTCCAATCTTCATATTGTCCGGTGCATTCGCAAAGCAAAGCGCGCGGGCGGCAAGCTGGTGGTCGTCGACCCACTGCGCACGAAGATCGCCGAGCAGGCCGATCTGCATCTGCAACTGCTGCCCGGCACCGACACGCTGCTCGCCTGGTCCGTCGCCGCTGAGCTCGAGCGATTGGGTTTGCTCAACCACGCCTTCATCGCCGCGCATGTACTGGGAACCGAGGAGTTTATGTCGCTGGCCCGCCAATGGCCTGCGGCTCGGGCGGCTGCGGCCTGCGGGTTAGAGGAGAGCCAGATCCTGACCTTCACCCGCTGGCTGACCGAGGCCGAACCTCTCGTCCTGGCGCCGGGCAACGGGCTCGAACGTGGCCGCAATGGCGGGAGCGGCATTCGCACGGCGATCGCGCTACCGGCGCTGCTCGGCAAGCTGGGCAAGGGCAGCGGCATCGTCCTCGGTGCGAGCAACGCCTTTCTCAAGACCCCCAAGAGGCTGCAGCGGGCTGATCTGATCCCTGCGGGTACTCGCACGCTCAACATCAACGATATCGGCCGGCATCTCGCCGAGGACGACCTCGACCCGCCGCTGCGCGCGCTATTCATCTACAACCACAATCCGATCGTCGTGCACCCCGACCAGAACCGGATGCGCCGCGGGCTCGTCCGTCCGGACATCTTCGCCGTCGGGATCGAGCTGACGATGACCGAAAGCATGACCCATTGCGACGTCGTGTTGCCGGCCGCAACCAACTTCGAATACGCCGATCTCTATCCATCTTACGGCCATCATTGGCTGCAGCGAGCGGAGGCGGTGATCCCACCGCTGGGCGAATCGCTGCCGAACACCGAGATATTCCGTCGCCTCGCCGCGCGCTTCGGCTTCGAGGAGCCGTGCTTCAAGGCCACGGACGAGGAACTGATGGACGATGCTGTCGATGCCGCCGATCCCCGGCTGGCAGGCCTCCGACCGAGCCAGATCTCGACCCGCAAGGCGCTGCAGATGACGGGACCTGACGGCAAGCCGCTGGTCCTGTTCGACAACATCTCTCCTGCGACGCCGTCGGGCAAGATCGAGCTCAAATCCGAGGCATTGGCCAAGCGATGGGGCGCGGCGGCCTTACTGCCGGGTTGGCGGGAACGGAAAGCCCCACACCCCCTGATGCTGATCTCTCCGTCGTCCGACAAGCTCATTTCCTCGACCCTCGGTGGCAGCGCATTTCCTCGACCCTCGGCGGCCTCATTGGTTCGCGCGAGGCGTCGCCGCTTCTGATGAACCCCGAGGATGCTGCGACGCGAAGCCTCGGGCGCGGCGTCGAAGTACGGATATGGAACGACCGCGGCGAGGTCATCCTGCCGCTCGAGGTGACTGATGACGTGCCACCCGGGGTTGTTGCGAGCGAGAAGGGCGCATGGCTGTCGACGAGCCGCACCGGGCAGACAATCTCGGCTCTGGTCTCCGCAGATCTCAGGGCCGATCTCGCCGAGGGGGCATGCTTCAACGACACCCCGGTCGAGGTAAGCCGCGTCTGATCGGAGCGCGGAATGCACCCGCCGATCGTCTCGTGGCACAGCTGGCACAGCGCGATGCTGCCGACGCCGAACACCGCGTTTTGCGCCGACAGCCGTTCCCTCGCCCCGGTGCCGCTTGGCCGCCTCGATCGTGGACAGGGTTGCGTCGGTGACTGATGCCATGCCGCATCAGCAGGCGCCGGCTGGCACAACATCATCTGGCCGGGCCCTGCCTGGATGATCAAGGACGATTGAGCGCTTGAAATCCATCTTTTCTCGGGGCGGGAGGCGAACAAGCTAAAGCCCCCGCCAGCCGACGCGGGCGGCCGGATGCTCGCCGTCCAGAACGAGTGCTTTGCTGGTCCTCACGGTGGCTCGCCGGAAGCGTTTCAGCACTGCATCAGCTCGATGCTCACGCCGTCGGGTGCGGTGACGTAGCACAGCAAGCTGCCATTCACGCCCTTCTTCAACTCGACGGGGAAGGTCACGCCTTTTGCCCGCAGCTCCTGGCAGAATGCTTCGAGATCGCCCTGGTATAGGAAGCCGAAATGGTCGGTTCCCCAGGCGTCATGGCTGGAGAAGTCCGCGTATTGCCGAATAGGCCTGGGGGCAGCGGGGGCTTCGCCCGGCCGTTGGCCGCGGATGAGGATCGTCATGCCGCCCAAATCAACGAAGATCTGAGGCGCGCCACGCGCCGTCGTATTCGCGCTGATCGTGGCACCGAACATCTCGACATACCAATTGGCCGACGCTTCCGGATCTTTGCTGATGATGTGGACGTGATCGAATTTGAACGCTGGATTACTCATCGCTTGCCTCTCGTCGCGAAACCTGCTGCCAGGTTACGGGATGATAGCGTACGGATTTGAACGGAGTGCGGCCATGCTTCCCCCCAACGATAAGCTCGCGATCTGTTTCGCCCACGTCGCCTACCGGCTGCATGAGCGGTTTTCAGCCCTCAATGCCGGCATCAACAGCTTCGCCGTCCGCGATTCCGAGACCTTGGAGGATCGGGTAGGCGAGGCCGACGTGCTGGTGATCTCCGGGCTGTGGCATAACGGCCTTCTCGATCGCGCGAAGAACCTCCGCTTCATACAGGCGATCGGCGCCGGCACTGACCAGTTCCCGCGCGACGAGCTGGCGAAGCGCAGCATTCGCCTTGCCAGTGCACGCGGCGTCAACGCCCGCGCGGTCTCGGAGCACGCGATGGCGCTCATCCTCGCATTGAGCCGCCGGCTTCCCGAAGCGCGCGACAACCAGGCAAAGCGCGTCTGGCGCGGCATGATCGGCGATCCGGATCAGCGGGAGGACGAGCTCGGCGGCAAAACGCTCCTTGTCGTCGGCCTGGGGCAGATCGGCGGACGCCTCGCCCGGCTCGCCAAAGCCTTCGATATGCGCGTCGTCGGGCTGCGGCGCGATCCGGCCGCCGGAAGCGGCGCGGCCGATGCGGTGCATGCCATGAGCGAGCTCAAATCTCTCTTGCCCGGGGCCGATTTTGTCGCCCTCACCTGTCCGCTGACCAAAGAGACCGAGAAACTCGTCGACGCCGAGGCGCTCAGCCTGATGAAACCCTCCGCCCATC
>WNFR01005901.1_pt1 | contig 12520 bp, 12 predicted proteins | sample 5400221 | NCBI WGS metagenome assembly WNFR01 (sample SAMN13153357, study PRJNA577476) | soil metagenome | isolation source: 40 cm soil under Madrone tree | place: USA:California | collected 2016-06-14 | reverse complement strand
GCCCTGGGTGACGGTTGCCCCGCGGAGCCGTGACGCTTTCTTCACCGTCTCGCGGCTGTACGGCTGGGGCTTGGAGGCGACTGGCAGGCTTGACATCGGAGTGTCCCTTTCGAGGTTGAATGGGTTACACGACGGAGAGTAGGGTTCTGGTTTCTAGGGCGCCCGGCCGACGCCAGGCCAGCCGAAGCCCCTTCAGTCGATCCTTTTGGTTACTGCAGGTCATCTCCGGTAGAGCTCACTGCTCTGCTGGTTTCGCGTCGAGGGGGGCGGCGTAGAACTCGGCGAGGCTGCGCATTTCAAGGGGCGTTAGTTGCGACGCAATCGTGCGCATCCCCTCGTCGATGTCATTCTGCCGCATGCCCTGAGCAAAGGCCGCGAGTTGACGTTCGATATAGGCGGACCGCTGCCCCTTCAAAGGCGGTGCGCCGAGCTTGATGTTGGCAGGGCCGTGACATGCGGCGCAAGGCGGAATGCCGCGCGACGGGTCTCCGTCGAATGCGAGGCGAACCGCGGGAGTGTCTTGCCCAGGCGGATCCCCGCCCTGAGAGCGCTCGTTGCCGACGGACACCAGTCCGTCGGTACGGCGGGCAAAGTACGCTGCCACATCGGCCGAAGCTTCCGGCGAGAGTGCCTGCGCGATCCCATTCATGGCACCCCACCACCGCTTGCCCGCACGAAAGTCATCGAGCTGCTTATAGATGACCGCAGCATCCATCCCCGCGAGCGTGGGATAGAGGCCGGACGAGCTCACCCCCCGCTCGCCGTGGCAGGCGGTGCAGTTCATGGCGACAAATATACCTTGCTTGCCGCTGCCTTCGGCAATCTGCGCCAGTGTGGCGCGAGTCCAGGCGATGCGTGTCGGCGTGCGCAACGGCGGCTGAGGCTCACTCGCAGGTCCGACATCGGGGGAGATTCCGAGCGCAGAGCAAATTCCGCGCCATGGACTGACGGGGGGGCCATTCTGCTGTTCGCGGCCTAGCAATACAAAACCAAGGACCAAGGCGATCGCGAGCAGTCCCGTAGTCGACAACCAGCCGATCTTCACCCATGGATTGTGCAGCCTGAATGGCTCTATCCTGCGCGCCGCCATTACTGTGTCCCATTGAAAATGGACCGGCGTGTCACCTCGATGGCCGGAACGCTGTGGCTCTTGAGCAAGAAGAACTGCGCGATCGGGTAGCCGTACGCCACGAGCATCAGAACCAGCAGGATCGTGTTCCACAGCGCGAAGCCGTTGAGAGACGACGGCACCTCCCGCGGCGGGTTCACCGCCAGCGCATAGCGCAGCGGCTCCGTCAACGAACTCTCACCGAGATGCGAGCGCACGAGAACGGCGACCATCAGGATCGCGGAGGCAACCAGAACGAGCCCGCCTATCACCGAGATGATTACCAGAGACGCCATCCGGGCGACGAACGGCATGCTGTAATCGAAAATGGCAACGCGTCGCGGCTGCCCCATCAGCCCAGCGATGTGCCAGGGTATCGTCGTGATCAGCATCCCCCAGAACCATAGCCAAAGCTGCCAGCACGCGAGCCGCTTGGACGACAGAGGCTTGCCGGTAAGGCGCGGCCACATCTCGTAGGCGATAGCGAAATACATAATCACCGTCGCGCCTCCGAAGATGAGGTGAAAATGCGCCGTCACCCAGGAGGTGTTGTGGATCATCGAGTTCATAGCGTAGCTCATGTTGATGATCCCGCCGAAACCGCCCAAGCCAAGCATGACCAACATCAAACCGGACGCCAGCACCATGGGCTCCCGCCAAGGCAGCGCCGGGATCCATCCGAGGAGCCCGCGTCCGCCACGGTGACGGCCGGCAATTTCCGCGCTGGCGGAAATCGAGAGTACTGTAACCAGCGTCGGCAGCACCACCAGAAACGTGAGGAAGGATTGCAGGAACTTAAATCCCGACCCGTGCTCCGGATCCATCAGGAGATGGTGCAAACCAACAGGAACTGAGAACGTCAGGAACATGATGAAGGTGAGGCGCCCCATCGTGTCACTATAGAGCCGTCCGCCCGTCGCCTGGGGCAGCAATGTATAAAGCGCGATATAGGCAGGCATCAGCCAGAAATAGACGATCGCATGTAGCGTCACCGAGAACAGCGTACGGCCGAGAGCGGCGTCGATCAGATCGCTCCAGCCAAAGGCTCGTGGTATCAGTATACAAATGAGCTCGAGGAGGACGCCGGACGCCGCCCATGCCCAGAGATCGGCCGTCGCGGTGATGGCGAACATGGCGAGCGGCACCGGGCGGCCGGGATTGTCGCGCTTCCAGCCGATCATGTTGACGTTCATCACCACGACCCAGATCATCGAGCCGCCGATCAGCAGGAACACACCTAGATAGTACCAAGCGCTGGCGAGCAGCGGCGGATAGAAGGTGTAGAGCACGGAAGCCTTGCCGGCGAGGATGGTTGCTACAGCCATCACGCTGCCAGTGATGCAAATGACGAAGCAGATCCATGCTGCCACGCTCCCGCGAAGAGGACGGCCCAGACTCGTCTCCGCTATCGCGTAGCCGAAGCCCATCGCGAAGAACGTGGTGACCACGTAGGCCATCACCGTCCCGTGAAGAGTTACAGAGGCGTAGTACATGCTCGGGTAGCGGAGCGGTGCCGGCAGGGGGCTCCGCATCAACATCTGCCACGCTCCCTCGACCACGGCCGGCAGAAACAGGCCGAAGGCAACCCAGAAGTGAAGGAGCGCCAAGCGCCTACTGTGTTGCACAGCGCGTCCTTTCCAGCAGACTTTGCCCCGCGAAATGATCCCAGGACACGACGCTGACACGCGCCCACATGGCTTGATGACCGAGGCCGCAATACTCGTGACATGGCATCAAGTAGTCGCCCGTCCGCGCAAATCGGGTGCGCACCTCAGAGACGAAGCCTGGCACCACCATGGTGTTGACGTTGGTCTCGGGGAGCAGGAAACCGTGCACAACATCGTCGCTAGTTAGGCGAAATTTCACGGGCCTATCCGCCGGCACGACGACGCAGCGCGGCACGAAATCATACTGCTGGGCTATGAGCCGCACTGTGACTGAGCCGTCGGGCTCGAGCGCCGTGCCCAGATTACTTTCAACGAACTCGCCCTTGAGATGAAGCGTTCGCGAGTCGATCACTTCGACATTGCTGGCCGGGTGCAGCGCTCCCACGAGCGACGTGACGACCATAATCACCATCATGACGGTCAGCATCATGACCATAATAGCGACCCAGTGCTCCTCGGTGCGGACGACGACCGATTCGGGAACTGCACCATCCGGGAGCGGGCACTGCAGCGGATCTGACGGCAGCTCAACCAATGGGACCTCGCGGCATGAACAGCAAGAAATAGAATGCAAGCCACCCGATAAAGAGTATTGCCACGGCGATGCTGGCGATGACCAGCGCGCCGATCGGCCCATTCCCGAGCGCCTGGGCCGCCTCAGTCGGACGGCTTGGTGCAGCGACATGCTCGGGCAGATGGGTGACTGAAGAGTGATTTTGCCCGTCGATCTGCATGGCGTTAATGCTGCCCTTCCAACTCTGCCTCCTCGAGCGGTGATTGTGATCGCACCTGTTGGTAGTAGGCGGCGACCGCCGCGGTCTCCCGCTCGGTAAGTTTCTTGGCCATCACCGCCATGGCGTCGGGGCTAGTGTTGCGATAGCCCTGCTGCCACATGTGCAGGGTAAAGGCGGTGTAATGCGCGTACTGTCCTGCAAGGTACGGGATTGCCGGCGGTGCGCCGACGCCACCGGGTCCATGGCATCTGTCGCAGCTCTGAATCCCCCTCGCGGCGTCGCCTAGCTTGGCGAGCTCTTCGCCTTGCTTGACGAGGGCGGGGTCCGGCGCTTTGAGTGGCGGCAAAGCGGCATCGATGCGGGAGTAGTAGGCCGAGACGTCCTCAATGTCGTTGGGCGAAAGCGCCTTGGCGATCGGCGACATGATGGCATTCACCCGGACACCCGACCCAAAGTCGCGCAGCTCCTTGGCAAGATAATATTCCGATTGACCCGCGATCCGCGGAAAAGCGCCGCTGCCGTCGGAAACACCGTTGAAGGCGTGGCATTGGGCGCACGCCGGAGCGCCCTTTGCCGTGCCCTGCGCAACGATCACGGCGCCATGCTTGGCGTCGGGTTGGCGGCTGGCGCTCCGCAAGGTACTTACATTGCTCAGGTCGGCGAGGTAATCGACGATTGCTGGCACGTCCTCCGCAGGGATGGGGGCCTTGTACAAATCGCGCATCTTGTCGACCTCAGCCTGCCAGGCGGCTCGGGACAAGCTAGGCTGAGTCAGGACCATGCCGGCCGAATGGCAGAGAAGGCAATCGTTGTTGATAGCGTCTGCGACGGCACCGCCGGGAAAGGTGCGGTCGCTCGCCGGGAGGTTGATGCTAACCGAACGCAGCGTCACGCCGCCGCCCGTAGCGATTGAGGGGCCAGGCGCGACAGGTGGAGCCTCCGCAGCCGGAGTCGCCTGCGCCGAAGTCGGCGGCGCGGCCAGAGCCGACCGACGGGCCCATCCAGCGGGTGTCGCGAGCACCAGGAGGATCACTCCAACCGCGGAGACGGCGCCGCCGGCAATCGCATTGGCTGACTTGGCCGTGGATTTTCTCCTATAAGCCTTCCTGGATCAGGCGACCGTGAGCTGAACGCGCTCGATCACGTTGCGCATGAAGCCACCTGCGTTCCAGTTCGGCTCGGCCGGCTGGACCTCCCTCTTCGTATTGGTGCAGCGCACCTGCAGAGCCAGCGTTCCGGATGGTGGCACGGTCAACTGCGTACTCCATTGGCGAAAGCTGTACGTGCCCTCGTCGCGGCCCAGGGCGGTCTTCTGCCAGCTACGTCCGCCGTCGGCCGACAGTTCCACCTGCGACACGCCGCAATCACCACCGAAGGCAATCCCTCTGACCGGCACAACGACTCCGGACTTGACGATCGTGTCATCGGTCACGTTGGTGAAGAAGGAGCGCGGCACCAGGCGGGTGACCGGCACCGTCTTGAACCCGCTCTCGCCTGGCTTCACGCTCGCCTGTGGCGTGTCGGGAACGCGATAGGCCGTCTTCTCCCAGTAGTTCTCGTCCGGTGCGTCCAGCACCTCGATATCACTCAGCATCTTGATCCAATAGTCTCCGTACCATCCCGGTACGATCAAACGCAGCGGGAAGCCGTTCAGCAGCGGCAATTGCTCCCGGTTCATCTCGAAGGCCAGCATCACCTCGCCGTCACGCGCATGGTCGATGTCGAGGGGCTTCATGAATTTGGGTGCTCCGTTCACGACCGGCTCGTCCAAACCGCTGAAGCGAACCGCAACGGCTCCGGCCTTGACGCCTGCGCGATCCAGCACGTCGCGCAAGCGGACTCCAGTCCAGCGGGCATTTCCCATTGCACCGTTTTGCCATTGGCCGCCCGGAACCCGCGGTTGGAACAGCCCACGGGAATTTCCCGAGCACTGATTGACCGCCGCTAGCTCAACCCGCGGCATGGCCAGCACATCCGCCATCGAAAGCGAGAGCGCCTGGGTGACGTGACCGTGAACAGCCAACTTGAACGCGGCCACATCCACGTCCTCCGGAATCACTGCCCAGTGCCAGCGGACGAAAAATTGATCGTTCGGGGTGAATATGCTGCGATCGAATACCTCGAACGGCGTCTCGAGCAAGGGTGGCCGGCTGCGCTGCAGAATCAGCGGAATCATCTGCCCCTTCTGCGGGAAGGCCATCGTCAACTCGCGCCGGTTCGGGCCGCCCGGCAGATCAAGATGGACGAAGGTGTCAGCCCAGGCCGGAAACGTCGCTACCACCCCGCCAAGGATGCCTAAGCTCTGAAGGAAGCGACGACGACTTAGGGGGTAGGTGATGTGTTCGGGGGCTCTCATGATGTCAGCCATGACCTCAACCTTGCCCTTCCCGCGCATGACGGCGAACAGGTGCCGACGTTGAGGACGTTGCAGAAGGGGGGCTGACCAGTGTGCTGCAGCGACGATGTAGACAGCACGCTCGTGGCATGAGCCGCGGAGCCAAGCGCGAGCAAGAGGGCGGTGGCGAGGGTTCTGCGGATCGCAGTCATCTTCACCCATGTGCTGCGGCGGGGGGCCAGGCCGGTTCAGCGGGTAATCATCCCCCACCCAGAACTCCGGTCAGCAAAATACAATTGATAGCCTCGTTCTGGCGTGCCTTGCTGCCACGGGACGCTGGGGTAGAGCCACTCGTCTGCGCCCCAGGCGCCGGTCAACTGATCGAAAGAGATATACGTGATCGGCGGGGGGGCATTTGGCGCCGCACAGCTCCCGGAGAGCGGCGCCGGTGTCGCAGCGTATTCCTCATCGGCCTTTGCGATCGTGAGCGCCAGACCGGCCGTCAGCATCGATGAGCCGAGCAGCTCCCGCCGTTCGCATGCCGCGCGCATCCTTCACCGCCGCGTCCCGTCCACCCAGAGCTCGACCAAGTACGCGTCGCCACTGACGGCGCGCGAGACCACGCGGACCGGGGGACCCGCGGCGCCCGCGGCGGTGGTGGTCCGCGCGTGCACGCCGTCGACGTTCTCCGTCGTCTTCCAGCCCGCCGGCAGGCAGTCCTTCACGCCGGTGACGGCTCTATCGTAGGCGCCGTCGGCGTTCTCCTCCGCGTCGCCCGCGTAGAGCGTGCAGGCGTAGGCCGGCGGGGTGCCGCCGAAGACGACACAGTCGCTCGCGCCGGGAAGGCGCCTGGACCCTTCCCACATGTGCTCTCCGCCACGCCGGGCCGCTCCGCGCAGGGCCGAGAATCCGCCCGGGGCCTCATCGATGAGTGCACGCAGCGCCGGGCAGAAGCCGGGCGATACGCCGGCTTCGGCGGCGCGCAGCGTCGGCGGCTCGTCTCCCGAGGCGTGCGCCGCGAGCGCAACCGCGACGACCAGCGTGATGCACATCGATACCATTCTCGGACGGCGCATGCCGGCCCTCCTCCTAGAGAGGTCAACGCGGGGACGCTCACGCTAACGTCGAAATGAGACCTCGACACCTTACCCCGAAAGCCGTTTCCCCTAGGTCGCGTCGTGCGGCAACCGAACGATCGCGAAACGGACGCCGAGGCTCGCCAGGATGAGCGAGGCCACGGCGACGGACGCGGTCACGGGGACGCCGCCGGCGAGCAGCGAACTCGCCGGAATCACAACCCCGGTAAGTAGTACGAAGAGACCGGCGACACCGAACTCCCTGCGGGCGTAGAGCCGGGACAGTAGCGGATAGAGATCCCCGACCAGCAGGGCAAGCGCGACCAGATTGAGCACGATGAGCAGCCCGACGGCCAGACGAAGCGTATCGACAGCCAGCGGCTCGCCCGTCAGTGCAGCGATCACGAGCAGTTCCGCTGCGCCGAGCGTCACCGCAGTGTTCACGAGGTACGCGCCGAGCCACCGGGCGTCCTTCCAGCCCGGCTGCGCGGTCGTGCTGAACAGCACCCCCTTGTACGCCGCCGACCCGAACGCGAACGGCAGCCCGACGACCACCGCGAGCGTGCGAATCCACCACGCGGCGGCCGAGTTGCCCGGCACCCACCCCGCCGCCGCGACGAATTCGACCGCCACGATCGCGGTCAGAAGGAGCGAGTAGACCGTCAGAGACCAGGTCCCGAGCGACATCGGCGAACTCGGCTTGAACACCCGCAGCATGTGGTGGAACCGGAGCGAATCGCCGAGGTCCAGCACCAGGCACGCGAAGTCGGCGAGGAGCAGAGCGAGGGCGACTGGGTACGCCCAGGTGGCCACCGGGGTGAAGGTAGCCGGCGCGGCCAACTCGCCGACCGCCGCGACGAGGAACAGGCCGGTAGTCAGGTTATTGAAGAGGATGTCGAAGACGACGAGCGTGTGCCATTCTGGCGGCTTGGTCACGATGCCCGCGTACCCGGTCGGGCTCGGGAGGTTGGTCTTCGTCTGCATCTCAAGCTCCCCACAGGAGGAACGCGGCGAGCGGTACCGCGAGCGTGACCGCCCCGGCGATTGCCGTGCGGAAGTAGTCTCCCAACATGTGGAGCCACGGATTGAAGGGGGCTTCCGGCAGCCCATAGACCTCGGGCCGGTCGACCAGCAGGTAGAACGAATGCAGCTCGGTGTACGTCTCCGTCGGCGCGCTCCCGTACATGCGTGCCCCGGGAACGCCCCGCCGGTGCAACTCCTCCACCCGCCTGCGGGCCCGCTCCCGCAGCTCGTCGATCGGTCCGAACTGGATCGAGGCGGTGGGGCACGCCTTTGCGCAGGCCGGGACCAGGCCGTCCTTCTGGCGGTCGTAGCAGAGCGTGCACTTGTGGGCGTGGCCGGAGAGGGTGCTCCGGGTGATTACCCCGAACGGGCAGGCCGCGACGCAGTACCCGCACCCGTTGCAGATGTCCGGCTGGATGTAGACGTTCGCGAACTCGTTGTGGATGATCGCCCCGGTCGGGCACGCCTGCTGGCACGGGGCCGCTACACAGTGCTTGCACACGTCACTCATCATCAGCCAGCGGACGTCGTGCGGCTGGTCGGGGAGTACGTGCAGGGACACCCGCCCGTTCCCGGTCGGCTCCGGCGGCTGGTTGTCCGCGAACTGCTCGACGAACTTCACGTGGCGCCAGGACGTTGCCGACAGCTCCCCAGTGTTGTCGTAGCTGTTCCCGGTCCAGGCGAACCCGTCCGCGGGGAGCTGGTTCCACTGCTTGCACGCCACCTCGCACGCCTTGCACCCGATGCACACCGTGGTGTCGGTGTAGAACCCCATCGCCGGCTTGCGCTCCGGGGCCTCGCCGCGGTGGAACGGGCCGATGAGGCGATCCAGAAAAGCCGACAGCGGGCCGCGGGACGGCGGAGTTTCCACCTGCGGCGAGTGGACCACCTCCAGTTCCCTACTTGCCATGTCCGAGCCTCCCCTCTGGCTGGGCGGCGGCCGGCGTGTCGGGGACCGGTTCGCGTGTCGGCCAAGGCGCAGCGCTCTTTGTCGGAGTCGGCGTGTGGCCGGCCAGCCGGCCCGCGTAGATCTGGCAGGCGAACGCCTTGGCCTCGTGCATGCTCACGTTGGGATCGGCCACCAACGAGGTCAGGTCGTTGGCGTTGCCGCCGACGACCTCGCCGGCGAACGCCCAGTGGAACGGGAGACCGACCTGGTGGACCGTGCGGCCCTCGACCAGCAGCGGCCGCAACCGCCGCGTCACCATCGCGCGGGCCTCGATCCGGCCCCGGGCCGACTCAACCGTCAACCAGCCGCCGTGCACGATACCGCGATCGGCGGCCAACTCCGGGCTCAGCTCGACGAACATCGCTGGCTGCAGTTCGTTGAGCCAGCTGTTGAAACGGCTCATCGGCCCGCTCAGATAGTGCTCGGTGAGCCGGAACGTCGTGGCCACCACCGGGTAATCCGCCGTCGGGGTGTGGGCCAGAAGGTTGAGCGGCCCCTCGAAGGTCCGCACCGTCGGGCTGCACGTCTGCCGGGGATAGAGCAGGTTACCCACCGGCGACTCGACCGGCTCGTAGTGCGTCGGCAACGGCCCGTCCTTGACGGCGCCGGGGGCATACAGCCAGCCGAGGCCGTCGGGCTTCATGATGAACGGTTGGTCGCCCGCGATCGCAGCCATGCCCGTCGCGCCCGGCGTCGGTCGGTAATCGGGCGGCTTCTCCTGCTCGAAATCGGGCCGATCGAGGCCCACCCAGTGGCGCGACTCCTGGTCCCACCAGATGAGCTTCTTCCGCTGGGACCACGGCCGGCCGTCGGGAGCTGCCGAGGCGCGGTTGTACAGGACTCGGCGGTTGTCCGGCCAGGCGAAGCCCCACTCGGGCTGGAGCGGGTTGTCGGTGAGCTTCCGCTCGCGCGCCCGGTTGCGGCCCGGCTCGGGGAAGACGCCGCTGTAGATCCAGCAGCCGCACGCCGTCGAACCGTCCTCCTTCAGCTCGGAGAAGGCGGTCACCAGGCGGGGCCGGCCGGTGCGCGGGTCGGCCTCGTCCAGATGGTAGCCGTTGATCTCCTGGAGGACCTTCTCCAGGTCCGGTTCGCCCTCGATCCGGCTGACCGTGCCGTCGGGCAGGCGCGGCCGCTCCTCGAAGTCGTAGTCCCAGGTGAGACGGAGCAGCGGCTGGTCCCTGGGGTCGGTCGAGCCGGCGTAGAGCTGCTTGAGCCGCTTGCCGAGGTTATAGAGGAACCACGCGTCAGAGCGGCAGTCGCCAAGCGGGTCGATGGCCTTGTCGTGCCACTGGAGCATCCGCTGGGTGTTGGTGAGACTGCCCTCCTTTTCCGGTGAAGCCGCCGCCGGAATGAAGAAGACCTCGGTTTTGATCTCGGCGGGCCGTGGCCCGTTCGGGTCGTTCTTCCAGAAGACCGCACTCTCGATCTCGAACCAGTCGAGGACCACCAGCCAGTCGAGGTTGCGCAGGCCGGCTCGGTGCAAGCCGGCGTTGGGTCCGCCGCCGCCGGGGTTCTGGCCGAACAGGAAGTAGCCCTTGACTTCGCCTCGGGCCATGCGGTCGAAGTAGAGCAGCTGCGAGTAGTCGCCGTCCACGCGCGGTAGCCACGAGAAGGCGAAGTCGTTGTCCGGGGTGGCGGCGTCGCCGTACCAGGCCTTGAGCAGGCTGACGACGAACTTGCGGAAGTTCGCCCAGTAGCCGGTGGGCAAGCCCTCGTGTTCGACGTAGGAGTCCAGCGTCTCGTGCTGTTCGTCGGCGGCTGGCTGAGGCAGGTAACCGGGCAGCACGTCGTACAGCGTCGCGAGGTCGGTCGAGCCCTGGATGGTGGAATGGCCGCGCATGGCCATGATCCCGCCGCCGGGCCGGCCCATGTTCCCGAGCAACAGTTGGAGGATGCCGGCGGTGCGGATCATCTGCACCCCGGTGGTGTGCTGGGTCCACCCCAGCGCGTAGACGATGACGCTGGTCCGCTCACGCCCGGAGTTGGCGCACAAGAGCTCCGCCACCCGCACCAGCTCCTCCGGGGTGCACCCGCACACCCGGGAGACGACCTCCGGCGAGTACCGGGCAAAGTGGCGCTTGAGAATCTGGAAGACGCAGCGAGGGTGCTGCAACGTCGGGTCGCGCGGCGGCGTTCCGCCCGGCGCGGTGGTCATGTGCTTCCGCGGCGCGGAGTGTGAGGGCGCTCCCCCCTCGAGGTCGTGACCTTGAATGCCGTGCTCTCCCCTCAGCATCCTCACCCGGAACGACTGACCGCTCCCTGCCGGGTCGCCAGCACCGCCCTGGCAACCCTCGTAGCCCCAGTGTCCCTCCACGGCGTCGTACTTGCCGGTCTCTCCGTCCCCGCGGTAGCCGCTGAACAGCCCCGCCAGATCCTCGGTGTCCTGGAAGCCCTCCTGGATGATGGTCGATGCGTTGGTGTAGTTCAGGACGTACTCCTGGAACCATCGGTCGTTGCTCAGGACGTAGTTCACGAGGCCACCGAGGAAGGCGACGTCGCTCCCCGCGCGGATGTCCACGAAGACGTCGCACAGCGCCGAGGTCCGCGTGAAGCGGGGGTCGACGTGGATCAAGGTCGCGCCCTTCTCCTTGGCCTTCAGCGGCCAGCGGAACCCCACGGGGTGGGCTTCCGCCATGTTCGAGCCCATGATGAGGATGCAGTCGCTGTTGGCCAGGTCCTGCTGGAAGGTAGTGGCCGCGCCGCGGCCGAACGAGGCGCCCAGACCGGGCACCGAGGCGGAGTGTCAAATCCTTGCCTGGTTCTCGATCGAGACCACCCCCAGCCCGCCACCAAACAGTTTCTTGATGAGGTAGTTCTCCTCGTTGTCGATGGTCGCCCCGCCGAGAGTGCCGATGCTGCGCACCGAGTTGAGCAGGCGCCCCGCCTCGTTGCGGACCGTGAAGTCGGCGTCCCGCGCGGCCTTCACCCGGCGGGCGATCTGGTCCATCGCCCAGTCGAGCGGCTTGGTCTCCCAGTGTTCGGAGAACGGTGCGCGGTAGAGGACCTGCGTGACCCGGTGCGGGTTGACGGCGAGCTGGAAGGCGTTCGCCCCCTTCGGGCAGAGGGTGCCCTCGTTGATGGGGCTCTCGGGGTTGCCCTCGATGTCGATGAGCCGGCCGCCCTTGGAATAGATGAGCTGGCCGCAGCCGACGGCGCAGTACGGGCAGACGCCCTGGGTGACGGTTGCCCCGCGGAGCCGTGACGTTTTCTTCACCGTCTCGCGGCTGTACGGCTGGGGCTTGGAGGCGACTGGCAGGCTTGACATCGGAGTGTCCCTTTCGAGGTTGAATGGGTTACACGACGGAGAGTAGGGTCCTCGTTTCTGAGTCGATCGAGAGGGGCGTGGCGGTCGACCCGAGGTGAATGCGGTCGGCCTCGGTGTAGATGTTGACCTTCCCACAGACCCCACAGCTCGAGGACATGTAAGAATGCCGCTCCAGCCGCGTCAGGTCCTTCGCCACGCCCGGCCGCAGTTCGACGCGCGCCACGTTGCCTCTGCCGCAGGCCCTTGACGCTCTCCACTTGCTCCGGCTCGGTGAGAATGCCTTCGGTGAACAGGAAGCCGACGGCCAGCTCGAGGTCGTGGCCGGGCGTGCACATGGTGATCGAGATGGCGCGATGAACTCGT
>WNFR01011755.1_pt2 | contig 12524 bp, 17 predicted proteins | sample 5400221 | NCBI WGS metagenome assembly WNFR01 (sample SAMN13153357, study PRJNA577476) | soil metagenome | isolation source: 40 cm soil under Madrone tree | place: USA:California | collected 2016-06-14 | reverse complement strand
TTACTAAGCGATCTCGTAGATCATTGCACTCGTGAAGTGCGAATTGAATGTTGTGCAGTCATCATGTGAGCATCTGACTACGACTTGGTGTTTTTCTTTTGCTCCTTAGTGCTACCGCGAGGCGGTTCCTGTTGCAGGCAAGCACCCCATTTGGTATAGTGAACGCGAGGTTCACTGGCTTCCGGAAGTGTGACGTTCTCGCATATTTATTTTTATCGCTTTGTTGGCCAAGTGCCTCTTGGCCGTTATTTCGATCGCTTTCGGTTACTAATCACAACAACTCTTTCACAGTGATTGGCTCTGTCCTCAGCAATCTGCGTAAGTATCTGTGTACGCAGCGCCTTCCGCCTGACTCACGGCCATCACCGCAGTGTTAGTACTTGGAACGCGCTTCTTCGCCGGCGGTACTCATTTCTCGGAACAAGGTTTTGGCATGAGTTCGTGTTTTGTGCATGTCTGTTCACTACCGTCGTGCTCAACGCTACGTTATTGTACCTACATCAGGTGCTTCGCAGTTAAATTCGTCCTTGTTGACGCTGAGCGTGATTGCTGTGTTACTTCCTGCCGCATTCCACAGTGCCGTCCAGCCAAGACCAGGTAGCATTGGTCCTCTCACAGATGCACAGGAAGGGCACGATATTCTTTCTATTAGCCACGGAGTAAGTGGATTCTTCTTTGTCATATTATTACAATTGACAATTATTCAACTAGGTCGCAATTATACTACTCTTCAGTGAGTCATTTTACGACACGAATTGCTTTAGTTCCAATAATTTTCACTATTTCTAGTCTATATGTGTTACCTTGTCTTCCAGCTATTCTCGCACAAGGAGTTCTACGATAACCACCATTCAAGCGATTTCGTAAAAGAATACTCGTCCGATGTCTCTCAAAGGCTGCGCTTCTACCCACCCAAGCCAAAAAATAAAAAGAGCAACGAAGGCACTGCTAGTTCTGATCCTGATCCTGCCTCTAGTTCCCCTCCGGCCCTGGAGGCGGCCTTGATGAGGGAAGAGGAAGAGGAAGAGAAGCCTGAGATGAGTGGTAAAGTAGCTATTGCGCTACTCGTCGTGGTCACCGTGGTCTGTCATCAACCCACTGTCGTGATTTGTCTTGAGAATTAATCGCGGTAGTCAGGTTGTTGCTATCACGGCTGAATTTCTCGTTGGTTCCATTGATGGCCTCACGTCAAGCGGCCACATTAGCAAGGAGTTTGTTGGCTTCATCCTCCTGCCAAACGTAGCAAACGCGGCTGGTAGGACATTCCCTTCCTTGATTATGTCGACTTTTCTCATCGCCTTTGATGGCTATGCATAGAACACGTTGCTGCTCTTTCAATGTCTGTTCCAAATAAGAAGGATAAGTTGACCTTGTCCCTGGGTGTTGCCGTCGGCTCAAGTATTGTGAGTATTATCTCTGACCCTCCTTGCAATGACGTGCATTGATCCTGGCTCCTCCGTGAAGCAAATTGCACTTTTCGTCATTCCGTATGTGTTGCTTATTGTGACACTGTGACGACTGCCTGATGTCATCTTCCCACAGTTTTATCACGGTTCTGGGGTGGATCCTCGGCAAACCTCTCACTCTTCTTTTCGATCCACTCGAGTCCGTCGTTCTTTTCCTCTCAGGTCAGACGCCTCACTTGAGCACATAATCACACACTGACTCTTTTCTCCTGCGTAGTTTTGACTGTCAACTACGTTGTCCAAGACGGGAAATCAAACTGGCTTGAAGGCATGATCCTTATGTGTATGTGTGCTGTCGAGAGTGCATTGTCGTTCCAACTGACTAACACGTTCTTTAGGTCTCTATATTATCGTAGGAGTCACGTTCTGGTTCTATCCAGGGTCTGACCCTGCAGGTGTGCTTGCGAGCTGTAAATGATGGCGATTTTTTTCTTTCCTTGCCTTGTACAGACAGTCTCGTATTTATTTTCTTCTAAACTTCTTTTCTTCGATTATTGTCCCCTTTTGCTTCCAATTTATGATGCAAGATACCCGGCTCTAATTAATAGTCCGAATCGAGCAGGATGATAATCGATTAAAGATACGGCAGTGCCATGGCTCTCGGGCTGTGCGCTGTGCTAGACGGTTTTGTGTGCCAGTGCGAGTTAAGGGTGCTCAATTAGCTCAAACGTGCGTTTTGGGCGTTTGCTGGTGCCGTTACGACCCCATTTCCAGCGCTCGTTATGTTAACCGTTAACCTTGTAAGTTAGGCCGGACAAGTCACATGCGCGCGGAGTCTGATCGATCTGATCAGTCACAAGGGCAGATCATGGGGTGCGTCGGCACATAACTAACTTTCGGGTCGTCTGCTCGACACGTTACGCTGCGTCCGAGTCCCTACTGGACAAAAACAGGTTTGAGTGTTGTCACTGTGCCTTACAGCAAAAATGCTGGGTCTACAGGAACAGCAACGATAGGATTACGAAGTATTCAATCACTTCAGTTTGGCTTAGCCCCAAAAGATCGCACATTACAGCACCGTACATCGTGACCGTGCCTCATGAAAGGTGCTATAGCTTGGCCTTGACAGGTTCCTTCCCAGGATTCACCAGGGTGACGGCAGCCGCGTTCAACACCGTCGTCCCACGTTCCTTGACCTTCGTTTCTTCGACAGGACAGTATTGTCAATGCCGGTCTTCGGACCGCTATCATTCAGTGTAGTAGGCTTACCAAATATGACCTTATCACCTTCTTTCCACATCTCAGTAACGAGTGTTTCACCGGGGTAAACAACGCCAGCGAATCTGGGGTAGGTGAACTTTTCGCGCTTCTATGCTGCGAAAGGAAACAAGTAACGAACCGGACTTTGATATCTTTGTATGGTCCGAACGTCTGCAGGACATGCTTCCCAGAAATTCCCATGGAACAGAGACCTACGTAAGTTGCTGTCAACGGTCACGTTCGAGCGTGGCATGTAGCATCACGCACCGTGAAGTATTGGCCTGTCGAAGCCGCCAGAGGTTGCAAAGTCGGGATGTATCTGATCCCCAGGTCAGCACGTGCGTAGAATGCTAAAGGCTAACGCACGTGCAACGGATTTGGATCGCCGCTCAGCCTAAAAGGTTTCTTGGTGAGGAACCGCAGCCGATATGAAATACAGTGAGGCGTTACGCACCTGTACAACGCAGCTTGGGAGGGTGATGTATTCTCCTCGAGTGTCGCATCAGGTTTTCGCTTTGGTGGGATGTTGGTAGCAGACGCTGCCCCTCGATCTGCGCCATGATGACATTCTTAACATCACGCCGTACATCGTGCTGTGAAAAGTACTAACCGTTTCCAATACGCTTGCCACCAAAACCACCAGAACCACGACTTACAAGGGTAGTCTGGTTCTCGAAGATCACCTCACCTGTGCGCTTATCTGTCGTGAACACAATTGCGGTCACTGAGGCTGCCTTGCCCTTGTCCAGCACCTCATAAAGTCTAAACAGTACGTTCACACCATGAATGCTGTCCACTAGGTGCGGAAGTGGAGGCTAGCACACTTACCGCGCTTGGTTAATGAGGTCGCCACTTGTAGGGATAGGGGCCTTGATCGACAGATATTGCTCGCCATGAAGAATTTTCGCCTGTAATCGGGTGAGCCTACGTAACGGTCTTGCATCTACGGCAATGAAGGGACACGCACGGGGTTGAAGTTCGGCAACCAGTCGAATGGGAAGCCAGCACTCGACGCGAATTGGGGACAAACGCCGAAGGTAGGCAGCGCGCCAAAATTCTCGTCACCTTCGTATACCCACTGCAAGTCTTTCTCCGTCGCGCCTACTCCTATATTGTAGATGATAATATCGCGCTCATCGTACGAGTATTCAGTAGCATCTGGTATGATGCGCTTGGCTTCTTTCACGAGCTCGGAATCATCTGGATCGAAGAAGCGCTCTTCTTCTGACTTATTTCCACTCTCCGACTCGTCGTTTCGGTTGCTAAAGTTCTCCACGAGCTGAGAACGTAGGTCACGGTCATTATATCTTTTGTAGAATAGAAAGACGCACCCGTTCCATGCCATCTTGAGTAGTCACCGGATTTGTCGTACGCCCGTCATCTGCGCGAGAGAGTATGAGATGGGCGCGCAGGAAGATCAGAACCATGACTGACTGAAATTTGTGATAATATGCCATTTTGAGATAACGTCCTCAGGAGACAACGATTTGTTGACTGGGAAGCCGTGACCGCCGGCTTGTTGCCAGCGTGTTTGCGCCGCCCAGCCACCTGACACCTCAAACAAAGAACCTGTTGTCTCTTCATTATCTAACCAAGACAATCAGATGTCGCATGAAGAACCTCTGAGGAGATCAAACCTTTGCTAACAAGATAGCCAACAACGGGTGCAACAAAATCAGGCTGCGGAGCTGTTAGCTGCGGGGCCTATCTAGAAGCCCGGAAGACCTGACCTTGAAAGCGTCTACCATCTCTTGCGGCCTGCAAACCATTAAGGGATACATTGCGCACTCCTGTACGGTCTACATACCATACAGTCTGGGTCATTGCCGTACCGGCCGAGGGCGCCAGAACGTTAGCGACGATGTTGTACTTCCGTCCTTCGATGGCGATTGCACGAGTAAATCCTATGATGGCAGCTTTGGCCGTGGAGTAGTTCGCCTGGCCAAAATTGCCGTCTATAGCGCCTTGATGAGAAAAAATGACACCACGAAAAGATAAGAAATAGCGGACAGATCCCAACTCCTGAAGCTGTGGTCAAAATGCGGCCGTACTTCTGTTTGTGGAAAATTGGCCATACAGCTTTGACGCACTGCACAGAGTATAAGCGTCCACGTTGGGATAAACGAGCAGAACCTTACTTTGTAAGTTCCTCTGCACACCGAAATTCAGCGACTAGCCTATGGGGAAACGCCAGGGAAACCTACCTCAGATGGACTGCAATTACCTGGTCCCAGTCACCCTCACTCATTGTGGTAAATGACCTGTCTCGCAGAATACCAGCGTTGGAGATGAGCACGTGTATTTCCCCGAATGTATCCAGGGCTACTTTCACGATGTTCTCGCCATCCTCTGCGGAGCAGACCGCGGTCACCGCGGAGCCACCGGCTAAAGAATACCTTGAGTGACAACTTTCAAACCAAGTAGCTGAGTAGCGTCACCCTTGATTATCTCATCTGCCACGGCCTGAGCACCCTTCTCGCTCACGTCGTTTACGACGATGTTGGCGCCAAGATGCGCGAACATCAAGGCATAGGACCGGCCAAGCCCTCCGCCAGCACCGGTGACGATAACAGTTTGACCATCGAAACGGACGTCGGCCGTGGCCTGTTCGTTTGAGGGTAGTGACTTCGAATGCTCCAATTTTTCAACAATGTTGTTGTCTGCCCAGGTTTGAGGGCTGTTCGTACGGAGACCGATGAATAAGACGAGGGATAGCAAACTATGCCACTCACTGCTCGGGGTTTGTAAAGTCTATGAGCTCTTCCCACCGTTGTTTCACCTGAGTAAAACAGGTTTCAGGGAAGCGAAGGGAAAGCAGGTGGTAACACCTACTGCTGAGGGCGTGAAGCTATTATCAGTCTTGAAAACGACGCCTCTGCTGCGCTCCCATCGAATCTCAGAGATGTAACCGGCTCCGAGGACAAACACCTTTCCGCTAGCATCGGGGCCGTCGGGATGAGTGAGAGCGGCGACCAAAGGCGCAACATATTCCGGCTGCGTGTGACGCTGAGAAAGAATGTAGACCAGTATGTTTTAATGAGCACGTACGCCGAAGTGTTGCAGCATTTCTGGTGGCATGATGGTTGCGGTCATTGCAGAGGCAGCGATCTAGGAACGGAATGAGAAGAGTTTCGTATTGCTCAAACAAAAACTCAACAGGTGCAATGGCACTGGCCTTGATGTTGTACTTGGCGCCTTCTCGTGCGAGTGTCTTCGTGAAGCCGACAAGACCCATTTTTGCTGCGCTGTAGTTAGCCTGTCCGAAGTTCCCTTAGGGTGCGTGAATACGTAACATCCCGAAAACAACGAGGACACCAGACTCTCACCAAACAGGCCAGCTGCACTAGCTGTATTGACTATTCGACCAAACTTTTGCTTGCGGAAGATTGGCCAGGCTGCGTGGGTACAAGCGAATGCGCCCTTGAGGTGGACATCCTGAATTTGATCCCATTCCTTGTCAGTCATATTTCGGAAGCTGTTCACCACTTTAATTAGATCCAGTGGATAGAAGAACCGCCTGACCCTTTGTCCCGTAGAATCCCGGCGTTGTTGATGAGTATGGTGACACCGCCAAAGGCGTCAAGCGCTGTCTTGATCACTGAGGGACCGTCCGTCACAGATGAGCTGTTCACGACAGCTCTTCCGATGCCCCCTAGTCGTTTTGCGATGGTCAACTCATGACCTTTTGAGAAGTCAAGACAATGGGTACCTGCGTTGATCTCATCTACGACTTTTTGCGCTGCCTCTTTGTTGAAATCATTCACCACGACATTGGCGCCACGCGAACCGTATAGTAGGGAGTATCTAGAGGTAGAACGAAGTTCAGTCGGCTGTCGTTGATCATAGACGCGACGGAAACTGACGCCCTTCCAAGACCGCCGCCAGCGCCGGTGATGACGACAGTGTGACCTTTGAAAGAGAGAGACATTTCGAAAGAGGTGAAAGTGTAAACCTTGCTTCGAATAAGTACGCGCTCTCACATGTGATTCCGGATCATTCAAATCAAATCAACAATCAGATGTTTGGTGTATATAAATAAGCCGAGACGCCCGCGAAAACACGTAGCGCTCAGCGCGGATGTGTATACATCCAACCGGGCAAGTATGCATACATCCTCAATGCTCTGTAAATGTGTCTCAAGGGGAATGGTAAAGGGATATTTGGGAAAGTGAGAAAAAAAACACTGAAATGAAATGAAAACGCATTGCGAGAAAATGAGGTGGAAAGGAATAGCGGGAAAAACTACAAGTAATAGAAACAGGAAACGCAATGTAGAATCGACAAAGCAAAGACACGGATGGGGTGTGTTTAGATCGGTGGGACGCATAGATGACAATTTATCAAAGATATGGCTGGCACAGTGCAGTTCAAGATTGGCACTAGGACGAAGGTGAGTGGAAATGTAGTAGGGCTTGTCGCAAAAGCATATCAACACTGGAAGATCGAGACATATCCGATGGCAAAAACAAAGACTAACCCGCCGGCAAACTGGAGAGCAAGACAGCATCGGACGCAATTAGCGTTGCAGCAGTGAACGAATGCGGAGGTGCCATGCGATGAAGATCCAATAGCGAAGAAAGCGAGTGACATGACAGGGGAGAGAAGTGGATTGCATGTGATGCATGAGATGTTGGGTGTGGATGGAACGTAGTGGCACAAGGAGTCTGGACTGCACAAACAAATTTGAAAGCTTGACAAGGCGAGAAAATTGGAAATAACGACGAGGGTGGGCTTCAACAAGCAAGCGTGGGTTCAATATATGGGTAATGCGTTGCGAGAGATAAGATGAGCTGAAAATGCAATGTCGAGGGCACTTCGAAGGGTGGGACGGGTTCATCACGCTAGGACCATGCCTTCGCCTTGATTAAGTTGCTCCCGAGCCTTTTCCAGGGCGTATACCGCCGCCTTGAGGAACTTCTTGTGCGCATACTTCTTGTACAAGTACAATTTGTCAAAGCCAGGCTCCGTGATCTTCTCCGCGAGCATATGGTAACCAGGCTCTAGTTGTTTTTCGGTGTAGCCAGAATAGAACACGAATGCGTCGTTCTGTTGGGTCACGTGGTCAGCCATCACGTAAACACAGGACAGGACGCGGACGCGGATGCTCACCCAGTCACCCCCCAACATCTTCCGCGCGGTGTACATACCAACCGCAGCAACCATACTTGGCTTTGCGCGCAGGAACCGATGGTCGAGGAGGGTCACTTCTGCAAGAAACTTGCTGAGTGTCCGTGTCTGGATGTCGTAATCGTCTGCATGGCTAATCTTGCGCATCCAGCTGTACGGCGAGCAGTAGTGCGATATGTTGAACTCAAGAGTCTGAAGTACAATCCTTTCCCCCTTGAGGATCTCCTCTTTTGTGTATCCATTCTCTGTCATGAAAACGAATTCTTCGGCGGAAGGCGCAAGAATCTCTTCGTATTTTGAGGCTATGAACATGGCGGTGACGCCGACAAGCTGAAGTTTGACCAACGACACCGTGCGATGAGACAGGAAGCGGTCGACGATGTTGACGGCGATCCATAACGTCTCAGGGAGCATATGGTAGCGGAGATGGACCTGCAAGAGCCAATCGACGAGCGTTTGGCGCATACCCCAGGTGATTTCATTCTGTGCGTCCATGTAATTTGGCGTAGGCATGATAGCATCCTTTTACAGTCTAAGCACCACAAAGCAGCCAACAGAATGGGAAGCTCACCTCCAGGTCGTTCATGTACTGGAAAATTTCATCAGCGTATTCTGAGCACATCGTGGCATCATATTCTTCGTCTTCTGCATCGAACCTCCGGCGCACCTCCTCCAACTCACGCTGGTATTTGGCAGCGTGATTGGGCGAGACATCAGGCCAGATATACTCCGAAGGTTCTGGCTCCTCTGCAAGGACAAGCTTCTCGACCACTTCCGCTCGGTCTTGCTCGTCGATCATGTTCTCGAACTCCTCATCACCGACGATGACAACATCATCCATTGAGTTGCGTCTGATATCATGCACGTCCTCGACGTCCATGTCATCATCGGCTCCACCGAGGCATGCCACTCCTTCGACGTGCACCACAGTCGTTTCGGGCTGGGAGAAGACACGCTGAGCATCGCTGTGGTAATGAACCACGTACGCCAGTCACGGGGGCTTGTACAACAGGAGCCGTAGACTTCGCAGCCAAGGGGACTCGCTGAGGACCGTCCGCAACTGAGGATGAACGTGCTCGTTTCTGACCGATTTGAGGCGCCTTGTCTTTGCTGTCCTTGCTGGCTTTCGACTTTGAGTTCTTATTACCGAATCAAATGTTTGACGCGGAACAGGACACAAGTTGAGAGAAGAAGCGTACCTTGCGGTTGATGGCAACTTCCCCAAGAGCGGGGCGCTGGACGCCGCTCATCTTCATTGAATTGGCACCGGAGACACCACCTCGTATGCCGCTTGGAAGGGTTGTGCTGATAGTGTGTCGTAGCTTGCTAGTTGCATTCTCATCTAGGTTCTTTGGGCGTTGGATACCAGTCCGGTTTCGCAATGGGAGCTAAGGAAACACAGCCATGTGGCGAGCGCTTGTGAGTGTGGCGAGGGAGAAGAGAAAAGTTGGTAGCGTACACGATGAGCCATCTAGGTCCTATGAGAGAATAGAGAAGTGAAGAATGAAATAGCAAAGAGACAAGGTAAAAAGAGAGAATGAACAAGCTATGGCGATGATGAAATGGGGGGTGGGGGGAAAGATACTGGAGCGAAGAAGGGATGCCCCCAATAATATGTGTGAGGATGAGGCCAAGAGGAAGGTGGAAGATAGAGAAAGGTGTCATAAGACCCGATCTTGCCTGTTGGGAACACACCCCCTGGTCGGCTTAGTAAGCTTTGCTTCAACGATGCTAATGCTCTCTTGGCGTTGCCATTGCGGGGCACGTCATCCGCGGGTTCTGCGACCCTTTTACGCTTTTGCTCAGCTTGTAAGGGTACACCATCGTCCGATTTTTGGTGCGAAAATAGTGGAATCATGTCGTCACCACCCGCTGTAGATGCAGAACAATCCACGCAGGGCAGGCGATTCTCATGAATGTGCACCACAAAGGTCGTACCCCCAACGGACAGTCGATCTAGGTGCTTTACGCGTTTGGGCATGCTTGCTTCTCGAGTCGCGGATAGCCTCGTCGGTTTCGTGTCCTGGCCGGAGCCGATGAACGTCCCATGCTTTGACCCCATATCCACCACGGCCCACTCATGTCGCTCCGAGTCCCAAAATAGCGTGGCGTGAAGCTTGGAGACTTCCATGTCTCTAAGTCGAACCCTCGGAGTGCTGACGCCATGCGGCGCTGCATCCCTACCAAACTGGACTTGTGAATACCCGTCGACGACAGCAAGGCGGTGATTATGTGGCAGAAATCTCCTATGACCCCGTTGAACGACAAGACGACAGATAGGGAAATCATTTGGGTGTGCTGATTCGGAACGGGTATGGGAATCTGGACAGGAATTATCGTAGTCGTTTCGCGGGAATTGGTAAGAAGGATGGTAATCTAGTGGTGGATTCTCCGAGGAGACATTATCTTCCATGTCCCTCGGGTGTCGGGTGTGAGAGGGTGAGGCTGGGATTCCCACGGTAGTCCCGCTTACGTGGCTTCAGAGTCACGCACTGGCAGGGGTAATCGTCCCATCGCTGCATATACATTGAAATGAACGAGTTCACACAGGTCCTGCACACGCTGCAGTCATAGAAGGGCGCTGATATCCGATTCTATTATAGAATCACTCAGAACATCTCCAGTCGAAGGAATGGCTCGTAAAGATTGATAATGAGAATTCAATTCCATACCTATTGGTTCGTTATTCTCTCAACATTACACACTCGATGTTTCGAAGTCTTCCGGTAGAAAGCGCATTCGAACTTCGCCGATCAATCTTGCGTTTTCATGATAACAGATACGAAGTCTGTATGGGTCGAAGGTGCGTCGTTACGTGCCCTGTCTCCCCACCGCGATACCAACCCAACGTTTTGTTCGAAAGTACTTTCAAGGCAGCGATTAAGTCGCCGTTGGTCGACATGCAATCCCAACAACTCTCCAAGCTATCTATCACGACCCGAGGAGGACAGTTGGCTCGACCAGGCACTGCAGTATCTCGAGGACGTCCATACTCTAGGTGCGATGAGTGACCTATCATTTACTGTGACGGAATCTCGTTATTCGGTACGACGAGTCCTTTACCCGCAAATATCACCCTCTCATGCACCTTAGGATCTAGCCATTGATCTCCGGGGAGGTGCTTTCAATTGGCGATGGGAGACATTTTCCATCGGGCCAAAACAGTCCGCAGACGTACTCTCCAAACACCTAATACTGCCGCTTTTGAGCACCGCTTACTTGGCTTTCATCTCGCCGGACGCAATCAGCGAGATCTCCCGCAACGATCTCGAAAAGGTACGTTTCCCCGCACTGCTTGAGCACCCTCGTTTCAGTTTGGCGCGGGGCTAAACCCCGTGTCTCCGGGGGTAGCGCCCAAGGCTATACCTCATCAGGGATTGCTTTGCACTGGTATCTTACCCCTACCCTATCCTTATCCCTTATCAGACAACACCCCCTCCTCTGCTTCACCCAATTTTCGCCGGTCCCAGAATGCATTTCTGACTACTTTTCGGCAGACGGTTGACCGCATTGGCCGAACAGCACGTCGTAGCGTTGATACGCACATTAGGAACGTATTCTCGCAGCCCCGCCTATGCACGAGCCTCCGTCGTATATCCGCGCTTTTTGCCTTCAGTGGTAATCCTCGTGTGTCTTCACAACCTCAAATCTCTCGGCCCTACTGACCCCACACTCCAGCGTCCATAACCGACGATACAGAAAGGCCACAACTAGACTTACCCTCTGTGGATTCTGCCGCGGAGAGTGGACGGACACCCCTCGAGACTCTAACCCTTCATACACCTGTCAACAACCCACCGGTAAGTGTTCTGTATCGCCCGGCTCATAACCCCATTGACTCTTAGCAGAAAGGAACGAAGGATTCGGGAAAAGAGTTTGCTAAAAGAGCCGCACGGCACAGCCCTGGACCGGGCATGCTCGGCCAGGCAGCCCTTGACTCAGCTACCGAGAGTGGAGAGGATGGCCTCGACGCATTGTCTCCCCCCCATGGCAGTGTACGACATGGAATCGACAAGGGTCCTTTGCGCTCTGTGGCAACAGCAGCTAGCCGGGGCAAGTCGACATCTCGAGCCCCCAGTCCCGCCTCGTCACGATCTCGTGCCCCAGCTAAGGCGACTCGAAGCACAGTCCCGTCAAAAGTCCGTCCGTCGGATTCGGACTCTGATTCTCCGCCACGCCAGAACAAAAGACCAAGAGCAGAGACCGGGAAAGGTAGCGACGACGATAACGACAGCGACGACAGTCCCAAGCGCGGCGGGACGAGGTGGCGTGGAACGAAGCAACCTATCAAGCGCGTGGGGCGGCAGTTTTAACACCCCGATTCCTACAAGTGTTGTTTATCTGGTGCTCAGCGCTGAGCTCTGCGTCGGCCTTAAGAACTCAATGATTCGCCTGTTTTGCACGGTCATGTGGACGCGCGTAGTATACCCGGTGTCCGAAATTCTTCAGAGCAGACGACGACGAAATTCTAGACATTCCGACCTTGATCGGTAGTTCTTCACATAAACTTTGACAAGCTGAATGTCAGGTGCTTCTCTGTTTGAGTCAGACCGAACGCATCAACGACACGGTCATCGTGTGTGAGCAGGTCGTTTGTTTGACCACATGAACGAATTCTGGGCGATCGAGGGTGCAATATCGACCTTCCAATAGAAACCGGGGGGCACGGAAGCACTTCCGATGGAAGTGAAAGAGTCCCTGAGGTAGTTCGCAGCGAACCTTCGTTAAGAG
>WNFR01005894.1_pt1 | contig 12525 bp, 17 predicted proteins | sample 5400221 | NCBI WGS metagenome assembly WNFR01 (sample SAMN13153357, study PRJNA577476) | soil metagenome | isolation source: 40 cm soil under Madrone tree | place: USA:California | collected 2016-06-14 | reverse complement strand
CCCAGAGCTCTGGAGCTCCCTCGGGTGCTGTGGACCAGAAAGTAATAAAATAATGGATTAGGGACTCCAGCCCGAGCACGGTATGGTTGAAGAATTATAATTTCCTATTTTCAGAACGTGATCCATCTCGGAGTCCAAGTCGGGGGTGATGGTCCCACTCACTTGTGCTAGCTGTTTCTTGCTCAGTCTAAAGTGACCTACTGTAACATCGGATAGTACGATTCCGACTTCTCGCAATGTTGGCTGCTTTTGGAGACACGACACAGCCGGTCCTCGACTCCTCGCAACCAACAAATATCCAGATCGGAGGCTGGCTCGCTCTAAAGCCCGCTTCAATTGGCGAAATCTCCGTTAAGCTGACCCACTCATGATGAACGCCGCCGCTTAGTGTACTCTCAGTAAGGATTTTTTTTAAATCAAACTTTTACCTGTCAAATATTGCCACGAACGCCACGAACGCCGCTCCGCATACATACTAGCCTGTCGTGTGTCCAGAAAATATCTGCAGGCAACCAGCGAGTGTCCTTCCTCCTGTGCCCGCGTGTCCATGCCATTGGGGGAGGTGCTGTGTTCAAAAGGGTGGGGAGAAGAGCGGGGCTCGGTCGGGGGCAGAAGAGAAAGGAGAACATCCATGCCAGTGGTGATGTGAGATGTGAGCGCTGTGAGCCCGTGCGCGTTGTTCGCGTTGTTTACACATTATTTGCTACTGTTTAACATTATTTTAGCTAATTATTTATCTATAAAGGGGTACACCCCAAATGTTTATGCTATAATATTATTTAATAGTTAATATTACAAGGTAATTGCCTCCCTCCTCTCGCTTGGATTTGCACCCTGATTCCTCCGTGGCCTCGATACCCTGCGCCGCTCTGGGTAGTCGATGTATGGCTATTGGCTACGATATCAAGTTCCTGTTCAAGTTCCCGCTAACTCACGACGCCTTTGCTTCTCTCCATATTTGTCTCGCCGCCTCGAAGACACTGCGGTGAACTCTTTGTGCCAAGGCTAAGGGCAGTTTCCTGAGTTGTGTTAACTGGACTCGAAAAAGTTTCGGAATTCATACATCTGCTCTGCTCTGCCCTTTCTTTCCACCCTAATGCCCTTCGAATATCTGCGCTTGTCAGGTTCTTTCTTCCTGATCCCACTGAACGAAGGATGCCATCACCATGTCATACAGCACATCAGGGAACATGCACGTTCTGGAAATGATGCGGTCGTCCAGACCCAACGCAGAGACATGGTGTTCAGTGACACATGTGTCTCTCCTCGTCTCGGTCTCCGTGTAATTTATCACGAAGACGATGGTACTTCATGATTACCATCAACTGATCGACCTGCCATCGATGCGATGTGAGTTACACGTGTGCCAGAGCCAACGTTTGCGGCGTTCTTTGCTAAGGGAGACGACAGGCGGTAATAGCGTTGTCCTTGCCTTTTTTCTTCCGAAAGAATGTATTTTTCCGAGGGAAGTGAGCTGATGTGTACAGAAGGCAACGGTTTGTGTCCAGTTTGGTTACTTCGGTTACTGTAAGCGGGGACTGAGTGGAAACCACGACGGAATGTCAACCGGGTTGAACCCAGTTATAGGCCATCCAGTGACTTCTTTCTCCCTTGAGTATAAAATAATTACCTCTCGACTCTCAAACCCACCTCCTGCATCCCTCTTGAAAGTGGGCCAGTCCGGTTGTTGCGCCTGCTCCATTGTCGCGACTTTCAACCTAGTTAACCATGTATTCTGAGGAGGATGAGAAGGGGTCTTCTGACATCGAGAAGCACGACTTCGATCTCCTTCGCGGAGTTCCCGTTAGTCTCCTTTCTCTTTTTCTACGTGTCATCTACTTAGTTCCAGGATAGGTTTTTGCGTCCGACAACGACGACGACCCCAACTTCGACCCAACAGCCGTCATACTAGAAGATGAGTCACCGTATCCTGAAGTCCGGTCCGCGGTGGCAAACACGGACGATCCCAGAATGCCTGCATCTACTTTGCGCGCTTGGCTTCTTGGAATTACTTGGGCTGTCTTAGTCCCCGCTTTAGACCAAGTATTCTTCTTCAGATACCCTACGGTGTCTATCAGTTTGGTTCGTCTTGGCGGCTTCTCTGCCTTCGCCCTCGTGCTGAACCACACGCCTTTTGAACAGATCATACCCCTCCTTATAACTTTCCCTATTGGCAAAGCCTGGGCACGCTTCGTTCCCTATGTCACACTTTTTGGCGTGGAGCTCAACCCCGGTCCTTTCACGGTCAAAGAACATGTTATCATCACCATGATGGCTTCGATCGGATCTGGGCCTGCTTATGCAGTAAGTATCAAATTCGCCAAAGCAGCGAATTTGGCTATTTCTCAGGCTCATTCCACGTTTAGACCGATGTCATTGCCGTCCAAAAGGTCTTCTACAACCAGAGCCCCAACTTTCTATGTGAGTTGTGGGGATCCACTGCTTTCATGGGACGAACTAAATTTATTTACGTAGACCAATGGCTTCTGGTCATGTCGACCCAACTGATTGGTTACTCCATCGGTGGTATCTGCAAGCGTTTCCTCGTCGATCCACCATCAATGATATGGCCTAGCAGTCTCGCCATCACTGCTCTCTTCAATACCATGCACTCCCTGGAGACCACTGGTATAAAGGGCGTCGACGGCATGTCCCGTGGGCGATTCTTCACTTACGTCTTTGTCGCCTACTTCTGTTATAGTCAGCCTGTCTCTCCTGGTCTCCTCGTTCACGTCCGTCTAACTCTTCCCCTAGATTTCTTGCCGTCCTACCTGTTCACGGCTCTGTCCAGTTTCTCATGGGTCTGCTGGTTCGCGCCCAACAACGCCAAGGTCAACCAATTATTCGGCGTCACCCACGGTCTGGCAATGGGTATCCTGACTTTTGACTGGGGTCAAATCACTGCCTTCACCGGTTCTCCTCTTCCCAACCCGTGGTGGGCAGCGGCCCACACTGGTGTCGCTGTCGTCTTCTTTGCTTGGTTCCTAGTCCCCGTTCTTTATGTGGGTTTTGAGTCTTCTTTCTTCGGATATTTTTTATGACCTTGTACCACAGTATACAAACACTTGGGACAGCGGGTATTTGCCTATGGTCTCCTCAGGCACCTTTGACAACACGGGCCGTCGTTACAACGTCTCACGTATCATCAACGATGATGCCACCTTCAATCTTGAGGCTTATGAGGCTTACAGTCCCCTGTTCTTGTCCTCAACCTTCTTTGTTTGCTATGCTCTCTCATTCGCCTGTATGACTTCCACACTCGTACACACCTTACTCTACTACCGGAAGCAGGTCTGGAAACAAGCTCTTCGCTTGCTCTCCGAGCAGCCAGACATCCACGCTCGTCTCATGTCCGTGTACAAGGTCGTCCCAGATTGGTGGTACCTCTCCCTCTTCTGTACGTCTATTAGATGGCGAGTTTCAAAGTGTACACATACCAATGTCCTTTACAGTGTCTATGTTTGCGTTCGGCGTCATTGTCATCGAGTTCTGGGATTCACAGTTCCCTGTTTGGGCTTTCGTCCTCTCTCTCATCATCGGTGCGTCCCCATTACCGCCTGAGGGCTTCGGACATAGGTGACGTCCTCTCTCGATTCAGCATTCCTTTACGCCATCCCAAGTGGCATCATTTCGGCCGTCACGAACCAAGCAATTGGCCTTAACGTCCTCACGGAGCTTATCATTGGTTACTTGCTCCCTGGTCGCCCAGTTGCGATGATGTTATTCAAGACATGGGGTTACATCACCATGGTCCAGGCGTTAAACTTCACCAGTGATTTGAAGGTCGGTCACTACATGAAGATTCCACCGCGTTCGATGTTCTTCTGCCAAGTCGTCGCGACTATCGTTGCTGGCACGGCGCAGCTCGTTGTGCAGGCTTGGCTTTTCTCCAACGTAGAGGGCCTTTGTAGCTCCGACCAGAAAGACGGCTTTATTTGCCCATCGACCTCTGTGTTTGGCAATGCATCGGTTATCGTGCGTTACATTTTCTCTAGGGTTTTGTCCCCGCTGTTAATGTCTGAGTCATAGTGGGGCGTCATTGGGCCGCAACGTCTCTTCTCTCGCGGCCAGATGTACTACACCCTCGTGTTCTTCTTTTTGATTGGCGCATTGCTTCCTCTTATCCAGTGGATATTGCACAGGAGATTCAAATTTGCATCCCTGAGATATCTCACTTTCCCACTTGTTTTCGTCGCCCTGGCTCCCATGCCACCCGCAACACCGATCAATTACGTGCCTTCGGTCTTTATCTCCTTCTTATTCAACTACGTCATCCGTCGCCGTCACTTCGGCTGGTGGTCCAAGTACAACTGTGCGTCTACCATCCTCTTATCCATATCCCCGGGCGATTCCTGACGTCCTGATATATTAGATGTGCTATCCGCTGCTTTGGATGCGGCCTACGCTGTCGGTGCTGTATTCATCTTCTTTGTTCTTCAATACCCGGACAACGGAAACATCGGCCTGAACACTATCCAGCAATGGTGGGGCAACACCGTGTACAGGAGTACGGCTGATTTCGCGGGCGTTCCAAACAAATTTCTCGCTAGGGGTGAAACATTCGGCCCTAAAAGTTGGTAATAGCAACCGGTGCTGGCAGTCAACTCACGTTCCTCTGTCTCAACAATTTATTTGTCCCCTTCGAATGAAGGGCGCACCGTCAACATTATAAATATCCGACATCGCGGAGCTGTATAACTATTTTGCCTCTACTTTTGCAACCTTCATACTCGCGACTCTACATGACACTGCACGGTCATTATTCCTGTATTGTATAGTAAGCCACACTACCTGTGGGATTACTTGTAATTCGTTTCAAAACCGAGCTGGCTCATCTCACCTTCCCCTAGTATTTCGTTGCGTTCAGCCGCCTCTTATCGCCTTATTACAACTAGTAAGGCTCTTAGTATTCTCCCTCATCTAGTCTATGTCTTTCCCTCGACATTGCATATCCACAAGAACTCGACTATAGCTACCCGGGAATGACGAAATAGAACAAGCACAGCACATGTTAGCGTGACAGCTATTATTGGCAGAGGCGGCCAAGAAACTAATACTGGTGTGAGTTTGGCCTAGATTATCTTCACAAACGAAGACACGACTTGGATCGACTGCAGCTCCTGCGCCGGTTGCCCTTTCTGCTGATTGCCTGGATGAGACGGGATGTTCCTTGAATCATATCGTGTGCTTGGTGTGGGTTACCCAAACACAATAACTTGAAGGAGGATTTTAGGTATGATAGCTGTGCTAACTCGAGCCACAGATGAGGGGACCTGAAGGAGTTCGAGTAACATGACCGAGAGAGCTACAAGGATCAACAAAAACAGACGCACAAAAAAACTTGTAAAACATTCCCGGGGACCTCTTCCTCTTCTCAAGCAAGAACTGGATCTACCAAATAACTGGATCCATAGGTGGGGGTAGGAGAGCGCGAATCGCACTGGGCCCGGGAATCGGTCTTTACGAAAAAACTTGGAAAAACCCAACTTAGACATAAAATCGATACAAAATTTGGTAAATTGAGCCAGACGTCGAGTCGTTAATAGAGACAATAGCAGGTGACAATGCTGCCCAGCCCGGCCGGGCAGCATATAAAAGGTATTCGAGAAGTCGGAGGCAGTGCAGTTGAACGCAACCGGGGCAACGAGTCGCCTGAGCACTGAACCTGAGGTCGAGCACAGGGTTCGGAAACGATCAGAGTCAAATAGAGTCAAATAAAACTAAATACAGATTTCCGCTAGATGATCGATGATCAATGACATAATACTTTGCATGACACTTGCAATTGTTGTGTTGTTGTTCATCGTATCCAAAGGAAAGATGATATGATAAACAACCTCCTGCCTTTGCCTTGCCTTTTTCTTCTCAATACGATGCCAGTGAAAGGCCATGAGGCCATGCTCGGAGCCTTCCATATTCAAGTTGACAACACGGCCCACCCTCTCGCCTCTTAGCAACCATTAGGGAGGTACCGCAATTGCCAGCTGTGCCCTGGCAGTCGGTACGATTTGAGCCACTGTAGCGACCAACCTTCGACACCTCCCAACCTCCATGTGTAATGGTAAATCTTTGAAGCAATCGCTAAAGAAATCACCCAAAAGTAATGGCCCTGTTTATTTTTCGGACCCCAGATTTTGACTGCTTCATAGCTAATAGTTGCAAGGCAAAATTTGGTGTCACCATGAAGTTGCTCTCTGCTTTTTCTGTACTGTACTTGTAACAGCTGCATCTGAAATCTTGTTACTCCTGCTGAGTAGTCCTTTCGCGTGACTTTGCGTTTTGCCTTGCGTCTGCGTTGCGTCCGGTGTTTCGCATCTCATCTCCGTTATCGTTTCGGCTCGCGCCGCCCCCTTTCTAAAACGGTCTTGCAGACCTAGTCGTTGGACTTCACTCGAACTCGCGTACTACGCGTCTAGGCCAACGCTAAACTTGGGCCACCGCTAAGCCCATTCGACCCGAGGAGAAGTTCTCCTCGGGTCGAATATACCCGGGTTCAATATATGTCTCCAATGTATGTCTTTTCGAGAAGACAACCTTCTTCGTCTTACTTGATGTGTCACCGAAGTTCATCGGGAGGCTAGCCCAACCTAGCGATGGGGAATCAGGGTAACAGTAAACAAGGATGAAATAAACCCGTGAGTAGGCCTCTCTTATCCATATAATCCCCTTTTCTAGTCCATCACTTTGGACTGCTCCTTGTCGCGACCCTTCCACACGTCAATTAGGCATGTCGTCGTCGTCGTCGTCGATTGATGCTGAGAAGCATGACCTTGAACACATTTCGTTTCTCGCCGTTAGTCATTCGATTCGATTCTCCCATTTGATACGACTCTTCTACTTCTTACGATGATAGGATATTGCTGCCGATCGTGGCGACGATCCCAACTTCGACCAAACAGCCGAAATACTCGAGGATGAGTCTCCGTATCCCGAAGTTCGGTCTGCTGTGTCGAACACCGACCATCCCACGATGCCTGCGTCCACCTTGCGCTCTTGGTTTCTCGGCCTCATCTGGGCTGTCCTTCTTCCTGGTATTAACCAATTCTTCTTCTTCAGATACCCTACTGTAGCCATCAGCTCGGTACGTGTTCCACGACCGCGCGTCTACTCCACCCTCAAGCTAAGTTGCATAATTTGTGAATAGTTCATTCCCCTGCTCTTAAGTTTCCCTATTGGCACCGCTTGGGCAAGCTACGTTCCCAACGTGACACTCTTTGGCATAGAGCTCAACCCGGGTCCTTTCACGATCAAAGAACATGTTATCGTCGTGATCATGTCTTCGGTCGCCTCTGGATCTGCTTATGCAGTGAGTATTAAATTTGACAAAAGACATGCCTTCTGAGGCCACTTTTTAGACAGATATTGTCGCCGTCCAAAAGGTCTTCTACAACCAGAATCCTACATTTATATGTGAGTTGTGGGGGGTCTGAGCTTCCACAATCGGACTCAATTCACTTACGTAGATCAATGGCTTCTGGTCATGTCGACCCAACTGTTTGGTTATTCCATCGGTGGTATCTGCAAGCGTTTCCTCGTAGACCCCCCATCAATGATTTGGCCTAGCAACCTCGCCGTTACTGCCCTCTTCAACACCATGCACTCTCTGGAGACCACTGGTATTAAGGGCATCGGTGGCATCTCCCGTGGGCGATTCTTCACTTACGTCTTTGTCGGCTACTTCTGCTACAGTCAGCCTGTCTCCCCTGATCTCCTCGTTCACGTCGTCTAACTCCTCCCCAAGATTTCTTGCCATCCTACCTGTTCACGGCTCTGTCCAGCTTCTCGTGGGTGTGTTGGATCGCACCCAACAACGTCAAGATCAACCAAATGTTCGGTGTCACCCACGGCATGGCCATGGGTGTCCTGACCTTTGACTGGGGTCAAATCACTGCCTTTTCTGCTTCTCCTCTTCCCACACCGTGGTGGGCTGCTGCCCACACTGGTATCTCTGTCGTCTTTTTTTCTTGGTTCCTAGTCCCCTTACTCTATGTACGCTCTATCGATTTGTCATTTGTTCATTTGTGACTGTTTGCTCGCAGTACACCAATACTTGGTACAGCGGGTATTTGCCCATGGTCGCCTCTGGCTCCTTCGACAATACGGGCAACCGTTACAACGTCTCCAGTATCATCAACGACGATGCCACATTCAACCTCGAGGCTTATAAGGCCTACAGTCCCCTGTTCATCTCCGTATCCTTCGCTATATCCTACGGTCTCTCATTCGCAGCCATCGCAGCCACCCTCGTCCATGTCTTACTCTACCACGGCAAAAGGATCTTGAATCAGGCTCGTCACTCGCTCTCCGAGCCACCCGATATCCACGTTCGTTTGATGTCCGTGTACGAGGGTGTCCCCGACTGGTGGTACTTCTCCCTTTTCTGTGCGTCTATGAAATAGCGGGACTTGGAGTGTACGAGTACTAATATATTTTCTCAGGGTCCATGTTCGTGTTCAGTGTCATCGCCATCGAGGTCTGGAATTCACAGTTCCCTGTCTGGGCTTTCGTCCTCGCCCTTCTCGTCTGTGGGTCTCCAAATACTGCCCTCGGGTTTCGCACCTAGCTGACGTGCTTCCTCTCCTGATTCAGCGTTCATTTACACCGTCCCAACTGGCATTATTACAGCCATCACGAGCCAAACAGTTAACCTTAATGTCATCACAGAACTCATCATTGGCTACCTACTCCCTGGTCGTCCACTTGCGACGATGATGTTCAAAACCTATGGTACCGTCACCATGGATCAAGCGTTAACTTTCGTTAGTGACTTGAAGCTTGGTCACTACATGAAGATTCCACCCCGCTCGATGTTCTTCTGTCAAGTCGTCGCGACTATCATTTCCGGCACAGTGCAGCTTTGTGTTCAGGCTTGGCTTTTCTCTAATATTGAAGGCCTCTGTAGCCCAGACCAAAAAGATGGCTTTATTTGCCCATCGACCACTGTGTTCGGCACCGCATCGATTATCGTACGTTACATTTTTTGCTAAGCGTTCGTCTCTGTTGTTAATGTTTCCGTTATAGTGGGGTGTCATTGGCCCGGCGCGTCTGTTTTCGCATGGCCAGATGTACTATGGACTCTTGTTCTTCTTCCTGATTGGTGCAATTCTCCCGCTTCTCCAGTGGACACTGCACAGGAAGTTTAAGATTGCATTCCTGAGATACCTCAGTTTCCCACTCATTTTCGCCTCCCTGAGTTACATGCCACCCGCAACGCCAATTAACTATGTGCCTTGGGTCGTTATCTGCTTCGTATTCAACTATGTCATTCGTCGTCGCCACTTCGGCTGGTGGTCCAAGTACAATTGTGCGTCTACTACTCTTTTTTATTTGACTCGCTAGGTAATCCCCGGATTTTTGATGGACTTGGCATGTAGATATCTTGTCCGCTGCTTTGGACGCTGCTTACGCCGTCGGGGCTGTGTTCATCTTCTTTGTTCTTCAATACCCGGATAACGGCAACATCGGCCTGAACAATATCCAGCAATGGTGGGGCAACACCGTGTACATGAATACAGCTGATTACGCGGGTGTTCCAAACAAGCTTCTCGCAGATGGCGAAACATTCGGCCCTACAAGTTGGTAAAGTAACTTGTGGTGATGGTTAACTCGGTGCCATCTGCCTGAGTAGTTGAATGATCGCTTTCGGGTGCGCACCACAAACATCGCACAACTTCGTCGCCGTGCAGTTGTATCATTATTTAACTCCCACTTTTGCCACTGTCAGTCTCGACGCGACTACCATTCCTTATTTATCCTATTGGTCATTCCGACCACATTGCTGTCCTTACTCGCGTATATTGCACAATGTTCAAGTTCTCCCGTCTCTAACACACATTTGTGACAAGTAAATATTAAGTTTTGAAATCGAGCTGGGTTATCTCGCGGTCCACGCTTCTCGCGTCGCTGCGACGGTTACGTTCAGCCGACTCATCGCCCTGGTGCTATTAACAGCCTGAGGGTTCTAGTACCGTACCTCATATGGACCATGAGGTGCGAACGTATAGTAATACAATTGACAGACTGCACAGACAAAGAGATAGAAAGGCGATGGTTCCAAGCCCTGAATAGAAGGCTAACGGACGACAGAATCATAGCAACAAGGATTAAGAAAGATGTCTGCACTACCAAACTGATCAAACGCACCTCAGGGATACCACTCAACTGGCTACACAGACACAAGGTTTTCTAGTAACTAGGAGAGCACATTCCCTGAGCCACTGCCCCGACTGCGTAACGAGCAGTTTTCCCTCATCCCCCGGATTCTTGCGCGCTAGATATGAATTTCCTGCTCTCATTTCATAAATTACAGCCAGTTAGCTAGTTACATGAAAGAAATAGAAGTATTTCAATTTCAAACACAAATATATAAATATATATATTAACAAGATTCCAGTCCTCGCTCAACTCCCTTATCATCTTGTCTGCAACTCCCCTTTGAGATGACCGTTTCAATACGTTCACAAGAACTCCACTTCAAAGGAAGGATTTATGAGTGGCGCTCTCCGCGGCATTCAACTGAGTCGAGCGATAGAAATACTATGTACCGGTGAGACATCGGCTCAGATCGTCTTCGCTCATTGAAGCAGCTCCTACACTTTCCTTTTTCCGAACACTATAAAGAACATCTCAGGTAAGGTGTCTGCCGACGAGATGAGGGTGTCTCGGGTGACATGTCCGAGAGTGTCTGGGCGCGACCGCTTGCGTGTCTCAGAAAATAATTAGAACCAAGTGAACCCGAGGTTCAGTGAAGTGGAGCCAAGGTTGCCAGGGTATATGCGTCATCCGAGTCTGAGTCGCGACACGCGACGGGGCCATATGGCCAACGGCGCCTGTGCCGCTGTGCGCCTATCACAGTAAACTATACACGAGTTGGCTTTTCCGCGACCGCAAGACCCGATAGTTGCTCGGTGACCCACAGTTAGAGTACTTGGACTGGTTTGCACAGATGTGCACGCCTTCCCCTAGCACACAAAACCGATCGCGGACGAATTGGCCATCAACTCCTGCCAGGCTTGCCAAGTCAGTGCTCCTCCGGTCTCCCTCCTGGTATCTCACGACCCGAAACCATCGTCGTGAGTCGTGAGTACGTTTGATACCGGGTCTGTCTAGGCTCTCTGCCAGCGCTTCTGTTCGCCTCCGTTCCCCTAATATTTCCTCGCACATTCATAGCCTGCCAGCGCAGCCACTCCTAAGGCCATTTTGTTGACCAATTGCGCTTTGTTCGCGCATGTGCCAGTGCGCCTGCTGTGAGTCCCTCCCACACACACAGCCGCCTAGTTGAGCTGAGATCATTCTATAGACAACGCCTCCAATCTCAGGGAGCAGCTCTGCTTTTGCATGGGGGTATCTCCATTATCTACGTTCAGAAGCGCATTTAGAAATATCTACATAGGCAGGCAAGGCAGTGAGCGTTGATGTGCAGAAACCAGGGTGTGCCACGCGATCGAGTTGAAGACAAGGGGAAGTCAGCACGTGACATCATGTTGCGTTTGGACTTGAAATTGGCTTATGGCAATGAACCGATTCGGGTGCCAGTGTATATGAACAGAACGACACCGTCAATATTCTCTTCCATAGTCAGGGTCTTGTGGTGTTCGAGACTGAATACAAACCTCGAATCTTTGGCAACTGTTGATTGCTGAAGAATCTCTTGATCTTCGAAGATTTCTCGTCTTACCTTTTACATATGAGGGAGAACAATGCCAGCTATAAACGGGTGGCAGGGTCTGCAGGGATGTAAGACGGCGAGAGAAGTCGGGGTTAGACGGACAGCGAAGTTTTCAAAAATCGTATGGACACAAGGGATAACCCGCTGATCTGTGACCCTTTGTGTATACCTAGATAGACATGGAAGTTCTACTTATACGTTACTCTTACCTCAAGACACCCGATAACGATAACTGAATCATCCGCTCTTGTCGTTAGTACTACTAGTACTGGAAGACGAAAAACGGATTTGTACAAAATTTCACCATATTCATATGCAAGTTCGTATGAGTGAAGAATTGTAGCATTTCTTCACAAAGATATGGGTGGGTACAGTTGATTGATACCATGGCCAATCGCGTGCATGGATGTGGTATGTTATTATGTAATCAGCCCCGTTGAAATGGTAACGGCTAGCGGGCCCACCCTCTCACCCGTTAGGGAAGTACGGCAATCGCCAGCTGTCCCCCTGGCAGTCGGTACGATTTCCGAGCACTGTAGCGACCAATCTCCGACACCTTCCAACCTCCATGAAATCACCGGAAACAAGCTTCGAATACCATCCTCGACGATTAAATCGTAATTGGTCAATTGTTCACTCAATTCCGGCGAGTCACAAGAGTTCCCAGTTAGTCCTAGTCGCATAGCATCGCAGTAATGCTAAGCATCTGCGGGACTGGCTCACGGGCGGCCTGAGTGCGCCATCACACCAGGTCCGAGTCCGCCCGACTAACCCGAATCTTACAACCATTACACGACTATCAGTACGCTCGACTGTGATCACACTGGGCCCGGGAATCGGTCTTTACGCGAAAAAAA
>WNFR01005893.1_pt1 | contig 12526 bp, 13 predicted proteins | sample 5400221 | NCBI WGS metagenome assembly WNFR01 (sample SAMN13153357, study PRJNA577476) | soil metagenome | isolation source: 40 cm soil under Madrone tree | place: USA:California | collected 2016-06-14 | reverse complement strand
TCCTTTTCGCTCGCGGTGTTGGGCGCGATCGCGTCAGTGCTTGGCGCCTGCGCGACTTCGCCCGAGAGTCGAAGCGCGACGACACCCGAGAGTCGAGCCGCCACGCTTTCCACAGAACGCATTGCCGAAATTCTCGCTAGCCCGGATCGCAGTGTGGCTGATCGCACCAACGACATCCGCCGCAAGCCCGATCAGATGCTGGCGTTTATCGGCGTGCGCCCGGGGATGGTGGCGCTGGATTTGAGCGCCAGCGGCGGCTATACGACCGAGCTCATTGCGCGCGCAGTCGGGCCTACGGGGCGCGTGTATGGACAGAGTGCGCCACGCGATCCAGCAAGATCGCCGCCGGCGCCGACCGCGCCCGAAGGAGCGGCGTTCCCGCCGTCTGCCATGCCGCAAACGCCGGCGGTGGTCGCCACGCTGAGCCCTGCGGGCCGCCGCACCTCCCCGCAGGCGCTGGCCGAACGATCCAAGAATCCCGCGGCCGGCAACATCATTGCCGTGGTACAGCCGTTCGAGTCGCCAATTCCCGCCGAAGCCGCGTCGAACACGCTCGACTTGGTCACGCTGATGTTCAACTACCACGATCTTGGCTTCCTCGGAGTCGATCGAGCGCAAATGAACAAGGCGGTGTTTGCCGCGCTGAAACCCGGAGGAATGTATGTAATCGCCGACCACTCCGGCCGTCCGGGCACCGGCATCTCCGAATCGGGGACGCTACACAGGATCGAAGAAGCGTTCCTGCGCCAGGAGGTCGAAGCGGCAGGGTTCAAGCTGGCCGAACAAGGCAATTTCATGCGCAATCCGTCGGACCCGCGCGACAAGAACACGCCCGATCCTCCACAACCCAAAGACGAGTTCGTCCTCAAATTCGTCAAGCCCTAAATTTGAACCGCAAACGGGCATGCTGAACGATGCCGTGCGCGAACGTTCGAACACCATGCTAATGTTGCGCTGAAGCGCGAGCCTAAGAATCGGGAAAGTTCCCATGAAACGTATAACGCTCTATAGCAAGTCGAGCCGGTCGCATACTGCCGACGGCCGAGATGATCGTCCTGTCGGGGCAGAGGTCGCGAAACCCGACGGCGGCGGTGAAAGCGACCAGGGGCGACTCGCGGCTCCTCCGGGTTCCACCGGTCGCGCTCGAGCCTTCATAACGCGGCACGAACGGATCGCGCTCGTTGTCTTCACCGCGCTGCTGAGCGCGCTGGTCGTCATCGGCTACACCGCGACCAAGCCACCTGTGCGTCAGATCACCCAGCACGACATCGATGCCGCGGTGCTTCATACCCTGGACAGCAATGTGCTGCCCTCGGCGGCCGCCAAGGCGTTCGAGATCGTCCAGCAATCGGTGGTGCGGGTCCGTCGGCTGGAGCATCTCAAGGACGAGGAGGACGACCGCGTACGGGGTATTGGCAGCGGCGTGGTGATCGTCGACAAAGGCGTCATCCTCACCAACCTGCACGTGGTCAACGGCGCCGAGCACATCCAGGTGGTCTTTGCCGACGGGACGGAATCGGACGCGACGGTGATCGGCCTTCAGCCGGAGAACGATCTTGCCGTGCTGCAGGCGAAAACCATTCCGGACGATCTGATTCCGGCGACGCTGCGCTCGACGCGTGATCTTTCCATGGGCGACGAGGTCATCGCCGTCGGCTTTCCGTTCGGTATCGGGCCGTCGGTATCGGCAGGCGTGGTCTCCGGCCTGAAGCGCGAATACCGCTCGCCGGAAGGCAAGCGGCTGCTGACCAATCTGATTCAGTTCGATGCCGCGGCCAACCCCGGAAATTCCGGCGGGCCGCTGGCGACCATGGATGGCGAGGTGGTGGGGATCGTCACCGCGATTCTGAATCCGAGCGACCAAGGCGTCTTCATCGGCATCGGATTTGCGGTGCCGATCGAAAACGCCGCGAGCGCGGTCGGCATATCACCGTTCTAACCCGTATTACGAGCGAGCAAATACCCATGAACGACAAAGCGGTCGGGGCCAGCGGCGAGGCTTCGCGGGAAATGGAGCGTATTCTCTACGAAGTCAAGAAGATCGTCGTCGGTCAGGACCATTTTCTGGAGCGGGTGCTGGTCGCAATCCTGGCGCAGGGTCACCTGCTGGTCGAAGGCGTGCCGGGCCTCGCCAAGACCCTCACTGTCAAGACGCTGGCCCGGACCGTTCGCGGTACGTTCAGGAGGATTCAGTTCACGCCCGATCTCGTTCCGGCGGATCTGGTCGGAACCCGAATCTACAACCAGAAGACCGGCGAATTCACGACTTCGTTCGGCCCGGTCTTCACCAATCTCCTGCTTGCCGACGAAATCAACCGCGCGCCGGCCAAGGTGCAAAGCGCGCTGCTCGAGGTGATGCAGGAATATCAGGTAACGATCGCCGGCGAGAGTCATCGGGTACCCGAGCCGTTCCTGGTCATGGCGACCCAGAATCCGATCGAGACCGAAGGGACCTATCCGTTACCCGAGGCCCAAGTCGATCGATTCATGATGAAAGTGCTGGTCGGCTACCCGAGCGAAGAAGAGGAGTTCGTCATCGTCAATCGGGTCACGGGCGCGGGCGCGGCGGTCGCCGCGGTGGCGAGCACGGATGAGCTGCTTGCGCTTCAACGCCGATGCCGCACCGGATACGTCGATCCGTCGCTGGTGCAGTATGCGGTGCGGCTGGTCACCGCCACGCGCAAGCCGGAGCGCTTCGGCGTCCCCAAGGTCGCGCAATATCTGACCTACGGCGCCAGCCCGCGGGCGACGATCCATCTGGTGGAAGGCGCACGCGCGCTCGCCTTCCTTCGCGGACGAAGCTATGTTCTGCCGGAAGACCTGACCGACATTGCGCCCGACGTTCTTCGCCACCGGTTGGTGCTTTCCTACGAAGCGCTTTCCGACGCGCTCACGCCGGACCAGCTCATCCTGCGCATCATGAAGCATCTGCCTGCGCCCGAAAGGCCGCTCGAGACCCATGTCAGAGTGGGCGCAAACGCCTGAGGCGATCCTCCGCCGCCTCGAGTGGACGGTGTTGCGCCGCCTCGACGGATTACTGTACGGCGATTACCGAACCCTGTTTCGCGGCTTTGGCATCGATCTCGCCGACCTGCGCGAGTATCAGCATCACGATGATGTGCGTCACATCGATTGGAACGTCACCGCGCGCCTGCAGACGCCGTATGTTAGGGTCTACAACGAGGAGCGCGAGCTCACTGCGTGGTTCCTGCTGGACTTGAGCCCGTCGGTCGATTTCGGCTCGCAGAAAGTCAAGAAGCGCGCGGTCGCGACGGAGCTGGTCGCGGTGCTCGCCCGCGCGTTCAGCCGCCACGGCAACCGCATCGGTGCGCTCTTCTATGGTGGCAGCGTGGACACGGTGATACCGGCGCGCACGGGCAGGCGACACGTGCTGCATATCGTGCACAAGATGCTCTCGCGTCCCGAGCTCGCGCGATCGGCGGCGACCGACCTGCAGCAATTGTTGCATAGCGCCTATCAAGTCATGCCACGGCGATCGCTGGTTTTCGTGGTGTCGGACTTCATCAGTTTGCCTGGATGGGAGAAACCTCTGGCGCAGCTTGCGCGACGTCACGAAGTCGTCGCCGTGCGACTCTATGACCGCCTCGAAATGGAGCTTCCCGATCTGGGATTGGTGGTGATGCAGGACGCGGAGACGGGCGACCAGGTCGTGGTAGACACCCACGACCGCCGCTTCCGCAAGCGCTTTGCCGCGGTCGCCGAGCGCCGCGAGGCGGATGTACGCGCGTCCTTTCGAAAGGCCGGCGTCGACGCGCTGGAGCTGGCAACCGACGACAATCTGACCGACGCCATCTTGCGCTTCGCGGATTTGCGCAAGCGTCGAAGCCAGCTCGCCGCGGGCGGGTCGCTTCCGCAGCATCTGGAGCAGGCATGACCCTCCTGTGGCCGGAGATGCTGTGGCTATCGCTGGCCGTGCCGGTGATAATCGTCGCGTACCTGCTGGTGCTGCGGCGAAAGAAAAAAATCGCGCTGCGCTATGCAAGCCTCTCCATGGTTCAGGAAGCAATGGGCGCGTCGCGACGGCTCCGGCGCCATATCCCGCCATTGATCTTCCTCCTGGCGCTGATCTCGATGCTTATCGCCATCTCGAGACCCGCCGCGGTTGTCACGCTTCCGTACCAGTATGAGACGGTGATCCTGGCCATCGATGCTTCGGGCAGCATGCGGGCGGCCGACGTTTCGCCGACGCGCATTGCCGCAGCTCAAGCTGCGGCACGCAGCTTCGTTGCCGATCAGCCGCGCAGCACCCGCCTGGCGGTGGTGTCGTTTGCCGCCACCGCCTCGGTGGTGCAGCCCCCCACGCTCAATCGCGAAGATGTTCTTGCCGCGCTCGATCGCATCCAGCTTCAGCGTGGAACAGCGATCGGCAGCGGCATCCTGGTATCGCTGAAAATACTCTTCCCCGACCTCGAATTCGACTTGCGCTCCTCGAATCCACGTCCGGGCGGCGCGCGCGAAGCTTCGCGGGGCACCGCGATCGACACTCCTGCCAAGGGCCAGCCAGCGGATTCCAAGCCGGTGCCACCCGGCTCTTACGGATCGGCCGCCATCATCCTGCTCACCGATGGACAAACGACTGCCGGACCCGATCCCATCGAGGCATCGAAGATGGCCGCCGAGCGCGGCGTGCGCGTCTTTACCGTCGGAATCGGCACCGTCAGTGGCGAGATCCTTGGCGCAGAAGGCTGGTCGATGCGGGTGCGGCTCGACGAGGAGGCGCTCAAGACCATCGCCAATGTGACCAAGGCGGAATATTTCTACGCCGGTACAGCGACCGACCTCACCAAGATCTACAAGGCACTGAATTCGCGACTTGTACTCGAAAAAAAGGCGACCGAAGTCACCGCCTTGTTCGCCGCCGCGGGCGCCGTCTTCGGCTTGCTCTCGGGTTTGCTTTCCCTGCTCTGGTTCAATCGGATACTGTAAGGGCCCGAGCAAAGCGCTGCGGCGAGGGCGAAGCGCTTCATGTTTCACCAGACAGGGCAGCCCATGGACAACGAAAAAATCACCGTGCGCATCACCGAAAGCGGACAGACGATGGACGTGGTCGTTCTCAACAAGCGCGCGGAACGCATCGAGGTGGTTCTCGGTGAAGGCGTCCACAGCGTCAGATGCACCTTGAGCCCGACCCGAAACGAGCTGGCCTACGTTGGAGCGGTGGGTAGGCGGGAGATCGTTTATGAGCGCAGTCGCGCGCAAGTCCAGACGGATATCGACAGGCTCAATCCGGCGTTGCGGGATACCAGGCGACGCTGAGCGCGCGATGCAGGCGTGCTCGCCACCAGCGATGCCTGATCGCTTTTTTTAGCGAGGATCCGGTCTACCAGCAGAGGTGAAGCCCATGTCAGACATCGATAAGGACAAGGTTGTCGGCGTATTGAATCGCATACTCGAGGCGGAGCTAGCCGGTATCGTTCGCTACACCCACTATTCGTTTCTGGTCTTCGGTTTTGGCCGCATCCCTATTGTTTCATGGCTGCGCCAGCAGGCTGACGAATCGCTGCTGCACGCGCAACAAGTCGGCGAGTGGATTACCACGCTCGGCGCTTATCCTTCGCTTGCCATCGGCCAACTTCTCGATTCGCACAAGCATGACATCGCGGCGATTCTGCGTGAATCGCTCGAGTCCGAGGGAAAGGCGCTCGACTTGTACCGGGAATTGCTGTCGCTGGTCGAAACGCGGTCAGTCGCGCTCGAGGAATTCGCGCGGCAGATGGTTTTGGCAGAGGAGATGCATGCCGCGGAGGTGGACAAAATGCTCAGAAAGCCCGGAGATCTCGCCGCGTTTGCCGTGCGCCCGACCTAGCCTGCTGCAGCTGCCGTCATTGCGTCGCGTTGGAGCGACGCGGGATGCGCAAGTACGGACGATAGCGTGTCCTTCGCGTTTCTTTGACATCCTTCGCCAGTGCACCTAACATTCGTTGCCGACGGTCGCTCAAGAAAAACGCGGCACGTCCCACCATGCAAAATCTACGTCGCACCTTCGCCCCGGTTGCATTGATCGTTCTGGCCGGCCTCGTCGTCTGGCCGCTGCGCGACGTGTTCGACGCATTCGTCGACAGCCGAAGCTTCGCTTCACCGATCACGTGGATGCTGGGCATGACCTGGGGCTTCGACCTCGCCTGGTCCATTGTTCTGGGCGCGCTGCTCGGTGCCGTTCTGCGATCGACAAGCGCAATGTTGTGGGCCGCGGCGGCCGGCATCGCCTATGGTGGACTTAATTTCGCTCTGACCCGGCATCATTTTTCGTCTTCGCTGGCATGGAACGTCTACGCCTGGATTTACGGTCAGTATGTCGTGTCATGCGTTGGCGCGGTCTTCGGCGCATGGCTTGCGACCAGCGCCTTGCGCAATGCCGCGGGAAAAGCGCGCCAGGCGATGTGATAGCCGATTTTGCTCGACCGTACCTGATCCAACACGTGGCAGAAAACAACGGAAAGGCCCGGATGAAGCTGACGCTTGTCGGCTCCCGTTATTTCGGCGCCACCGCGCTCGAGCGCCTGCTCAAGGAAGACATCGAAATCGCGCGCGTCATCGTGCCGGCTACCGACGACCGGCTAGCCGTGGCGGCGAAGGCCGCGGGCCTGGATGTCGTCGCGCTCGATGATCCGTCGATTGTTCCACCCGAAGCCATCGCCGAAGGAACCGATCTGATCGTGGCGGCACATAGCCATGCGCGCGTCAGCAGCGAAGCACTTGCACGCTCGCGACTGGGAGGCATCGGATTTCACCCTTCCCTGCTGCCGCGTCACCGTGGAATCGCCGCTGTGGAATGGACGATCGAGGAGGGCGATCCCATCGCTGGCGGCTCGATCTACCACCTTGCGGAGCAGATGGACGCGGGCGCGATCGCGGCCCAGGACTGGTGCTTCGTGCGCAAGGGCGAGACCGCGCGCGAGCTCTGGGAGCGCGCGCTTGCACCGATGGGGCTGGACTTGCTAGTGCGCGTCATTCGCGAGGCAAAAACCACCGGCAAATTGCCGGCCACGCCGCAAGATGAGCAGTTCGCGACGCGAGCACCCATGTCCAAGAAATAGATCGACCTTACAAGAATGAACCCCACGCAAACGTCGCCAAATTCGATGCGCAAGACCGAAGGCGCGATGATGCGCGTCGACGCCATCGACCATTTTGTTCTAACGGTGGCCAGTATCGAGGAGACATGCGCCTTTTACGAGCGCGTCCTGGGTATGACTACCGTTTACTTCGGCGATGGGCGCACGGCGATCGCTTTCGGCAGCCAGAAGATCAACCTGCACCTTGCCGGTCGCGAACACACGCCCCGTGCGCAGCATCCGGTCCCCGGTTCGGCGGATTTCTGCTTCATCACTTCGCTGCCGCTCGACACCTGTATCGCTCACGTTCGGGCCCAGGGTGTGCAAATCCTTCTGGGCCCGGTGGATCGTACGGGCGCGACCGGAAAACTGCGGTCATTCTATTTTCGCGATCCGGATCTCAATCTCGTCGAGGTCGCCAACTGTGTTACTGCCGTTCCTGCGTAGCAGAAGCGCGACGGCTCAGCCATCGTGCGGCACCGAATATCCGCATGATCGATGCACTCAGGCGATGAGACAGTTTTCGCTTGTCACCCATTGGCATCTCGACGCATCGATCGATCGCGTCTGGGAAGCGATCATAGCGGTCGAGGATTGGCCTCGATGGTGGCGCTACGTGCATCGCGTGGAGGAGCTGACCAAGGGCGATGCCGAGGGTTGCGGTGCGCTGCGGCGTTACACGTGGTCGAGCAAGCTGCCGTATCGACTGTCCTTTGCCATGCACGTGACCAGGGTCGAGCGACCTTCGTCGCTGGAAGGCGTCGCCGAGGGCAACTTGAGCGGCACGGGACGCTGGCAGCTCGCACCTGAGGGCGAGACGACCCGCGTGCGTTACCACTGGAGCGTTGTCACGACCAAGCCGTGGATGAATGTTCTGGCGCCGCTGCTGCAGCCGGCGTTCCGCTGGAACCATAATCAGGTCATGGCGGAAGGCGGACGGGGACTCGCGAGGCATTTAGGCGTCAACCTGCTATCGCATCGCGGCTCTGCGGCCGCCGGGTGAGCGGTCCACGGCCGAGCTCGACCGACGCGCCGTCGCCAACTGCGATGACATTCGCGCTGCGACCCGCGCGCCTTGACGATGTCAGCGAGCTCGAAACCTTGATCGCCATGTCGGCGCGCACCTTGCTGGCTCCGTGGTATTCACCGGCGCAGGTCGACGCCGCGGTCGGATCGGTATTCGCTGTCGATACCCAGCTCATCGAAGACAGAACCTATTTCGTCGCCGCACAAGGTTCGACCATCGTAGGGTGCGGCGGCTGGAGCCGGCGCAGGACCCTTTTCGGCGCCGACCGGGGCCACACCTCCGATGCCGCCAGCGTGCTGGACCCTGCGCGCGATCCGGCGCGGATCCGCGCCTTTTTCGTTCATCCCACGTGTACGCGCCGCGGCATCGCCGGGGCCCTGATGCGCCTTTGCGAGCAGGCGGCGGCAGATGCAGGATTCAACACGATGGAGCTGGTGGCGACGCTTGCCGGCGAGCCCCTGTATGCGGCATCCGGATTTGCCGCGGTCGAACATTTCGAGATCCCGCTTGTCGGCACGCTGGCCATGGCAGTGGTGCGAATGCGCAAGGACATCGCCGCTCCGTGACAACACGAAATTAAATATTCCGCGACACGTCAAGTCGACACAAACGCGCTACCCAAGCAGTCGTCGCCTCAGCCGCGATCCATTACACTTCGCCGGTGCTCACCATAACTTCCGCCGAACGGCGCGCGCTGCGCGCCCGCGCCCATCACCTGCACCCCGTCGTCGCGATCGGCCAGCACGGTCTGACCCAGTCTGTCATTCGCGAGATCGATGCCAATCTTCGCGCGCACGAGCTGATCAAAGTGCGCGCGTTCAGCGATATCCGCGGCGAGCGCGATGCCATGCTGGGCCAGATCTGCGCCAAGCTCGGCGCGGCCCCGGTGCAGCACATAGGCAAGCTGCTGATACTGTGGCGGCCGGCACCGAAAGAACCGTTGGCAAAAGAAAAATCGGCTCACGCCACGTCAACGCGCCGCCAGCGGCGGCCGCTTGTGGATCAGGGCAGGCAAGCAGGAAACATGCGGGACTCGGGCAAGGCGGGCAAGACGATGGCAAAATCCACTCCCCAGGCGCGACGACCGCGAAGCCCGACCGCGAGAACTCCGGCCAGGCCGCCGTCTGCGGGCGCGTCGAGTCGGCGGGGTCCTCCCGGGGTGCCGTCCGCACCGGCATCGCGGGAGCGCCGCAGACGCCGCGTGCCCTGAACCGGCGGGCTTGCTCCCGCGCGCTCCGGGCCGATCGCTAGATGTAGCGGACCGCGAGTACCTCGTACTCGCGGACGCCGCCCGGCGCCTGAACTTCGGCGATCTCACCCGCACCCTTGCCGATCAACGCGCGCGCAATCGGCGATTCGATGGAAATTTTGGACGCCTTGATGTCGGCTTCGTCGTCGCCGACGATCTGATAGCGGACCTGCGTACCCAACTCGAGATCCTCGAGATCCACCGTCGCTCCGAAAACGATGCGGCCCTCGGCATCGACCTGCGCCGGATCGACGATGTGCGCGTTGGCGAGCGTGTCCTCGATGCGCGCAATCCGGCCCTCGATAAAGCCCTGCCGATCCTTGGCGGCATCGTATTCGGCATTCTCGGAGATATCGCCGTGCAGGCGGGCCTCGCCAATGGCCGCGATGGCCGCCGGACGGTCCACGGTCTTAAGCCGTTGCAGCTCGCTTCTGAGCCTCTCGGCGCCGGACACGGTTAGTGGAATCTTGCTCATGGGCTTTAGTGGAGCGTAACAGCCAGATCACCGCTTCGGCTGCTACCGTCTACGAGTGTGCCACCAAATAAAAGACCGGTCACGGCAGCGCCGCTCCCGGCCATCGTTGTCTACCCGTGGATCTTAACGCAAAGTCGGCTTTAATGCAGCAGCCCAGGCAGCCCGGTCAGTGCAGCCTCTGGTGCAGCGCCTGCAGCGAATAGGGGACCAACTCGCGCAAGCCTTGCATTCCGGTTGCCGCCGCCCGCGCCCCGGCGATGGTGGTGTAGGTCGGCACCTGATCGTTCAATGCCGCACGGCGAATGGCGTAGCTGTCCCGGATGGCGCTGCGCTTCTCTTCCACGGTATTGATCACCAGTGCGATCTCGTCGTTCAGGAGCATGTCGACGATGTGCGGGCGGCCTTCGGCAACCTTGTTCACTGCCGTGACAGGCAATCCGGCAGCGGCCAGCGCCGTCGCCGTGCCACGCGTTGCCACCAGCGTGAATCCCAACCCGACGAGGGTGCGCGCGACGTCGAGCACTCGCGGCTTGTCGGGGTTCTTGACGCTGACGAAAACCCGGCCCGCTTTGGGGAGCCGCACACCGGCGCCAAGCTGGGATTTAAGAAACGCTTCCGCGAACGTATCGCCCACGCCCATGACCTCGCCGGTCGACTTCATCTCCGGTCCCAGAATCGTGTCGACACCGGGAAACTTGATGAACGGAAACACCGCCTCCTTGACCGAGAAATACGGCGGCACGACTTCGCCGGTGATGCCCTGACTGGCGAGCGTCTGACCGACCATGCAGCGCGCGGCGATCTTGGCCAGCGCCCTGCCCGTCGCCTTGGAGACGTAGGGCACCGTCCGCGACGCGCGCGGATTGACTTCCAGCACATACACCAGACCCTGGCCGCCGTTGTCTTTCGGAAACTGAATCGCGAACTGCACGTTCATCAGGCCGACGACGTTGAGGCCGTGGGCCATCGCCACCGTCTGCCGGCGCAGCTCGTCTTGCAGCTCCTGGGAAAGGGAAAAGGGAGGCAGCGAGCACGCCGAATCGCCCGAATGCACGCCGGCCTGCTCGATGTGCTCCATGATGCCTCCGATGACGACATCCTTGCCATTGGGGTTGTCGTCGGCAAGCGCATCAACATCGACCTCGATCGCATCATTCAGAAAACGATCGAGCAGCACCGGTGAGTCGTTCGAGACCTTGACCGCCTCCCGCATATAGCGCTCGAGGTCGCGCTGCTCGTGCACGATTTCCATGGCGCGCCCGCCGAGGACGTACGACGGGCGGACCACCAGCGGATATCCAATCGCGGTAGCGGCGGCTAGCGCTTCGGCTTCGGTCCGCGCGGTGCGATTGGGCGGCTGCCGCAGCTTCAGCCGGTGCAGCATTTGCTGGAAACGCTCACGGTCCTCGGCCATGTCTATCATGTCCGGCGTGGTGCCGATGATCGGAACGCCATTCTTTTCCAGGTCGCGCGCGAGTTTGAGCGGCGTCTGTCCGCCGTACTGGACGATCACCCCGAGCGGCTTCTCGATGTGGACGATCTCCAGCACATCCTCGAGCGTCAGGGGCTCGAAGTACAAGCGGTCGGAGGTGTCGTAGTCGGTGGAGACGGTCTCCGGATTGCAGTTGACCATGATCGTCTCGTACCCGTCTTCGCGCAGCGCGAGCGCGGCATGCACGCAGCAGTAGTCGAACTCGATGCCCTGCCCGATCCGATTCGGACCGCCGCCGAGCACCATCACCTTCTTTCTGTTGGTCGGCTTCGCCTCGCACTCGTCCTCGTAGGTCGAGTACATATAGGCAGTGCGGGTCGAGAATTCGGCGGCGCAGGTGTCGACACGCTTGTACACCGGCCGGATCCCGAGCGCGTGACGGCGCGCGCGCACGTCGGTTTCCGTGGTCTTGGTCAGGTGCGCCAGACGCCGGTCGGAAAAGCCCATGCGCTTGAGCGAGCGCAAATGCCCGGCCGACAAATCCTCGAGCTTGCTCTTCTCGACTTCGAGCTCGGTGTCGACGATTTCCTTGATCTGCGCCAGAAACCAGCGATCGATCCTGGTGTGCGCGTGGACTTCGTCGAGCGGCATCCCGATCGCCAGCGCGTCGGCGACGTACCAGAGTCGCTCGGCGCGCGGGTACGCCAGCTCGTCGGCGATGGTGTCCGGGTCGACTGTCTTGAGATTGAACCCGTCGACGCCGGTCTCGAGCCCGCGCAGCGCCTTCTGCAGCGATTCCTTGAAGGTGCGGCCGATGGCCATCACTTCGCCGACCGACTTCATCTGTGTCGTCAGCCGGTCGTCGGCCTGCTTGAATTTTTCGAAAGCGAACCGCGGCACTTTGGTGACCACGTAGTCGATCGTCGGCTCGAACGAGGCGGGAGTCTGGCCGCCGGTGATGTCGTTCTTCAATTCGTCGAGCGTGTACCCCACCGCCAGCTTGGCCGCGACCTTCGCGATCGGGAAGCCGGTCGCCTTGGACGCCAGCGCGGAGGAGCGCGACACGCGGGGATTCATCTCGATCACGATCATCCGCCCGTCATCGGGATTGATCGCGAACTGGACGTTGGAGCCGCCGGTATCAACGCCGATCTCGCGCAGGACCGCGATCGACGCGTCGCGCATGATCTGATATTCCTTGTCGGTGAGCGTCTGCGCCGGCGCGATGGTGATCGAGTCGCCGGTATGCACGCCCATCGGATCCAGG